>WNGB01026261.1_pt1 | contig 12763 bp, 11 predicted proteins | sample 5400681 | NCBI WGS metagenome assembly WNGB01 (sample SAMN13153367, study PRJNA577476) | soil metagenome | isolation source: 115 cm soil or saprolite under grassland replicate 2 | place: USA:California | collected 2016-06-15 | reverse complement strand
CTGGCGCAGAACCAGGGAATCGGCAAATCCGGCGGCTGGGTGCCTCGCGTGGCCGTGAAGCCAGACGCCAGCAAGATCATGGTGCCGAAGGGCTACAAGGTCGAGGTGTTCGTCGAGGGTCTGGACACACCGAGCGGTGTCGCAGTGGACGGCCAGGACAACGTCTGGGTCGCCATCTCGGGGAACCTCTTCGGGCCCTTCGAGTACGAGTACGCCGGCCAGCGGGTCAAGAACCCCGTGTCCGGCCCTCACGTGAAGGTCTTCGACAAGACCGGTAAGCACCTCAAGGACTTCGGGGTGGGACTGTTCAGCTTCGTGATGAACGAGATCGGATACTGCCCCGAGAACAAGAAGATGTACATCCCGGAGTACTCCCGGAACATCTGGGAGATCGAGGGGGTCAACGGCGAGCTGAAGAAGATCATCACCGACCTGCCGATCGGTGACCACCAGATCGGCGGCATCACCTGCAAGGACGGCTATCTGTACTGGGGCCAGGGCTTCCCGAGCAACAGCGGGTTTGCCGATCCCGACAACCACGGGTGGACCGACCAGGTCGATCCCTTCTGGGAGAAGCACGGCGACCCGAGCATGCCCAAGACTGCCCGCGACCCCGTCTGCCGCGACATCGTCCACACCGGGCTGAACGTGCGGTCCGCCGACGGTCGCCTGACCGGGGCGCTGCTGCCCGCGGGAGTGCCGGCCAAGCCGGGCATGGTCATCAAGGCCCAGGTCCCCTGCGGCGGCTCCATCATGCGCGTCAAGCTCGACAAGAAGGGATCGGATGGGATGTACCGCCACGAGGACATGGAAGTCTACGCGATGGGCTTCCGGAACCAGGCGGGCGTACGGTTCGGCCCGAAGGGGAGCCGGTTCGAGAATGCCCTGGCGGTGAGCGACAACGGTGTCAATGACCTGGGGCATCGCCGCATCGCCAACGGCGCCGAGAAGCTCTGGATCGTGACCGAGAAGGGGCAGGACGGGGGCTACCCGGATAAGGAAGGCTTCGGGTTCGTCACCAACAAGCGCTTCTCGCTGAAGGCCTACAACGGCTCCAAGATCGATCGGCCCTACCCGAACCTCTACATCGGGGACACGCCGTGGGTGCCGGAGATGCCGCCGTATCGCTTCCCGCCCCACGTGGAGGGCGTCCGGGGCGTGCCGCTGATCGTCGCCAACCCGAACCCCAACGGCTACATCAACCCCGTCCTCGAGTGGGACACCAACAACCCTATGGACGGGATCGCCTGGGGTGACGAGCGCTTCGGCGTCAAGGACACGCTGTTCGCCGCCATCTTCGGCATCATCGACAACGGCCCGGAAAGCCTGGTGCCGACTTGGCCGGCGGTGATCAGGATCGAGTTCCTCCAGCCCACCGGAGTGAGGTGGTCCTACTTCATGCGCAACATCGGTCCGGGGCCGAACGCGTACCAGAAGGCCGAGAACCGGGGCGGGCTCGAGCGGACCAACGACGTCGTCTTCTCGAACGACGGCAAGGGCATGTACGTCGCCGACTACGGGGAGCTCTACGTCGACTACTCGATGCCCTCGCCGTTCTTCACCACCCCGAGGTCGGGCGTGATCTGGAAGGTGACCTACACCGGACAGTAGAGCGAAGCGGGAAACGCCATCGGGCGCCCGGTGCGATGCTCGGTCGGTCGGGTGCCCGGGGCGTCCCGCGCTGACACGATCAGCGGCGCGGGCCGGGGCGGGTGAGCCAGAGGCCGATCAACGACGGGGGTGCCAGCACCGCGGCGAAGATGTACGCCGCTCTATCTTCGGTTCCCGGCACCACGAGCGGCGCGATGAACCAGATGGCGATCCAGCCCAGGAGGAGCAGTGCCAGCACGCCCCAGCCGAATCTGGCCCTGGTGCGGACTGGTCCCCAGGCGAGGACGATCACCGCCGCCATGATGAGGACGGTGCGGGCGATCGACAGGTAGCCGTGGAACCGGGCATGGGGCGGCCAGGTCGGGTTGTAGACGTGGGTAGCGGTGAAGTCGACCGCCACCCCGGAGATCGCGACGAACGCGCTCAGCACGGTCAGGAGCACCAGCCCTATGGTCTTCCTGGTCACGTCGGGTCCTCCGCTGACGAAGTCACGTACACGAGGTCAGGTTGACAGCTCCAACTGGCCGCTGCTATGGTAGCTAGTCCGACTCGGCGAACCGCCCTGCGAGCAGACATGGCGCACGTTCAGAAGCTCACCGTGACGTACGACTATCCCGTCTACTTTACGACGGACGTCTTCGCTCCACGCAACACCGATCTCCTACAGGCGATCACGCGCAAAGAGCCGAACCGCCGGCACCGGCTGTTCGTGATCGTGGAGCGCGCGGTGTGCGACGCCCGGCCGCAACTGCTCGCCGGCATCGGGGCGTACGTCGAGCACCACCGCAAACGACTCCTGCTCGTCGCCGCGCCGCGCGTCGTCAGCGGCGGCGAGGCCGCCAAGAACGATGACGCGCTCGTGAGCGATCTCCAGAAGCGGTTCAACGCGCTCGGCCTGGATCGACAGTCCTTCGTCGTCATCGTCGGCGGCGGCGCGCTCCTCGACGCGGCGGGGTACGCCGCCGCCATCGTGCACCGCGGCCTCCGCGTCGTCCGTATCCCGACCACCGTGCTCGCCCAGAACGACTCCGGCGTCGGCGTGAAGAACGGCATCAACGCGTTCGGCAAGAAGAACTTCCTCGGAACGTTCGCGCCGCCGTTCGCCGTGCTCAACGACGCCAGTTTCCTTCGGGCGCTGCCGCGGCGGGAGACCATCGCCGGCATGGCCGAGGCCGTCAAGGTCGCGCTGATCCGCGACGCGGCGTTCTTCGAGTGGCTGCAGCGCCATGCGACCCGCCTCGCCGCCTGCGAAACGGAACCCACCGCGGCGCTCGTGCTGCACTGCGCGCAGCTCCACCTTGATCACATCGCGATCTCCGGCGATCCCTTCGAGCTCGGCAGCGCGCGGCCCCTCGACTTCGGTCACTGGGTCGCTCACAAGCTGGAGTCGCTCAGCGGGCACCGGCTCCGCCACGGCGAGTCGGTGGCGATCGGCATTGCCATCGACACCATCTATTCGGCGGCGAGCGGGCTCCTCGACCCCGAGGCGGTCGAGCCGGTGCTGGGCCTGCTGGAGACGCTCGGCTTCCGCCTCTGGGCGCCCGAGCTCGAGCGCGTCCGGGACGGCCGGCCCGAGGTCCTCGATGGCCTGGGCGAGTTCAGGGAGCATCTCGGCGGTGAGCTGACGATCACGCTGCTCAAGCGGATCGGCCAGGGCGTCGAAGTGCACGAGATGGACGAGCGCCTCGTCCTTCGCGCCCTCGACGAGCTGCGCGCCCGGGACGCGGCGCCATGAAGCTTCCGTCGGCCGGCGCGCCTCACCTCACCTACTGCACGAACATCCACGCGGGCGAGACGTGGCCCGAGGTGCGGGCGAACCTCGAGCGGTACGTCGTGGCGGTCAAGGAACGGGTGGCGCGTGACCGGCCCTTCGGCGTCGGCCTCCGGCTCTCCGCGCTGGCGGCCGAGGCCCTCGCCGATCCGGAGCAACTGGAGCGCTTCCGGGACTTCCTCCGCGCCCACGACCTCTACGTCTTCACCATCAACGGGTTCCCCTACGGTCCGTTCCACGGCGTGCGGGTGAAGGAGGAGGTCTACCTTCCGGACTGGCTCGATCCCGCGCGGCTCGCGTACACGGATCGGCTGGCGCGCCTTCTCGCCGACCTGCTGCCCGCCGAGCCCGGGCTGGAGGGCAGCGTGAGCACCGTGCCCGGCGCCTTCAAGGCGCGTGTGCGGGACGAGGCGGACGCCGCGCGTATGGGAGACCTGATCGTCGAGCACGCCGCGGCGCTGCACGGCATCCGAGAGCGCACCGGCAAGAGCATCTCGCTCGCGCTCGAGCCCGAGCCCTTCTGCCACATGGAAACGGTCGCCGAGACGGTGTCGTTCTTCGAAAAGCATGTGTTCTCGGCAGTCGCCGTGAAGCGGCTGGCCGCGCTGACGGGGCTCGACGGGGCGGCCGGCCAAGCCTTCCTCCGGCATCACGTCGGCGTCTGCTTTGACGCCTGCCATATGGCGGTCGAGTTCGAGGAGCCCGAGGTTGCATTGCGGGCGTTCCGGGCTGCGGGCATCCGGATCGCCAAGGTGCAGATCAGCGCGGGACTGCGCGTACACCTCGGAGGGCGCGACGAGGCGACGCTGGCCGCGCTCGGGCCGTTCGCGGAGGGCGTGTACCTGCACCAGGTGGTGGAGCAGCGCGACGGCGCGCTGACGCGGTTCCTCGACCTGCCGGAGGCACTGGAGGCTGCGGCGCGGAGCGGGACCGCGGTGGCGGAGTGGCGGATCCACTTCCATGTGCCGCTGTTCAAGGAGCGGCTCGGCGCCTTCCTGAACACGCAGGACTACCTCCGGCGGCTCCTCGCCGTGCTCCGCGCCGAGCCCGTCTCGCAGCACCTCGAGGTAGAGACGTACACGTGGGACGTGCTGCCCGAGGAGCACCGGCGCGAGGACATCGTCACTGCCGTGGCGCGCGAGCTCGACTGGGTCCTGGACCACATGGCGCGATGAAGTGGCGGACCTACATCCGCCTCGGCCGGGTATCGAACCTGCCGACCGTCTGGACGAACGTGCTCGCCGGGATCGTGCTGGCCGGCGGCCCGCTCGAGGCCGGCACCCTGGCAGCGTTGATCGTCGCACTCTCCCTGTTCTACGTGGGCGGGATGTACCTGAACGACGCCTTCGACCGGAAGATCGACGCGCGCGAGCGGCCCGAACGCCCCATCCCGTCGGGCCTCATCGGCGCCCGTGAGGTCTTCGCGATCGGCTTCGGCATGCTCGCCGCCGCGGTGCTGGTGTTGGTGGGCGTCGCCGTCCGACGGGCCCCGTCGCCCAATTGGCTCCCCGTCGCCTCGGGTGTCGCCCTCGCGGCGGTCATCACATACTACGATGCCGTGCACAAGCGCGACCCGCTGAGTCCACTGGTGATGGGTCTGTGCCGCGGGTTGACCTACGTCATCGCCGCGGTCGCCGTCGCGGGGGCGGTGCCGGGGCGGGTCGTGGCCGCGGTGCTCGTCCTCCTCTCCTATCTGATCGGCCTCACCTATGTCGCGAAGCAGGAGACGCTCGCCGAGTACCGGAACCTCTGGCCCCTGGCCTTCCTATTCGCGCCGTTCGCCTACGCGGCGCCCTTCGTCGCTCGGGGCCCGACCGCTGCGGTGATCTATGTCGGCTTCCTCGCCTGGGTAGTGTACGCGATCTCGTTCCTCGTCCGGCGCGGCCGCGTAAACATCCCCCGCGCGGTCATCAGCTTCATCGCCGGCATCTCGCTCCTCGACGCGCTCTTGATAGCTGGCGCCGGCCGCGCGATGCTGGCGGTCGGCGCCATCGGGGGCTTTGGGCTCACGCTCGCGGGGCAGCGCTGGGTTCGGGGCACGTGACGACCTCCCGCCGCGCTGGGCTGCACGCCTGTACGCTATCCCAAGGAGGCCGCGCGCCGGGCGGGCATGGCGAAGCGCGCGACGTGTCACCCGTTTCGGGCACTCCTTCGCCAGCCACCTCCTCGAGGACAACCATGACATCCGCACCGTCCACGAGCGCCTCGGTCACCGGGACGTCACCACGACCCAGATCTACACGCACCCCTGCGGGGTGCGGAGCCCGGCTGCTCGACCCGTGAAACACCAGGGCGGAAGGCTGGGAGCGAGACGGGCAGCGATGTGTATACGCGGTCTAGGATAACGCGGAGGAGCACGAGGGGACATGATCGGCAAGCGGTCCCCTATAAGGCGGTCTTTCAGACGCGCGAAGGCGGAGCGCACGTTTGGCCCAGCCCCCGCCCGCAGCGTGTTCCACGTTCGCGAGTTCCGTAGACATTGAGTTCAGCAGCATTGGTCCAGTGGCTAAGGACGGGCCGCTGACAGATATGGGAGGAGGACGGTAACGAATGTCGGTACCGACTTACGACCACTTTCATCGAGGCGATCTTGTGCTATTTTGGTCGCTCATCCCGACGGTGCCTCCACGCGCGACGAAGCAGCGGCTACATCTCTCGGCCTGACAGAATCTGACCGACGGCAGTTGGTACCGAGCGGCGTTCAACCGGTCAACTGGAAGACGGAGGTGCGCCTGTGCAAGCGGACCGCCACCTGACCGCGCGCGGCAAGCACGTCATGACAACGGAAGTCATATCAACGCTGGCGATGAGCGGCGCCTGTCAAGGGCGGCCGCTCGATCGGCGTGTTAGACCCTTCGATTGGGACGCCGCCTCTTTGTACGCCTTCAGGACCGCATTGATCCGCGTTTGCCAACCGGGCCCTTGCGCCCGAAACCATCCGAGCACCTCCGAGTCGACTCGCAGGGAGATGGATTCCTTGGGAGACGGCTGGTTGAGTCCCCGCCTGACGATGCCACGAACGATGTGGGCATGGTCGGCCTCCGGGTGGCTGCGCTGGATCTTGATGTCACGGTCTCGCTGCGCAGCAACCCTCGGCCAATCAGTTCGCGATGCTCTGGAAGTAGATCTTGCGCTCACGCCTGGTCGCCTTTCTCATGGAGATAATGTGAATGTGCTCGCTCCTGTTCGGTGTGGACGATGGACACGACAATCTCGCGGAGGAGTCCCAGGGTGACGAACCGTTGCTCGGCATAGGCGAGCCGGTCATCCTCGTACGTGTAGGTCACACCCTCGAACACCTGCTCAGCGTCAACGAAATCGAATCCGTGCTTCTGGAGGTTCCTCCGTCGCTTCGGCTCATCCCACGTGACCACCCGTGGAGTGTATATACAAAATGCATACGCGTCAAGAGATGGCGCCCAGAGGGTCTAACGCGCCGCCTCAGCGGCTCGCGCCTCGCGCGTCCGCCTGCAGGCGGCAGTTCGACACCCGCCCGTCGTGCGGCGTTGAATCAGTCACCGAACTCGAAATAGGCTTTGCCGGTAATCTCGCGGTTCGGGTCGTTCGGGGAAAGGTTGGGTCGTAGAAGCGTCGATCTTGTCATATCGTGCCCCCAAGTTGCCGTCCAACGCTCGCGGTGAGCGGCCGCGGCGAGCGCATGCCAGCCAGAGGTCTGCTCGACCGCGTTGTTAACCCACTTCAGGAAAATCGCGCGCGCGTCCTTCGGCGCGAGATGCGTTGTTCGTCCCTTGTCCGTCAGGCTCCAAACCCCGCGTTTGGATGAGTCGATCAGGCCTTCCTTGCTGAGGTAGAATCGCGCCCATGCGACTTGGTTGGGAAAGCGTGGCGCGCCGGACTCCATGAGCTCGCCCTGAACCTGGTCGGACAGACCAAGTTCGTCGGCGATCTTGGCTACGACTTCGCTTGGCGCCCCTGACCCGCCCAGCTCGCGGAGGGCGTCAAGGAGCGGTCCGAAGTACCGAACGAACTGTGCCCCTTCGATCGACTCAGCGACGGCCTTCGGCATGATCCCCCTGATCGAGGCAGCTACACATAATGACTTCCAGGGAGAGGCTGACCTCCGGCTCAACGCGGCTTAGCCTTTCGGCCACAGCCGCCGTGTGCTCGCGGCACACTAACAACGAGCTTGGAGGTCAGCCATGGAACACTCTAGCAAAACTCTCTTCGTTGGTCTCGACGTGCACAAGGACTCCATCGCCGTGGCCTACGCCCCGGACGCCCGCGACGCCGACATCCTCTCGCTCCGGACGATCGGCACGCGCAGTGCGACATCGACAAGTGGATCCGCAAGCTGCAATCCAAGGGCGCGGCGCTGGTGTTCGTCTACGAGGCCGGTCCCTGCGGGTACTGGCTGTACCGCCATCTGACGCGCAAGGGCTTCGCCTGCCACGTCGTCGCCCCGTCCCTGATCCCGCGCAAGCCCGGCGATCGTGTCAAGACCGACCGCCGCGATGCGATCACCCCCGCCCGGCTCATGCGCAGCGGCGATCTGACGTCGATCTACGTCCCCCAGGTCGAGGACGAAGCTATTCGGGACCTCAGCCGGGCCCGCGAGGATGCCCTGGGCGATCTCAAAACGGCCAAGCTCCGGCTGAAGGCCTTCTTGCTGCGCCAGGACATCCGCTACGAAGGCCGCGCGACCTGGACCGCCGCTCACCTGCGCTGGCTCGCTGAAGCGGTGTGTCCGACCCCCGCCCAGCAGATCGTCTTCCAGGAATACCTCCTGGTTCGAGCAGCCACATGGGTCGAGCAACCACCATGAAGGCACGAAGACAAACGGCACCCGCGATCCGGGGGGTCATCGTGGCTCTTGACAACGGAAGTCATATCGGCGCGCCGGTTCGAACACGTGGTCGAGGACGAGGCGCTTGACGGCGGTGGCGGGGACGGAGCCGGCCGGGAGCAGCGAGGGCTCGCTCGAGACGAGCAGCGGACCGTCTTGGAGGTCGTCGGTGAGGCGGCCGTGCGATCCTCTGACCAGCCCGGCGTCGAGCGGGATCACGTCCATGAGGTAGCGGAACCCGAGCGCCTTGCGCAGGAGGATCCAGCCGATCTTGAGCTTCGGCGCCGGGATGCGGGGATCGACGAAGAGCTCGACCGGGTCGTAGCCCGGCTTGCGGTGGATGTCCACCGTCGGCGCGAAGTCGGGCGCGACTGCATCGTCCAGCCAGTAATAGTACGTGAACCAGCGGTCCGGCTTGGCGACGGCGACGAGCTCTCCGGAGCGTGGATGGTCGAGCCCGTGGGCCCGCTTGCCGTCCCCGTCGAGCACCGTCTCGATCCCCGGCAGCGTCTCGAGGAGCCCCTTCACGTCAGCGACCCGCTCGGCGCGCTTCACGTAGACGTGCGCCACCTGGTGGTCGGCGACGGCGAACGCTTCGGAGGCGCCCGCGTCGAGCAGCTCTCGTCCGAGCTCCTCGCGGACGCGGACGAACCCGGCCTCGCGGAGCGCCCGATTGACGTGGACCGCGCCGCTCACGTCGGTGATCCCGTATTCCGACACCACGATCACGCGCGCGCCGTCCCGTCTCACGTGATCGACCAGCTCACCGCAGATACCGTCGATGGCCACGAGGTCTTGGCGGATCCGCGGGGAGCGCGGGCCCCAGCGCTGAAGGTTGTAGTCCAGGTGCGGGAGATAGACGAGCATCAGGGTCGGTCGTCGCGTGTCGTACACGTGCCGCGCGCAGTCGGCGATCCAGCGGCTCGACCGAATTCCCGCTGACGGTCCCCAGAAGTCGAAGAGCGGGAACGCCCCGAGCCGCGCGGTCAGGTCCTCCCTGAGCTCCGGCGGCTCGGTGTAGATGTCGGGGATCTTGCGCCCGTCGGCGGGATACATCGGGCGCGGCGTCACCGCGTAGGTGGCGCTACTGTACATGTTGTACCACCAGAAGAGCTTCGCGCAGGTGAACGCCGGATCCCGCCGCGCCGCCGCCTCCCAGATCTTCTCACCGGCCACGAGGCGGTCGGACTGCCGCCAGAGCCAGACCTCGGAGAGTTCACGGAAGTACCAGCCGTTGGCGACGCAGCCGTGGCCTCGCGGGAGCATCCCGGTCGTGAAAGTCGACTGTACCGCGCACGTCACAGCCGGCAGGATGGTCTCGAGCGGCCGCATCCCACCGGTGCGGACGAGGGCGGCGAGGTTTGGCGTCGCCTCGCCCAGGAGCCGCGGCGTGAGCCCGACGACGGTCAGGACGACCGTGCGGTACATCAGGTGGGGCGCTCGCCCTCCACCACCGGGGTCTGCCCGCGCAGCACCGAACTCCCCTCCCAGAGCTGTGTCTGATCGATCGCCGGCCGCTCGCCGACGTCGGCGACGTCGAGCTGCCCGCTCTGACCGAAGAACGTCACCGGGTTCTTCCAGACGATGGTCTCGATGTCGTCCTGCGCGATGCCGCTCTCGTCCAGCAGCGCCACCGTCTTCGGCACCTTCAGCGGGTCGCTCACGCCCCAGTCGGCCGCGCTGTTGATCAGGATGCGCGCGCTGCCGTACCGCCTCACGAGCGCCACCATGCGCGCCTCGTCCATTTTGGTGTGCGGGTAGATCGAGTGTCCGGCCCAGCAGCCCGTCTCGAGGACGAGCGGGAGCGTCTCCTCGGTGTTGTGGTCGATCAGCACGCGCTCCTCGGGGAAGCCGGCGTCCTTGATAAGGGCCAGGCTGCGCGTGGTCCCGCGCTTCTTGTCGCGGTGGGGCGTATGGACCAGCACCGGCAGCTCGAAGCGCTGCGCGAGCTCGAGTTGGACCGCGAAGTACTTCTCCTCCTCGGGCGTCATGTCGTCGAAGCCGACCTCGCCGACCGCCACGACGCCGTCCTTGGCCAGGTACCGCGGAAGGAGATCGATCACGCCCTGGGCAACGCGGGGGTTATTCGCCTCCTTCGGATTGAGCGACAGCGTGCAGAAGTGGCGGATGCCGAACTGGCTCGCCCTGAAGCGCTCCCAGCCGAGGAGGGACGCGAAGTAGTCCTCGAACGTCCCCACGTGGGTCCGCGGTTGACCCAACCAGAACGAGGGCTCGACGACGGCGACAATCCCCGCGGCCGCCATGGCCTGGTAGTCGTTTGTCGTCCGGGACGTCATATGGATGTGCGGATCGAAGATCCTCATGCCATGCCTCCTTTGCGTCAGCCGGCGAGTCGCGCGATGTCGCTCGGCACGCTGCGGCCCGCCGCGCGACGCTCGCTGGCGTAGTCGGCAGCCATCCGCGCCAGCTCCGGCGTGAGCCGTCCGTCGAGGCCAACGATGCGGTCGACCGCGACGCCCAAGAATAGCGCCTTGAGCACCATCTGGTTGAAGTTCAGGTCTGAGAATCGCGCCGCCGGGTAGGGGTTCTCGCATGCGATCGCTTCGAACAACGGCTGGATGTTCGTGCGGCAGGCGTCGACGCCGACTGCGATGAGCCTCTCGGAGTCCGGCAGGAGCGGCAGTGCCTTCAGCACCGCCTGGCGCTCGCGGCTGTCGCCGCTCTGGTAGCACTCCTCCACTAGCGAGGCGAGTCGCTCAGTGTCGAGCTCGCCGGCAGCCGCCACCAGCAGCACGACGCGGCCGACCTCGTCCACGGTCCACCGGCTCACGGGCCATGTCATGCCGGCCGCGGCCAGCGCCTCCGCCTCGCGGGCGGTGAGGTCGAGCGGCGCCTTGCCCAGCCGTCGCGCCGCCGTGGTGAAGGAGTCGGCGAACGCGCCAAGATCGCGGTGAGCGGTGAGGGCCTGATCGAACCAGGCGCGTGCCGCGGGTGAGACGCGCGCGGAGACCAGCGCTGCCAAGAGCGGCGCTGTCACCAGCGGCGGGCGTGCGAGGTCGGGCACCCTCAGCTCCATCCTTCGCGCAAATCCTGCGTGCGGGCAGCATAACGAAGCGCGTCACGAAGGTCAAGGACGGGTCCTTGTCGGCCTTGTCGGGCGCTCTTCCGGTACATGAGGGACACGTCAGGTCCAGGCGAGGACGCGGGGTAGGAGCGGCGGCGCGGCACTTGGACCAGTGTCGCCCTTGTGCGGGGTGAGGACGGCCTCCTTGGCCTTGCGCCGCCGGTTGCGCGAGGGCGAGAGCCACAATATCTCCCCTCACGGCGACGTTTCTCATTTATCGGGCGTGCGCGTGGGGAGTAAAATGTTTGGAGAAGTTTCGGCCGCCGCTGTATGCGGCCTGGCATCGCACCGCTCACCAGGAGGAGATCCATGATCGCCGACCGCTATACCAAGGCCGTGCTGACCGTCATCGCCGTGGCGCTCGTCGTGATCGCCACTCGCTCATGGCTCCCCGAGTCCGGGCCGCTCGAGATGGTTCGCCCCGATCCAGCCCACGCTCAGGGTGCGGTTGCCAGGTACGAGGTCACGGTGCCGAAGGCCTGGGGCAAGCTCGTGGCCTTCAGCAACAATAACCTCCTGCTGGAGGCTCCGGATCAGACCATGCGCATCGTCGATGTCGAGGGGAGAGCCCCGGAGTACGCGAAGGTCAATGTCCAGATCCGCTGGCAGTAGGGTGGGGGTACGGCGCTTCGCCGGTGTTCGCGCCCGAAGGCGACCAGGACGGCGGTCACGTCCGGCGGGAGGCGGCGCGGCAGACATGCTAATCTCCTAGCGTGCCCCTGTCACTAGCTCCCGACCGGCCGGCCGGGCGGCCGCGCTGGTACTCGCACGCGTACAATCGCGCCGATCTCTACCGCCTCGCGGCGGCGCTCGGCTGGCTCGCCCGGCCGGTGCGCCTTGGCCTGGCGCGGAAACTCGGGCGCTTCGCCCTCGGGTTCATGCCGGTGGAGCGAGCCGTGATCCGCAAGACCTTGGAGCGCGTGACGGGTGCCACGGGCGCCCGGCTGGAAACGCTGACGGTCCGGACGTTCACCGATTTCGCCATGTGCTTCAGCGATCTGGTGTCCACGAACCGACAGCCGGTGGCGCGGCTCACGTCGCGAGTTGGGAGGGTGGAGGGCGTGGAGCATGTTGCCCGACTCGGGGCTGGACTCATCTCGCTGACCGCCCACGTGGGCAACTGGGAGCTGGCCGGCCGCCTCTTGGCCGGGCGCACGGCTCGGACGACGTACGTGGTCGTTGCCGAGGAAGAGGTCGCCGAGCTGGAGACCTGGGTCCGTCGCGACGGCGACGGCGTGCGCTTCATCCCGCGCTCTGGCCCGACCATCTCGCTGAAACTGGTCGCCGCGCTCCGGCGCGGCGAGGTGGTGGCCGTGCAGGGGGACCGGGCGCTGGGCACGCGCGGCGATGTGCTGATCCCGTTCTTCGGGTGGCCCGCGCCATTCCCGCTCGGGCCGTTCTTCCTGGCCAGCGCCGTGGGCGTGCCGCTGGTGCCGGCGTTCTGCCTTCTCGATTCGGATTATCGGTACGCGGTCAAGGTGGCGGAGCCCCT
>WNGB01010590.1_pt1 | contig 12763 bp, 9 predicted proteins | sample 5400681 | NCBI WGS metagenome assembly WNGB01 (sample SAMN13153367, study PRJNA577476) | soil metagenome | isolation source: 115 cm soil or saprolite under grassland replicate 2 | place: USA:California | collected 2016-06-15 | reverse complement strand
CGTAATCCTCCTCCCCATACGGGGCCAGGCCGGTGCGGTGCATGACCTCGCAGGCAACCTGCGCCCACTCGTCATCCGACAGGATCCGATCCCCGGAGCGGCACGGACCGCGCAGTGCCACACCGGCCGTTCGAAGCCATGAGGACCGAGCACCGCCTGCGGCTGGTTCAGTAATCCGTTGAGGTGCCGGAAGTCGCGCCGTCCGTCTGGCCGCAGCGGCGGTTCAAGTTCGGCCGGGTGGCGCCATCCCACGACGATGTGCGGATCGGTGTGTTCCTCGTGCCGTCCTGGTCCAAACAGGTAGCTGATCAGCGGTTCGACCCGCGTTCCACGCGGAACGCTGACTTTTCCGATCACCGGATTCGTTTCCGGACGTGTTCCGCGGCGGCGTCCAGCCGTTCCGCCCGGCGGAGCGCCTCTGCTGCATACGGAAGGAGATCGCCGGAACGCTGCCCTGTGGCGTTTAGTTTCGCCACCGCCTGGTTCAGGTTGACCCCAATCCGCCGGACTAATCCGGACGCGCGGATCAATTCCGCCAGTGCGTCACGGAGCGGGGATTCCGCCGGAACGGCTGCGACCTGCGCGGCGGCTAACGTCGCGCGCGCCGCGTAGGCACCGTTGGCCAGACCAGCGCTCTGCGCGGCTGCACGGACTCGCGCGTACTCCTCCTTGGTGAGCGAGAACTCCACCCGGCACCTGCGCCTGGCCTGCTGGCGCGGCCGACGTCGCGCGGTAATCGTCTCGCCAGCCTGAACGCGGCGCCCGTCCGCCATCCGCAATCCCCGCCTTCGCCGATGTCTTCTGGCACGCATCCATTGCGCCATGAGAAATGAACTCTCCGGGCGCCCTTATATGCGTATGGCTTCCAGACATTATGCATCCCGGACCGCGCCCGGTCCAGACATATTCCGGGTTTATCCTCTATCTTGCTCTGCGCATTCTCATGCCTTCTCAACCGCGACCTGAAATGGCCCAACTTCGTCTTTGTTGGGTGCAGTTCGGCCGTTTAGCAGGCTCGTTCATCAATGTTTGGACGAGTTAAGTGCAAAACGAAGTGGCGGACCGCCCACGCGGCGAGTGGCACGAAGGTCGACCTTCGCTGGATGGTGCACCCGAGCGCATCATCCGTGCGGGGCTGGGCTTCCCGGAACGCCACTTGGCCAGCGGGCGCGGACGTACTTCTCCTTTTCCGCGGTATCGAGTGCGAGAGTGCTGTTGCCCGCGCGCACATAGAAGGCCGTTTTCTTTTGCATCTGGCCGTTCTTGTCGACTGTGACGGTCGCGTCCACGGGCACGGCGGACGGGCGTACGTGAACCCGGCACACATCACCTCCGTTGACCTTGTGGACTTGCAGCGAGAGTGTGCCTGCGACTGCTGCTCCCATCGCTGCGGTGACGATGTTCACCAGATGAAGTTGGAACAAGTCCCGGTCGTCCTTGCCCGCTTTGTGCAGAGAAACGTAGTCGGCGGCCAAGCCACAGACCGAACCATCGTCAGCAACACCGATGAGGAGCGTGCCCCCATCGCGGTTGTTGGCGAACGCGGCGATCGTCTTCAAGGTTGCTGTCTCCAGTGGCTTGTACACGGCACCTGTGTCGCTTCGTGCGCGTAGCGACGACTTGTACTCGAGGTGCCCGCTCTCTTTGCCGGGACCGAGCAGTTCGCCGATCGGGCAGTGCTCTTGCCATGCGACCTTGGCTTTGCTCTGGATGATCGGCAGGTAGGCGGCGACCACCTCGTTCTGCATGACCTCATCGTCGATGAGTTTAAGTGCCATGTCCTCGGCCACGTTCATCTGCGTGACGAGTTGCTGGACGAATGCCTTGGCGAGAACCAGTTTGAAGTTCTCGGCGGTGTTGACTGCTGCGGCCTGCTGGATGGTCGGCTGGGCGGCGAGTTTGCTCGCGATGACGTCAAGGAAGACGCGGTCCTCTGGCGTCCATGATGTACCGAATCGGGCGTTGAGTGCCGCGATGATCTTCGAGAGAGGCTCTTCGTCAGGCTGATGCTGTGGACCTAGTCCGGAGATGATCGTTGTGATGTCTCCATGGGATGCGTCAAGGGTCAGGGATCCGGTGAAAGTGCGTTCAGTCCGCAGATGCGTCAGTTCCACGGCAGTGCCCAGATCCAGCCCTGAGTCGCTGGCTGGCCGGATGAACGCCGACAACGCCTTGCAGAACAGGTAGCCGCTTTCGAGCTTGGTGTCGGTGAAGGAGACAACCTGGGACAGGAACGCATATGTACGGATGAAGCGGCTGAGGGCGTCGCGGAATGCGTCTTGAGCATCGCCGTCGAGGTCGTGGAATCGGTCGATCGACGGTGTCAGCGCTGCATGTACACGGCCATGTCGTCCAGGCGTCTCATTTGCCACGATCAGCGCGACGGTGCGTTCCATCTCGTCGGGCCACAACACCCCGTAGGGATCCAAGGCGTGACGGGTGTCGTAGAGCAGGTTGGGGTCGGTCGGCGGTGCGATAGTCGCGGCGTACCACGGGCTGAAGGAGTTGCGGATCTCGTCGGCGTCATTGCGGAAGTCGAGGATGAAGGTTCCGTCCTTGCCGTCGCAGATCCGATTGAGGCGCGACAGGGTTTGCACGGCGGCGAGGCCGACCAGGGTCTTGTCAACATACATGGCGTACAGCAAGGGCTGATCAAAGCCAGTCTGGTACTTCTCGGCGACGACCAGAATGTGCGATCCGTCCTCGGCGAACCGCTCCGCGGTCTGCGACTCGGGGAAGCCGTTCATGTTCGCTTCTGTCCAGTCTTCGATACCGGGCAGGACCGTGCCGGAGAACGCGACGAGGATGCCGATGTCGTGACCATGGTCATCGCAGTATTTGGTGAGCGCCTGGTGGTAGCGGACTGCGTGCAGCCGCGAGGCGGTCACCACCATGGCCTTCGCCCGGCCGTCGATCTTGTGCCGAACGTGTCGGCGAAAGTGCTCGATGATGATCTCGGCCTTCTGCGCAAGATTGTGCTCATGCAAGCTAACGAAACGCGCGATGGCGGCCTTCGCCTTCGATGCGTCGTAAGCCGGATCGTCTGGCACTGTCTTCTCGATGTTCCAGTACGTCTGGTACGTCACGTAATTCGCGAGCACATCAAGGATGAAGCCCTCTTCAATCGCCTGCCGCATCGTGTATAGATGGAAGGCCTCATGCTTGCCGCTCGTCGGGTTGATCCGGCCGAACTGTTCGAGCGTGCGGCCCTTGGGTGTCGCGGTGAACGCGAAGAAGCTGATATTGCGTTGCCGGGCGCGAGCCCGCACAGCGTCGGCGAGCGCATCCGCCACGGGGTCGTCTGGCTGATCCCTCACACTTGGGTCGGTTGCTTCCGCCGCACGGAGTTGCTCTTCTGTCGAGACCGCTGATCGTGGTCCGGCGCCAAGGACCACTTTGAGATCCTTCGCGCTCTCGCCTGTTTGGGAGGAGTGGGCCTCATCCACGATCACCGCGTATCGGCGATCACTAAGGCTCACCCCCTGTTTCATGACCACCGGGAATTTCTGCAGCGTCGTGATGATGATGCGGGCCTGTGCCCCGGCCAACGCATTCGCGAGTTGCACGGAGTCTTCATCGATCTTCTCGACTACGCCATGCGCGTGATCGAACTGATAAATGGTGTCCTGGAGCTGCTTATCGAGGACCCGCCGGTCGGTGATGACCACGACCTTGTCGAAGACGGGGTTGTCGTCGGCGCCGTGCAGGGACGACAGACGATGAGCCAGCCACGCGATCGTGTTGGACTTGCCCGAACCGGCGGAATGCTGCACCAGGTAGTCGTGGCCAGGGCCCTCGGCGCGGGCTGCAGCCTCCAGCAGGCGGACAGCCTCCCACTGGTGGTAGCGAGGGAAGATCACCGATGGCTGGCCCTTTACTCCCTTTACCGGCTTCTCCACATGGACGAACCGCTGCAGGATTTCCATCCAATTGTCCCGGGACCAGACATCGCGCCACAGGTATGCACTGCAGTGCGCACCCTGCATAGGTGGGTTTCCTGCGCCGCCGTCATGGCCGCGGTTGAACGGCAGGAAACGCGTCCGCTGGCCCGCAAGACGGGTAGTCATCGCGACTTGCTCAGGATCAACAGCGAAATGGACCATTGCACGACGCGCCAACGTCAGGTTGTTCTCGTCCCGATCGGCGCGGTACTGCGCCTTGGCATCCTCGACGGTCTGGCCGGTAAGCGGGTTCTTCACCTCTGCGGTGGCGACAGGAAGGCCGTTGACGAAAAGCGTCAGGTCGAGGGCCTTTGTCGACGCAGCCTGGTACCGGAGCTGCCGGGTGACCGTCAGCCGGTTGGCGTCGTACTTCTGGACCAACTCGGGTGTCAGCCCGTGCGCGGGCCGGAAATAGGCGAGTTGGATCGTCACCCCGAGATCGATGACACCGCGTCTGAGCACGTCCACCGTGCCGCGCGAGTCGAGTTCCTTAGCCAGCCGATCTGCGAATGCACGCTGAGCTGTGTCCGGGTCGCCGCCATGCAACATGATCAGCAGGTTCCACTGGTCGATCTGCGTTGCACCGATGAAGGCGAACAACTCGGCGGTGTCGATCCCCCGATCCGGGTCAAAATGTGCGACCGAACCCTGGGTGTAACCCGCATGCTCGGTCAGCCAGGCCGCGATCTCCGTCTCGAACGCGAATTCGTCTAAAGCCACACTTCCCCTCCAAGTTGATCAGACTGCCAGGCTTAGGCAAGCCCGGCGCCTCGGTGAACGAGGTTCCTTGCTGGCGGAGCATCTAGTCGAGTCTAGAACTACACCACAGCGCCAGGCGATTACTCAGCGACGCTGTTGATATGTCGCATGTCTGGCGGGGATGTCGAGTTCGCCGGTAACCGCTGCCGTAATCAACGCCTTACGCCGCTCACTAAGAAGGACGATCTGAAGCTCCAACGAGCGTATGAGTTCTACGATTCGAGATCGTTCAGCGTCCAGTCGACTAACAATCTTATGTTGGACATCTGGCTCAGGAAATGGAATTCGTATGGATTTAAGCAGCTCTTGGCTGATATTTGGCTGCCCTGCGCCCCGTCCCCGTTCCACGAGTTGATCCCTAAACCCAAGAAGCCAATAAAAAACGAATGAAGGAAGATCTTGCCCTCTAGGCGTAAGAACACAACAGGCCTGGTTCACGGCCGATGTATGCTTCAACAATCCCATGCGCCCAATTGTTGCGCCATACATAGCCACCACGAGCGATCCCGCAGGATGGAGCGTGAGTGCTGAGTATTGATCAAGCGCATCGAGTGTGACGCCTCTGCCTACGGATTGGATCGGGCTGTCCTGAAGATCGCCCGTGAGGACCCACGGCATCCCTCCAGCGTCGTAGTATCTTGAATTGTCAGATTGTGGAGTTGTCCCGCTACCGAACCGGAACCGCCAGCTGAGGCGAGCGGTGGTGTTTAGCGTGTCGGTTACTTCATCTGGCCTAACGTTTAGCGGGTCTCCAACCGGGCGTCCATCCAATAGCGTCCATCGTAGAGATGCCAAGAACCTCGCCTCGGCGAGTTCCGCCATCCGTTTCTTCTTGGCGATGAGGGTATCGATTCGAGCAGTCTCGGCGTCGAGGAATTGAGCAATCCGGCGCTGCTCATCAAGTGACGGCAACGGTACGGGAAGCCTCTTTATATCCCACTGGAACAGATGCGGCACGCCCATGCCGCCCTTTATGGCATTTATCCGGCCTTGGATAGGATTGCTATCGAGAACATACTGAAGAAATCTCGAGTCGATTCCGAATGGGCGTAGAACGGCGATAGAGCCATTTACTGCGGCAGGAGACGGAAGCCTTCGCACTAGATTTGTAATCCCGAGAGTATTTCCATCCTTAACCAGCAGGACGTCGTCGATCGCAAGTTTCAGTTCGGGAGACTCATCATATCGATATTGAGAAATGTAGTTGACATTCTCGAAGTCAATTTGATTATTCTTGATATTGGGAGTGGAGAGAAAAATGTAGCCCTCTACTTGATATTCGGCGGCTGTGAGGGCTTTCCATCCAATCCTTGCGTTGACGGATGCAACTCGATCAACACGAGATAGTCGCCAGTCAGCCGGCAGCTGAGGAAACGGCTCGTTCACTCCGTCACCTCGTTGAGAAGAGACTGTATCTCGGATTCCAACTGTCTGATCTCAGCGTCTATCTCGGCGAGGGGACGTGGGGGCACGTAGTTATAGAAGTGACGGGTAAGTGGGATCTCGTAGCCTATCTTGGTCTTGATGTGATCGATCCACGCGTCTGAGACGTAGGGCAGCACCTCTGCTGTAAGGTAGTCTTCGACTGCCGTCCGATACTCGAGCGAGCCGAATCGGCCGACTGGATCCGCTTCGAATGAGACCGTTGTGGCGGGCAAGGGTACGTTCTCGTAGTCCCTCAACTCTGGATCCGGTTCGGTGTTTCCGCGGGCATCGGTTACCGGCTCGGCATCAGGGTCACGAACCGCGAGCACATCGAGCACTGCGGCCTCAATCGGTTTGCCAACGATGCCAAGCGGAACCAACGTGTCGCGCAAGCGTTTTGCGGCTTGCTTCTTGATAGTAAGGACCTCATCACGCCAGCCGCTCAATAGTTCGGCTCGCAGAGCGGTGCGCTGCGTTTCGTTCAGCAGTCTTGCCAGCTTGCTATCTGCGTCGAACGCTGCCAGCGTCGCGTTGGTGACCTCCCAGCGCATCCTTAGAGGTTGCTCGACAGTGATGCGGAGGAACCCGAAGGCCTCGTTCTGGAAGATCTTGACGCGGTCACCCTCGGTGAAGTCGCCGTAGAGCCTCACGATCTCCGCAATCTGGTCGGAAGAGATCTGCTTGCGCTTCTCACCCAGGCTCTTGCGCATCTTGGTGAAGAAGTCGCGGGTGTCGACCAGCTGCACCTTGCCGCGCCGCTGCGGGCTCTTTCGATTAGTGACGATCCAGAAGTAGGTGGAGATCCCGGTGTTGTAGAACAGCTGGTCCGGCAGCGCGACCACCGCCTCCAGCCAGTCGTTCTCGATTATCCAGCGCCGGATCTCCGACTCGCCGGACCCAGCCGCGCCGCTGAACAGTGGCGAGCCGTTGAACACGATCGCCACCCGAGAGCCACCCTGCTCCGGTCGCTTCATCTTCGAGATCATGTGCTGCAGGAACAGGAAGCTACCGTCGTTGATGCGCGGCAGTCCGGCGCCGAACCGGCCGCCGAATCCCCGCTTCGCGTGCTCCTTCTTCACCTGGTCGGCGACCTTCTTCCACTCCACACCGAACGGTGGATTGGCCAGCATGTAGTCGAAGTGCTCGCCGTCGAAGGCATCGTCGGTGAAAGAGTTGCCAAAAGCGATGTTGTCTGCGTCCTGGCCTTTGATCATCATGTCCGAGCGGCAGACGGCATAAGTCTCGGCGTTCAGCTCTTGGCCGAAGACGTGCAGGGTTGCCTGCGGGTTGAACTCGCGCAGGCGGTCCTCGGCGACCGACAGCATGCCACCCGTGCCGCACGCCGGGTCGAAAAGCGTCTTGGCGATCCCACGCTTGCGGAGCAAATCGTCGTCATCACAGAAGAGCAACTCCACCATCAGCCGGATGACCTCACGCGGTGTGAAGTGTTCTCCAGCCGTCTCGTTGGAAAGCTCCGAGAAACGCCTGATCAACTCCTCGTATAGGTAACCCATCTCCATGTTGGAGACCACATCCGGGTGCAAGTCGATGTCGCAGAACCGGGATAGCACCAGGTACAAGAGGTTCGATCGGTCCAAGCGGGCGATCTGGGTGTGGAAGTCGAACTTCTCGATCACGTCCCTCGCGGCAGGCGAGAACCCGGCGATGTAGGCGCTCAACTGGCCGGCGATGGTGGCTGGGTCGCCGAGCACCTTGGTGAGAGTGAGCGGCGAGGTGTTGTAGAACTGGCTCTCGGCAGCCGCCTGCAACAACGGTTCGCGGTCACCGTACTTGCCGTGCACCGCGAGCACCTTGGCCTTAGTCGGTTCCAAGACGCAATCGAGGCGGCGGATCACTGTCAGTGGCAAGATCACCTTGCCGTACTCGGATTGCTTGTAATCGCCGCGCAGCAGATCGGCCACAGACCAGATGAAGGCCGCATGGTTCTTGATCACTGCCGATTCGCCGTCAGCCATCGACACCCTCCCAAGCTCAACCCCTACTCCCCATCATCTTCACACCACGGCGAGTCACTCACCGCCGAACACGCAACTGTTGTTTACGCGTGATCCAATACCGCTCGCTGACCCCCCGTGGAAGCTCGAATGGTCCGATCTGCCAGGTGGGTCATTCCTACACTTACCAGTCGCCAGTCGAGCGTCCCGTCACAAGCGAGGCACCGCCAGAACCGAACGGCTGGACGGCGAAGCCAAGCACTCGGAGCACCTCAGCGAGAGCGTCGTTCATCACGGCGTGCTCATAGTGGTAGGTCACTCTCGGTCCTAGCCCAGCGTGAGCAGGTCATGGGTCGCCCAGGAGCGATCACCCGTTCTTGTTGTCACCACCACACCGGTCACCATTGGGGCCACAGGCACACCCCGCCGATAACCCGCAGGACGAGGACGCGACTGACCGACATTATGAAAGGCGGGTCAGGTGTCGAGGCTGACGTGTTGCACGCTGATGATCTCTTGGCCCTCATGCACCGTGACGGTGTACCAGATCGTCACATTGTCGGCGGGCAGGTGCAGCTCGTAGGCGCCGGGCAGAGGATCGCCCGTAGGGAATGGGTCGGCGAGGGTGGGGACTGGCTCATCGAACAGGTGAAAGATTGTGCGCTGGACTGTCCACCGCAGCGGCTGAGGCAGGGCCTCAATCTCCTCCGATGATGTCCCAGGGAAGCGGATCAGGCGATCAGTCACCGATTCCCCACGCCGCAGCAATTTCTTCGCGGGTGAAAGTGGGCGCGTCGTCGCTTGGACCGGGATCGGCCTGGATACGCCGCTTGGCTACGCTTCGTCCGACTTCGCGGCGCAGCCGCCTCAACTCGGCTTTGAGAGCATCCAGCTCGGCACGTGGAATCGTGACCATGTCGGATGCTTCGGCGCTCACGCGTGTGTCGACGGCAGGTGAATACTGACCCCGGCGTGGCATCCGAATTTTGACCCTTCTTCCCGAAAACCTGGCTCGAACCGAGCCAGGGAGGAAGCTGGTGATTTCAGTGGAAGACTGGGCGGAGATCCGGCGGCTGCACCGGGCGGAGGGACTGCCGATCAAGCAGATCGCGCGGCTGAAGCGGATCTCGAAGAACACGGTGAAGGCGGCGCTGCGCTCGGACGGGCCGCCGCGGTATGTGCGAGCCCCGGCGGGGTCGGTGGCCGATGCGTTCGAGTCGCGGATCCGGGAGCTGCTGGCGGTGTATCCGCAGATGCCGTCGACGGTGATCGGGGAGCGTATCGGGTGGCCGTATTCGATCCGGACTTTGAGCGGGCGGGTCGCTGAGCTGCGCCCGGCGTACCTGCCGCCGGATCCGGCGTCGCGGACGGCGTATGCGGCCGGGGAGATCGCGCAGTGCGATTTCTGGTTCCCGCCGGCCGAGGTGCCGGTGGGGTTCGGGCAGGTCCGCTCGGCGAAGCAGCTGCCGGTGCTGACGATGGTGTGCGGGTACTCGCGGTGGGCCTCGGCGCTGCTGGTGCCCTCGCGGTGCGCGGCGGACCTGTTCGCGGGATGGTGGCAGGAGATCGAGGCGCTGGGTGCGGTGCCGCGGATGCTGGTGTGGGACGGGGAAGGCGCTATCGGCCGGTGGCGGGGGCGGCGCAGCGAGCTGACCGCCGAGTGCCAGGCGTTCCGCGGCACGCTGGCGGCCAGCGTGTATGTCTGCCGGCCCCGCGACCCGGAAGCGAAAGGCCTGGTCGAAAGGTTCCATGACTACCTGGAGCGGGCGTTCCTGCCTGGGCGCGTGTTCGCCTCGGCGGCTGATTTCAACGCCCAGCTGGCCGGGTGGGTCGCGACCGTCAACGCCCGGTACCGGCGGCACCTGGAGTGCGCGCCCGCGGACCGGATCGCCGCTGACAGGGCGGCGATGATCGCGCTGCCGCCGCTGGCGCCGGTCACCGGGTGGCGGCGTACCGCCAGGCTGCCGCGTGATCATTACGTCCGGCTGGATGCCAACGACTACTCCGTGGATCCGTCGGTGATCGGCCGCCGCATCGAGGTGACCGCTGACCTGGCCCGGGTCCGGGCCTTCTGCGACGGGAGACTGGTCGCCGATCATGAGCGGGCCTGGGCGCGGCACCAGGCCATCACCGATCCGGCGCATCTGGCGGCGGCGCGGGCGCTGCGGGCCGCGCACCGCGCGCTGGCTTCGGTCAGCGCGCCTGCTCAGGCCGAGGTGGAACACCGCGACCTGGCCGTCTACGACGCGCTGTGCGGCGGCGAGGGGGTGGCGTGACGATGAGCGCCTGCCCTGTCATCGGCGAGCCTGCCGTCACCGCGGCCGCGATGCGCGTGGCCGCCGGCCTGATCGAAGAATCCGGCCTGGCTGGCCTGTCGGTCACCTGCACCGATGACCAGATCTCTGTCCAGGTCTGCACGTGGGCCGGCGATCCGGGCCAGCGAGCCGCGCACGTTGGCCTGCTCGCGCGGATCGCGGGCACGCATGCCTACCGCAACGACAGCCACACCGGCGCCTACAGCGAGATCAAGGCATACGGCCAGGCCCGCGGCATCCCGGTGACCGTGTTTACCGCGCTCGCCATCCGCACCCAGCCCGCCGGTGCCGGGCCGGTCCCGCTGGCCACCGCACCCGGCGGCCAGGTCAGCGCGGTGCCAGACGGGCGGCTGCCCGCCGGGTGGCGGTGGGTCACCGAACTCGATGACGAGCCCGCTGCGGCATCGGGACCGGAGGTGGCCTGAATGGCCGCGACCGCTGCCGCGCGCCGGGACACCGCCAGCGAGCTGGCCTACCTGACCCGGGCGCTGAAGGCACCCACGCTGCGTGATGCGGTGCCACGGCTGGCCGAGCGGGCCCGGGCCGAGTCCTGGAGCCACGAGGAGTTCCTGGCCGCGTGCCTGCAGCGCGAGGTATCGGCACGGGAATCACACGGCGGCGAGGAACGCATCCGTGCCGCCCGGTTCCCAGCCCGCAAGGCCTTGGAAGACTTCGACTACGAGCACGCCCGGTCGCTCAAACGCGACGTCATCGCGCACCTGGGCACCCTGGACTTCGTCACCGCCCGCGACAACGTCGTGTTCCTGGGCCCGCCCGGGACGGGCAAGACGATGCTCGCGATCGGGCTGGGCATCCGCGCCTGCCAGGCCGGGCACCGGGTGCTGTTCGCCACTGCCGCCGAATGGGTCGCCCGGCTCGCCGACGCCCACCAGGCCGGGCGGCTGCACGACGAGCTGCGCAAACTCGGCCGCTACCCTCTGCTGGTCATCGACGAAGTGGGCTACATCCCGTTCGAGCCCGAAGCGGCGAACCTGTTCTTCCAGCTGGTATCGGCCAGGTACGAGAGAGCGAGTTTGATCGTCACGAGCAACAAGCCATTCGGGCGGTGGGGCGAGGTGTTCGGCGACGACGTGGTCGCCGCCGCCATGATCGACCGACTCGTCCATCACGCTGAGGTCATCAGCCTGAAAGGAGACAGCTACAGACTCAAGAACCGCGACCTGGGCCGCATCCCTGCCCAGGCAACCGAGGACTAATCAACCGGAAGAGGGTCAAAATTCAGATGCCGTCAGAGGGTCAAGATTCCGTTGCCGTTGACACGCGTGCTCCCTCGGTTCGGCGCTTTCACGCTCAGTCTAGATGGATGAGCAGTAGCGCCTCGCTGCGTTCCGCCTGTGGTGAAATCGGACGTCAGCGTGTAGGGCGGCGGCCGGTGACCAGCCAGGCACCTCCTGAGCCGAACGGGCGGACCTCGAAGCCGAAGGCGCGCAGCACGTCGGCGAGCGCCTCGTTCATTACGTCCTGCACGCCTCGGTAGGTGCCATAGCGGGCCCAGTCCAGCAGCAGAAGATCGTGCGTGGTCCAGGACACCACGACGCCCGCATCATTCCCACCGCCGGAGAGCCTGGCTGCGACTGCAAGCATGCAGACGCCGCCGAGCCGGCAAAGTGGGTCATGCGGCATGCAGTGATGCAGGGTGAATCCCACCTCGGTGAGCCGGCGGGCGAGATCGCGAGCCAGCGGAGCCAGAGGATGATCCTCCGGCAGCCGGTATCCATCGGCATCTGCCAGCACCGACACAGCCTCAGCCAGCTCGGCGCGCTCCGCCATGGCACGCAGCGGTCCCAGGTCCGGCGGCACCAGATCGGATGATGATTCGTCGGCCCAGTTGACAGGGTTGCCAGACATACTTCTCCTCCTTGATCAATTGGGAGGAATTTGGGAGATCACAACGTGCGTGACCCGGCCCAAACGGCTCCCAACTGTATTGAAGAGGAGGCTTTGACCCGGCCATTTACTACTGGCCCTTGTCGGCGGAGCGGGCGGACCCAGTTCGCATCGAGGGGGTCAGGGGTTCAAATCCCCTCAGCTCCACGCAGGTCAGAGGCCAGTTGCGATCTTGTGACTGGCCTTTCTGCTGCCCGTACAGCACCGAAGTACAGCAACGCTAGGCATCGAGCTGCCTGCCCAGCCGCTTGAGCGCGCTCCTGGTCTTGGCCGAGGGGACCTCGCTGTAGACCTCCATGGTCATCGCGATCTGGCTGTGGCCTTTTCTGGGGTATCAGGTGTGCGCCATGGGCATTGACGTGCAGATTCGCGTGACGCGCAGGTGTGCGCCACGAGTGGGGACGCTCGGTCAGCGGTTTGCCCCCGGATGGTCAGCGGCCGTGGCGGTTGAGGCGGCTGA
>WNGB01013523.1_pt1 | contig 12764 bp, 12 predicted proteins | sample 5400681 | NCBI WGS metagenome assembly WNGB01 (sample SAMN13153367, study PRJNA577476) | soil metagenome | isolation source: 115 cm soil or saprolite under grassland replicate 2 | place: USA:California | collected 2016-06-15 | reverse complement strand
CTTCGCACCCCGCAGTCACCCGCGACGCACGCCGAGGCGGAGACAGGCCATACGCACTGGCCCGGGTACTACACCCTCGACATCAGCCGAGCTCCATCGGTGCCTCCCACTTCACTCAAGCACCCTCACATCGCACGTACTGGCCGGTGGCCTCCATCACCACCTGGGTGACCCCCTCGGCCGCCAGCCAGTCCGCCAGCGCCTCAAGATCAGCGCTGAAGGTGGGAAACGTCCGGATCTCCTGGCGGCGCCGCCCGCCCGCTCCCGACGCCGGGGTCCGCACGCAGGCCACCACCTCCTGTTTGGCCACGTCCAACCCGGCGCAGCGCTCCACCAGCAAGTCCACCCGGCCACCTCCCACGGTCGCTCGGACTGGGTGCCGGACCTGGCAGGGCCAACCGATCAACGAGGCTGTAAGACGTGCTCGCAGCAACAGTTCGCGGTGCCGGGAAGGCCCCAGGCATCAATCTATGAGACGGGCTTGCCGCACCAAGCACAGCCGAGCTCAGCCAGGCCCGGCCCCATTCTCATCCGTCGCGGCGCCCGAAGGGCATGGAATCTATGAGGATGCTCCAGAGACCTGGCAACTCATCCAGGAAGCAGGGGACGCAGGAAGCGGCCGACACGGGTGACGCGCGAATCGTAAAGCCCCCGCAATCCCATCCTGTCGGTCTCGTGGAGGTTGACGGCGTCATCGAGGTTCCCTGCGCTGATGACCGTGGTGCGGAACTTCAGTCTGCGAATACGTCCTTCGCGAATTAGCGGCGTAACCAGGTCAGCCGATAGCTCGCTCGTGGTCGTCACGGTCTGCACGCTCACGCGCCAGCCGATCGCGCATGGAGCGGTGCCCGTCGTCGCGGCTGGGTCGGGACTGTCCGCTCGCTTGGTCGCGCTCCACGTCGGGCCGCTCGCGCCCAGCACGCTCCCGGCGCTCCTGGTTTCGGTCTTGGCGAGTGCGCTCGGCTGCCCGGTCGATCGCCTGCCGGATGCTACGCCACGCCTGGCGCTGCTCGAAGCCGACGCCTGGGCCGTGGGGTTCCTCGCCGATGGCCCGGTCGGGGTCGGTGACGTGGTGACGCTGCCGGTAGTCCTCGACCTGGGCCAGGGTGCGCCGCCAGGCGCGGCGACCGCGCACGCTGGCGGGCGGCTCGCCAAGCTCACGCAGGTAGGCGGGTCGGTCGGGGCCGGGGAGCAGCTCGGCGGCGCGGCTGCGGGCATGCCGGCGCCAGCCATCCTCACGGATCACCTCACGCTGAGCGGCCAGGATGTCGGCGTGGTCCTCCAGCCATGCCTGGTGTTCGGCTTGGGCGTGGCGGGCCACCCGTGCCCGGTCGGCGGCGCGGTCGGCCTGCTGGCGGGCCACCGTCAGGGCCTCCTCGGCCAGGGCGTGGCGGTCGCGGGCCGCGGCCAGCTCCCGGCGCCGTGCGGGCAGCAGCCGGCCGGTGCCCTGGTGCAGGCTGGCGACCAGCGCGCGGGCGTCCTCGGCGCGGCCGGTGGCCGCCGCCGACCGATGCTCGGCGTCCTGGTGGCGGTCGGTGGTGTGGGCGACCAGGCGGGCCTGGTCGGGTGGGGCCTGGTCGATGAGCTGGGCGAGCCGGTCCCGCTCGGCGCGGAGCTGGTGGGTGGGCATGCCCCGCAGGTCCAGGGGGGCGGCGGCGCCGACGTCGACCGCCAGCTGCTTGCTGCCGTCGCGGCGCAGGCCCTGGGCCAGTTGCTCGCCGACGTCGCCCCGCTCGGCGTGGGGCACGTCCAGCTCGGGGGTGCGCGGCTCGGGGTGGGTCGGCGCCGCTCACGTACACCAGCGCATGCTCGCGGGTCAGCCCTTGGGCCTTGTGCCCGGTGGTGGCATAGCCAAGGTCGATGGTGCGCCGGTCGGGGTTGCCCCGGGTCCACCAGCGGGGCCGCTCGTCCAGGTAGCCACGCGGCAGGGTGACCTCCCGGCCGTCCGAGCCCTCCAGCCGCACCGTCAGCTGCCGCTGCTCGGGGTCGACCGCGACGACCTGGCCGCGGCTGCCGTTGGCGACCCCCAACGGGGCCAGCGCGTTCTTGCCGCACACCACCAGGTCACCGACCGCAACCGTCCGGTCACCGACCCGGAGGCGGTCGGGGCCGAGCTGGCCGGCCTGGTCGCGGAGCTGCTGGCAGGCGCCGTTGAACTCATCGGCCATGCCGCGCAGCCGGGTCAGGATCGCGACCTGCTTGCCGGGGTCGGCAAGCGACTGCTGGAACAGCGGCCACCAGTCCGCCAGCATGGCCTGCTTGGCCTGGGTCGGGGTCTCGGTGGACACCATCCGGCCGTGCTCTCGATAGGCGCGGATAGCGGCGTCGACGTCGCCGTTGCGGGCGTCCGCGGCGGCCTTGCGCTGCCAGGTGTCACGCTGGCGACGATTGACGGTCAGGGTACTGGCGCCAAGCCGCAACCTGAGCCCGCGGAAGCCGCCACCGGCCTCGATCGAGGCCAGCTGGCGGTCGTCGCCGACCAGCACCACCTTCGCGTGGGCCTGCTGGGCGTAGTCAAGCAGGCGGTCCAGCTTGCGGGAGCCGAGCATCGCGGCCTCATCGACCACCAGCACCGTGCGCCCATCCAGCAGCGGGCCATCCCCGTCCCGCGACAATTCTTCTTGTCGCTCCCCACGCCCGTCCCGCTGCCGGGCTGGCCCGCTTCCGGGATGCCGGCCGCTGCGGCCGTCCCGGGCTCGCCTGGTGGCCCGCTCTTGGTCCAGCTCCATTAGGAGCCGGTCGACGGTGGAGGTGTCCTCGAACCCCTCGGCGCCAAGACACACCGCCGCGATCCCGGTCGGCGCGGTCCCCACAACCCGGTAGCCCTCAAGCTGCCAGGCGTGGCGGGCGACCCCCAGCGCGTAGGTCTTGCCGGTGCCTGGCTTACCGACCACCACCGCGACGCCGGCGCCGCCCTGGGTGATGTCGCGGACCATGGCGGCTTGGTCGTCGCCGATGGTGGAGTGGGTCCCCAGCGCGGCACGCAGGGTGTCGTGCGAACACACTGCGGTCTGCTCGTCGGCGCGGCCAACCCCCGCCTCGATCAGCCGTTGTTCGATGGCGAGCAGCTCGGGGGTGGCATAGCGGTGCTCCCCCGTGGCGTGCTCGGGCATGACGCTGACGGCTCGCTCGGCCACGAACCGGTCGGCCAGGTGCGCCAGCTCGTCCGGGCTGACCTGGCCGGCCAGGCCGGCGGGGAGCTGTCCGCCGAGGGCGGCCAGCACGTCGCGGTGGGCGAACGTGGACGCCTGCTCGGTCAGTCCCTCCGGGCCGGCGAGCTGGTCAAACACCTGGCGGATCGTCCGCTCGTCCAGTCCAGCGGTGTCCTGTCCGGCGTCCCGTCCACTCTTGTCCAGTCCTGCATCCAGTCCCGTGCCTACCTGGTCGCGGGTCCGGACCTGGACGGGTCCGGTGACGTCGCGGACCAGCCGCTCGGACTCGACCCCCAGCGTGCGGGCCTCGTCCTGCCAGCGGCCGTACAGCGTCTCGGGGGTCTCATGCTGCTTGGGCTGGCGGGTGGCGTGGACGGCGAGCTGGACCAGCCGGCCGGTGCGCGGCTTGCCCTCCTCGCGCTCCAGCCGCGCAAGCTCGGCGGTGATCTGCTCGTGCCGCTTGGAGAACTGCTTGAGCACCTGGTCGGGCATGCCCACCAGCTCGCGGTTGCCCCAACGGTCCGCGGCCGTCCAGCGAACCCCGAGGGTGCGGGACAGCTCCTGCTGGTAGGCCGCCCGGTAGACCGCGTCCGCGGCGGCACGATGGTTGAGCAGGTCACGCGAATCCAGCGTCCGCCACTGCCCGTCCTCGCCGCGGGTGCGGTTGTGGATGATCAGGTGGGTGTGCAGCAGCGGATCCCCCGCCCGGCTGGTGCGGTGGACAAACCCGGTCGCCAGCAGCCCCGACCCGCCAACATGCTCGGCGCCGTTGTGGCCGCGGCGGGTGCCGACCTGGCTGTCGAGGTAGGCGACCGCTTGGCGGACCGCGTGCTTGTGGGCGGCCAGGACCGCCGCGCCGGTCTGCTCGTCGCCCAGCCCGTACAGCACCGAGACGCTCTTGGTGGGACGAAACACCAGGTCCCACGCGGGCATCGCGTCGGTGCGGGGTGGACGGCCGAGTTGCTCGCCGGTCTCGGGGTGGCGCCAGGCGAACAGGTGCTTGAACGCCTCCGCCGAGCAGGTGCCTTCAAGACCGAGCGCGGCGGCGCTGCCGCCAAGGTGCTCGCCGGGGGACTCGCCGTGGCCGGACAGGTACTCCTCGCGGTTCTTGGCGATCTCGCGGGTGTAGTAGTCGGCCCGCCCGGCCGACAGCTTGTGCAGGTCCGCGGTCACCAGCGCTCCGCCGCCAGGCGTTGCGGAACGATCCCGTCCAAGTCGACGTCGCCGCCGTCGTCGAGGTCACCGGCCGCGCAGGCGCACGCGGCGATCTCCCCAAGCGGCCGGATCGGCCGGGCGCTGCGGGTGGCCACCAGCCCAGCGGGCAGGCTCACCAGCTCCGCCTTGCCGTCCGCCCCAACCGGTCCCCACGCGTGCCACCTGGCCAGCAGCACGGCCAGCCCAGCGCGCAGCCGCCGGTGGTAGTCCACGACTGCCCGCCGAGCGAGCCCACCCAGCCGGTCGGGGTCACGCAGCGGGCGACGCCCACCCTCGCTGAGGGCACCGAAGACCGCATGGGTGTGCAGCAGCGGCTGGCGGGCCGAGTCCAACGGATGATCGACCAGCTTGGGCGGCGGGATGTGGGCGGCCTTGGCGAACCGCCCGGCGACCAGCTCGACCGTGCGATGGTGTGCCGTGGTGAGCACCTGGTGCGCGCCGAGCAGCCGGTTGGCGGCGGCCAGGTCGCCACGCCCACGCCGCAGCTGCTTGACCTCGGCGAGGAACTGGTTGCTGAGGGCCTCCGACAGCACGCTCAGCGTCCGCGGCCGCACCAGCACCAGGTCCCATCCGACCGCCCCACCATGTTCGGTCCGAGGGTTCCAGCCGGCGGGGAGCTGATGTCCGAACGCGGTCAGCACCGCGGCGTAGTCATGGGCGTGGCTCGAGTCGATCACCAGCAATCCGGATTGCACGTCGTTCACCATTGGGACGTTGAACGGGGTGTTGTAGGGAAGAACCGCCATCGTGCCACCCTCCCCGCATACCGCTAGGGGGTATGCTTCGCATCAGCGGATGCATACCTGTCGTACTGAAAATTGCAGTGTAGCAGTAGGCGGTGGCCAGACAGGGAAATGCTAGTGCATCAGGGTCGAGCTGGAAGGCTGACTGTGCGTGGCGAGGAAGTTTGAAATGTCTCAGGGTAAGTCGGAGACCTGGAGCGGTGAGGTCTCTCATGTTCTTGGTGGCAGGCAGCTAGAACCGCTACTGAGCAGCGTTGATGTGCGCTCATGCGTCGTGATGTAACGCATGCAGCTTAGGCTCCCGGCGTCTCAGATCCGCCTGCGCCCTGCGCCGTTACGATTCATTTGTCACACGCCGCGCTCTGTAGAGCACATAACTGACGATGCCTTGCTCCGAGTGGAGCTGCAAAAACGCAGGATAGTACAGCGCATAAGCCCGGCTATTTAGGAGGCAGTTGCTCTATCCGCTGAGCTACCAGGGCTCCTGTAGAGGGAGCAATTCGGCCTCTGACCTGGGGCTTCCTCGCTCCCCGCCGGCCTAGTGGAGGCTAGCACACCAGCATTTGAGCGCAGAACCTATGCTCACCTCAGCTCGGGCCGACGCCAGGATAGCCCCGTTGTCCCTCCTTCGAGCGGTCCCTCCGGGCCGAGCGCAAGTCCGAGCGCACTATCGACACCCACTTCGAGGCGCTCGAACAGCTCAGCGCGCTCCTGCACGAGCGCGGGCGGGGTCTGGCCGACGCCACCACCGCCGACATTCAGGACCACATCATTGACATCCTGGAGCGTCGGCGGCCGTCCACCGCCAACAACCGCTTCCGCGCCCTGCACCGCTTCTACGCCTGGCTCGAGGGCGGGGAAGAGATCCCCAACCCCATGCGGCGCCTCAAGCCGCCACCCGTCCCGAGGAGCCGGTCCCGTCCTCGACGACGACGCGCTCCGGCGTCTCTTCGAAGTCTGCCAGGGCCGCGGCTTCGACGAGCGACGCGACACCGCGATCCTGTACTTGTTCCTCGACGCCGGCCCGCGCCTGGAGGAACTCACCGAGATCCGCGTCCAGGACATCGACTTCGACGTCATCCACGTGGTGGGGAAGGGCGGCCGCACCCGCGCCCTGCCCTTCGGCAACAAGACCGCCCAGACCTCGACCGCTACCTCCGAGCCCGCGCCCGCTGCCCCCATGCGAACTCCGAGGCGCTCTGACTCGGCAAGCGGCGGCTTGACGCGGAGTGGTGTCTCTCAAATCATTCGCCGCCGCGGTGAGGAAGCCGGCATCAAGGGCCTGCACCCCACAGGTTCCGCCACACCTTCGCCCACCGCTGGCGCCGACGGCGGCAACGAGACCGACCTTATGCGCTTCGCCGGCTGGCACTCCCCTCGGCGGCGCCACATCGCGCGCAGGACGCCGGCTGCTGGTAGCTCGGGGCTCCCGGGTCTCTCCACGAACTTTTCATCGGGCGGAGCATTCCTCAGCGAACGCTTTCAGGTCGGAGAATAATCGGCCAGATGATGATGAGGAAGCCGAGCGCAGCGGCGTCCCAGAACTCGATCACGGCAAATCCCCACCTCACATACGCAGGAGCACAAGAGCGACGACCGGCCACGATGATGGCTCCCGAAGGGTAGGGGGCGTGCCAGCCCGTCCATCGGTGGTACAGCGTTCCGGTGTCGCCGCGAAGATGATCGGCCGGATCCGCGGGTCGGGCGTCGGCCTGCATGAGGATCTTGAAGATGTCTTGGTTCGGGAACTCTTGTGGTCGGATGATCCGACTTGTGAGCTATTCGGGCGTTGTGCTGAAGAACTAAAGCCCTAGTGCTGACATGCCGAGTCTGTATTCGTCGATACGTACTGGCGGCTGTCCAGGGTGGCGGTTTGTCGCCAAGGATGGCAGTTGTCCTGATGTGACGCCCCACGTGTCGCAGGAGGACCGAGCAAGTGGCCACCTACGAGTACCGCTGTAGCGACTGCGGCACCTTCGAGCGGTCGATGCCGATGGGCACGGCGACCCAGTGCGCCACGTGCCCGACGTGCGCTCGTGGTGCTAAACGGGTCTTCTCCGTGCCGATGACCTACCGGACTTCCCAGCCGCTGGCCACGATGCTGGCGCGCGAGGAGGCATCCCGGGATTACCCGGAGATCGTCGAGCGCGTGCCTCCACCCAGTCGGCCCCGACGTCCCGCGGCGTCCCAGGACGTCCTGGCTCGCCTTCCCAAACTCTAGAGTCCGCAGCCGATCCGCCGCCTCCAGTGCCCGCTCGCCGGGCCCTGCGAGGGCTATCGATACGAGCGTTATCCGGCCAACGGGTCCAGGAGCGGTCCAAGGGGGGCTTGCCATGCCAGAAGTGGTCTTCCACGTCGATCAGTCCAAGTCCATGCGCGACCAGGAGGTGCCCGGGCACAACCGCTGGCACCCGGACATCCCCTCCGTCGCGTTCGTACGGCCCGGCGGCGAGTTTCGGGTCGAGTGTCGCGAGTGGACTGACGCGCAGCTCGGCAACAACGACTCAGCCAATGACGTTCGGGACGTGGACCTCACGGTTGCCCATATGCTCAGCGGCCCCGTCGAGGTCCAGGGCGCCGAGCCCGGCGACCTCCTGGTGGTGGACATCCTCGACCTCGGCCCGGTGCCCCAGGAGGTCGGGCCCGCCCCCGGCCAGGGTTGGGGGTACACCGGCATCTTCGCCAAGACCAACGCCGGCGGGTTCCTGACCGACTACTTCCCGAACGCCTACAAGGCGATCTGGGACTTCCACGGGCAGGACGCCACCTCGCGGCATCTGCCCGGCATCCGCTACACCGGCATTACCCACCCAGGGCTGTTCGGCACGGCCCCCTCGGCGGACCTGCTGGCGAAGTGGAACGACCGGGAGCGGGCGCTCATCGCCACCAACCCGGATCGCGTCCCGCCGCTCGCCCTGCCACCGCTGGAGCAGGGAACGCTCGCCGGGAGGCTCACCGGCGACGGGCTCGCCCAGGTCGGCCGCGAGGGAGCCCGGACGGTCCCGGGACGTGAGAACGGCGGCAACCAGGACATCAAGAACTTCACCCGGGGCTCCCGGGTCCTCGTCCCCGTGCACGTCCGCGGTGCGAAGCTCTCCGTCGGCGACCTGCACTTCAGCCAGGGCGACGGCGAGATCACCTTCTGCGGCGCGATCGAGATGGGAGGCTTCATCGACTTCGGCGTCGACCTGATCAAGGGCGGGATGGAGAAGTACGGGGTCAGCACCAACCCGGTCTTCATGCCCGGCCGCGTAGCGCCGGTGTACAGCGAGTTCATGTCGTTCGTCGGCGTGTCGGTGGACCACGACACCAACACCAACTTCTACATGGACGCGACCGTCGCCTACCGGCGGGCCTGCCTGAACGCGATCGAGTACCTCAAGACGTTCGGCTACTCCGGCGAGCAGGCCTACCTCCTGCTCGGCTCGGCGCCCATCGAAGGACGGATCAGCGGGATCGTCGACATCCCCAACGCCTGCTGCTCGCTGTACCTGCCGACAGCGATCTTCGACTTCGATATCCGACCCACCGCCGAGGGCCCGAGACGAGCCGACCGGGGACAGTGCGCAGTGACATCGTAAAAGACAAATGACTTGAACCGGGCATCCCGGAGTGGTCCAAGCACTCCGGGATGCCCGGTCGAACCACGCAACATAGGACGTGACGAGCGATGGTAGCAGCAGGCGCGCCCCGGCGCGCGGCAGAAACCTGGGGCCAAATGGTGGAGGGCAATCCCGTCCTGACGGTCGTCGATACCCTCCTGCGCGGCACCGGCCAGGTGATGTTCCAGAACAATCCGCTCACCGGGCTGATCTTCCTGGCCGGCATCTTCGTCAACTCGGGGAAGCTGGGCGGACTGGGGATCCTCGGCCTGGCCACCAGCACGCTCACGGCCTACCTCCTCGGCGCGGACCGGACCCTGATCCGCAACGGCCTGTTCGGCTTCAACGGCATCCTGGTTGGTATCGGGCTCGCCTTCTTCCTCAACTACAACGGACTGCTGATCGGCTACATCATCCTCGGCGGCGCCCTCTCGACCGTTGCCTTCATGGCGCTCGCCAACATGCTCAGCGTCTGGGACATGCCCGCGCTGACCGCGCCCTTCGTCCTGACCGCCTGGCTGCTGCTGTTCGCGGTGCTGCTGTTCGCCAACCTGCGGCCGAACTTGCTGTTCATCGCCCCGGCGGCGCCGGACGTGCGGGTCCTCCCGCCGACGGAGCTGCGGGAGGCGGCCACGGGCGTCGGCGCGATCGGTCTCACTCCCACAAACATGACCAACGCCCTGTTCCGAGGCATCGGGGAGGTCATGTTCCAGGACAAGCTGGCAACCGGCGTGATCTTCCTCTTCGCGATCTTCGTCAACTCCCGGATCTCGGCGCTGTTCGCGTTGCTCGGCTCGGTCCTCGGAGGGTGGACGGCGTGGACGATCGGCGCGAGTGGCATCGCGATCTTCCACGGGCTCTACGGCTTCAACTCCGTGCTGACCGGCATCGCACTCGGCGGCCTGTTCTACGTGCTGACCTGGCGGTCGGCGATCTATGCGCTGGTCGCCGCGATCATCACCGCTCTGGTCTTCGCCGCCATCGCCGTGTTCCTCGCGCCCATCGGCATGCCGGCGCTGACCGCACCGTTCGTGCTGGTGACGTGGATCTTCCTGTGGGCGAAGGCCGGGTTCAAGGCGCTGGTGCCGATGGGCCTTGCCGACGTCACCACCGCCGAGGCCCACCTGGAAGGCTACCGGACGGGGGGAGCCGGCCCGGCGGCGCCAGCGCGCGGCAGCGCCCCATAACGCACGGCGGGGCCGTTGCCACCGCCTCGCTCCGGTCTTCCGGAGGACGGTCCGGTCAGGAGTGGGTGAGGACGACGTTGCCGGTGGCCTGCCGGGAGCGCAGGGCCTCCACGGCCTCGACCGTCTCCGACCAACGGCGAACGACGCCGAGCTGCGGCGAGAGCCGACCATCGGCGATCAACGCTGCCAGCGCGGCCGGTCACGACAGCAACAGACCCTGACCGGTCGGGCCGAGCACGGCGTGGAAGCCGCGTGTCGGCTCGAAGGGGAGCTCGGCGATCCGCCGCCGGTCCGGCGCCCCGCCGGTCTCGGCCTCCCCGAGGTCCCCTCCCGCCTCGCAGCGCGCCCGTTCGATCCGGCGGCCGACGGGTCGGTCAGCCGGACATGGCGCGTCGCTCGTCGAAGCGCGTGCGCCGGCGACACTCGCCAAGGGGGGTCGGGCGACCAGATGGTCAGCGCCGCCGACTTCCAGGCCTGCCCTGCAAGGCCGACGAGCTGCCGGGCCTCGGCCGCAACGCGCACGTCGAGGATCCCGCGGCGGTCTGGGCGCTCGTCTCTTCAGTCGCTGCTGCCGCCGGCGTCGTGTGAGTCCCCTGGGGACTTCGTCGGGTACACCCGATCAGCGGCGAGACGAGTCTCCATCAGAGCGAGTCGTTGCGCGACCATGCCCACGATTTGCGCGCCTTCGGTCGTTTCAAGCTCCAGCTCATTCTTGAGCAGTTGGATCGGGTAGCTGGCGAACACGACTCCACGGAGCTCCTTGAAGTCATGGATCCCGTGGTCCAGCCGCGCCAAGGTGACCTTCACGAACTCTTGATCGCTGAGCTGCGTCACCCGCAGCGCCGCGGCACGCTCCTGTCGCAGCGGCTCCACCGACAATCTGTGTGCGGTGGCGGGATAGTGCGCCGCCACGAGCTCTCGCAACGTGACGCGCCGGTCCTCTGTCCGTGACCAGCTCGTCGGTTGGTCGAGCGCCTCCGGAGAGAGGTAGAGGGGCTCAGCCCGCTCGACGAGGTCCTGGAGTCGAATCGCCGCCTGGTCGTGCAGCCGGTCCGACAAGTCGAATGTCTGCGTCCCGGTTCCTGACCATAGGTCATAATAGCGACTCATGGCCATTCCCCTCGTGACGTCTTGGAGCTCTGGCGGGGAAATATCGCACCACTGCGTACCCTCTCTCATCATGGAAATGCTCGAACAGTACCAGGTGGCTGATCTTGTACGCGGCTCCTTCTTTCAGTTCCATATTGCCTCTGACCGCGGCGGAGAATCGATGATCGGCTCGATGCGCGTCCTCACCTGTGAAGGTCGCGCCGTGCAGTTTGATGGCGTGCTCACTCAGCGAGCGTGGTGCGGCGAAGAATACGTCTTGCGCGCAGTTATTGGGGTCCATCTGATCTCTTTGTCTCGACGCATGCGTTTTGGGGGAGACCGGAGCCTGGCTGGGGGAAAGAACGTCCGCCCGTCCCGACCTCGGGCCGATGACGTGGTGGCCGCGGCGGTCCGGACGGGGTGGTCTGGCGGCCGGTGCGCCTCTGAGCAGGATACTCTGACGGCGCTCGTCTGAACTCCCCAGACCTGCTTACTGAAACTCCCCGCGTTGAGCCTGCGGTGGCCGGCAGGGTCCGCCACACAGAGCGGGTTGCCTGATGCTTGTGGTGGTGACGTGGCCGCGGCGCTTGCGGGAGGAGCGCCACGTGCGGGCGACCGCCTCGTACGATGAGGTGGTCGCGCAAGGCGATCCGGGCGGCTGCCCAGCTTCACCCGCGCGCTACGCACCAGAGGGCTGCGGCTGCACTGCGAGGCCTGCGCCGGCGCCACGTCGGCGGCGATCGCATGCTCGGTGGCGTCCGCGGAGGTCGCGCGGTCGTGCGGGTGCCGTCATCCAGCAGCGGCTCCAGAGTGACCACGCTCTCGGCGGTGCGGCCCCAGGACACCGAGGGGAGCCGCAGGCGTTGTCGCCGATCATCTCGCCGAACGTGCAGCGGCTGTGGGTGGACGGGTCCAGGCCCCGGAACAGGCGTGAACCTGCTTCGGGGTGGCCTCGCCCACCAGGTCGCTTGTGGCGGCAACCTTGCCGACGAATCGGCCGGGGGACTCCCCTTTGCCGGGGAAGTACTCTTCGCGGTTCCTGGAGATCTGGTCCAGCCAGTATGACTGCTGGCCAGCCTTGACCGCCTTCACGGGCAGCGCCATGCAGTGTCCCTTCGTCGCCCCGGGGTCGTCGGGCTGCATCGCAGATGCGGATGCGCAGTGCTCTCGATGGGCGGTGGGAAAATTGTACGAGACACTGACATGGCAGGAAAGCAAAGTGGATGTCGCTGCGTCAGAAGTTGCGGCCAGTGGGGAGTTCGAAATGTCTCGAAGTCAGTCGGACACCTGGTGTGTTGAGGTGCTCATGTTTCTGGTGATGGGAGCGCTAGAACTGTCGCTGACCAGCGCTGATGTGCGCTCACGCACTGTAAGCTGGCGCGCGCAGCTTAGCCTCACGGCGGCTTCTCGAGCCGCCTGTGCCTAACTGGTTACGATTCGTTCGTCACTTGGCGCAGTCTGTAGAGCACATAACTGACGATGTTTGCTTCGAGCGGAGCTGCAGAACGCAGGATGGTGCAGCGCACGAGCCCGGCTACTTAGGAGGCAGTTGCTCTATCCGCTGAGCTACCAGGGCTCCTGGTGGGGTCGAAGTGCCGTTGAGCTGCGGTTCCTTCTCTCCCCGCTGCTGGCGCGAGGCTAGCCTCGATATTTCACGTGGGCGCTGAGCAGACTGGCGCCAGGTAGCAGGGGACCCTCCCGACTAGGGAGGATGCGACTGCTTGACGGTCTCATCCCCCAGCAGGAGGGTCACCCTGACGGTGCAGGCTATCAGCA
>WNGB01010589.1_pt1 | contig 12764 bp, 8 predicted proteins | sample 5400681 | NCBI WGS metagenome assembly WNGB01 (sample SAMN13153367, study PRJNA577476) | soil metagenome | isolation source: 115 cm soil or saprolite under grassland replicate 2 | place: USA:California | collected 2016-06-15 | reverse complement strand
ATTGGCTGACCGGCACGGACCTCACCGAAAGCGTGTGGGACGCCTTCTTCGACTTCTACATGGAGACCGGCTCGCGCAAATGGGGTCGCCCGTATCTGACGCGAGAGTTCTATTCGCTCGTCGGCGAGAAGATGCGCGAGCGCATCCTTTTGGTCATGGCCAAGCGCAACCGGCGCTGGATCGCCGGCGCCATCAACTTCATCGGCTCCGAGACGCTGTTCGGCCGCCACTGGGGCGCCATCGAGCACCACCCGTTCCTGCATTTCGAGCTCTGCTACTATCAGGCCATCCAATACGCCATCGAGCACAAGCTCGCCCGCGTCGAGGCCGGTGCGCAGGGCGAGCACAAGATTTCGCGCGGCTACATGCCGACGACGACCTATTCCGCACACTACATTCTCGATCCCGCGCTACGTCGCGCGATCGAGGATTTCCTCAAGCGCGAGCGCGCCTACGTGGCGGCGGCCGGCGCGGAGCTCGCGGAGGCCACGCCGTTCCGCAAGGGGTGACGCTTGTCCCGGGTCTGCAGCGCATCACTGCGTGCTGCGCTGCGCCCGGGACACGAGAAGGAGAGAAAATCATGGCGGCTTACGATCCCAACAATATCTTCGCCAAAATCCTGCGCGGCGAACTGCCCTGCTACAAGATCTACGAGGACGACAAGGCGCTCGCCTTCCTCGACATCATGCCGCGCGCGAGCGGCCATGCGCTCGTCCTGCCGAAAGCACCCGCGCGCAACATCCTCGACGTGTCTCCCGACGACCTCGCCCATGTCATCATGGTCGCGCAGAAGATCGCCAAGGCCAGCGTCGAGGTGTTCGGCGCCGATGGCGTCACCATCCAGCAGTTCAACGAAAGCGCCGGAGGCCAAGTGGTGTTCCACCTGCATCTCCACGTCATCCCGCGCAAGAGCGGCGTTGCGCTCAAGCCGCCGGCCAGCGTCAAGGAAGCGCCGGACGTGCTCGCCGATCAGGCCAAGCAACTCGCTGCCGCGCTGCGGTGAGCAGCGCCTGAAATAACAGGACAAAAACAGGGAGCGGCCGCGTTTGCCTCCGGCACGCAGCGCAGCAGAACGTTGCCGTTCTCCGGTAGTCTCTGCAGCGAGGATTAAACCAAGCCTTCCGAGAGACCCCGATCGCCATCAGCGGCTCGGCGCTGCCGTCCGACAAGTGGGGTCGCTGCGGCGTTGCTGTGAGGCGCGCTCGTAAGCCGGCATCCGGCGAGTCGTATTTGTGCAACGCGGCGGAAAAAAACCTCCACTCCATCGGGAATGTCTCCCGCCGGTACGCGGTAGCGTGTAGGCTGGTCGAGTTGGGTGTGGATCGGCGTGGTTGCCTTTGTCGCCGGGATGGACGCGGCGGCCATGCTGGTACCAGGGGCTGGGGAGGCTCGCCGTGCGAGCCAGGACAATCAACGCGAACCAAAACCGTTCGCACGTCGACCGCGTCGCGGTCGGATGTGCATCGATCGGCATTGCAATGAGCCGACGCGCCCGCCTCATGGGCGCCAGCGCCATCGCGGGCGGCACCTTGCGCGGCCTCGCCGTGGCGGCGGGGATGGTGACGGTCTTCGGCGGCGCACCGGCCTTGGCGCAATGCGCTTCCACGGACACCGGCTTCACCGGCATCTGCGCAGCCGCAGCCGCGACCGGCGCCAACGCCACCGCGGTCGGCCGGGCCGCGAATGCCACTGGTGTCTTTGCCACCGCTTACGGCAACTCCGCCTTCGCGAGCGGCGTCGACGCGACCGCGACGGGCGCGTTCAGCGTCGCGAACGGCGCCAGCGCGACCGCGACGGGCGTGTTCACCTTCGCGAACGGCGTCGGCGCGACCGCGACCGGCTGGAGCAGCGGCGCGAACGGCAACAACGCGACCGCGACCGGCCAACTCAGCGGCGCGAACGGCGACGGCGCGACCGCGACGGGCGCGGTCAGCGCCGCGGTCGGCACCAACGCGACCGCGACGGGCTATCTCAGCGAGGCGAGGGGCACCAGCGCCACCGCCACAGGCCAGGCCAGCTTCGCGAACGGCATCAGCGCGACTGCGACCGGCCAGGGCAGCGGCGCGAACGGCAACAACGCGACCGCGACCGGCCAAAACAGCCAGGCGATCGGTTTCCAGGCGACCGCGACCGGCCAGAACAGCTTCGCGAACGGCGGCAGCGCGTCCGCGACGGGCGCCAACAGCTTCGCGAACGGCATCGGCGCGACCGCGACGGGCGAGTTGAGCGTCGCGAACGGCTTCGCCGCGACCGCGACCGGCCAGGGCAGCGTCGCGAACGGCGGCGGCGCGACCGCGACCGGCCAGAACAGCGTCGCGAACGGCCTCGCCGCGACCGCGACCGGCCAGGCCAGCCAGGCGTTCGGCGGGACCGCGACCGCGACGGGCTCAAACAGCCAGGCGTTCGGCGCCCAAGCGACCGCGACGGGCTCAGACAGCATCGCGGCCGGCGCCCAAGCGACCGCGACAGGCCAAGCCAGCTTCGCACTCGGCGCACAAGCGACCGCGACGGGCGAGGGCAGCCGCGCATTCGGCGCCCAAGCGACCGCGACCGGCCAAGCCAGCTTCGCGAACGGCGGCAGCGCGACCGCCAGCGGCCAGGGCAGTTCCGCGAACGGCACCAATGCGACCGCGACCGGCCAGACCAGCGTCGCGAACGGCACCAATGCGACCGCGACCGGCCAGGGCAGCTTCGCGAACGGCACCCTCGCGACCGCGACGGGCCAGAGCAGCGTCGCGAACGGCGCCTTCGCGACCGCGACCGGCCAAACCAGCGTCGCGAACGGCGACTTCGCGACCGCGACGGGCGTGGCCAGCGCCGCGGTCGGCGCCCAAGCGACCGCGACGGGCGGGAACAGCTTCGCGTTCGGCGACCAAGCGACCGCGACGGGCGTGGCCAGCGTCGCATTCGGCGCCCAGGCGACTGCGACGGGCCAAACCAGCCTCGCGAACGGCACCAGCGCGACCGCGACGGGCCAAGCCAGCCTTGCGAACGGCTTTTTCGCGACCGCGACAGGCGCGGGCAGTTTGGCCAACGGCGCCGCCGCGACCGCGACGGGTACGCTCAGCATCGCGAACGGGGACAACGCGACCGCGACGGGTGTGGCCAGCACGGCGAGCGGCTTGTTCGCGACCGCGACCGGCGTGAGCAGCAGGGCGAACGGCACCAATGCGACCGCGACGGGCGAGTCTAGCACCGCGAACGGCAGCAGCGCGACCGCCATCGGCCAGGCCAGCCAGGCGGACGGCGCCAACGCGACCGCCATCGGCCAGGCCAGCCAGGCGAACGGCGCCAACGCGACCGCGACGGGCCAGAACAGCCAGGCGATCGGCGCCCAAGCGACCGCGACCGGCCAGAACAGCGTCGCACAGGGCGCGACCGCAAGCGCGTTCGGGCAGGGCAGTTTCGCCAATGGCGACGCCACCACCGCGATCGGCCAAGCCAGCACCGCCAATGCGACCGGCGCGACCGCGATCGGCCAGGGCACGAGCGCGAGCGGCAGCCGCGCGTTCGCCGGCGGCATCGCGTCCACCGCGAGCGGCGCATCGGCGGTGGCGCTGGGCGACAGCGCGCAGGCGACGCAGACCGGCGCGACTGCGATCGGCCAGGGCACGAGCGCGAGCGGCAGCCGCGCGTTCGCCGGCGGCATCGCGTCCACCGCGAGCGGCGCATCGGCGGTGGCGCTGGGCGACAGCGCGCAGGCGACGCAGACCGGCGCGGTCGCCGTCGGCCTCAACGCCGCCGCCACCGGCACCAACGCCATCGCCATCGGCTCCGGCGCCACGGCGACCGGCTCGGTCGCGGTCGGCAATGCGGCTTCCGCCGCCAACGGCGGCGCCGCCTTCGGCGACGGCGCCGGCGCGACCGGATCGCTGTCGGCCGCGCTCGGCCCCAACGCGGTGGCGAGCGCGCCCAACGCGGTCGCGCTCGGATCCGGTTCGGTCGCCAACGTGGCCAACACGGTCTCGGTCGGCGCGGTCGGCAACGAGCGCAAGATCGTCAACGTCGCCGCCGGTACGCTCGCGGCGGGAAGCACCGACGCGGTCAACGGCGACCAGTTGCTCACCGCCAACCAGCGCGTGGCCCAGGCCTTCGGCGGCGGCGCCGGCCTCGACTTCAACGGCCAGCTCACGGCGCCGAGCTACACCATCCAGGGCACGAGCTACAACGACGTCGGCAGCGCGTTCAGTGCGGTCAATACCCAGCTCAGCGCGATCAGCGGCTTCAGCAATTACTACCGGATCAACAGCACCGGTCCCGCGGCGCAGGCCACCGGCACCAACGCGATGGCCATGGGCACGAACGCGCAAGGGAGCGGAGCCGACGCCATCGCCATCGGCACCAATTCCCAGGCGACGCAATCTGGCGCGATCGCGATGGGCATGAACGCGGCCTCGACCGGAGCCAACGCCATCGCCATCGGCACCAATGCGCTCGCCACCGGCTCCGTCGCGGTCGGCAACGCGGCGTCCGCCGCCAACGGCGGAGCCGCGTTCGGCGATTTCGCCGTGGCCACCGGCGGCGTCGCCAACGTGTCGTCGTCGACCGCAGTCGGCAACTCGGCGAGCGCCACGACGGCGAACGCGGTCGCGATGGGACAGAGCGCGACGGTGCTCGCGAGCAACGGTACTGCGATCGGTGCCAACGCGGTGGTGCTGGCCGCGGCAACCAATTCGGTGGCGCTGGGACAAGGCTCGGTGGCGAGCGCGCCCAACACCGTGTCGGTCGGCGCGCCAGGCGGCGAACGGCGCATCACCAACGTCGCGCCCGGCGTGGCCCCGAGCGACGCCGCCACCGTCGGACAACTCAGCGGCATGGCCGGAAGCCTCTCCGCCGGCTTCCAGTCGCAGGTCAACGGGCTGCAGTCGCAGATCAACAACAACGATCGCCGCCTGCGTGATGGCGTGGCGCTCGCAATGGCCGCCGGCGGCGTGCCCGCGGTACCACAAGGCCGCAAGCTCGGCATGTTCGGCAACGTCGCCACCTACGACGGGCACGGGGCTGCCGGTGTCGGGCTAACCGGCATCCTCTACGAGACACGCGGCTATCAGATCCAGGCCAACGGGTCCGTCGGCATGGGTTTCGATACGTCCGTGGTGGGGGGGCGTGGAGGAGTCGCGGTGTTCTGGTGAGCCGCTCGCGATCGGGTCCCGCAACCGGGTGGCCGCCAAGCCCAGGCGTCGCGCCACCCCACGCAAGCGCAGATCGCGCGTGCACGACGCGGCGGTCGCCATCAGCCGAACGGCCGCGAGAAGGTGCGCGTCCGAGCAAGGCAAACAACCTGGCCATGCACCTGCGGCGCCAGCGCCGGGGTTGCGCAGCCTCGCGGTTGCGACGAGCAGGTTACGCGCTCAAACCCTGCGGTTGAGCATCTCGATATATTGCTGGAGCGCTCCCGCAGGTATCGCCTTGCGCTGCTCCAACAACGCGACGCACCGACCCGCGAGATCAAACAAGAATGGCCGATCAAGCAGAGGTGCTTGAGCTGATCACTCGACATGCCATCGGGATGAACGAAGTCGCGGACATAGACCACATCGGCCTCGAGCAGTTGATTGAGCGGCTGGGTCGGGTCTCCTCCGAATTGCAGGGGAGAAATCGGCCACTTCTTGAGCGCGGCGAATGCATGGGGAATAAATCCTTGCGCCCGCAGCTCCTGATCGACCTCACCGAAAGACGGTTGCCCTTCGTAGAGATTCACGAACTGCAATTCCGTTTGGATCACGACGGCATTCTTTAGCTTTTCCCTGCCGTGCACCAAGACGGCGAGCTCTCCGCCTTGGATGTCGATCTTCAGGAAATCGATGTCGTCGACCTCGGCAAGATCGTCGAGGCGCTGGGTCTCGATCCGCGTTCGATCTACGACGCGGGCATTGTTCTTGAAGAAGCTGAAGACCTCGAGCGCGTCCGCGCTGGGAACGAATGTGCTCGTCCAGCCGGAATAGGCACAGAGGTTGAGCGTGTGCGCTTCGCCGTCGCCTACCGCATAGGGAAAATAGGTCTCGTTGGCTCCCTTCCTGAGATTCAACTCGGCGAGCGCTGATGCTTGGGGCTCAAAACCGGTGATGCGACACAGCTGCGCGTCCAGAAGTGGCCGGTAAGGCGGCGCGCCCTCGATGGGATTTGCGCCAATATCCACGACATGAGTCAAACGGCTCATGCCGAGGAGGCGCGCCACATCATGGGAGCTTGTCATCGACATCGGTGTGAGGACCACAGGCGAGCCGGCGAGCATTCCGCGATGGCCGGCGCTTCGCGGACTAGAATGTCCATGTTGGGTTTGCCCGGCAAGGCAGCCCGCATCGACCAAGCGGAACGCTCGGCCGGACCTTCTCCATCGCTTGCGCTGACCCTGTCGCGGCGAGGATGTGGCAATTGCGCAACGAGCATAAAAATTGCGTCAATTAACTGTTCGTGACGTTTCGCGTTCACAGGCGGTCGAACATTAGCTGCGCCTAGCGGGCGTAGCACAGCGAGGCGGAATTTTTCCTGGCTGTTGAAGGTGCTACGCCGATGTTACGCAGCGCTGGAGGGCTCGACATGCAAACGGGGAAGCTCCACGTGCAAAGATGCAACAGAGCGGAACAATAGACCGCTGATGGGCAACAGGTCATAGTTAATGCTGGGGTTACGTCACAGTTAATGCTGCGTTAATGCTGCGTTACGTCATTCGATGCTGCGTTTACGTGATCAATTCGAGTTCAGGCGACGCCAATGTCGCTGAGAGGGAGCCGGGGGGCTGACATGAAAACGGACAGAAGGAACGCGACGCAAACTGGTTCGCCCGTCTACGACATCGCGGTTGGGTGTGAAGCGATCAGCATTCCGGTGAGCCGCCGCGCCCGCCTGTTGGGCGCGAGCGCGCTTGCCGGCGGTGCCCTGCGCGGCCTTGCGGTTGCGGCAGGAATGGTGACGGCGTTAGGCGCGGCGCCGGCGTTCGCAGGATGCCAGTCCAGCGCTACGGACTTGAACGCGGGGACGTCTTGCGCCGCCACAGCCTCGACCGGGGCCAGCTCCACCGCGGTCGGCTTCACCGCCAACGCGACAGGCTCCGCCGCCACCGCTTATGGCAACGCTAGCATCGCCAACGGCGACAACGCGACCGCAACGGGCACGGACAGCAGGGCGAACGGCGACAGCGCGACCGCGACGGGCCAGGGCAGCAGGGCGAACGGCGACTTTGCGACCGCGACCGGCAGCGGCAGCACCGCGAGCGGCGGCAGTGCGACCGCGACGGGCGCTAACAGCATCGCGATCGGCACCGCCGCGACTGCGACGGGCGTAAGCAGCCAAGCGGTCGGCGACTTCGCGACCGCGACCGGCGACAGCAGCAAGGCGATCGGCACCAACGCGACCGCGACCGGCATGGCCAGCGCCGCGCAGGGCGACAATGCGACCGCGACCGGCCGCTTCGCCAACGCGATCGGCACCAACGCGACTGCGACGGGCTTCCAGAGCAACGCGATCGGCTCGAACGCAACCGCGACCGGCCAGGGCAGCAACGCGAACGGCGACTTGGCAACCGCGACGGGCTCGGGCAGCTTCGCGAACGGCGGCGCCGCGACCGCGACCGGCTGGAGCAGCACCGCGAACGGCGCCAACGCGACCGCGACTGGCCAGGGCAGCACCGCGAACGGCTTCTTCGCCACCGCCACGGGCCAGGGCAGCAACGCGATCGGCGCCTTCGCGACCGCGACGGGCCAGAACAGCTTCGCGAACGGCGACTTCGCGACCGCGACGGGCCAGGGCAGCATCGCGAATGGCGCCCAAGCGACCGCGACGGGCCACCTCAGCCAAGCCCTCGGCGAGCGCGCCACCGCCACCGGCCGGAACAGTATCGCGGCTGGCATCAGGGCGACCGCGACTGGCGATAACACCTTCGCGCTGGGCAACTTCGCGACCGCGACCGGCCAGTTCAGTATCGCGGATGGCGACTTCGCGACCGCGACGGGCCAGGGCAGCACCGCGAATGGCTCCTCCGCCACGGCAACCGGCCAGTTCAGCACCGCGAACGGCGCCAATGCGACCGCGACCGGCCAGAACAGCGTCGCCAACGGCGCGACCGCGAGCGCGTTCGGGCAGGGCAGCACCGCGAACGGCGGACGAGCGACCGCGACGGGCCAGAGCAGCGTCGCGAACGGCGCCTTCGCGACCGCGACGGGCCAGTTCAGCACCGCGAACGGCGCCAATGCGACCGCGACCGGCCAGAACAGCGTCGCCAACGGCGCGACCGCGAGCGCGTATGGCCAGGGCAGCCTCGCCAACGGCGCCGCCACCACCGCCATCGGTCAGGCCAGCACCGCCAATGCCACCGGCGCGACCGCGGTCGGCCAGGGCTCCACTGCGAGCGGCACGCGCGCCTTTGCCGGCGGCATCGCCGCCACCGCGAGCGGGGCATCGGCGGTGGCGCTCGGCGACAGCGCGCTCGCGAGCGCATCGGGCGCGGTCGCGGTTGGCCTTAACGCCGCGGCGACGGGAACGAATGCGATTGCCATCGGCAATGGCGCAGTGGCGACCGGCTCGGTGGCGCTCGGCGCCGGCGCGTCTGCCGCCAACGGCGGCGCCGCCTTCGGCGACAACGCCATCGCCACCGGGACCAATGCGACAGCTGTCGGCCCCGGCGCCTCGGCGACGTTTGCGAATTCGAGCGCCTTCGGCAATGGCGCCACCGCCACCGCCGCCAATCAGATGGCATTCGGCACGGCGTCGAACACGTACCGGATGCCCGGGCTCACCTCGGCGGCGAGCCTCGCCGCGCAGTCCGGCCCGACCTACGTCGTCACCACCGACGCAAGCGGCAACCTCGCGGCGACGAGTCTCAGCATACCGGACATTTCCGGCCTGAACGCGAACGTGGGCGCGTTGCAGCAGAACGTGCGCCTCCTCCAGGAGAACCTGCAGCACGGATTGAACCAGGCCTACGAGGGCACCGCGATCGCCATCGCCATGGGCGGCGCGGCGCTGCCGGACAACAAGCGCTTCGCCGTCACCACCAACTGGGGCAATTTCCGCGGCACCAACGCCATGAGCCTCGTCGCCCAGGCGCGCATCAGCAACAACGTCGTGGCCAACGCTGGATTCGCCGGCGGATTTCAGTATGGTGGCGTCGGCACTCGGGCCGGTTTGACCTTCGCGTGGTAGTCGCTCGTGTCCCGGATGCGGTGCAGCGCGCAGCGGTGCACCGCTGATCCGAGACCGTCACGGACCGGACGATCCCGGGTCAGCAACGCACCACTTCGCTGCGCTTCGTGCTGCGATGCGCCCCGGACACGCGCGTACGAGCATCGGAATCACAATACTGGATCTCACGGATCAACGTGACCGGAACAGGCTCCAACCGCTCGTTGCCCCGCCTGCTGGCGGCGGGCATGATTGCCGTCGCGAGCCTGGCGGCGGGCGTCATCGTCGTCATGAGCTTGTCGGGCACGCAGTCCCAGCCGCCGGCGCCCGCGCCGGTCAAGATCGCGCAGGCCGGGGAGCCGGTGCAACTCGCGCAGGCGCAGGCGCCCGCGCCGAAACAGAGCGCGCCCGCACCCAAGCAGCAGCCGCAACAACAACCGCCGGCGCCGAAGCCCGCGCAGATCGATCGCAACGGCGTGCTGATTCTCATCCGCTCGACGCTGCTCGCGCTCGACCAGGCCAACAAGACCGGCAACTACACGGTGTTGCGCGACCTCGGCTCGCCGGATTTTCAGGCCAACAGCGCGGCGCAGCTCGCCGAAATCTTCGTCCAGCAACGCCGCGACAACGTCGACCTGTCCGGGGTGGCGGTGATCGAGCCGCAGCTTACGCTGCTGCCGCAGATCGAGGCGAACGGCATGATGCATATGGCGGGCTTCTTTCCGTCGGTGCCGACGCAGGTGAATTTCGAGTTGCTCTATGCACCGGTGGGCGGGCGCTGGAGGTTGTTCGGGCTTTCGGTCTCGTTCGGCCAAGCGGCGCCTGCTGCGCCGCAGCCGTCTGCCCCCGCCGCCCCGCAGGCGACCGCACCTGCCGCGCCCGCAAGGCCGAGCCCTCCCCCTGCGCCGAAGCAGTGACATGCGGCCATGCCGAGCTTCACGTGTCCCGGACGCGATGCAGCGCGAGCGTTAGCGAAGCGGTGCATCGCTGATCCGGGACCGCCACAGACCGGAACGGTCCCGGGTCTGCAGCGCATCACTTCGTGCTGCGCTGCGCCCGGGACACACTACTGGCTGCTCAGCCGCTCAGTCCCCCAACGAGGCGACCACCCATGCTGCCTGATTCAGCCCTGAAATCGATGCGCGTGATGTTCGCGACCCCCTGCTACATCTCCGGGGTCAGCATGAACTATGTCGCGAGCATATTCAGCCTGGCCCTCGACAGCACGCATGTCGGCCTTCCCTGCATCCTGCATATGCACAGCGAGAGCCTGATCACGCGCGGTCGCAACAAGATCGTGATCAAGTTCCTGTCCGAGGAGTCGTTCACCCACCTCTTCTGGATCGATTCCGACATCGCATTCAACCCGCAATCGGCCTTTCGCCTCTTGCTTGCCGACAGGGACGTCGCCGCCGGCGTGTATCCGATGAAGACATTCAACTGGCCGGCCGAAGGCGTTCCCGCCGGCATGACGCGCAAGCAATTCGAGACCGCGTATACCGATTACCCGTTCAATCCGATCGAGCACGGCAAGACTCGCGTCAGCCAATACGCCGACAGCGACGGCTTCGTCGAGGTGGCGGAGGCGCCGACCGGCTTCATGGTGATCAAGCGCCACGTGTTCACCGCGATGATGAAGCACTATCCGGATCTCAACTACGTGCCCGACGGCCCGCCCAACAATCCGCAGGCGCACCTGCACTGGCGCTTCTTCGACTGCATGGTCGATCCCGATTCCGGCAGATATCTATCCGAGGACTACGCTTTCTGCCGGCGCTGGCGCGACATGGGCGGCAAGATCTGGGTCGATCTCGACTGCAAGCTCATGCATCTCGGCCAGCATCTGTTCGGCGGCGATCTTGCCGAAAGCCTGCGCGTGCAGGGACGCTGGTGAGGCGGATGCTCTAATGCAACCGGCCTGCCGCTAACTCCAATCGTTGGGCGACGCCGAGCAGTCGCTTGTCACGCCGATCCCGCACGCCTGCGCCGGGGCCGTTTGAGATTGGGCTCGCTGCCACCCAGACGCGCCAGTCTGCGGGCGCACTCGCGTTCGATCAGCGCCTTGAACGCCTCGCGAACCAGAGTGGATTTCTCGCGCAGGCCGGTGAAAGCCTGTGCTTTGGCCAGCAATTCGTCATCGAGAGCAAGCGTGGTGCGCATCGGGCTGACTCCAGAGGCACGGATTTGTCATCAAATGATGCCTATTTCAATGCCGACGGAGCGGGTCAACGCCATGGCGCCAAATTAGGGCCGTGTCCCGGATGCGGTGCAGCGCGAAGCGCTGCACCGCTGATCCGGGACCGTCACGGGCCGGGACGATCCCGGGTCTGCAGCGCACCGTTACGCTTCGCTTCACGCTGCGCTGCGCCCGGGACACCGCTTAACTCAGCACTCAGGGGGTCAGAGCTGCTCCGCCGTACCGTCGCCCTGCACAATGGCGATGTAGCGCTCGACCGAGCGTTTGACGGCGTTTTTGCCGCCGCGCGGGATGACGCCGCGATCGAAGAACGCGCCGTAGACCGCGTCGAACGCAAACGGCTCGAGCGTCGTCCAGATGCGCGCCACCGCCGCGCCCGAGAGCGGAATAAGGTTGGGATAGCTGCGCATGAAGCTCACGTAATTGCGGTCGGGGATCAACTGCACGATATCGCCGCTCAAGAGGGCGCCGCGCCCGTCTGCGCCCGCCGCCCAGTGCAGCACGGTGCCGCCGGCAAAATGCCCGCCGCAGCGGATGAGCGTGATGCCGCGCGCGAGCGGCAAGGTGTCGCCGTCCCACAGCTTGATCGCCGGATCGGGCCGCATGATCCATTGCCGATCGGCGGCGTGCAGATGGATGGGAATGCCGCCGAAGGCGCGGCTCCATTCCACCATGGTGCCGTAATAGTGCGGGTGGGAGATGGCGATGGCGGAAAGCCCGCCGAGTCCGTTCACCAGCTCGATCGTTGCGGCATCGATGAACGAGATGCAGTCCCACAGGATATTGCCTGCTCCCGCGCGCAGGATCAGCGCCCGCTGGCCGATGGCAAATTTCGGCACCGTCCCGACCCCGATCAGCCCGGGCTCGTACTGCTGATAACAATTGAAGTGGCCCCGCGCGAGCTTGTCGAGCGTGGTCCACCGCTGGCCGCCGGCAGGCACGAATTGGCGCTCGTCCTCACAGATCGGACAGGCCGACGGCGGATGCTCCGACGGCGTGAATTGGCTGCCGCAGGTCTCGCAGATGAAGGCGGGCATCGCACCACCGCGGACGTTGATCCGATGCGCTTTGTGCTTCAGCGCGGCTCCGGGCGCAACGCCGTTGCGTGCGTGTCGGTCATTGCCGCTGCCCCTGTTCTCACCGCATTGGCGGGCTGATCACATCGTGCTGCAGACTCCTGCAACGGCGCCGACGCAATGCGACGCACGAGACACGGGCCGGCACGGAGGACAGAAATTGACTGTAAAGGCCGCTCGGGGGACGCTCTAGACCTTGACCAGCGGCACCTTCGGCACCGAACCGCGCGGCGACGGGCCGCCGCCTTTCGGTCCGGACGGCTTGCGGCGGGGACTGCGCCGTTTGCGCTTGGCCTCGGGGATCTTCTCGGGCTTCGGCGTGACCGGTCCCTCGAGATATTCGAAGCTGAGCTTGTCGAAGCCGGCTTCAT
>WNGB01010586.1_pt1 | contig 12768 bp, 5 predicted proteins | sample 5400681 | NCBI WGS metagenome assembly WNGB01 (sample SAMN13153367, study PRJNA577476) | soil metagenome | isolation source: 115 cm soil or saprolite under grassland replicate 2 | place: USA:California | collected 2016-06-15 | reverse complement strand
CCATTCTGCGCGACGACCCGCAGCCGCTATCACAGATTCAACCGATGTCGCCGCCGGTGCTCGACCGGATCGTCAAGAAATGCCTGGCCAAAGATCCGGAAGACCGCTGGCAGAACGCTGCCGACCTCGGGAGCGAGTTGAAGTGGGCCGCGGAGGGCGGATCACAGGTCGGTGTTCCGGCGCCGGCCATCCCACGCAGGGCGAGCCGCGAACGCCTCGCGTGGGCCATTGCCGCCATCCTCCTGTTCGGGATCGTCGCTCTCGCGGCGATGCTCTTTTCCCGACGCACCGCACCCGCTGCGACCGTCATCCGAGCTTCGATCCTCCCCCCGGAGGGTGCCGAGTTCGTGTCCACATGGATCGACGCCGGTCCGGTCGAGATCTCGCCCGACGGCACGCGCCTCGCCTTCACGGCGCGCAAGGGCGAGGCGCCGAATCTTCTCTGGGTGCGGGCGCTTCACGAGTCGACGGCTCGTCCGCTCACTGGAACGGAGGGGGCGCAGAGACCGTTCTGGTCCCCCGACGGACACCACATAGGATTCTTCGCCGACCGCTCCTTCAAGAAAGTCGATGTCAACGGGGGTCCCGTATTCACGCTCGCGCCGGGGACGGAAAGCCGGGGCGGGACGTGGAACCGCGATGGCGTGATCTTGTTCACGCCGAACGCGCGCGGGCCGGTCCTCCGGGTCTCGGCCGATGGAGGAAAGGTGACCGAGGCGACGGTCTACGGTCCGACGGACACGACTCACCGGTACGCGCATTTTCTCCCGGACGGCAAACATTTTCTCTATCTCCTCCGACACAGCGGCGCCGGACGCGGTCGTGACCCGGAGGTTCGAGTTGCATCGCTCGATTCCAGGGAGTCGAAGCTCGTTCTGAATGTCGCCTCGAACGTCGTTTACGCATCGGGGCACCTCCTCTACGTCCGTGAAGGAGCGCTCGTGGCTCAGGCGTTCAACCTCGACCAACTCGCGGTCGAGGGAGAGCCCGTCACGCTCGTTCCCGACGTTCTCATGGACGAGCGCTTCAGCCGCGGCGTCTTCTCGGCCTCGCAAAACGGCGTGCTCGTCTACCAGACCGGGAAGGGGCAGACGCTCTCGGTCCTCCGGTGGCTCGATCGCAAGGGAGCGATTCTGGAAACCGTGGGAGAGCCGGCGCTGTTCTTCAACGGGGGCGATCCCGAAGTCTCGCCCGACGGAAAGCGTGCGACTGCTTCCATCGTCGATCTCCGCACGGGCGGCACGGACATCTGGATTGTCGACCTAGCGACCGGCACACGCAGGCGATTCACGACCGGCCCCGGCAGCAAAGAGTGGTGCGCTTGGTCGCCTGATGGGAGCCGAATCGCGCACAGCATCTCGAACCCGAATGGGAGCGGCTACGACATCGTGTCCAAGCCGACGGGCGGATCCGAATCCGAGGTAAAGCTCGCCTCCGATCCGGTGGAGTTCGAGGCTCCGCTCGATTTCTCGCCGGACGGAGGCTTCTTCCTCTACTCGAAGCGGAAAAACGAACGGGACGATCTCTTCCTACTCCCGCTGTCCGGAGACCGGAAGCCTCGGCCGTTTCTCGCCACGCCCGCGCTCGAGCCGATCGCCCGGTTCTCGCCGAATGGACGCTACGTCGCGTACCAGTCGGACGAAACCGGCCGCTTCGAGGTTTACGTTGCGACGTTCCCCGGCCTGGGCGGCCGTTCGCAGGTTTCACAGAGCGGCGGGATCGAACCGCGCTGGAGCAGAAACGGGAGAGAGCTCTTCTTCTTCGCCCCGGACAATCGACTCATGGCTGCGCAGGTGAAGACTGACGGCCCAACCTTCGAGGCGGGGATCATCCAGGCGCTTTTTCAGGCGAGGACCATGGGGTTCAGTTATCGATACGACGTCGCGGTTGACGGAAAGCGGTTTCTCGTCACGGCTGGACTGCCGCAGGACCTCGCGCCGATCACCCTACTGACGAACTGGACCGCGGAGCTTCCGAAGAAATGACTCTCTCTGCCGGCTCCCGGCTGGGCCCCTACGAGATCGTGTCGCCTCTGGGCGCGGGCGGGATGGGGGAGGTCTACCGGGCGAAAGACACGCGGCTCGATCGGACGGTGGCGGTGAAGGTCCTGCCGGCGCATCTGTCTTCTTCCGCTGAGTCGCGGCAGCGTTTTGAGCGAGAGGCCAAGACGATCTCCCAGCTCTCCCATCCCCACATCTGCGCCCTCTACGACGTTGGGAACCAGGACGGCGTCGAGTTCCTGGTGATGGAGTACCTGGAAGGCGAGACGCTCTCAGACCGGCTGCTTAAAGGCGCTCTTCCGTTCGATCAGGTGCTTCGCTACGGAATCGAGATCGCCGACGCGCTGGACAAGGCGCACCGGCAGGGGATCGTGCACCGGGACTTGAAGCCCGGCAACGTCATGCTGACGAAGTCTGGGGTGAAGCTTTTGGACTTCGGCCTGGCGAAAGCGATACCTCCCGTCTCGCCGGTATCGAGTGTTTCCGTCCTTCCGACCCAGGCGGGAGCCAACCTGACGCAGGAGGGGACGATCCTCGGGACGTTCCAGTACATGGCGCCCGAGCAACTGGAGGGCAAAGAAGCCGACGCGCGCACCGACATCTTCGCCTTCGGAGCCGTGCTCTACGAGATGGCGACCGGGCGGAAGGCGTTCGTCGGGAAGAGTCAGGTCTCCTTGATCGCGGCGATCCTCGAGCACGAGCCTGCTTCCATCTCCTCGATCCAGCCGATGACGCCGCCGGCGCTCGACCGCGTCGTGAAGACCTGCCTCGCCAAGGATCCGGAGGACCGGTGGCAGAGCGCGGGCGATGTCGGCAAGGAGCTGCGCTGGATTGCCGAAGGCTCGGCGGCCGGCCTCGCGGCGCCGGCCGTTGTCTCATCCCATCGACGTTTCCGCGAGAAGCTCGCCTGGGCGGCGGCCGTCGCGGCGGCAACCGCCGCCATCTGGCTTGCGATCACCGGCTCGCGGCGGCCGGCCGAGTCCCGACCCGCGGTCCGCGCCTTCCTTCCGCCGCCGCGCGGAGGGCAGTTCCTGTTCGACGGCCCGGGAGCCGGCTCGCTCGCGCTCTCTCCCGACGGGAAGTACCTGATCTTCTCGGCTGCGGGCGCCGACGGCGTCGCGAAACTCTGGCTGCGGCCCCTCGAGGGAGTCGACGCCCGGCCCATCCCCGGGACCGAAGACGGGCAGTATCCGTTCTGGTCACCCGATTCTCGCTTCATCGGGTTCTACACGCACAGAAAGCTGAAGAAGATCGCCGTGTCGGGAGGGGCGGCGATCGAAATCTGCGACGTCTCCGGTGATCCGCGGGGCGGGACCTGGAACCGGGACGGCGTCGTCCTCTTCGAACCGCACTGGCGGGAGGGCCTCCACCGGGTCTCCTCCGAAGGGGGCGTCCCGGAACCGGTCACTCGCATCGACGAGAAGCGAAGGGAGACGACACACCGCTGGCCCTTTTTCCTTCCGGACGGGCGCCACTACCTGTACCTGGCGGGGAGCCACGTGGCCGAGGACACGAGCGGCGAGAATGCGATCTACCTCGGTGAGCTCGGCTCGACCGATCGGCGCCTGATCGTCCACGCCCGCTCGAATGTCGTCTACGCGTCCGGCCACTTGATCTACGTCAGCGGGCGGTCGCTCGTCGCCCAGCGGTTCGATCCGAGGCGTCTGACTCTCGACGGGGAAGCCACGACCGTGACGGACGAGGTTCGTTACGAGAGGGGCTTCCTGCAGGGAGTCTTCACGGCGTCCGAGACGGGACTCCTCGCCTTTCAGCGGGGCGGAGCCGAGACGCTGTCGCGCATCCGTTGGTTCGAGCGCTCCGGGAAGCCGGGCGAGTACTTGACGGAGCCGGACGTGTACTTCGAGGCGAGCCTCTCTCCTGACGGAAAGACGGCGGCCGTCACGGTGGGGGACCCCGGCGATGTCTGGCTCTACGACCTCGCGCGAGGAATTCGGAGCCGGCTGACCTTCGATCCGCTGAACGACGTGGGCCCCGTCTGGTCGCCGGACGGCAAGACGATCTACTACTCCTCCGACCGGAAAATCCGCTGGCGCATCTATCGGCGGCAGGTGAGCGGCGCGGGGCAGGAGGAGACCCTGACGTCGCCATCGGAGTCGGCGTACGCCTGGGACGTGTCTCCCGACGGCCGTTTCCTCGTGTACGAGCAGATCGCAACGAAGGCTGGCACGAACGCGGATCTCTGGATCCTTCCGCTTTCGGGCGGGGGAAAGGCGACCCCTTTCCTGGTGACGCCCTTCTCCGAGTCCGACGCCTGGTTCTCACCGGACGGTCGCTGGCTCGCCTACACATCGGACGAGTCCGGCCGGAGAGAGGTGTACGTCACCTCCTTCCCCGGCCGCGAGGGGAAGTGGCGGATCTCGAGCGGCGGGGGAGCCGGCCCTCGCTGGCGGCGCGACGGGCGCGAGCTCTTCTACGTCGCGCCGGACGGCCGGATCCATTCCGTCGAGGTCCGTGCCGGCGAGGCGTTCGAGGCCGGAGCGCCCAGGCCGCTCTTCGCGACGCAGATGCTTGCGTCCGGCGCGCTCACCGGTGGCGTCAATCCCGTGGCCGGCTACGACGTGACGGCCGATGGTCAGCGCTTTCTCGTTACCGCGCTCGTTCGGCCAGAGGAGCCCGAGCCGATCACGCTCGTGGTCGACTGGCCCGCGGCGCTGAAGAGCAAGTGACGCTCCACTCTGGCGCACGCCTCGGCCCCTACGAGATCCTGTCGCCGCTCGGCGCGGGAGGGATGGGGGAGGTGTACCGGGCGCGGGACACGCGACTGGGCCGCGAGGTCGCGCTGAAGGTCTTGCCGGCCGAGTTTTCGGGGGATCCGGAGCGCCTGCAGCGTTTCGAGCAGGAGGCGCGGGCCGCCTCGGCGCTCAACCATCCCAACATCGTCGTGGTGCACGACGTGGGGCGCGTCGACTCGGTCTTCTATCTGGCGATGGAGCTAGTCGAAGGGACGGCGCTGCGCGAGCTGATCGTCACAGGCGCGCTGCCAATAAAGAGGCTTCTGCCGCTGGCCACGCAGATTGCCGACGGGCTCGCGCGAGCGCACGCGGCGGGCATCGTGCATCGCGACTTGAAGCCGGAAAACGTCATGGTGACGGAGGATGGCTTCGTCAAGATCCTGGATTTTGGTCTGGCGAAGCTCGTTTTGCTTTCGGCCGAGAAGATGGCTTCGGCTCCGACGGCGGCGTTCGGAGCGCCTCGGACTGAGTCAGGCGTGGTTCTGGGCACGGTCGGCTACATGTCGCCCGAGCAGGCGGCGGGGCGACCGGTGGACCACCGTTCCGACCAGTTTTCGCTGGGCGCGATTCTCTACGAGATGGCGACGGGCCAGCGGGCATTCCGGGGGGGCTCGGCGGCGGAGACGCTGGCGGCGATCATCCAGCGGGAGCCGGATCCGGTCGGTGTGTTGCGTCCCGAGGTGCCCGCTCCGCTTAGCTGGGTGATCGAGAGGTGCCTGGCCAAGGCGCCGGCGGAGCGATACGAATCGACTCGCGATCTCGCGCGCGATCTCGCGAACCTGCGAGACCGAGCCTCGAGCGCGAGCCTGGCGGGACAGGCGGCCGGTGCGTCTCCGGCACGTATGGCGCGCCCGACTGTTCTCTGGGTCGTCACGTCTCTGGCCCTCCTCACGGCGGCCTGGATCGCGGCGGCACACTTCCGGGAACGGCCGTTGCGACCGCCGCCGGTCCGTTTTCTCGTGGCTCCTCCGGAAAAGGTGACACTCTCCTCCGATCAGGCGGAGCTCCACAATCTCGCGGTATCTCCCAACGGGAGTCGCATCGCGTTCGTGGCCTCTCTCGAAGGACAGAGCCGAATCTGGGTCAGGCCGCTCGATGCCCTCTCGGCCACGTCTCTGGCCGGGACCGAGGGGGCGAGCTCCCCCTTTTGGTCGTCCGACGGAGCCTTTCTCGGGTTCTTCGCCGACGGGAAGCTGAAGACGATCGCTATCGCGGGTGGTCCGGCTCAGACGGTCTGCCCGACGGCAGGCGCGAACACCGGCGCGTGGGGCCGAACAGGGACGATCCTCTTCACCCAGGCCTTCTCGCCGAAAGACGGTCTCTATTCCGTGCCGGCATCAGGCGGCGAGCCCCGGCAGATCACCGGGGATTCGGGCGATTTCTCCGGGGGTCGCTGGCCGCGGTTTCTTCAGGACGGCCGGCGATTCCTTTTCCTGTCGTGGAGCCCGAAAGACAAGACGAAGTTTCTCGTGTCAGGCGAGATCGGCTCGCCCGAGATCCGCCGCGTCGGTCCGCTCCGCTCTCGGGTCGAGATCTCCGGGGCCGGCGATCTTTTTTACGTGCGCGAGGGCGTGCTCGTAGCGAGAGCCTTCGACTCCTCGACGCTCCGTTTCACCGGCGAGGCGGTCCCGGTCGCCGAAGGGATCCCTTATTTCTCGTCGACCGGCTGGGCTCCCTTTTCCGTTTCGGAGAACGGCGTCGTCGCTTACCAGGCCAGCGCAGCCGAGTCTCCGCTTCGATGGTTGGATCGGAAGGGGCTGACGATCGCGACACTGGGACCGCCGGGTGAGTATTCCAGTGTCCGCCTTTCGCCAGACGGGCGGAAGGCCGCGGTCGAGAAGAAGGATTCCACCACGGGACAGTCGGATCTCTGGATTGCCGATCTCTCGCGCGGCGTGATGACCCGCTTCACGGCGGACCCGGGATCCGAGTCGTCCCCCGTCTGGTCTCCAGATGGCGCCGAGATCGCCTTCGTTTCGCATGGCGTGGCTTCCCCCACGCTTCGCCGCAAGCGCCTCGACGAGTTGTCCGGCGGCGAAATCCTCGTGAAGGAGGGATTCTCCACACCGTCCGACTGGTCCAGAGATGGAAGATTCATCGCCTACAATAACGCCGGTCCAAAGAGCGGGTGGGATATGTGGTTGCTTCCGCTCTCTGGAGATCGGAAGCCGTACCCTTTCCGACAGACGCCGTTCAACGAAGGCGCTCCGACTTTTTCGCCCGACGGCCGCTGGGTCGCCTTCCTCTCGGATGAGTCGGCCCTCCTGCAGATGTACGTGATGTCCTCGTCGGGCTCGGGACCCAAGTGGCAAGTCTCTTCCGGAGGTGGCGTCGCGTTGGACCGCCCCCACTGGAGACGCGACGGCAAGGAGCTCTTCCATGTGGCTGCGGATCACCAGTTGATGTCCGTTCCGGTGAAGACGGATGCCAGTAACTTCGAGCCCGGATCTCCGGTTCCGCTCTTTCGAATCGACTCGGAGAACCTGGGCGGTTACGACGTATCGGCCGACGGGCAGCGCTTTCTCACGAGCTCTGGTAAAGGCCTCGGCTCCCAGCCGATCACGGTCATCCTCAACTGGGCCGCACAGGGAAAGAAGTAGATGGTGCTCGCCGCCGGCTCTCGCCTTGGCCCCTACGAGATCCTCTCGCCGCTGGGCGCGGGGGGGATGGGCGAGGTTTACCGGGCGCGGGATACGCGCCTCGACCGCACGGTCGCGGTCAAGGTCCTGCCGCAGCATCTCTCCTCTTCCGCCGAGGTTCGGCAGCGCTTCGAGCGCGAGGCAAAGACGATCTCCCAGCTCTCTCATCCCCACATCTGCGCGCTCTACGACGTCGGCAACCAGGACGGGGTCGAGTACCTCGTCATGGAGTACCTCGAGGGAGAGACGCTGTCCGAGCGGCTTGTGAAGGGGCCGCTGCCTCTCGAGCAGACGCTGCGGTACGGGATCGAGATCGCCGACGCGCTGGACAAAGCGCACCGGCAGGGCATCGTGCATCGGGACCTGAAGCCCGGCAACGTGATGCTGACGAAGTCGGGAGTGAAGCTTCTCGACTTCGGCCTGGCCAAGGCGATCGCTCCCACGGCGGCGACCGACCTGACGGCGCTTCCGACGCAGGCCTCGCCGGTGACGCAGGCGGGGACGGTTCTCGGCACCTTCCAGTACATGGCTCCGGAGCAGCTCGAGGGCAAAGAGGCGGACGCGCGGACGGACATCTTCGCTCTGGGAGCGGTCTTGTACGAGATGGCGACGGGCGAGAAGGCGTTCTCCGGCGCGACGCAGGCGTCGCTGATCGGCGCGATCCTGCACACCGATCCGCCGCCAATCTCCCAGGTGCAGCCGATGTCGCCTCCCGCGCTCGACCGAGTTGTCCGGAGCTGTCTTGCAAAGGACCCTGAGGACCGCTGGCAGTCGGCACACGACGTTGCGGGGGAGCTGAAGTGGGTCGCCGAGGGCTCGCAGGCAGGAGTCCCCGTACCGGTCACGGCCCGCCGCCGCAACCGCGAGCGACTCGCCTGGGGGATGACGGCCGTTACACTTCTCGTGGCGCTGGGCGCGGTCGCAGCGGCGATTCGTTACGGGCATCGAGCCGCGGCGCTCTCGCGCCCGATGCGCTCTTCCATCGTTCTGCCGGAAAAGACCGCCTTGCGTGGCGTTGCCCTCTCACCCGACGGCCGCAGGCTCGCCTTTGTCGCCAGGGACGCTTCCGGCAACAATCTCCTTTGGATTCGGCCGCTCGATTCGCTCTCACCGCTACCGCTTTCGGGCACGGAGAACTCCTCCTTCCCCTTCTGGTCGCCCGACAGTCATTTCATTGGATTCTTCGCCGACGGAAAGCTCAAGAAAATCGACGCCTCTGGCGGTCCTCCCCAAACTCTTTGCGACGCCGCGGTGGGCCGCGGAGGAACCTGGAATCGTGAGGGAGTGATCCTGTTCGCGCCCGTCGCTGGTAACCCGCTGTATCGCGTTTCCGCGGGGGGTGGCGCGCCCACGCCCGCGACACGGCTCGACCCCGCGCGAGACGAAGACGATCACCGGTGGCCGTTCTTTCTGCCGGACGGACGGCACTTTGTCTACATGGTGACGAGCTTTCGCTCGGGCGGGCAGAAGGAGAGCATCGGCATTTACGCCGGGTCGCTCGATTCGAAAGAGGAAAAGTTTCTGCTGCGTGCCAACTCGAGTGTGGCCTATGCGCCCTCCTTCGCCAAGGCTTCGGAGGGGTATCTGCTCTTCTTTCGCGATGGGAGTTTGCTGGCCCAGCCCTTCGACGCGGCGGGCCTTCGAATCAGCGGCGATCCCACTCCCGTGGCGGAGCAGATCCAGTACTTTCCGCAGACCTACCAGGTTCTTTTCTCCGCATCCGAAAACGGACTGCTCATCTATCAGCCTCGCTCTGCCTTGGTCGGCTCGCGGCTCGCGTGGTTTGACAGAAGCGGCAAGGAGATCGGCTCCCTGGGCGCGCCGGGCAACCCGGCCAATCCGCGCATTTCGCCCGACGGAAAGAGAGTTGCGCTGGACATCACCGACTCGAAGACGGGCAACACCGACGTCTGGATTTACGAATCCTCCCGCGGTACAGCGACGCGGTTTACGTTCGATCCGTCGGAAGAGATCAACCCCATTTGGGCTCCCGATGCGAGCCGGATTGTTTTTGCCTCCAACCTCGGGGCTCGGACTTTTGAGCTTTATCAGAAGGATTCGATCGGCTCCGGGAGCCAGGAGCTCCTTTTCAAGTCCGCCGAAGGCATGTTGCCAGCCGACTGGTCGCTGGATGGGCTGTTCATTCTCTACCGTGGCTGGGACACGAAGACGAACGAATTCAGCTTGAAGGTGTTGCCGGTCACGGGAGACCGAAAGCCGATGTCGGTTGTGAACACGAAGGGCGAAAGAACTGCCGGCCAGTTCTCTCCGGACGGACGATGGGTGGCGTACTGCTCGAATGAATCGGGCAGGCGTGAGGTCGTTGTCGCTCCCTTTCCGGGGCCGGGTGGCAGGTGGCAGGTCTCCACGGCCGGAGGCTCCGAGCCGAGATGGCGGCGGGACGGAAGAGAGCTTTTCTACCTGGCGCCGGACGGGAAACTGATGGCGGTGGAAGTCAAGCGGGGCCCGACGTTCGAGGTAGGAGAAGCGATTCCCCTTTTCCAAACCCGCCGGCGGGAGCTCGTATCCTTCGGCGATTTGTTCAGCTACGACGTCTCCGCGGATGGTCAGCGCTTCCTGATCAGTACGGATGTCGGGGAGGCGACGCCATCACCTGTGACGGTCGTTCTCAACTGGACAGCGGAGTTGAAAAAATAGATGCCTCTCGCGGCTGGCTCCCGCCTCGGCCCTTACGAGATCGTGTCGCCCTTGGGCGCAGGCGGGATGGGGGAGGTCTACAAGGCTCGGGACACGCGCCTGGGGCGGACGGTGGCGGTCAAGGTTCTGCCGACGCACATAGCGTTGTCTCCCGAAGTCCGCCAGCGATTCGAGCGAGAAGCGAAGACGATCTCGCAGCTTTCGCACCCGCACATCTGTGCGCTCTACGACGTCGGGCGCGAAGGCGAGACCGAGTATCTCGTCATGGAGTACCTGGAGGGCGAGACCCTCTCCGATCGGCTGGTGAAGGGGCCGCTGACGCTCGAGCAGACGCTCAAGTACGGCGTCGAGATCGCGGAGGCGCTGGACACAGCGCACCGGCGGGAGATCGTGCATCGGGACCTGAAGCCCGGCAACGTCATGCTGACCAAGTCGGGCGTCAAGCTCCTCGACTTCGGGCTGGCCAAGGCCCTCCCCTCTCCCGGCGGGAGAGGGGTCGGGGGTGAGGGGCCCACCTCTCTTCCGACGCAGCAGGGGCTCACGCAAGAGGGCACGATCCTCGGAACGTTCCAATACATGGCGCCTGAGCAGCTCGAGGGCAAGGAGGCCGACGCCCGGACGGACATCTTCGCCTTCGGCGCCGTCCTCTACGAGATAGCGACTGGGAGGAAGGCGTTCTCGGGAACGACTCAGGCTTCGCTCATCACCGCGATCATGTCGGCCGAGCCCCCGTCGATCTCTTCGCTCCGGCCGATGTCCCCACCGGCGCTCGACCGTGTGGTGAAGAAGTGCCTCGCGAAGGATCCCGAGGATCGCTGGCAGAACGCCGCGGATCTCGGAAGCGAGCTGAAGTGGATCGGCGAGAGCGGGTCGCAGGCAGGAGTTGCCGCGCCAATCGTCTCGCACCCGAAAAGCCGCGAGCGCGTGGCCTGGGCAGTTGCGTCAGTAGCCCTGCTCGGGGCCGCGGCGCTCGCCGTCATCCTCTGGCGCCGGCCCCCGCCGCCGCGCAGAGCCCTGCAATTCAACGTTTCGCCCCCCGAGAAGTCCACGTTCGGCGAATCGTTCGCCCTCTCTCCCGACGGCCGAGAGCTCGTCTTCGAAGCAGCCCTGGAGGGAAGGATCATGCTCTGGCTGCGGCCGCTCAACTCGGTCGAAGCGCGGCCGATTACGGGCACCGAAGGCGGCCTTTCCCCGTTCTGGTCGCCGGACGGCCGGTACCTGGGGTTCTTCGCCGACGGGAAGCTGAAGAAGATCGCGGTCTCCGGCGGACCCGCGCAGGCGCTCGCCGACGCTTCAGTACCTCGGGGAGGAGCATGGAACATCGCGGCGTGATCCTCTTTGCGCCGGAAGCGACCTCTCCCCTGATGCGAGTCTCCGCCGCGGGAGGCGCCGTGTCCGCCGTGACCTCGGTCGACCGGACCATGGGCGAGATCGGCCACCGATGGCCGGCCTTTCTCCCGGATGGGAAGCACTTTCTCTTCCTCGCCCGCCACTCGCGCGTGGACGAAGAGGCAATCTGTTTCGGATCGCTCGACTCGAAGGAAAAGAAGGTCCTGCTGAATTCCCGTTCGCGGCCGGTCTATGCCGCGCCGGGCTATCTCCTCTACTCGAGTCAGCACGCGCTCATGGCGCAGCCGTTCGACGCCTCGGCTCGGCGCCTCTTCGGCGAGCCGAGGCTTCTCGCGGAGAACGTGGAGCCGATCGGGGAGAGCGGGCAGACCGGCTACGTGCGGGTTTCCGTCTCGGCAGATGGCCTTCTCGCTCTTCGCCGAGGGAGCGGAACGAAGAAGCAGCTCGCCTGGTACGACCGCGAGGGGAAGCCGCTCGGCAATATCGGGCCGGTCGGCGACTATGATGAGCCGGAGCTTTCCCCGGACGGGGCGCGACTGGCGCTCGTCCGAGTGGACCCGAAGACGCGCTCGGGCGACATCTGGACGCTGGATCTCTCGCGCGCGGTCTTCACCCGCTTGACGTTCGACCCGTCGGACCATGTTTACCCGTTCTGGTCGCCGGACGGGAAGCGAATCGTCTATGCCTCCAGCCGTTCCCCCGGTATCTATTGGAAGCCCGCGAGCGGCGGCGGTCAGGAAGAGGTGCTTCTGAAATCCGACACCTGGGTGGCCCTGGGCGACTGGTCTCGAGACGGCCGATTCCTGCTCTACGAGCGTATGGATCCGAAGAAGACGCTGGGCGACCTGTGGATATTGCCCATGCCCGGCCCGGGGAAACCCTTTCCCTACGTCGTGGCGGACGCGGCGCAGCGCCATGGCCGGTTCTCCCCCGACGGGCGGTGGGTCGCCTACAGGTCCGACGAGTCGGGGCGGTCCGAGGTGTACGTGCAGGCCTTTCCGCCCACGGGAGGCAAGTGGCTGATCTCGACGGAAGGCGGCGATCAGCCTTCCTGGCGCGGCGACGGCAAGGAGATTTTCTACGTGAGTCCGGCGTCGCAGATCATGGCGGTGGAAGTGAAGGGAGGCGAGACGTTCGAGGTCGGCACCCCTCGTCCTCTTTTCCCCCTCCGAAGGCCATACGTCGACGTCGAGAGCGCCCGGAGCTCCTACGCCGTAACGGCCGACGGCCAGCGATTCCTGGTTGTCGGGAGCGCCGAGAACGCGCGCCCCATGGCTATCACAGTTTCCGTCAACTGGACGGAAGGGCTGAAGAAGTGACGCTCGCTGCCGGAAGCCGTCTCGGTCCTTACGAGATCCTGGCGCCGCT
>WNGB01013822.1_pt1 | contig 12771 bp, 10 predicted proteins | sample 5400681 | NCBI WGS metagenome assembly WNGB01 (sample SAMN13153367, study PRJNA577476) | soil metagenome | isolation source: 115 cm soil or saprolite under grassland replicate 2 | place: USA:California | collected 2016-06-15 | reverse complement strand
TCCGCGAGGGATATCTGGAACCACGGTTTGGGGGCGGGAAGCAGCGTCTCGAGCCCCCCAAGGGAGGCGAGGCCTACTCCGGCGGCTGCGCGCGCGGACTGCTCCAGAAAGTGACGGCGGTCCATCGGGCGGGGCATGGCGTCATTCCCCATAGTGGAGGTCGAGGAAGCATAAGGTTCAGCGGCCCGCTTGCAACGGGCCCGGCGGGAGCTGGTAAAGCAGGAGGGCCGTGGCGATGTCGCGCGGCGACAGGTCCCGCACCCTCATCTGCGGGAACATGAGATCGCTCGAGTCCGGGCAATGGTCGAGCCCGATCACGTGCCCGATTTCATGTATCGCCAGCACGCGTATGTCGTCGAGCCCGAGCGGTTCCCCGCTGGGCTCGAACGTCGCGAGGGTGACGACCCCGCTGATCAGGTCCCCGTCTCGATCCCACACCAAATCGGTCTGCCCGGTGCGCTCTCCTTCGAAATGCGTGCGCCATTGGAACCGCACATCGGCGGAAGCGGAGTCGGCGTCCAAAGTGAACCGCACAGGCACGCCGACTTCTTCCCAGCGACCGAAGGCGTTCCGCACCGCGTCGAGGAACGCCGCCTGAAAGTTCGCGACCATTCCTGGTGGGAGGAAGACCCGCACTGGTGTTGTGACACGCTCGTCCCAGCGGTGCAGCATCGAGTCAGAGCTCGCGGCGACGATTTCGTTCAGGTAGGTGAGAGCGGCACTGGCGCGAATGCGACGGCGAGTCTCGGCGCGCGCGAGGAGGTCGAGATAGCTTGGCTCGCTGGCGTCGATCGGGGGCGGCTGGGCAGCCGGCGAAGCGTTCGCTCCACGGGTGGCACCGAGTGTGTTGTCACGCGTTGACTCGGGGGGTGGGTTGGTCGGTGCGCCGGACCTGGCGCTGGGTGGGGACCTTGGCGCCGGTCGCACGAAGGCGTCCCACAACACCGCCAACCCGAGGAGAGTCACCACCGCGGAGACGAAAACCGACATGCGACGGTCAGTGGGAATCATTCGGCACCAGTACTCGGAGGACTGGGCGACCACTCACGTTCGCGAGCGGTAGGTAGACGCGGTGGGTCGCGGGATCGACGGCGACCGAGTGCGCCTTCGGCGCCCGGTACCAGCCGAGCTGGGCGAGCGAACCATCGCGCTCCTCCAACACCGCCACGACCCCGGACTCGGCGGCCACGTACAGTCGCCCCGGCCCTGGGTCGTACGCCAGGACGTCGGGATCGCTCCCGATGGGGAGCACCTGACGCAGCTGGAGCGTCTGGAGATCCAGGACGCCGAGCGTTGCACTCTCCTGTCCCGCGATGAACGCCAGACGATGCGGTGCGTCGATGTAGAAACCGTGCGGGTACCGGACCGCCTGGTCGAGGGTGATGCGGCGGACGATGGTCGCCGTCGCCGGGTCGATCACCGCCAGCTGGTTCGCCGTCTGCACCGCCACGATCACACAATGCGAGCCGGTGTCGTACTGTGTGTTCCCCGCCTCGCCGCCGAGCTCGATCTTCGCTACCACCGTGTTGGTCGTCGCATCAATCACAACGTCCCGCCGCCCCGACTCGTCCGAGACGAAGACGCGCCGCTCCGCGGGAGCGTACGCGATGCCGTCCGGAAACCGCAACCCAGGCACCCGCGCCACGATCCGGAGCGTGGAATCGTCAACGACCACGACGGCGTGGTCGCCGGTCGCGGAGGCGTATGCCCGATGTTCGGGGGGGACGGCCAGGATGCCCGTCACGGTGGGAAACCCGTCCAGGTTGGCGATCACGCGGCCGGCGCGTACGTCGAAAACGACGAGCTGCCCAGCGCTCATGTGCGAGATGAACAGCCGTCCCGTGCTTGACTCGAGGCTCTGATAGTCAAACCGGGACGCGCTCCCCGGTAATGGCACGTCGGCGACCACGCGGAGGGGCGCCACGGCCCTCGGCGCCGGCGGAATGGCCCCCGACCAGTGGGCCTCGGCAGGTGGACCGGCAAGCGTGCAGGTCGGCGTCGGCACCTGCGGTGTCGCGGCGAGCACGAATGCAATAAGCGTGTGCGTGAGCATGAGCATGAGCCATCCTCCTTACGGCGTGGGACGAGGCACCCCCTGAGTCGCTCCCCACGGCGTGGGACGAGGCACCCCCTGAGTCGCTCCCCTGCGAGCCAGAACGTTGATCCCCTCGAGCGCGATGCTGACGCGCGTCCTCACGATGCGTTCTTCAGCACGAGCCCGACACAGCCCGCCGCAAGAATCAGCAGTGGCTCCGGGATCCTCTTCGGGGCCACCAGGCACGCCCCGGTCACCAGGGCGATCAGCACCGTCGGGAGGTCCAGCAGCGACCGTCGGCCGAGGATCACCGCCGCACCGGCGATCGCCCCCGTCGCGGCGGCCGTGACCCCGTCCACAAACGCCTTCACCTGCGGATTCTTCGCCACCCGATGGAAGCGCGGAGCTAAGAGAACCGTGATGAGATACACGGGCAGGAACACCCCGATCGCGGCGACGGTCGCGCCAGCGGGTCCCGCGACGAGGTAGCCGATGAACGCCACCGTGATCACCACGGGCCCCGGCGTGATCATCGACACGGCCACAGCGTCGATGAATTGCCGCTCGGTGAGCCAGTGGAACCGTTGCACCACACCGCCGTACAGGAACGGCACGATCGCGAGCCCGCTGCCAAACACGAACAGTCCGGCGCCGGCAAAGTACACGAGGATCTTCCACAGCACGCTCACCGATGCGGGGCCCCCGAAACCCGCAACGAGCCCCGGAGCGGCTGGCAGGAAGGCGAGAGCGCGTGTGGCCGGAGCTCGCCGCCATCCGCGGAACAGCATCGGTACGAGCCCGCACACCAGAAAGACCCAGATGATCTCGGACTCGGTCCAGGCCGTCACCACCGCGCTCACGGCGAAGAGAATCCAGAGCAGGTGATCGCGGCCCAGCGTCATCCGCACGAGGTTCAGCACGCTGCGGGCGATGACGGCAATGACCGCGGCGCCGATCCCGTAGAACAACCCTTGCATCCACGGCAGCCCGCCGAAACGGACGTACAGTTCCGACAGAACGAGGACCATGAGAAACGAGGGGGCCACGAACGCGATCCCGGCCAACGTCGCGCCGAGCGCCCTGCCACGCACCCACCCGAGGTAGATCGCAAGCTGTGCCGCGAGCGGCCCCGGGGCCAGCTGCGCAAACGCAAGACCCTCGTTGTACTCCCGCGCGGTGATCCAGCCGCGCTGTTCCACCAGGTCCTGCTGCATGTGTCCGGCCAGGGCAATCGGCCCGCCGAACCCCAGTGTGCCAAGCCGTAGGAAGTAGAGTAGCAGCTCCCGCAGGCTTGATCGCTCGACCGGGCTGGTCGTCACCGTCGCGACGTCCGCTTGGTCTTGCGCGCCGCGCCTGCCTCGGCCGTGGTGGCCGTCAGCCCCGCGTAGAGGGCGTCGAAGACCGCCGCGCCGCGCTCGAGTCGCACGCTGTCCTCCGCGTGCTGCTTCGCGATGCCGGCGATCAGCCGCTCGATCCCGGGTGTCTCAGGCCGGCCGAACTTCGCTTCCTTGCAATCGATGTCGTGCACCACCTCCGCGATGACGCGGAGCGCGCGATCGCCGAGGCCGAAGCGCGTGACGAGCGTCTCGAACGTGCAGGCCTCCCCTTCGTGGGTGTACTCGGCCTCGAACATGTCGAATCGGAGGTGGCCCGGCCGCGGCCGGTAACCCTCGGGGGCGACGAACTTGAACTGCGCCTCCGCGTCGATGAACCGGCGAATCAGCCACGCGCTCGCGATCCGATCGATGTAGACCCCTTGCCGGGTCACCCAAGTGGCGCCGCGCGGAGCCTGGGCGGGATGGGCTTGTACCGGGACCTCGGGCTGCGGCGGGCTGAGCTGCGCCTCGAGTCGCGCGAGCTCTTCCTGGGCCGCCCGGCGGCGCGGGGCCCCGAAGAAGTCGATGGCCACGATATCTGCCAGGCGTCGTTTCAGACGGTTGACGTCGCCCGCGATCTGCCCGCGGCCGCCGGTCGCCTTGCGCAGCCGTTGCGCGTCCGCCACGATCTCGCGGTAGTCCGCATCCCGGGCGGTGCGAAACAGCGCCTCGATCTCGGTGTCAGTGAGGCCATCCACGAAGTTGGCCTCGCACACGGAGGCCTCTCCGCCGCCGGCCACGATCTCCCGCATCTGCCATTGGAAGTCTTCGACCGCGTCGTCGGAGCGGGGGAGGACATAGACCGAGTTCTTGATGGCGACCGCGCCGAGGCGCTGCAACCGGCGCCCCACCTTGACCCGGAAGTAGTCGGGTTTGGGCGGGATCTGGTGGATGAGCAGGACCCAGCGGTTCGCGGCAGGCTGCGGCATATCAGCGTCACCTCCCAAACGAATCCCTTGACTATCACAAGTGTATCATGCGAGAATTTTCCGAGCAAGCTTAGCTGGCACACAAGACGGCTTAGATCGGAGGCATCACATGACGAGGCTGAGGTGGCGTGTCCCGGTTCTGGCCCTGGCTGCAGTGTGCTGGGGGACCACTCTCGCGGCTCAAGAAGCGCTGGCAACAGCCGTTATGAACGCTCGGGTGTCCCTCGGGCGCGGTCTGGCGGCGAGCACGAGTCGCGGCCAACCAATCTCCGCGAAGTTCGAGATGCACGAAAGCAAACTGCAGCTCTCCGTCTACACGGCGAAAGACGGCAAGTTCTTCGAGGTCGTGGTAGACCACGCCAGCGGTGGGGTCCTCGAGACCGAGCCGATCACGGAAGGCGAAGATTTCACCGCCGCGCAGAGCCAAAGCGCGGCGATGGCCAAGGCGACGGTATCCCTTCGGGCAGCGGTGCAGAAGGCCCTCGGGAGCAACGCCGGTTTCCGCGCAGTCAGCGTTTTTCCATCGCTCAAAGATGATCGCCCCGTCGCAGAGGTGACGCTCGTGAGGGGCGAGGAGGTCAAGACTGTCTCCGTGCCGTTGCGGTGACCAACGAAGGAGGGCGCCGATGCGAGGTCTGCTGCTGCTGCTCGCCATGAGCCAGACCCGAACGATCGACTTTGAGCACGACACCGTGGGGCAGCCCCCGACGGGCTTCTCGTTTGGCCATACCCGCGAGGTGGGTGCGCCCGGCCGCTGGTTGGTGCAGGAAGAGGCGGGCGGCAAGTTTCTCGCGCAACTGGACGCCGACCCGACGCGGGCTCGCTTCCCAGTCGCCGTGCTGAATGACTTGACAGCTACGGACGTCGACTTGAGCGTAAGATTCAGGCCGGTGTCAGGCCGAGTGGATCAGGCTGCCGGCCTGGTATGGCGATTCCAGGACGAGGACAACTACTACCTCGTCCGTGCCAACGCCCGCGAGAACAACGTCGTGCTCTACAAAGTAGAGGGTGGCAGGCGCACGGACCTCCCGCTCCGGGGTGAAGGCCGTACCTACGGCACGCCGGCCCAGGTTCCATCCGGGCGATGGAGCACGCTGCGTGTGGTTGCCAGGCGGAATCTTTTCGAGGTTTATTTCAACGGCGCGAAACTGTATGAAGTCGAGGACTCGACGTTCACGAATGCCGGTAAGGTCGGCTTGTGGACCAAGGCCGATTCGGTGACCGACTTCGACGATCTCACCGTCACCACGAAGGGAGCCAGTGAGCCATGAACGCCCGCGTGCTACTCGCGACCGTCCTCGTCCTGGGAGGGCTTTCCGTCCGCGCCGCCTGCCAAACGCCCCTCGGCGCCCCCTGGGACTCCGTGGGACGGATTCTCCGGACTTCGGGGGCCGCGACGGGCGGCTACTACCGTTACGGCTGGCCCCGTCGCGATCTCACGCTGCGGATCGGGGACGTCACGGTTTCCCCGGCGCTCGCGCTCGGCGCCTGGGCGGGGTTCAGCGGGGACCCGGCCGACGCCACGATGATGGGCGATCTCGTGTTGACGAGCGGGGAGCTCAAGCCGGTGCTGGCCGAGCTCGCCCGGCAGGGGATCGCGGTGACTGCGATCCACAACCACCTCGCGGGCGAAGAGCCGCGGATCACCTACGTCCACTTCCACGGGCAGGGCGCCGCGCTGGAGCTGGCGGTCCGGCTCGACCGCGTGCTCGCCCTGACGGGAGCGCCGCGGCCGGTAACGATGGCGCCGCCGCCGCCCGTGACGATCGACACGGCGCTGGTGTTTCGGGTGCTCGGCCTCACGGGCCGGGCGCAGGGCGCGGTCGCCCAAGTTTCCACCGTTCTGGTGCCCGGACAGGTGACCATGCACGGCCGGCCCGTCACTCCCGCGCTCGGCTACGGGACTCCCATCAACATCCAGGCCGTCGGCCCGGATCGGGCCGTCGCCACGGGCGACTTCACCGTCCTCGCCGCCAAGGTCGCGCCGGTCCTCGAAGCGCTGACGGCGCACGGCATCACCGCCACCGCCGTGCACAGTCATCTCGTGGGCGAGCAGCCGACGCTCTACTACATGCATTTCTGGGCCGACGGGCCGCTCCCCGACGTCCTGCGTGGGCTGCGGGCGGCGCTCGACGCGGCGCGCTAGAGCTCCCCCCCCGGGGAGATCCATGCTTCCCATTGCGATGTTGGTGGCCGCCGCGGTAGGCGGCTTCCAGACGGACTCGGTGCGATCAGCCGAGGTCCCCGTCGTTCGCGCCGCTCCGGCGCGCGGCGCGATTCTCGTGGACGGGCGCCTCGACGAGCCCGCCTGGCGCGACGCGGACTCGATCGCCACGCTCGCGCAAGTCGTGCCGCGTGAGGGAGCCGCTCCGACCGCCCGCACAGTCATCCGCGTTCTGGTCCAGGCCGACGCGCTGGTGTTCGGTGTGACCGCCGATGACCCGGACCCGGCGGGGATCGTCAGCTTCACCAAGGAGCGCGACGCCGACCTCGTGCGCGAGGATCACATCCGGCTCGTGCTCGACACGTTTCGCGACGGCCGCTCGGGGTTCGTGTTCGCCGTGAATCCGAGCGGCGCGCGCTACGACGCGCTGGTGAGCAATCGGGGCGAGTCCGAGAATCGGAACTGGGACGCGGTGTGGGAAGCCCGCACCGCCCGGACGGCGACGGGGTGGGCCGCCGAGATTCGGATTCCGGTGCGCAGCCTGATTTTCGCCCCGGGACTCGATCACTGGGGTTTCAACATCGAGCGGCGCATCCAGCGCCTGCAGGAAACCGACCGGTGGGCGAGCCCGCAGCGAGACTACGCGGTGACCCAGACGAGTCGTGCGGGCGTGCTCGCCGGCATCCCGCGGTTCGAGCTTGGCATGGGACTGAGCTTGCGCCCGGCGCTCACTGGCGGTGGGGCGGTACCGGCCCGTAACGCCCGCCTCGAGGGCACGGCGGACGCCAGCCTCGATGCCACGCAGCGCGTAGGGACGAACCTGCTCGCGTCCCTCACGGTGAATACAGACTTTGCGGAAACCGAGGTGGACGCCCGCCAAACGAACCTGACCAGGTTCCCGCTCTTCTTTCCGGAGAAGCGCACCTTTTTCCTCGAAGGCGCGGACGTTTTCGACTTCGGTCTCGGGCTCGGGACGGACGTTGTCCCGTTCTTCAGCCGCCGCGTCGGTCTGCTCGCCGGGCAGCAGGTGCCCCTAACCGTGGGTGCAAAGCTGAACGGGCAGGCGGGCCGGACGAACGTCGGGGCTGTGGCCGTGCGCACGGGGGCCCTCGACACGCTGTCGCCGGCGACGACCATGGGCGTCGTCCGGCTCCAGCAGAACGTCCTAGGCGAGTCGTCGGCCGGCGTGATCGCGACCTTCGGCGATCCCCTCGGGCGGGGCGGAAGTTGGCTGGCCGGGGCGGACTTCACGTATCAGACCTCGCGATTCCGAGGCGACAAGAACTTCCTCGTCGGCGTGTGGGCGCTCGGATTGGGCCGCGATAGCCTCACCGGCGACCGCACGGCTGTGGGGCTCAAGCTCGACTACCCGAACGACCTCTGGGACATCGCGCTGACGTACCGGCGCGTGGGCGACGGGTTCGATCCATCCCTCGGCTTTGTGCCGCGAAAGGGCGTGCACGCCGCACGCCTCTCGGTCACCTATGCGCCCCGGCCGGGCGGGCGGCTCGTGCGCCAAATGTTTCATGAGTTCGTCCCGGTGTTGGTGACCGATCTTGCAGGGCGGTGGGAGAGTTACCGGGTCTTCATGGCTCCGCTGAACTGGCGATTGGAGAGCGGCGACCGGTTCGAGTTCAATATCGTGCCCGAGGGCGAGCGTCTCGTGGCGCCATTCGACGTCGCTCCGGGCATCGTGATCCTGCCGGGCCACTACCACCATGTCCGCTACCGACTCGAAGTGGAATTCGCGGCCAAACGCCGCCTGAGTGGGCAGGCTACCTGGTGGTTCGGCACCTTCTTCGACGGCACGCTCCACCAGCTGCAGGTGGCGGCGGCGTGGAACCCGGTGCCGCTGGTGACGGCGGAGCTTGAGGCCGAGCGCGATATCGGCCGTTTGGCGGCGCGGGACTTCACCCGGGATCTCGTAGGAGCCCGCGTGAAGGTCAACCTCTCCCCGGACCTCCAGCTCAACAGCTTTCTCCAGTACGACAACGAGACGAACTCGTTTGGATCGAACACACGGTTACGCTGGACGTTCGATCCGCTCGGGGAGCTCTTCGTCGTCTATAACCACAACCTCACCCGGCTCACCGACGGGTGGACCTTCTCGGGGAACGCGCTGCTCCTGAAGGCTCAGTATGCGTTTCGGAAGTGACCGAGACACGGCGTACGCGCCATTCCATACCTGAGCCGACCTCACCTGCACTGACTTCCGCCTTATCAGTTGTGCAAGCTTCTGTGAAGTGGCGGACTCCGTCAACCCAGTCCGTGAGAACGGGGGTGGGGTTGTGCTCGTCCAACACGCGTCTCTCCGAGGTGCCGCTCACTCTTCTGTTCGCGCTTTCCGTGGATGAGCGGTGCTCATCGGCGCACTCGGGGATCCGACCGGAGCGGTGGCGCTAACTAGTGGGCGGCTCTCCCCTGCGGCCATAGATTGCATCGCGCTTCCCGCCCCTCGTGGGTCACGCTCGGTGAGTCCGCGCGCTACGCCGCGGACGTCACCCGGGCGGGACAGTACTCCCGGCCGTCGCGCCACACCGCGTAGAGAATCCGTGCCAACCGGCGGGCGAGCGCGACTGCGGCGATCGCCCGGCCGCGCCGCACGGCGAGGCGTTCCGCCCAGGCCCGTAACGGCGCGGCGGCCGGGTGCCGGGAACGCAGCAGCCGCCACCCGGCCTCGACCAGCAGCACCCGCACCCGGGGATTCCCCGTCTTGGTGATCGGCCCACGGCGCTGCTGCTCGCCGCTACTCCGCTCACTCGGCGCCAAGCCGAGATAGCCGGCGACCTGGCGGGCGCTCGCGAAGCGATCCACTGTGTCGAGCGCTGCGGCGAACGCGACGGCCGTGACGGGCCCGATCCCCGGCACGCTCCGTAGCCGCCGCACCACCGGGTCCTGCGCCGCCCCCCCCTCGAGCTGCCGGTCGGCGGCGTCGATCTGGTCTTGCAGCGGCGCGAGCAACACCAGGAGCGGCGCCAGCTCGGTGAGGACCGCCGGGCCCAGCGGCAACGCCGCGACCTTGCGTGCCGTGTGCTCCGGCCTCCCACTCGGCAACCGCCAGCCGTCCCGGCGCAACAGGGCCTTGACGACGGCAACGTAGCGGGTGCGGGTCCGAATTAACGCATCCCGCACCGCCAATTCCGCGCGCACATGCCGCTGGGCGTCGCTCGCCCGATGCACCACCCGGAAGGCGCCGAGCCGGCACGCGTCGGCCAGGGTCCGCGCATCACGCCGGTCAGTCTTCACGCGGCGACTGCGCGTGGCGTACATCGGGGCATACGTCGGGTCGGCCACGATGGCCTCGTGCCCGAGGCTCTCCAGGTGGCGCGCCACCCACTCGCTCTCCGTCGACGCCTCCAGCAGGATGCGCGCGGGGGGCCGTCCGCCCAGCACCGCGCTGAACCGCTCGCGACTCGTCACGATCCGCTGCTCCACGACCTCGCCGGCCGCGGTGAGAGTGCAGAGCTGACTCTCCCGCTTGTGTAGGTCGAGCCCTATACTGTCCATCGGCTGGCCTCCCTTCCTGTGCGCTCTCAAGCGCGTCTTCAGTGTGTGGGGCGATTCTGCCACCACGTTTCAGTGGAGGCCAGCCACTTCATCCCAACTAGTGGAGAGATATCGGTGCACGCGCTGGTGCGCGTGCACAGCGATATCTCTCCAGGCCCCCATTCGCGCCCTGGCGGGCGCTCAAGGGGAACGGCCCATCGCTCGATGCGAGAACGGTCCGCTGCGACCGCAAGTACTTGTTTGTAGAGGGACCACCACCGTTCACTCTCCTGCGGTTCCCACCCGTAGCTGAATTGGGCGGGCGTTTCCACCGTAGCCCGAGCACCATCCGCGACTGGTGCGAGCACGGGCCCTTCGAGGGCGCTTACCGGTCGCGACTGGCGCATCCCGCAGGTTGCGGTCGATGCCTTCCTCGCTCAGCAACGTGGAACGCCTCCGGAACCGCTGGTTAGGCTCAGTGCGTGGCGCGGGGTGCGGAGAGCCAAGTGATTGCGCGCCAGAGCTTGCAAACGAAGTTTGCACCGTCCACGCGTGACGACCTGAGAGGGAGGAAACACATGAAGCGATCATGCATTGGCGCGAAGCCCTCTGCCTGCCGGGCACCAAACGCGGCGTGACCGATCCTGACCTTGCCGAAGTGCTGTTCGAGAAACGTGCGGGGGCGCTCAAGGAGCAGCTCGCCGCCCTGCGCCTCGGGGCAGGGAAGCATTAAGTTTTGGCACTGTTCGGTTCGTGGCACTGTTTGGAAGCGCGATGAAGCACTGCGCCGTAAGTTGTTGGAGCCCAATCGCGCGCCCGTAGCTCAGGTGGATAGAGCAGCAGCCTTCTAAGCTGTTGGTCGGAGGTTCGAATCCTCCCGGGCGCATCACCTTGACACCGGCTCCCCCCGGCGACATTTCCCACGTAACACGCAACCGGAGAAGGACGATGCCCGCGTTTACGTCGGATTGGCGCCCCAGGATGTCGGGTGTCCTGGCGGCGGTCGCTATCACGCTGGGCCTGTCGCTCGGCGCGCGGCCGGTGGCCGCGCAGACGGGCACAGTGGAAGGGGCCGTCAAGGTCGCGGCGACGGGCGAGCCCGTCGCCGCCGCCGAGGTCACGATCGGCGGCCTGAACATCGGCACGCGGACGGGGACCAACGGCCGCTTCACGCTGCTCAACGTCCCCGCGGGATCGCGCGAAATCCGCGTGCTCGCCATCGGCTACAAACTCGCGACGGTGCGCGTCACGGTGATCGCCGATCAGACGACGACGGCCGACTTGGCGCTCACGGGCAGCGTCCTCCAGCTCGACGCCGTGGTGGTCACCGGCACCGCGGGGCAGGCGCGCGTGCGCGAGGTCGGGAACTCGATCGCCCAGGTCAACCTGGCGCAGGTCAAGGACCCGCCCGCCAACATGGACCAGCTGCTGCAGGCCCGCGCCCCCGGGTTGACCGTGATGCAGACCAGCGGGATGGCGGGTGAGGGGGCGCAGATCCGGCTCCGCGGCGCGGTCAGCGTCAGCCAGAGCAACCAACCCATTGTCTACATCGACGGCATTCGGGTGCGCAGCGAGGGGTACCGGCGCAACCGGCCTCCGTTCGACGACTCGAACGGCTTCCGCGGGGGCAACTATCAGGCGAGCCCCCTCAACGACATCAATCCCGCCGACGTCGAGCGCGTCGAGGTCATCCGGGGCGCCGCCGCCAGCACGTTGTACGGGACGGAGGCCGCGGCGGGCGTGATCCAGATCTTCACCAAGCACGGCGCCAGCGGGGCGCCGCGGTGGACATTCGAGACGGGGCAGGGCGTCGCGCAGCTGCGGCCCTTCGGCACCGACTCGGTGCCCTACCTCAACCTCCGTCCGGCGGGGAACGTCAACGGCCAATGCCACGAGAACCCCGTGCCCGGCTGCTCCTGGATTCGCAACGCCTACCGGCAGCGCTTCAGCGGCTCCGTGTCGGGCGGGTCGGTTGGGGGGAGAGGGTTCCAGTACTTCATCTCCGGCACGTCGGAGAACAACGACGGCGTGCTGCCGCTCGACAACGAACAGAAACTCTCGACCCGCGGGAACTTCAGCCTGAACCTGCTCGACAACGTGCGCGTGGACTGGAACACGTCGTACTCCAACACCGACCTGTCGAACACGCCAGCGGGGAACAACGCCCACGGGCTGGTGCTCAACGTGTACCGCGCCGAGCGCAACTACCGCTCGTCGAGCGATCCCCGCGTGATCGATTCGCTGCTCAACCAGTCGCTTACGACGGGCATCAAACGCCTCATCACGGGGGCCACGGTCACCTACACGCCCCTGCCGTGGTTCTCGAACCGCTTTACCCTGGGGTACGACCTCGCCCAACAGGAAAACCGCAACCTGCGTCCCTTCGGCTTCGTGGCCGCACCCCAGGGGATTCTGCTCGACGAGCAGATCCGCTACTCGCTGCTGACCGCGGACTACGTCGGGAACATGGACTTCCGGCTGTCGCCCGACCTTGCCTCGACGGTCTCGGTCGGGGGCCAGGCCGTCACCTCGGACGAGGTGCGCACCACCGCGTACGGTGAAGGCTTCCCCGGTCCGGGACTGCCGGTGGTGAGCAACGCGGCCCTGTTCGTCGCGAGCGAGTCACGCCTCCGCGTCGTCAATGCCGGGTTCTTCGTGCAGAACGTATTCAAGCTGCGGGACCGCTATTTCCTAACGGGCGGCGCGCGGTTCGACGGAAACAGCGCGTTCGGACGGGCGCTCGGGCTGCAGGTGTATCCCAAGATCAGCGGATCATACGTC
>WNGB01021053.1_pt1 | contig 12773 bp, 3 predicted proteins | sample 5400681 | NCBI WGS metagenome assembly WNGB01 (sample SAMN13153367, study PRJNA577476) | soil metagenome | isolation source: 115 cm soil or saprolite under grassland replicate 2 | place: USA:California | collected 2016-06-15 | reverse complement strand
AGTGGCGGATAGCGATGCTCGTCGCCGCGATTCTGGGGACGGCAGCGGTGCCGGCGCGGGGTCAATCCACAGGTGCCATCGAGGGGCTCGTGCGCGACCAGAGTGGTGGCGTCCTGCCGGGCGTGACCGTCGAAATCAGCTCGCCCGCGCTCATCGAGGGTGCACGCGTTGCGACGACGGAGTCTACGGGCAACTATCGGTTTCTGCGGCTGCCCGTGGGCGAGTACACGATCAAGTTCTCGCTCACAGGCTTTCGCCCCGTCGTGCGCGAGAACGTCATCGTCAACGCCGAATTCACGGCCACGATCAACGCCGATCTCGCCGTCGGGGCGTTGGAGGAGACACTCACCGTAACCGGCGAATCGCCGCTCGTCGATGTGCGCACGACGACGGGTCAGACGATCGTGACGAGTGAGGTCGTGAACACGATCCCGAGTTCGCGCAACATCTTCGAAATGGCGAAATTCGTCCTCGGCATGTCGCAGCCGACGCCGGATGTTGGTTCATCGACCTCCTATACGCACAACCCGTTGAAGATCCATGGCAGCAAAGCCACGGATCGCAGCTTCTACCTGGATGGTGCGCCGTCGAATGGCTGGTTCGGCGGCGTCGACACCCCAATCCACTTCGACGGCAGCGGCGGAATGGCGGCGGAGATCGACTTTCAAACGACAGCGCTGCCCGCGTGGATGCCAACGGGCGGCGTCGCCGTCAGTGTGGTCGCAAAATCCGGAGGCAACCGGTTCAGCGGCGAGCTTTTTGGCAACGGGCAGGTGGCGCAGTCGGCAAACCTCGACGACGAATTGCGAGGACGCGGCGTCCGGGCGACGAGCGGATCGGAGTCGGCCTATGACGTCGACGCGTCGCTCGGCGGTCCCATCAAGCGAGATCGGATGTGGTTTTTTGGCGCGGTGCGGCACAAGGAATACGACGGCCTGTTGGCCAATTCATTTCTGCTCGACGGCTCTCAAGCATCCGAGTCGGTGACGCGCGGCGATTATTACGGGAAGGCTTCGACCAAGCTGAATCCGGCGAACACGCTTGCGCTCGTCCTGACCAGCGATACGAGCGTTCGTCCGAATCGTCGTGGCGGCGCGACGTTCGTTTCGCTCGAGGCGGCCACATACAACAAGTACACGCCCAACTACTTCTTTGCGCCAACGTGGACCGGTAGTCGCGGCAACGCCTGGATCTTCGAGATTCAAGCGACGCGCTGGATTTATGGCGCGCCGCTCGAGTATCGGCCTGAAGTCGGACCCAACGATGTGCCGCGACTCGACATCGTGACGAGCGTGCTCACCGGCGCGCCGGTCGACGTCCGCAAGAACGACGCCGCCGGAAGCAGCTTTTCAGGCTCCGTCACGCGCGTGGGCAACTGGTTTGGCAACCACGAGCTTCGAGCCGGCGTTCAGACGCGTGGCGGGTTCTACAAGAACACATGGATCTGGCACGGCGATATCATCTTGCGCTTCCGCAACGGCGCTCCTGACTCGGTCGATCTCGCCAATACACCGACCAACAACGACGCACGAGTCAGCCTGGCCGGACTCTTCCTGCAGGACGCCTGGAGAGCGGGGCAACGGCTCACCATCAACGCTGGCGTGCGCTACGACCAGTTCCACGGATGGATGCCGGAACAGTCGTCTCCTGCCGGAACGTGGATCGGCGAGCGGCATTATCCGGAAGTCGACGTGCAGACCTGGCGCAACGTGGTGCCGCGGCTCGGCGTCGCGTACGACCTGTTCGGCAACGCCCGCACCGTGGTGAAGGGGAGCGCCAGCGTCTACATGGGCAACGAGGGAATCGGCATCGTTGACAGCCAGAATCCGGCGCAGCTGTCGATGAATCGCTGTGCGTGGACCGATTCCAACGGCGATCTCTACGCGCAGGCGAGTGAGATCAGCCGATGCGCCGGATGGAGCGGCGGAGTCAATACCAGAATCGATCCCGATCTGCGACGGCCGTTCAACCGCGAGTACAGCGTTGGCGTCGAACATCAACTCACCCGGACCTTTGCGGCGACCGTCATGTTCTTCCGTCGTGAATATCGGGATCAACGCGCCACGGCCAACCTCGCCGTGCCGCTCGAGACCTACATACCGGTTGTGATCAGCAATCCACTGAACAATCAGCCGCTGACGATTTACAACCAGAACCCTTTGACGACCGGCCTCCAGGACAACATCGTGGTCAACGCGTCCAAGCTGGACACCACGTACAACGGCATTGAGTTGGCGGTTCAGCGCAGGTTCTCGGCCAACGCGTACCTGCGGGCCGGTTATCACTACGGCAAGGACCTGGGACGGATCGCCGCGGGCGAGCTCAACGATCCCAATGCAGACATCTTTGCGGATGGAGCGGTCGGGACCGACGAGCCGCATCAACTGAAAGTGTCGGGAGCGCTGTTGCTGCCTGCCCGTATCAGCGTCAGCGCCTTCTTCCAGGCACGAAGTGGTCAGCCGAAAGTCCGGCAACTGCAGGTGGGCCGGGCGCTCGTTCCCACGTTGACGCGCGCGACGCAAACGGTTCGTCTCGAGCGCAACGACGAGAACCGCTACGACAGTGTCGCGCTCCTCGATCTCAGAGTTGGCCGTCCATTTCGATTCGGCAGCTGGCGAACGGAGATATTTGCCGACGCATACAACTTGCTGAACGCCAATACGGTGTTGACGGAGGTGACGACGGTCGGCCCCAATCTGGGGCAGGTGTCGCAGACCATTCCACCGCGGGTCGTTCGTGTGGGAGCGAAACTCGCCTTCTAGCAGGCCGTCGTGAAACTGTTCACGGCCTGCGAGAACACAGAGAACTCGCTACGCCTGTCTGAGGCACGGAGAAAAGCGAATTTCCGCTTGGCTCTGTGTCCTCAGATCGATCCTCAGCCTCTGTGATTCAAGCCCGTGGCGTTGTTGCCACGGGCGGTTGGAGATTCACGATGAAGCAGCGATTACACCCTGATATCGATTGGCGCACCGGTGCGGTTGCGCTCGCGATCTGCGTGTTTGCCGCGTTGCCGGCATCGGCACAAACCGACACCGGCGCGATCGAGGGTGTCGTCCGAGACACCAGCGGTGCCGTGCTGCCCGGTGTGACGGTCGAACTGACCTCGCCGGCGCTGATCGAGCGAAGTCGCACGGCCGTCACGGAATCGACTGGCAACTACCGCTTCCTGCGGCTGCCCGTCGGCACGTACGTGCTGAAGTTCTCGCTCACAGGCTTTGGGCCCCTCGAACGCGCGAATGTGGAAATCAGCTCGGGGTTCACGGCGACAATCAACGCCGAGCTCGCGTTGGGTGCGTTGCAGGAAACGCTCACCGTCACGGGCGAGTCGCCGATTGTCGATGTGCGCACCACCACTCAGCAGTTCGTCATGTCCGCCGAGGTCATCGATACGATTCCGAGCTCGCGGAACGTGATGGACCTCGGGAAATTCATGGTCGGCTACTCGACGAGCCGGCCGGAGGTGAGCGGCTCCGCCATGTCGCTGGCTGGAACCGGGTGGCAGATCCACGGCAGCCGCGGCAGCGATCGCACGTACTACCGTGATGGCATTCCGACGTTCTCGTATTTCAGCAACGGCGACGCCGCGATGTCGTACGGCGGTGCGGGCAACGTTGACGAGGCGAACTATCAGACGGTCGCACTGCCCGCGTGGATACCAATCGGCGGCATTTCCATGGCGCTGGCCACCAAGAGCGGCGGCAACGATCTGAGCGGTACGGTGTTCTCGTCCGGGTTCACAAAAGGAATGCAGTCGTCGAATCTCGACGATGAACTCCGGGCGCGCGGCGTGCGGGCGACGAGCGGCGGATCGAAAGGATATGACATCGACCTCTCGGTTGGCGGCCGGATCAAGCGCGATCGCATCTGGGTTTTCGCAAACGATCGGATCTTTTCCTTTACCGAGCTTCTCGCGAACCAGTTCGACCTGACCGGCAAACAGATGGACTCGTACGTCCGCCGATCGGAGCCGTTCGCGAAGATCACGTGGCAGGTGAACCACACCAACAAGGTCGCGTTCTCGGACAGCAACGAACGCGCCTATCGTCCGTTTCGCCGGCAAGGCGCGAATTTCGTGATGCCCGAGGCCGCAAACCTCAACACCAAAGACAATTTCAACTATTTCGCGTCAGGAACGTGGACGGGAACGCCCTCGAACAACTGGATCTTCGAGGTTCTCGCGTCGAAGCTGAAGGTCGTCAACCACGAACGCTACCGCCCGGAGGTGGGTCCGAACGACGTGGCGCGACTCGACATCGTGACGTCGGTGCTCTCGGGCGGACCAACGCGCATCCGTGAAGGCATTCCGTTCAAGACCTTCTTCGGTGGATCGGTGACGCGCGTTGGCGCGCAGTACGACTACGGCGGCTACATCACCGAAAACGCGTACCACGGCGACATCTTCCTTCGCTTCCGCAACGGTGCTCCCGATTCGGCGGACCTGTTGAATACACCGGTGAAGGCCGACAACAGAGTGCGTCAGACCGCGGTCTACGTCCAGGATCGCTGGATGATTGCAAACCGCCTGACCGTCAACGTCGGCGCGCGCTACGATGAGACGTACATCTGGATCGCGGAACAGTATTCCCCTGCGGGGACCTGGGTCCCTGAACGGCGCACTCCGAAGACAGACGTCAAGACGTTCCGCAACGTCGTGCCGCGCCTCGGCGTCGCGTACGATCTCTTCGGTACCGCGAAGACGGTGCTGAAAGGCAGCTTCAGCAAGTACATCGGCAACGAAGCCACGGGACTGGCTGAAACCGTCAATCCGCTGTTTCAGGATTCCAGCAACCGGTGTGCGTGGACGGACACCAATGGCGACCTCTACGCTCAAGCCAACGAGCTGAGTCGCTGCACGGGGTGGAGCGGAGGGTCGACGACGGTGCTCGATCCAAACCTTCGACGTCCCTTCAACCGCGAGTACAGCATCGGCATCGAACATTCGCTGACGTCGACACTCAGAGTTTCTGTGATGGCCCACCGGCGTGAGCAGCGGGACATTTACGGAATCCGAAACAATGCCGTGCCGGCCGAGAGCTATATCCCCGTCGTGATTACAAATCCGCTGAACAATCAGCCGCTGACGACCTACAACCAGAATCCCGCGACGACGGGCTTGCAGAGCAACGTGCGCACCAACTCATCGAAGCTCGATAGCGAGTACAACGGCGTCGAGCTGTCGTTCATCCGTCGCTTCGGTGCGCGCTCGCGCCTGCAAGGTGGTTATCACTACGGTAAAAACCTGGGATGGATTTCAACGGGCGAGCTCAACGATCCGAACAACGATATCTTCGCAAACGGCGCCGTGGGCGACGACGAGCCGCACCAATTCAAAGTGTCGGGCAATACCGAGCTGCCGGGGCAAATCTCGTTCAGCGGGTCGTTCTCCGCCAACTCCGGACATCCGCGCGTGCGCACTTTGAGTGTCGGTCGCGCGCTCGTTCCAACGCTGACGCGCGCGACGCAGTCCGTACGGCTCGAGCGCAACAACGATGTGCGCTATGAAAAATGGGTGATGCTCGATTTGCGGCTCGGGCGGATCTTCACGATCGGCGGATTCCGGCTCGAGCCGTTCGCCGATATCTACAATGTCCTCAATGCGAATACCGTGTTGACCGATGTCACCACGATTGGCACGAGCCTGGGCAACGTGTCCGGCACGATCAACCCGCGCCTTCTACGGCTCGGTGGCAAGCTGAATTTCTAATGACCGCTGATCCCGGAGGCGCCATCGTGAGAGAAGCGGCACTGTTCGTGTGTTGTCTCCTGATGCTCACGCTCGACGGACTCGCGCAAGCCGCACCGAAGACTCACCAGTTGATCGCTTCGCCGGCAACGGTGCACCGCAATTTCTTCGACGCAACGCTGAAGCCCGTGCTTCGGATCGAATCGGGCGACATCGTCCGGTTGGAAACGGCCACTGGCAACCCGCGTTATTTCGAGAAGCTGGGCGTTGCGAAAGACAAGATCCCACCCGAGCTCTACGCCGCGTTCGAAGGCGTGGAAGGCGCAGGACGCGGCGACCATACGCTGAACGGGCCGATCTACGTGAATGGCGCCGCCGCCGGAGACATGCTCGAGATCCGAATTCGATCGGTTGATCTTCGGTTTCCGATTGCAGGACAGGGATTTTCGGCCGGGCGTGGCTCGTTACCTGGCGAATTCTCGTCGAGCAAGGAACGCGTTCTCTGGCTCGACATGGCGAAGCGGACCACCGAGTATGCGCCCGGCGTCGTGGTTCCGCTGCGGCCGTTCTGGGGAATCATCGCAGTGGCGCCCCCGCTTTCGATGGGCCGTGTGCCGAGCCCGCCGCCCGGCATCTTCGGGGGCAACATGGACAACCGCGACCTGGTCGCCGGCACAATCCTCTACCTGCCGGTATTCGTGCCCGGCGCCCTGCTTTCCGTGGGCGACGGTCACGCGGCGCAAGGCCACGGTGAGGTCTGCGGAGGCGCAATCGAAACATCGCTGAAAGGCGAGATTCAGGTTTTCGTTCGCAAGAACTCGCCGATCAAGATGCCTCGCGCAGAGACCCCGACCCATTACATGACGATGGGATTCAGCGAAGATCTCGACGAGGCGGCAAAGATCGCCACACGGCAAATGCTCGATTGGATGACCGAGCTCAAGGGCATCAGCCGCGAGGACGCGTACATGGTCGCGAGCTCGGCAATGGATCTCGTGGTCACGCAAGTGGTCGATGGGACCAAGGGCATTCATGCCCTGCTCCCGAAGGCCATCTTCACGCGGTGAATCGATCAATTGCTCTTCTTGAGGAAGGCGGCAACCTCCGTATTCATCGTGGCCTCGAGGTTCTTCCCTGCAGTCGCCAGCTCGCCCGAGAGCTCCTCGAACACCGTGTAGCTCCACCTGGTCGGCGCGCCATCGCCGCTGCCGACAACGCTCGTCAACGTGGCGAGCTTCTGATAGAGGCCCTTCGGCGGCAGCCGCATTTGATCCGCTTCAACCACGCGCGTCAGCGTCGTTTCGATCGCCCCCAGCTTCTGGTTGATTCGGGTGTAGAGCTCTTTATCGAATCCACCGCTGCGCGCGCGTTCCTGCACCTGCTTGCGTACATCCCGCAGCCGGGTGATCGTGTCGGCAGCTTGCGAAACCTTGTCCCGCACCTGAGTCCAGAGGGTGAACTGCGCGGTGAGATCCGCGTCGGTCACCGACAGGCGGGGATCCTTCCGAATCTCGAACGGCTCCTGCTGCTTGCCGCCGGCGGTCTCGAGCTCCACGGAGTATCGGCCCGGCGGCGCAACCGGTGCCGACGCGCGCGGCCATTGCTGGCTTGTCAAGATGCCGGGCGCCGCCAGCTGCCGTGCATTTGGATAGCGCATGTCCCACACGAAGCGATTCGTTCCGGGGCGGACTGAGACGCGCCGTGTCCCCGGCCCATCGCTCGCAAAGCTGGCCACGAGCTGTCCGCTCGCATCCTTGAACGTGATCTTGACGGGGCCGCTTGGCGCGTCCTTCAAGTAATAGGTCACCACGACGCCGTCGGGCGGGTTCTGGCCCGCATCCAGGTAGACGCGCCGTGTCTCGCCGCCTTCCATGCGGACATCGCGGTAGCCCACGCCTGAAACTCCCGAGCGCCCGTAGCCGGTCACGCTGCTGCGCGACTCACGATCGCCGATTGGCGGCAGCTTGCCGCCTCCCTCGCCGCCGCCGCTCATGACGGGAAGGATGCGGTCCGTTGGCGGAACCTTGAACACGTGCGCTGCCGCCTGCATCGTCTGTTCTGACACGTCGCGCAACAGACTGATGTCGTCCATGATCCAGAAACCGCGCCCATGTGTCCCGATCACGAGGTCCGAGTTCTTGACGAGCAGATCATGGACGGGAACCGCCGGCAGGTTGCGGCGCAGCGATTGCCAGGATGCCCCGTCGTCAAATGAGACGTAGACGCCGGTTTCGGTACCAGCATAGAGGAGACCGGGACGCACAGGATCTTCGCGAATGACTCGCGCAAAATCGTTCTCTCGAATGCCGTTCGTGATCTTCTGCCACGTCCGGCCGTAGTTGCCGGTCTTGTAGAAGTACGGCGTCTGATCGTTCATCAGATAGCGATGGGCAGCGAGATACGCCGTGCCTGGTTTGTGTCGGGAGACGTCGATCGTCGCGACGCTGAACCACGCTGGCCACTCCTTCGAGGAGACGTCGGTCCAGGTTTTTCCTGAATCGCGTGAAACGTGGACGCGGCTATCGTCTGAGCCGGCCCACAGTTCACCTTTCGTCACCGGACGCTCGCAATCGTATGACCGAACGACGTCGACGTAATGGGTCCGCCGACAATCTCCTGCATCTTGCTGGTATCGTTCGCCGTCAGATCGGGACTGATGATGTTCCAGCTCTGACCCTGATCGGTCGATCGGAATACGCGATTGGCAGCTACGTAGAGCACGTTGGGATCGTGCGGCGACAGCATGAGCGGGAAGTCCCAACGGAACCGGTATTTGAGATCCTTGGTGGCTTCTGAGGCGTACTTGTCCTCGGGGCAGACCGGGATCACGCGGTCCTCCCGCGTCCGATGATCGTAACGGCTCATCGCGCCGACGCCGCCCGGAGAGCTGCCGATCGATCCCGAGAACACGATGTTGGCATCGTCGGCACGGACGGCGATGTAACCGCTCTCCGATCCGCCGACCCAGTACGCCGCCCCCAGGCCGATGGCGCCGTCGTGGGTCCGGCTCGGCACACTGATGGCGGAGTTGTCCTGCTGCGTGCCGTACACGCGATACGGATACTGGTTGTCGACGGCGATGTGATAGATCGCGGCGGTCGGCTGGTTGTAGATCGATGACCACGTGACGCCACCGTTGAGCGTCACATTCGCGCCGCCGTCGTTGCCCTCGATCATGCGATCCGGATTGCGCGGATCGATCCACACGTCGTGGTTGTCGCCGTGCGGCGTAGGAATCTGGTTGAACGACTTGCCACTGTCTGTTGATTTGAAGAAGTCGTACGACATCACGTAGACCGTGTCGGGATCCTTCGGATGCGCGTACACTGTGTTGTACGACGCCGGCATGGTTCGCAGATAGCGCGCCTCGTTGACGCGCTGCCACGTCGCGCCGCTGTCGTCGGAGCGGAACAGCGCGCCATCCGCTGCCTCGATGAGCGCCCATACTCGGCCCGCCTTAGCGGGCGAGGCTGCGAGCCCGATCCGGCCTTTGATCCCCTGCGGCAGCGGACGATCGTTCAGGGGCACCCAGGTATCGCCGCCGTCAGTCGTCTTGTAGAGCCCGCTATCGGGGCCGCCGCTGATCTCGTCCCAGGGCGTTCGGACGAATTGCCAGAGGCTCGCATAGAGCACCTGCGGGTTGATCGGATCCATCGCCACGTCGATCGCGCCCGCACGATCGCTTTTGAACAGCACGCGCTGCCAGGTCTTGCCGCCATCTTTCGATCGGTACACACCGCGCTCCGGGTTCGGGCCAAACGTCTGGCCGAATGCGGCGGCAAAGACGATGTCAGGGTTCTGCGGATGGATTCTGATTCGCGTGATGTTCCGCGTTTCCTTCAAACCGGCGTGCACCCATGTAGTGCCGCCGTCGGACGATTTGTAGATTCCGTCGCCGGTGGCCATGTCGGGTCGCATGGCCGTGTCACCCGTACCGGCGTAGATGACATTTGGATTGGAATCCGAGACCTCGATGGCGCCAATTGGTGCGGTGTTGAAGAAACCATCCGAGACCGGTTCCCAATAGGTGCCGGCATCAATCGTCTTGAACACGCCGCCGCCGCTCGCACCGAAGTAGAAGACCAGCGGATTGCGCGGGTCGCCCGCAACCGCGGAGACGCGTCCGCCCCGTGGCGGTCCGATGAAGCGCCACTCGAGCGCGTTGAAAACGCTTGCCGGAGGAGCCGCCTGCGCGCTCTTTGCGGCGCCGGCCTGTCCGCGTTCATCCGGCGCCGGGCCGCTCGTGCCGACAACGGACGCTGGCAACACGAACCAGGTCAAGACTGCGCATAAGAGCGCAATGAGAGTTCTTCGCTTCATCGCTGGCACTCCATTGGGTTGACGCTGGCAAAGCACCGGGAATTGACGGTGGCGCACACCTCGCGCGGCTTGGCGGTACCCGAGCGGATTGTAAGAGATTGGGTTGTCCAAGAGGTCGGCGTCGAATCACAGCGACAATTTCTTCCAATTCCGCGCTCGCTCGACGAAGTGGCGCAGGTCTACAGTACCGTCGCCTGTCGGCATTGCCACAGGAAACGCGCGTCGCGGTTGTTAATGCCGAGCGCAGCGATGTTTTGCCAGGTTGACGAGAACCGGAGGTGGCGCATGAATGTGGATTGGAAGCGGCGCTCGAGCGTCTCAGTCCTTGCCCTTGCTCTGAGCATGGTCCTGGCGGCGCCGGGATGGGCTCAGACGTCCGACACCGCCGCGATCGAGGGCGTCGTCCGCGACGAAAGCGGCGGCATCGTGCCGGGAGCGACAGTAGAAGTCAGCTCACCGGCGTTGATCGAAGGCACCAGGGTCGCGACGACCGATGACGCCGGCCATTACCGCTTTCTGCGGCTGCCCGTAGGCACCTATCGAGTCCGGTTCTCGCTTGCGGGGTTTGCGTCGGTCGAGCGAGCGAACGTGGTGTTGAACTCGGCGTTTACCGCCACTATCAACGCGGAGCTCAAGGTCAGCGCGTTGCAGGAAACTCTCACGGTCACCGGCGAGTCGCCGGTGGTGGACGTTCGCACGACGACTACTCAGCTCGTCATCACGGACGATGTCATCAACTCCATCCCGAGCTCCCGCAATGTCATGGACATGGCGAAGTTCGTTGTCGGACTGTCGATGGGCCGGCCCGAGGTCGCCGGATCGGAATCGTCAAGTTACGGCACGGGCTGGAAGATTCACGGCAGCCGCGGACAAGATCGCAACTATACCTTCGATGGTGTGCTCGCCACGTCGTGGTTCAGCGGTGGAGATGCCGTACAGGGATACGGCGCGACCGGCGCCAATCAGGAGGTGAACTATCAGACCACCGCCATCCCGGCATCGATGTCGACCGGCGGCGTTGCCATGGCAATGGTGACGAAGAGCGGCGGCGCCAACTTCAGCGGCAACCTGTTCGCATCGGGCTTCAACAAGGGAATGCAGTCGTCGAATCTCGATCAGGCGCTGCGAAACCGCGGCGTGCGGGCGACGAGCGGCGGTAAGCAGGCGTATGACGTCGATGGCGGACTCGGTGGCCCGATCCTCAGGGACAAGGCCTGGTTCTTCGGATCGGCGCGACTCTGGTCGTACACCAGCCTCCTCGCCAATCAGTTCGCGCTCGATGGATCCCAGGCCGAGGAATACATCCGGCGTGACGACGAGTTCGTCAAAGCGACGTGGCAGGTCGACAAGACGAAGCGGTTCACACTGTCGGACTATCGTCAGAACATCTACAACCCATATCGCCGCTCGGGTGCGGACTTCGTGCAGCCCGAGGCGGCCAACATCAATACCTACAACCCCTGGAACTATTTCGTCATCGGCAGCTGGACGGGCACGCCGTCGAACGCGTGGATCTACGAGCTGCGGTTCAGCAAACAACACAAGTTGACGAGAGAGCGCTATCGCCCGGAGGTCGGGCCGAACGACGTCGCGCGCCTTGACATCGCCACATCGGTGTTATCGGGCGCGCCGACGCGGATCCGCGAAGGCACACCGGGAAATACCACACTCGTATCCGGATCGATCACGCGCTTGTCGAACTGGCTTGGCAGTCACGAGCTCGAGGCGGGCACGCAGTACGACTTTGGCGGATATGGAACGAAGAACGAATATCACGGCGACATCTTTCTGCGTTTCCGTAATGGTGCTCCCGATTCCGTCGATCTCCTGAACACGCCGATCGATTCGGATAACCGAGGACGTCGCGTCGGGATTTACGTCCAGGATCGCTGGATGATCGCCAACCGGCTGACGCTGAACATCGGCGCGCGCTACGACTACCTCCATCTGTATGTGCCGGATCAGGTTTCGGCGGCCGGGGCATGGGTGCCCGAGCGCAGGCTGTCCGCCTTCGACGTGATCACCTGGAACAACGTTGTCCCGCGCATCGGCGTCGCGTACGACTTGACTGGCGCCGGCCGCACGGTGCTGCGCGGCAGCTTCAGCAAGTACATGGGCAACGAGGGCGTCGCGCTCGCAGAATCGCTCAATCCGAATTTCATGTCGACCAATCGCTGTGCCTGGACCGACGTGAACGGGGATCGGTACGCGCAGGCGAACGAACTGAGTCGGTGCGCCGGGTTCAGCGGAGGCGTGACCACGATCGTCGATCCGGAATTGCGGCGACCGTTCAATCGCGAATACAGCCTCGGCATCGACCACGAGTTGGCCGCCAATCTCAAGGTTTCGATCATGGGGTATCGCCGCGAGAATCGGGACCTGCGCGCCACTCGTAACCGCGCCGTCCCGTTCGAGAGCTACATTCCGGTCGTCATTAGTAACCCGCTGACGAATCAGCCGTTGACGATTTACAACCAGAACCCGGCGACAACCGGGCGGCAGGACAACATCCTGACGAATTCCTCCAAGCTGGATACAACCTACAACGGCGTGGAAATCTCATTCCTCCGGCGGTTTGCGAAGGATACGCAGGTGAGCGGCGGCTACCATTACGGCAAAGACCTGGGGCGGATTGCCGCGGGCGAGCTCAACGATCCGAACGCCGACATCTTCGCGTACGGCGCGATTGGCGACGACGAGCCGCACCAGTTCAAGTTGTTGGGGAGCACCGTGCTGCCGGGCCGAATCTCGTTCAGCGGGTCGTTCATCG
>WNGB01010580.1_pt1 | contig 12774 bp, 14 predicted proteins | sample 5400681 | NCBI WGS metagenome assembly WNGB01 (sample SAMN13153367, study PRJNA577476) | soil metagenome | isolation source: 115 cm soil or saprolite under grassland replicate 2 | place: USA:California | collected 2016-06-15 | reverse complement strand
CCCTTGGTCTCATTGACACGTCAGCAGCCCGCGGGCCATGGGTAACCCAGATGCCAGATTGCATGGACATCGGCGTCGCGGGAATGCCAAATGAGCCACATATATGGCTTGTCCCGCTCGGTCTGATCACTTGGTCCGATTGATCCCGGTCCGAACAATCCTGGTCCGACCACACGCGGTCCGATCAAAGGAGCCCAGAACATGAAGAACGATATCGTCATTGTGGGCGCGGCCCGCACCCCGGTTGGCGCATTCGGTGGTGCACTGAGCAGCTTGCCAGCCCACGACCTCGGCAAAGTTGCAATCGTCGAGGCGCTCAAGCGAGCGGGTGTCGCCGGCGCCGAGGTGTCGGAGGTGATCATGGGGCAGATCCTGACGGCAGGGCAGGGCCAGAACCCGGCCCGGCAGGCGTCCATCGCGGCCGGCATCCCGGTCGAAAGCCCGGCCTGGGGGGTCAATCAGCTCTGCGGCTCGGGGCTTCGGACGGTCGCGCTCGGCTATCAGGCCATCCTCAACGGCGACAGCGAGATCGTGGTCGCAGGTGGCCAGGAATCGATGAGCGTGGCGCCGCACTGCCAGCATCTCCGCAACGGCGTGAAGATGGGCAACTTCGAGATGATCGACACAATGATCAAGGACGGCCTGTGGGACGCCTTCAACGGCTATCACATGGGCAACACCGCCGAGAACGTCGCGCGGCAATGGCAGATCACCCGCGCCCAGCAGGACGAGTTCGCGGTTGCTTCGCAGAACAAGGCGGAGGCGGCGCAGAAGGCCGGCAGGTTCAAGGACGAGATCGTGCCGGTGACGGTGAAGAGCCGCAAGGGCGACGTGGCGGTCGATGCCGACGAGTATCCCAAACATGGCACCACGCTCGAGAAGGTCGCTGGTCTGCGCCCGGCCTTCGCCAAGGACGGCACCGTGACGGCGGCCAATGCCTCGGGCATCAACGACGGCGCCGCGGCGCTGGTTCTGATGAGTGCGAGCGAGGCGCAAAAGCGCGGCAAGACTCCGTTGGCGCGGATCGTCTCCTGGGCGCATGCCGGCGTCGATCCGGCGATTATGGGAACCGGCCCGATCCCGGCTTCGCGCGCGGCGCTCAAGAAGGCCGGCTGGAAGATCGAAGATCTCGATCTCATCGAGGCGAACGAGGCATTCGCGGCGCAAGCTTGCGCGGTGAACAAGGATCTCGGCTGGGACACCTCGAAGGTCAACGTCAACGGCGGCGCTATCGCGCTCGGCCATCCGATCGGCGCCTCGGGCGCGCGCGTCCTGGTGACGCTGCTGCATGAGATGCAGCGGCGCAATGCCAAAAAGGCTCTGGCGACGCTATGCATCGGCGGCGGCATGGGCATCGCGATGTGCGTGGAACGATAAGTCACGCATGCACCAGGGGGCGCTCGTGTGCCAGGGCGTGCCCCCGTGGGATGAAAAGGGAAACGCCAGAGGGGTCGTTCGATGGCTCGGGTTGCTGTGGTGACGGGTGGTACGCGCGGGATCGGTGAGGCGATCTCAAAGGCGCTCAAGGCGGCCGGCTACAGGGTGGCGGCCAACTATGGCGGCAACGACGAGGCGGCCCAGAAGTTCAAGGCCGAGACTGGCATTCCGGTCTTCAAATGGGACGTTTCCTCCTACGATTCCTGCGTCGAAGGCGTAAAGAAAGTCGAGGCCGAGCTCGGGCCGGTGGAGGTGCTGGTCAACAACGCCGGCATCACACGCGATACGATGTTCCACCGCATGAAGCCTGAGCAGTGGAGCGCCGTCATCAACACCAATCTCAGCTCCCTGTTCAACATGTGCCGCCCGGTCATCGAGGGCATGCGCGAGCGCAAGTTCGGCCGCATCATCAACATCTCCTCGATCAACGGCCAGAAGGGACAGATGGGGCAATCCAACTACTCCGCCGCCAAGGCTGGCGAGCTTGGCTTCACCAAAGCGCTGGCGCAGGAGAGCGCGCGCGCCGGCATCACGGTGAACGCGATCTGCCCGGGCTATATTGCGACCGAGATGGTCAAGGCGGTGCCCAAGGACGTGCTGGAGAAGAACATCCTGCCGCTTATTCCGCTCGGCCGCCTCGGCGAGCCGGAGGAGATCGCGCGTTGCGTGGTGTTCCTTGCCTCCGATGACGCCGGCCTGATCACTGGCTCGACGCTGTCGGCCAATGGCGGCCAAGTGATGATGTAGCGGCTGTTTTCAAACCACAACGAGCGTATCGTGTCGATTCCCGAAAGCGCTGATCTGGCCCACTCGCCGACCGACATGAGCGTCGACTGGATCAGGGCCAATGCAGTTGCGGCGCTCGTATCGTTTATTCTAGGCGTCGCGACGTTCGGCCTGCGTCAGATGCTGGGCCTGCCCGATCCCGATGCCGGTGCATTCGTCAGGGCCTTGCAAGGCAGTGCCGAAGTGATCGCCGCAATCGCCGGGTTTGCGGTCTATGGGGTGCGCACCGGCGCGGTGCTCCACCGCAAGCTGCCGAGCTTTCCACCGCTGACCTGGCAGGCTCTGCACATCCTGATGGGATTGGGTGTTGGCACCGTTGTGGCCTTGCTCGAGCTCGGGGCCGATTCCGCCACGCGCGAGAATCTGACGCCCTCCTCGATACTGAATATGGCGGTGGGCGGCACGATGCTCGGTGCTTTCATGGGGGCCGGTGCGGGCGCGCTGCAGGCGCTGGTCTTGCGCAAGGCAGCGCGTGAGGTCGGCGACTGGATCAGATGGTCGGCGCTCGCCGGCACGACGCTCGGGGGCTATGCGCTCGCGCTTGGCATCGGTTCCGATCAGCCATTGCGCGACGAGGTCCTGGTGCAGCTCCTGGGCTTCGCGATTGCGATCGCCGGCGGCATTGTAATGTTGCCGGCGCTGCTTCGCCTGCGGCCGCGGTGAAGTGTTATCTTGGGTGAAGTTTTTTCTTGTGCGCGATCGCAGCTGAGGACGGGTCCCGCGGTCACACTCGCCCTAACGGTAGCGTTCGAGTCTTAAGATCTCGCCGGTGCCCGGGTGAACCTTCATCTCGACCCGGCGACCCTCGCGATCTCGGCCTTCGATTTTCCACGCGCCGTCGTCGAACTCGATCTTGCGAATGGCGATGACGCCATTGATGGCGGCAATGTCCTGCGCTTGCGCCGCCGATACTCCCGGCACGTAAACACCGACCGTCTGCGCCGCCGCGTGCGGCGACGACGTCAGGCAAGCGAAGAGAATCGCAGGTATCACAATCCCGGTGCGCATGATGATCTCCCTCGATTGGAGTTCAACGCCTGGCGGCGGCGATGGTTTCGCCACGATAGGGAAGCTCAGCCGGGTTCCCAGTCCTTCGGGGCAAGCTCGAAGCCTGCGAACTCGAAACCCGGCGCGACCGTGCAGCCGACGAGCGTCCAGTCGCCGAGGCTGGCGGCGGCTTGCCAGGCGCCAGCAGCCACGACCGCTTGCGGTCGTTCGCCTGCTGTGAGATCAGGTCCGAGCGTGACGCGCGTGATCGGCGCTCCCACGTGCTCGGCAATCTCCAGCATCAGCGGTGCGCCCGCGTAGTGGTGCCAGACCTCGGCCGCATCGACGCGATGCCAGTGCGAGCGCTCGCCGCGCGCCAGCAGAAAATAGATCGCCGTGGACGCCGCGCGGGCGCCTGCTACGGCGCGCTGGTCGCGAAACGATTCGCGAAAGTATCCGCCTTCCGGATGCGGCTTGAGCGCCAGCAGGTTGATCACATCAGTGGCGGAAAGAGCCGGCATGGTTCGGGTCCGTCTAGTGCCGCCGATTTGAAGTTCCTACACCACCTGCAGCAAACTCTGTTAGGAACTTCAAATCGAAAGCGGCACTAGAATCATAGAGTTGCTAGCGCCCCCTTGTTTCCGAAGTTCGTGTCAGAGCGTGCTGAGGTGTATCACGAACTTCGGAAACGGGGCACTAGTGTTGCTCGTGTTGCGAAAGATCGATGATCGAGAGAAGGCCCGCATTGCAGCGACTACGACGGGCGAATAGCTTGTCGGGCGAGCGTGCCCTGGCCAAAGGTGGGGCAGGACTGACCGTACGCAACAAGTCGTACGCAAATAAGATTCTATACAGGACTTCATGAGCTGGCTCGTCTTTGCATTCTCCGGTCCGGTCTTGTGGGCCATCTCGACACATCTGGACAAGTACCTGGTCGAGCGCTTCTTCAAGGACACCGACGTTGCGGTGCTTGTCGTCTTCACTGCGCTGATCGGGCTCTTGTTGATGCCGGTGATCGCGGCATTCGATCCATCCGTTCTGAAACGCGATGCGGGCAGCATCGCGCTGATGGGGCTCTCCGGCATCCTCTACATGGGCGCGATCCTGTTCTATCTGCGCGCGCTGCAGGATCACGAGGCCTCGGTGGTGGCGCCGTTCTTCCAGGCTTCGCCGCTGTTCGGCTATGCGCTGGCTTATCTCGTGCTGGGCGAGACGCTAACCACACGGCAGCTTCTTGGCGGTGGGCTCATTCTTGCGGGCGTTCTGTTCGTCTCGGTGCGCAGCGGGCCGCGGCGCGAGCGGTTCCGCTGGGGGCTCGCGCTGCCGATGCTCGCCTGCGGCTTCGTCCTTTCACTCTCGACCCTGATCTTTAAGATCTTCGCGGTGCGTGACGAGTTCTGGGCCACGACGTTCTGGATGTTCGCGGGCGAGGCGGTGTTCGGCGCTGGATTCCTCTGCATTGCACATTATCGCAACCAGTTCGTGCGGCTCCTGCGCACGAACACGATGGCGCTGCTTGCCATCAACGGCTCGAACGAGCTGATCAACCTGGGCGGCGGCCTTGGCAACCGCTATGCGCTGGTATCCGCACCGCTCTCGATCGTGCAGGCGATCGGCTCGACCACGACGCTGTTTATCTTCGCTCTCGGAATCGTATTAGCCTTGCTATTTCCACGTGTTGGTCGCGAGGACTTATCCACACGCGAGCTCGTATTGAAGGGCATTGCCGCCGTCCTGGTCGCAGCCGGTGTTGCATTGGTCACACAGTGACGGCCGAATATGGGATGCGCACAAGTGTGGCTGCTTCGTGAGCAATGTGTTCATCGCTCAGTCAGGTAACGCCGGATATTCTGCGGGGTGTGGAAGGGGGCATTCCAAATGGAGGATGGAAAGTATGGTCTGTAAATCCGCAATTGTGGCCGGTGCGTTGTTTGTGATTGCTGCGGCGGCGAGCCCCGCATCCGCAATCACGGTTGGGCCGCACAGCAAGGCTCCGATCGCGACCGAGGATTCGCTGGCGCAGCCTGTCCAATATAGCTATTGCAGCCGTTGGCGGCGGGAGTGCGCTGATCGCTGGGGCTGGAGAACGCCTCGCTTCTACGTATGTCTCGAGCGCCGCGGCTGCGGCGGCCGGTATTGACCGGGACGGCTTCGAGGCGATCAAGTTGGCCCCGGACTTGTGCCGGGGCCTTTTTCGGCCCAGTCGGCCTGACGCGCCTTGATTGGCCGCCAATCTTGCCACAATGTTGCGAATCGATCGTGGCCCGACTGCCGGCGGGCCACGTATCTGTTGCTGTTGTAGATGGGTGAATGAGGCGCCAAGCAACAACGCAAGAAGCAACAACGCAAGATGCAACGACGCAAAATGCAACGACGTATCATGCAGCGACGCACCTTTCTCACGCTATCGGCGGCGGCCGCCACCGGCGCGGTTCTGCCCTTCGAGGCCGATGCGGGCGTCCCAAAGCCCTACAGCTTCGAAGCAGCCCCGCCGATGGACAACATCAACGCCTATCTGCGCTGGATGCAGGACAATCGGGGCGAAGACTCGAGATATCTGCGTGCGCGCTTCGAGCGCTTTCAGAACATGGTCGGCAATCGCGACGTGTGGGATGCGCGCGACAAGCGGGCGTTCCTGATGACGCCGCGCGAGGAGTTCTGCCTGCCCGAGAGCCGCTCCATCATTTATGACGTGAACTATCACGACATCGGCTTCGGCGTGACCATTACGGGCCCCCGCGTGGTCGCGCGGATGACGAGCTCCATCGAGGTCAAGATGGGCGAGAAGGTGCTCGAGGTCGGTACTGGCTCAGGCTATCAGTCAGCCTATCTCTCGAACCTGACCGACAAGGTGTGGACGATCGAGATCATCAAGCCGCTAGCGGAGCGCACCCGCGGACGTTACGACACGCTGATCCAGAATGGCTATGCCGAGTATCAGTCGATCAACGCCAAGCAGGCCGACGGCTATTACGGTTGGGAGGAGGCTGCTCCGTTCGACAAGATCATCGTCACCTGCGGGATCGATCACATTCCTCCGCCGCTGCTGCAGCAGCTCAAGACCGGCGGCATCATGGTGATTCCGGTAGGGCCGCCGGGGGCGCAGCACATTCTCAAAGTGGTCAAGGACGAAGGCGCCGGTGGTCAGATCGGAGTGAGACGCTCCGACATCTACAATGGCCGGCCGGTGCCGTTCGTGCCGTTCACCAAGCTTGAAGGCGAAACCGTTAAAGGCACGCACAACAAGTAGGCGCGGGCATTACAGCGAGATGAGCTGAGTCAATCGCCTCTTAATTCCGCTCGTCCCTGCGGAAGCGGGGACCCAGTTCTTGGCCGAGTTCTCGGCCACTGGATTCCCGCTTTCGCGAGGACGAGCGGAGATTGTTCGATGGCGGTGCAAACCTAAATTCATCATGCTCTAGAAGCGATTCTTGCGCTCGCGGATCTCGGCGAACACCTGCCAGGCCGGCTTGCCGGCGAGCCCGAGGGATTGCGCCACCTCGGGCACATCGGCGCGCAGGAACGGGTTCGCGGCCTTCTCCTCGCCCACGAACGTCGGAATGGTCGGCTTGTTCTCGGCGATCAGCCGGTTTGCTTCCTGTTCGCGCGCTGCCAGAACGGCATTGCCCGGCTCGATCGTCTTGGCAAAGGAGATGTTCGCCATTGTGTACTCGTGGCCGCAGAAGATGCGTGTGTCGTCCGGCAGGGCGCGCAGCTTCAGGAGTGATTTCCACATCATCTCGGGATCGCCTTCAATCACTCGGCCGCAGCCGATCGAGAACAGCGTGTCGCCCACGAAAGCGAGCTTGTCGGCCGGCAGGAAATAGCTGATGTGGCCCGCGGTGTGGCCGGGCGTTTCAATCACGTGCGCTTCGAGCGAGCCGACCTGCACGCGATCGCCTTCACGCACGGTCTCGTCGACCGCCGGAATGCCGCTTGCCTCGGCGGCCGGTGCGACCACACGGCAGCGATGGCGCGACTTGAGCGCCTCGATACCGCCGGTGTGATCATGATGGTGATGGGTCACCAGGATGTCGGTGAGCTGCCAGCCGGTGCGCTTGAGCGCGGCCTCGACTGGAGCCGCCTCCGGAGCGTCGATGGCAGCCGTAGCCATGGTTTCCGAATCGTGCACCAGGACGCCAAAATTATCCTTGAGGCACAGGAACAGGCAGGATTGGGCGGGCATGGTGATAACTCCGTTCCGGTTTCTGTGAGGCACCGATTGACAACCGATTTCATGGTATTTTGGCGTCATGTCAAACGACGTTGTCGACTTGCGCAATTTCTACGCCCAGCGCCTGGGCGTGGCGGCGAGGCGCTTCATCGGGCGCGGCATTCGCGCGCGCCTTGCCGATACGCGGGGCATGCGAGTTTTGGGTATCGGCTATGCAACCCCCTACCTCGGACTGTTCCGCGAGGAGGCGGAGCGCTGCCTCGCCTTCATGCCGGCGGCGCAAGGCGTGTTGAAGTGGCCCACGACGCGACCGACATTGGCGGCGCTCGTCGACGAGCTTGATCTGCCGCTGCCGGATGCGGCGGTCGATCGCGTCCTGCTCGTGCATGCGCTCGAGATGGCGCACGACCCGGGCGCGCTGCTGCGCGAGGTGTGGCGCGTGCTGGCGGCCGGTGGCCGGGTGCTGGCCGTAGTTCCCAATCGGCGCGGGGTGTGGGCGCGCATGGATACCACGCCCTTCGGTCACGGCCGGCCCTATTCGCGCTCGCAGATCTCGCAACTCCTGCGCGACACCTGGTTCACGCCAGTCGGATGGTCGGAAGCGCTATACATGCCGCCGGTCGCACGCGGCTGGTTCATCCGCTCGGCGGTTGCCTGGGAGCGGGCAGGAGCGACCATCTCAGCGCCTTTCGCAGGCGTGCATATCGTGGAGGCAACCAAGCAGGTCTATCGCGCTATTCCGAGCCGGCGCGAGAAAAGCCGGCTGGTGCCCTCGCTTGCACCTGCGCTGGCGCCGTCGCCGGGTGGATAGCGCCGACCAGACGTCTGCCGCAGCAGGAAACGGCGGCCAAAAACGCCGATACCCCACATGCGCGGGGCATCGTCGACCTTTGGCTGGACTACATTATTCGCCGGGCTGGCTCTCTTCGCGATCGTCCCCGGGCGACCCGCCCTGGAAATCGCGCGAGCCGCGATGGCGGCGCCGCCTGCGATGCAGCGGGAAGCGGTCGGCCTGGTTGTTGTCGTGGCCGTTCTGATTCAAGCCCTGCTGCGGTGCCGGCGCCTGCTGTGCACCACCAGTAATAAATGACGGCAGCCGATCGATGTCGCCGCCAGCGTCGTGCGCGGCCTGTTGGCTCGGGCGCTGGACGTGGACCTGATGTTGCGGTTGATTCTGCTGCTGCGGGAACGGCTGCGCATCACGCGGCAGGTAAGGCTGCGGCTCGCGCATTCCGAACGGCGAATCGCCTGCAACCTGCTGCTGATCACCATCTTCCTCGTCAAATGCATCGTCACGCGCGCCACTCGGGCTGTCGTTCTCAACGCGCGGAAGATGCGGGTTGTTCTGCCGGAATTGCTCCTGCGCCGCGGCGATCAGACGGTAGTAGTGCTCCGCGTGCTGGTAGTAATTTTCCGCTGAAATCGGATCGCCCGAAGTCTGCGCGTCGCGCGCGAGCTGAATGTATTTCTCAGCAATGTGGGCCGGGTTACCCCGAATTTTGACATCGGGTCCATTCGATTCGTAAACACGCGACATCGGATTTTGGTTTTTGCGGTGGCCGCTGTGCCCGTGATTGTGACCACCGTGGCTATGGCCATGACCGCCGTGATTGCGGCCACGCATGCGCTTGTTCTGACCGTTTCTCATGTTTCGCCCGTTCGCTGATCCTCTTCTTGCGGCGGCTGAATGCCGGCCGCCCTCACGTCTTTCGCCTTCACGCCATTCGCCTTCACGCCATTCGCCTTCACAATGCGTTTCGCAATCTCACACCAGAGCCGCGGCCAAACAAACCGCGTTTCTCGTGAGATCGGGCGCACAGTCAACCTGCGGCAAAGCGCCGCCAAGCTCGATGTCCTGTCGCGAAGCAGCAGCCCCTTGGCTGGTCAGATATGGCGTAGCCCACCTCTTGTCATGCGCGGCCACGTCAATGATCGATCGCGGACGGCGCCTAACCGATGAAGCATTTCGAACCCGATTCGGGAAACTGTCGGCCGGCTCATCCGGCTGTTTGTTTCACGTCTTCGCGCCTGTGTGGCACTCCGGAGCTTTGCTGCGGGCCTCAAATCGGCGCGGCCGAGCGTCTCGGGTCGATTCCTGCAGGAACCCTAATCGGTCTTGGGCCACAATCCAAGCGATTTTTTGCGTGTCTGAATTGTGTAAGGCTCATAACGGTAGCCTTGCCAAGCGCCTCGTCACCGGCTCGCCAAAAGCGCACGCGGCACACCAGATAGATCGGGACATGGGCTCTCGACCGCAAGCCCAGCTGCTGAAAAAAGTGTTGCCACCGCGCTTGCTTGCCCGGCGCCGAGCTCCACAACAATCATGCTTCCGGGGGCGAGCAGCCGGCCCGCATCAGTAGTAATCACGCGGTAACCATGAAGGCCGTCGTCCCCGCCATCGAGCGCGCGTGCCGGGTCGAACAGGCGCACCTCGGGCTGCAAGATTGCGATGTCGCTTCGGCGCACATACGGCGGATTGGAGACCACGAGATCGAATGGGCCCTTGAGCGCCGCGCCATAGTTGCAGACCGTAAAGAAGGCACGCTCATGCAGTTGAAGCGCGTGCGCGTTGCGGCGTGCGCCGGCGATGGCCTCCTGGCTCAGGTCGGTGCCGATGCCGAGCGCTCTGGGACATTCGCTGAGCAACGCAAGGAGCAGCGCGCCCGAGCCGGTGCCGAGATCGGCGATGCGCAGCGCATGCTCGCGCCGCGGTCCCAGCGCGGCCAGCGCCGCCTCCACCACGGTCTCGGTTTCAGGACGTGGCACCAACGTCTCTTCGTTGAGCCGCAATGGCAGCCCCCAGAATTCCTTGACGCCGAGAATGCGCGCGACCGGCTCGTGCGCGAGCCGCCGCTGCGCCAGCGCCGCGATGGCGGCGCGCTCGGATGACGTTACTTGGCGCGCTCCCTGGCTGACGATGCCGGCGGCATCGAGACCGAGCGCATGGCCAACGAGGATGCGGGCGTCGAGCTCCGGGCTCGCGAGCGCCGCCGCCGCGAAGGCGCGCGTCAGCGCTTGCCGCGCAGACGCGATGGTCTCGGCTGTCGTCAGTTCAAGATCCGACAAGCCTTGTCTCCCGATCTACGAGGTCGTCAGGCGCTGCCGGCTTCCGCCAGCAGCTCCGCCTGATGCTCCGTCACCAGCGCGTCGATGATCTCGGCCAGCGCCTCGCCCTCGATGATCTGCGGCAGCTTGTAGAGTGTGAGATTGATGCGATGGTCGCTGACGCGGCCCTGTGGAAAATTGTAGGTGCGGATGCGCTCGGAGCGATCGCCCGAGCCGACCTGGCCGCGCCGCTCGGCAGCGCGGGCAGCGTCCTGCTTCTGGCGCTGATGATCGTAAAGCCGGGCACGCAGCACCGCCATGGCTTTGGCGCGGTTGCGATGCTGCGAGCGATCCTCCTGCATCATCACCACGATGCCGGTCGGGAGATGAGTTACGCGCACCGCCGACTCGGTCTTGTTGACGTGCTGGCCGCCGGCGCCGCCTGCCCGCAGCGTGTCGATCTTGAGGTCGGCCTCGTTGATCGCGATGTCGACATCCTCGGCCTCGGGCAGCACCGCGACGGTCGCGGTCGAGGTGTGAATGCGGCCCGAGCCTTCGGTGTCGGGCACGCGCTGCACGCGATGCACGCCCGACTCGAATTTGAGTCTGGCGAAGGCGCCGCGGCCGCGGATCTCGGCGATGACTTCCTTGTAGCCGCCCATCGAGCCATCGCTCGCGGAGACCAGCTCGACCTTCCAGCCCTGCTTGGCGGCGAAGCGTTCGTACATGCGAAACAGGTCGCCCGCAAACAGAGCCGCCTCGTCGCCGCCGGTGCCGGCGCGAATTTCGACGATCACGTTGCGCTCGTCCATGGCGTCCTTGGGCAGGAGCGCAAGCTTGATCTGCTGCTCCAGCGCCGCCCGCCGTTCCTCGAGCGTGGGCTTCTCGCCGCTCGCCATGGTGCGCATCTCGGCGTCCGTTGAAGGATCGGCGATCAGTGTGTTGAGGTCGTCGATCTCGGCGGCAACGCCACGATAGGCTTTGATCGTCTCGATGATCGGGCCGAGCTCGGCGAATTCGCGCGAGAGCTTGACGTAGGTGTCGGGCGACACTTGCGTCGAAAGTTCGGCCTCCACCACTCGATGGCGGGCGATCAGGGCGTCCAGTTTCAGTTCCGGCAGCATGGCGATGCTTGGGTGCACTTGGGTTTGCAAACAGGGGGCTATGGATCGGGCCAAATCGCAGCCTATGTCAATGCGAAAGCTTAAGCCGCAGGAGCAAAAAAAGGCGTGGCGGCGGTTCGCACGCCGAAGACCCTGCCAGAAATCGCACGCCAATGGACCGCTACAATTGCCGGATTACGTTGCGCGCTATCCAGGCTACGATGTGGCATGCTGCTGTTCGAATGGACCCTCGTGCTGCTGCTCGCCGCCGTGTTGCTGGCTGCGCTCGCGCGGCGGCTCGAGGTTCCGTATCCGGCGCTACTGGCGCTCGCCGGTGCCGTTCTCGCTTTCCTCCCGATCGCGCCTGAGATCGAGATCGATCCGGACCTCGCGCTCGCGCTATTCGTCGCGCCGGTCCTGCTCGATGCGGCGTTCGACACGTCGCCGCGCGAGCTCAAGCGCAATGCGCTGCCGCTCACGTCGCTCGCGATCGTGGCCGTGCTGATAACCACCGCGGCGGTGGCGCTGATCGGTTGGAAGCTCGCCGGTCTTCCGCTCGCGGCCGCCATTGCGCTCGGTGCTATCGTCGCCCCGCCCGACGCCGCAGCGGCAGCGGCCGTACTCCGCCAGTTCCGCCCACCCAGGCGCATTATGGCGGTCCTGCAGGGCGAGAGCCTGCTCAACGACGCGACCGCGCTGCTGGCCTATCGGATGGCTGTCGTCGCAGCGACCGGTGTGCTCGTGCTCGGCAGTGCGGTCCCGATCCTCGCGCTCTCGGTGATCGGTAGCATCGTGGCGGGCTATGCGTTGGCGCGGCTGTTCCGCCTCGCCATGACCCGCGTCGACGATGCTGCCACGGCCACAATCCTGCAATTCGTCGGCACATTCGGCGTCTGGATCTTCGCAGATCGCCTCGGCCTTTCGGCCATCATCACCATGGTGGTCTATGCGATCACGCTCGCGCGCTCGCTGCCGCGCACCGCCTCGCCGCGCAACCGCGTCAGCTCCTATTCGGTCTGGGAGACCGCGGTGTTTGTGCTCAACGTGCTCGCCTTCGTGCTCATGGGATTACAGTCCAGACCGATTCTGGACCGGCTCTCCGAATTAGGCCGCATGGAAGCGCTCACTCTGGGCGTGGCGGTCCTCGCGACCGTCATCCTGGTCCGTCTCGCCTGGGTGCTCGCTGCGGGCGCTACGGTGCGGCTGGTCAGCGGCTGGTTCGGCACACAGTGGCAGGGCAAG
>WNGB01036764.1_pt1 | contig 12775 bp, 14 predicted proteins | sample 5400681 | NCBI WGS metagenome assembly WNGB01 (sample SAMN13153367, study PRJNA577476) | soil metagenome | isolation source: 115 cm soil or saprolite under grassland replicate 2 | place: USA:California | collected 2016-06-15 | reverse complement strand
GTGGTGGTGGATGGTCGGGACATCGGAACGGTGGTGTTCCCGGACGCCCCGCTGAAAGTGTTTCTCACGGCGAGTCCGGAGGAGCGGGCACGGCGGCGATTGGCCGAGCGGGGCGGCGGGGCGAGCGGGGAGGGGGGGGCCGAGGTGCGTCGGGAGGCCGAGGTCCTGGCGGCGCGGGACCGGGCCGATTCGACCCGGGCGGTGGCGCCCCTCAGGGCCGCCGCCGATGCCGTGGTGCTCGACACCACGCGGCTCGCGCTCGAGCAGCAGGTAGAGGCGGTCGTGGCGCTGGCGCGGGAGCGGCTGCCCGGCTAGGTTTGGCGTCTTGTGTTCCGGAGCCCCGGGGATCGCCCCCGGGCCCATGGTCCAAACCTGCAACCGAACCGGTGTCCTGAATGCTGGTAGATACGGAAAACCTTCCAGAGTCGAAGTCCGAAGCTCCCGCTCCCGCTCCCGCTCACTCCCACCTCCGCGTCCGGTCCGATCTGCACGAGGAGTATTCGTCGGACGAAATCGCGAAGATGACGGAGCTGTACGAGGGGACGCTCTCCAACATCGAGGAAGGGGAGATTGTCAAGTCGAAGGTGCTGCGTGTGACCGACACCGCCGTCATTCTCGACGTCGGGTTCAAGTCGGAAGGCGCCGTACCGATCGACGAGTTCAAGGACGCGCGCTCGCTCAAAGAAGGGGACGAGGTCGAGGTCTTCCTCGAGCATCTCGAGGATCAGGAAGGCGCGGTCGTTCTCTCGAAGAAGAAGGCCGATTTCATGCGGGTCTGGGAACGGATCCGCGAGGCCCACGAGAAAGACGAGGCGGTCTCGGGGACGCTCGTCAAGAAGATCAAAGGCGGCGTGGTGGTGGACCTGATGGGCGTGGACGCCTTCCTCCCCGGCAGCCAGATCGCGCTGCGGCGCGTACCCAACATCGACGAGCTCTTGGGCCAGAGCTTCGAGTTCAAGATCATCAAGCTGAACAAGCGGCGCCGCAACATCGTGGTGAGCCGTCGCGTGCTGCTCGAAGCCGAGCGCAAGACCAAGCGCGACGTCCTGATGAAGGAACTGCAGGTCGGCCAGACGCGGAAGGGCATCGTGAAAAACATCACCGATTTCGGCGCCTTCATCGACCTCGGGGGCGTGGACGGCCTGCTTCACATCACCGACATGAGCTATGGCCGCGTGTCGCACCCGTCCGAGATGGTGCACATCGGGCAGGAGGTCGAGGTCAAGGTCCTCGATATCGACTGGGAGCGCGAGCGCATCAGCCTCGGCCTGAAGCAGCTCCAGGCGTACCCCTGGAAGAACGTGGCCGCGAAGTACCCGGTGGGCACGCGCGTGCAGGGCAAGGTGGTGTCGATCACGAACTACGGCGCGTTCGTCGAGCTCGAGCCGGGGATCGAGGGGCTGGTCCATATCTCCGAGATGAGCTGGACGCGCAACGTGCGACACCCGTCGAAGATCGTGTCGATCGGCGAGACGATCGAAGCGGTGGTGTTGAAGGTGGACGAGACCGAGGAGAAGGTCTCGCTCGGCATGAAGCAGACCGAGGAAGACCCCTGGATGGCGCTGCCCCAGAAGTACCCCGTCGGCACGCGGATCAAGGGGAAAGTGCGCAACCTCACCTCGTTCGGCGCGTTCGTGGAGATCGAGCCCGGCATCGACGGCCTGATCCACATCTCCGACATGTCGTGGACCAAGCGGGTGCAGCATCCCTCCGAAGTCGTGAAGAAGGGCGACGAGGTCGAGGTGCTGATCCTGAACGTGGACGCCGAGAACAAGCGGATTTCGCTCGGCCTGAAGCAGGCGCAGGAAGACCCGTGGCTCAGGATCGGCGAGACGTATCCCGTGGGCACCGAGATGCGGGGCCGGGTGCTCCGCCTCATGGACAAGGGCGTCGTGGTGGATCTGGGGCACGACATCGAGGGCTTCGTCCCGATGTCGCAGCTCGGCATCCCCGACATCGAGAATCCCGCCGACGCCGTGAAAGAAGGACAGGCCGTCGAGCTCAAGGTGCTGGAGGTGGATCCGATCCACCATCGGATCGTCCTCGCGGCCACTGGGTGGCCGAAGGACGAGGCGGAAGCACCGAAAGACGCCCAGGCAGACGCCTAGTCGCCTAGGCGCGGAGTGGATCTGAGACGGTAGGGGCGAGGTACAACACAAAGGGCGGCGTCCAAGCGGCGGCCGCCCTTCGTATTCTTCTCGGACACTGGCATCTCACATCCACTCGGCGCCTTGGCGACTCGGCGTCTCCCTATCCGTCTGGGCGTCTAGGTATCTAGATTTTCGGCCATGTCTATGCGCGAGAAGCTGGACCTCCTGCAACAGAAGCGCGCCGAGGCCGAGCTCGGCGGCGGCGCCGAGCGTATCGCGGCGCAGCACGAAAAGGGAAAGATGACCGCCCGGGAGCGGCTCGCCGTGCTGCTCGACCCCGGGACATTCGTAGAGCTGGACCGGTTCGTCACGCATCGCTCGACCGACTTCGGGCTGGCGGACGAGAAATACCTGGGCGACGGCGTCGTGACGGGCTACGGGCGGATCGACGGGCGGCTGGTGTACGTGTTCTCGCAGGACTTCACGGTGTTCGGCGGCTCGCTCTCCGAGGCCCACGCGGAGAAGATCTGCAAGGTGATGGACCTGGCGCTGAAGAACGGCGCGCCCATGATCGGGCTCAACGACTCGGGCGGCGCCCGCATCCAGGAGGGCGTCGGGTCGCTCGGCGGCTACGCCGACATCTTCCTGCGCAACACGCTCGGCTCGGGCGTGGTGCCCCAGATCAGCGCGATCCTGGGTCCGTGCGCCGGCGGCGCGGTGTACAGCCCGGCGATCACCGACTTCGTGTTCATGGTGCGCGGCATTTCCTACATGTTCGTCACGGGGCCGAGCGTCGTGAAAACCGTGACGCACGAGGAGGTGGATTTCGAGGGTCTGGGAGGCGCCGACGTGCACGGCGCCACGTCGGGAGTGGCGCACTTCGTACACGACTCGGAGCGTGAGGCCCTCGCGGCCATCCGCACGCTGGTTGCCTTCATTCCCTCGAACAATCTGGACGACCCGCCGATCCGGCCGACCGCGGACCCGGCGGACCGGCGCGACGAAGAGCTGCTCGACGTGGTCCCGGACGAGCCCACCAAGCCGTACGACATGCACGACGTGATCCGGCGCGTGGTGGATGAGGGCGAGTTTGTCGAGGTCCACCGCGACTTCGCCGGGAACCTGCTGGTGGGGTTCGCACGGCTGGGCGGCCGGCCCGTAGGCGTGGTCGCGAACCAGCCCGCGGTGCTCGCCGGCGTGCTCGACATCAACGCGTCGCTCAAGGGCGCCCGGTTCATCCGGTTCTGCGACGCGTTCAACATCCCGCTCGTCACGTTCGAGGACGTCCCGGGCTTCCTCCCAGGGGTGGCGCAGGAGCACGGCGGGATCATCAAGCACGGCGCCAAGCTGCTGTTCGCCTACTGCGAGGCGACCGTCCCCAAGCTCACGGTGATCACCCGCAAGGCGTACGGCGGCGCTTACGACGTCATGAACTCGAAGCATGTCCGTGGGGACTACAACATCGCGTGGCCGACGGCGGAGATCGCGGTCATGGGCCCGAAGGGCGCCGTGGAAATCATCTACAAGGACGACGCGACCGAGGCCCGCGAGGCGGAGTACCGCGAGAAGTTCGCCCACCCGTATCTCGCGGCCGCGCGCGGCTACGTGGACGACATCATCGATCCGCGTGACACCCGACCCCGGCTGATCGACGCGCTCGCGACCCTCGCCACCAAGCGGGATCGGAATCCCGCGAAGAAGCATGGCAACATCCCTCTGTAGCGCCCTGGCGCTGATGACGCTGCTGCAGGCGCCTGCCCCGACGGATTCGCTCGCCGCGCTGCGTGACCGGGCGGCGCGGGATTCGACCGATGCGCAGCTGTGGCTCGTGACGGGGCGTGCGTACCTGGGACTGGGCGCCGAGGCACACGGCGGGACGCATCGCTCGAGCGAGGACAGCGCCTGGACCCACGCCGTGCTCGACACCGCGGAAGAAGCCTTGGTCCGCGTGGGCCGCGCGCTCGTGGCTCGGCTGGGAGTCCGGCGGCGTGGACGCCGGCGTGGCGGCGTTGGGGCCGCTGCCCATGGACCTCCGCGTTCCACCGGTGCTGGACGAGCTGGGCGAGAACCTGTTGCGCGCGTGTCCCGCCGGGGGGGTACTGCTGACGGCGGGAGATGCCGATTTCTACGCGGCCTGGTATATGCGATTCGCCCGCGGCCTCCGACCCGACTTGCTCGTCCTACCGCTTGCCGCATGGCGCTCCGATCGGGTGCTGCGGGCGCGACTCGTGGCGGACCTCAAGCTCGGGCGGCGCCGGGGGGGCGGGGGTGGGGGGAGCGGCGACGACGCCTGGCTCGGCGAGCTGGTGCGGCGGCGCCCGGTGTGCGTGAGCATGGCCTTCGAGCGGCCACCCGACACGCGGCCGCGCATCCGGTGGGAGGCCCGGCCGCTCGTGTGGGTGGCCGGACCGGTGGGGAAGAGCCCACGGGTCCCACCACGCGACTTCGTGTTCGGGGCGCTGCGCGAGGCGCTCGACGGAAGCGACCCCTGGGCCGAGCCCGCGCTCGCGGCGTACAGCCGCGCGGCGCGCACCACGCCCGCGCTGTGCGAAGCGATGGCGACGTTCAAAGTTGCGAGCGAGGTGGCCAGTTGCCGGCGATGAAGGCAGCGCCGTCCGTCGCATGACCACCATCAAACGCGTCCTCGTTGCCAACCGCGGCGAGATCGCTTTGCGGATCATCCGCGCCTGCCACGAGGAGGGCCTCGAGGCGGTGGCGGTCTATTCCGAGGTCGATCGCCTATCGCCTCATGTGCGCGCCGCCGACCTCGCGGTGCCGCTCGGACCCCCGGCGGCCGCCCAGTCCTATCTCGACATCACGAAGCTCATTGCGGCGGCGCAGAGCACGGCGTGCCAGGCGGTGCACCCCGGGTACGGGTTCCTCTCGGAGCGCGCGCCGTTCGCGGAGGCGGTCGCGGCGGCGTCCCTCGAGTTCATCGGACCGCCCGCGGCCGCCATCCGCGCCATGGGCGACAAGACCGAAGCGCGGCGCCGGATGCAGCAAGCGGGCGTACCGATCGTCCCGGGGACCACGCGCCTGCTCGCCGACCACGTGCAGGCACGCGCGGAGGCGGCGCGGCTTGGGCTGCCAGTGCTCCTCAAGGCGGCCGCGGGCGGCGGCGGCAAAGGCATGCGCTTAGTGCGAGAGGAGGCAGAACTCGAGGCGGGCTTCGAGGCGGCGGCGAGCGAAGCGCTCAAGGCGTTCGGGGCCGGCGAGGTGTACCTCGAAAAGTATCTCGAGCGCCCGCGGCACATCGAGATCCAGATCCTGGCGGATTCCTACGGGCGGGTCGTGGCGCTGGGCGAGCGCGAGTGCAGCATCCAGCGTCGCCACCAGAAGCTCATCGAGGAAGCGCCCTCCGTGGCCGTCACGCCGCCGCTGCGCCGCCGGATGAGCGAGGCGGCCACCGCGGCGGCGACCGCCGTGGGCTACCTCGGCGCCGGCACCATCGAATTCCTGCTGGCACCAGGTGGGGAGTTCTACTTCCTGGAAATGAACACCCGGCTCCAGGTCGAGCACCCGGTGACGGAGCTCGTCTACGGCGTGGACATCGTGCGCGAGCAGCTCCGCGTGGCCATGGGCCAGCCGCTCCGGGTGCATGCGGGCACGCTGCAGCCGCGGGGCCACGCGATCGAATGTCGCATCACAGCGGAGGACCCGTTCAACGACTTTCTCCCGGCGACGGGCACCGTGCGGTACCTGTGCGTTCCCGGCGGGCCCGGCGTCCGTTGGGATGGCGGGATCGAAGCGGGTAACGAGGTCACGCTCTATTACGACCCGCTCATCGCGAAGCTGATCGTGTGGGGAGAGACGCGCGGAGTCGCGCTCGAGCGGATGCGACGCGCTCTCCGCGAGCTTGTGATCGTCGGCATCCCGTCGTCTCAGGCGTTTCACCTCCGCGTGATGGACGAACCGGAGTTCCAGCGCGGCGAAATCGACGTCACGTACCTGGAGCGCGCCGGCGCACGCCTCCTGGTCGCCCAACCCTCTGCCGAGCTGACCCGGCCGCTGGCCGTGGTGGCCGCACTCCTTGCCGACGAGCGGCGCGCGGCCGAACCGCCGCAGGCACCGTCCGACCGTCCGCCGGTCGTCCCACCGGCCGCCTGGTTGCTCGCGGCGCGCCGGGACGCCCTGGGCCAATGAGCAACGTCGTGGCGATCACGACGATCGCGGCGGGTGGGGAGGGCGTGGGCCGGCTGGCCGACGGGCGCGCCGTGTTCGTCGCCCGCACCGCCCCGGGCGAGCGGATCCGGCTGCGCGAGGGTGTGAAGCTGCACAAGAGCTTCGCCCGGGGGGAGCTCGCCGAGATCGTCGCCCCAAGCGCGGCCCGCGTCACGGCACCGTGTCCGCACTACGTGCAGGATCGCTGCGGCGGCTGCCAGCTGCAGCACGTCACCTACGAGGCGCAGCTCGCAGCCAAGCGGGCGATCGTGGGGGATGCGCTGCGGCGGATTGCCAAGCTCGATCTCGGCGACCCCGAAATCGTCGAGGCGGTCGAGGAGTGGCGGTATCGGGCGAAGGTGAGTCTTGCGGTGAAATCGGTCGGACGGTCGGACGGTCGGACGGTGGGACTGCACGCGTACGACCGACCCGCGTCCGTGTTCCAGCTGATCGACTGTCAGATCGCCGATTTTCGGCTGATGGCGTTATGGCGGGAGCTGCGGCCGTATCTCGCCCTCCTGCCGCCGAAGCTCACCCAACTCACGCTGCGGCTCGACCGGGAGGGCCGGCGGCATGTCATCGCTGAGTCAACCGGGGAGCCGTGGCGCGACCCGGCGGCGTTGCGCGCCGCGTTGCCCGGCGGAGAGAACATCATCTGCTGGTGGCAACCGGTAGACGGTGCGGCACGCGTGGTCGGGGGGGGCCCCGCTACAGGATTCCCCGCGACCGCGTTCGAGCCGGTCAACCCGGAGATGAGCACGATTGCGCGCGGCTGGGCGGTCGAGCAGCTGGGCGACGTCCGGGGCGCCGTGGTGTGGGACCTGTACGGAGGGATCGGGGACACCGCCGTCGAGCTGGCGGAGCGGGGGGCACAGGTAGTCAGTGTGGACGTGGATGAGAAGGCGATCGACTGGGCACGGCGGCGCGAGGCGCCGCGCCCGGTGCGGTTCATCGCCGGCAAGGCGGAAGACGTGTTGCCCACGCTGCCCGAGCCCAGTGCCGTGGTGGTGAACCCGCCCCGGGCCGGCCTGCACTGGAACGTCACGCTGCGACTCACGGGACAGCCGGTCGGCCGGTTGATCTACGTCTCCTGCGACCCGGCGACCCTCGCCCGTGACCTGCACCGGCTGAGCGCGACCTACCGCGTGACCGCGGTGCGGGCGTTCGATCTGTTCCCCCAGACGGCGCAGGTGGAGACGGTGGCCGTGTTGGAAGCGGCGTGAAGTATTTCGTCACGCTCGGCGCCCAGACACTCGAGGTGGAGGTGGACGGGAACCGCGTGACCCTGGGTGGGGTGGGGCTCGAGGCCAACCTCGCCGCCGTATCGGGGACGCCGCTCTATCACCTGCTGCTCGGTGGAGAGTCGTGGACCGTCGCGGCCGAACCGCTCGAGGCTGCCGGCCGGTGGGCGTTGGGGATGGTGGGCGAGCGCGTGGAAGTCGCAGTTCGGGACGAGGGAAGCCGCGGGATCGAGGCGGTCGGCGGGAAGGGCCAGCGCGCCGGCGAGGGCACGGTGCGCGCGCCGATGCCCGGCTTGGTGGTGCGGATCGAAGTGGCCGAAGGTCAACAGGTGGACGCGGGAGCCGGACTCGTGGTGGTGGAGGCGATGAAAATGGAGAACGAGCTCCGCGCGCCGCGGTCGGGGACGGTCCAGACGGTGCACGTCGCGGTCGGGCAGGCGGTCGAAAAGGGGGCTTCACTCGTGACCCTCGCGAGCCCGGAACCCTCAGGTTGACAGGCCCTTACGGCCCGGGTATAGTTCGCGGCTGTCACCGATCGGGCTTCTCGGAAGGGCGGGAATGAAGACGTTCAGTCTGCGAAAAGAGGACGTGACGCGCCACTGGTTCGTGGTCGACGCGGCGGGGCAGCCGCTCGGTCGGCTCGCGAGCCGGGTGGCGCAGATCCTGCGCGGTAAGCACAAGCCCACGTTCACGCCGCACCTGAACGGCGGCGACTGCGTGGTGGTGGTGAACGCCGCACGGGTGAAGCTGACGGGACGCAAGCTCGAGCAAAAGCGCTACTTCCGGCACACCGGCTACATGGGCCACGAACGCTTCGCGCCGGTCAAGAAAGTTCTCGAGACGCGTCCCGAGCGCGTGATCGAGAAGGCGGTGTGGGGGATGCTGCCGAAGACCACGCTCTCGCGCCAGAAGGTGAAGCAGATGCTGAAGGTGTACGCCGGTCCGGAGCACCCGCACGCGGCCCAGCAGCCCGAGCCGCTCAGCTTGGCGGAGGCCCGATGAGCACCGCGATAACGCCGGAGCTGCGCTGGCACGCCGTCGGGCGCCGCAAGGTCGGGGTGGCGCGCGTGTATCTCACCCCGGGCTCGGGGAAATGGAATATCAACGGGCGCACGCTGGGCGACTACTTTCCTCGGCCGTCGCTCGTGTCGCACATCCAGCAGCCGTTCACCGCGACCGACACGCTCGGCGCCTTCGACGTACGAGCGCTGTGTCGGGGCGGCGGAGTGACGGGGCAGGCGGGGGCGTTGCGACTCGCCATCGCGCGGGCGCTGTGCCTGGCGGACGAGCGGCACCGGAAGAAGCTGCGGGAGCAGGGACTGCTGACGCGCGATCCGCGGGTGGTCGAGCGGAAGAAGCCGGGCCGCGCGGGAGCGCGGAAGCGGTTCCAGTTCAGTAAGCGGTAAATCACACACGTCGCCCGATCCGGTGCTGGGTCCCCCCCCCGAGGGGTTGCATCGGAGATGACGGCGGCGGCGGAAATAACCCACGAGAGGGAGTGCATGTCGCAGCCTACGTTGGAGCTTCTGCTGGAAGCGGGCGTCCATTTCGGCCACCAGACGCGCCGCTGGAATCCCAAGATGCGCCGGTTCATTTTCGCCGAGCGGTCGGGGATTTACATCATCGATCTTCAGAAAACACTCCGGCAGATTCAAGAAGCGCAGGAGCTGCTCCGCGGTGTCGTGCTGAAGGGTGAGAACGTCCTGTTCGTCTGCACCAAGAAGCAGCTCAAGAACATCCTTCAGGCGGAGGCGCAGCGCTGCGGCGCGTTCTACGTGACCGAGCGCTGGCTGGGCGGCACGCTCACCAACTTCCAGACCATCAAGAAGCAGATCAAACGGCTCAAGGAGCTGGAGCAGGGTACCGCCGAAGGTGAGTTCGAGAACTACACCAAGAAGGAGCAGCTGCTCTTCGACCGCGAGCGCGTCAAGCTCGAGAAGTACCTGTCGGGCATCAAGAACATGAGCCGGCTGCCGGGGGCGTTGTTCGTGGTGGATTCGAAGAAGGAGCGCATCGCGGTCGCCGAGGCGAACCGATCCCCGGCAACGACGATGCGATCCGGGCGGTTTCGCTCATCACCGCGGCCATCTCCGACGTGATCTCGGAAGCGCGGCACCACATGCCGCTGCGCGAGCCGGCGGAGGAAGGCGAAGGGGTGACGTACTCGACGGAGACCGGTGTCGAGGCGGAGGCGGAGGGCGACAAGAAGAAGAAGCCGGCGCGCCGCAAGCGGCGGCCCAAGCCGGAAGCGATCGCCGCGCGGCTCAAGACGGACGAGGCGCCCGCGCCCGCCCCGGCGGAATCGAGCGGCGCAGCCGAAGGCGAAGGCTAAGCACGCCGGACGCGCGCGTTCCGGTGGATCACCGACCGCCGCCCTTCGAGCCCCAACGGCGCGAGGGCGGCGTTTTCATGAGGAGGAGGAGGAGTGACGATCGTGAAAGAGATTCCGGCCAAGCTGGTGGCGGCGCTGCGCGCCCGGACCGGCGCCGGCATGATGGAGTGCAAGAAGGCGCTCGAAGAGACGGCGGGCAACCTGGAGAAGGCCGTGGACGTGCTGCGCACCAAGGGCGCGGCCAAGGCCGATAAACGCGCGGACCGCGAAGCGTCGCAGGGCCTCATCGGCCACTACGTCCACCATGACGGCAAGAACGCCGTGCTGGTGGAGCTCAACTGCGAAACCGATTTCGTGGCACGCACCGCGGAGTTCAAGACTCTGGCACACGACCTCGCCGTGCATATCGCGGCCACCAATCCGCTCGCGGTGCGGATCGAGGACCTGCCGCCGGAGACCGTCGCCCGGGAGCGCCAGGTGTACGAGGCTCAGGTGGCCGAGCAGAAGAAGCCCGAGCACATCCGCGCCAAGATCGTGGACGGGATGATGAAGAAGTTCTACGAGGAGAACGTCCTGCTCGAGCAGAAGTTCGTGAAGGACGACAAGCGGACGGTGGGCGAGCTGGTCAAGGAGCTGGCCGCCAAGACCGGCGAGAAGATCGACGTGCGGCGGTTCGCCCGGTTGCGAGTCGGGGAAGGCTGAGTGGCGCTCGCGTATCCGCGCGCCCTGCTCAAGATCTCGGGCGAGGCCTTTGCGGGCCCGCGCGGTGCGGGTGGCGGGATCGACTTCTCCTTCATCGACCTGCTCGGGAACGAGCTCAAGCACGTCGCCGGGGTGGGGGTGCAGCTGGGCCTGGTCGTGGGCGGGGGCAACATCCTGCGCGGCACGGCGGCGAGCGAGCAGGGCATGGATCGCGTGTCCGCCGACTACATGGGCATGCTGGCCACCGTGATCAACGCCCTCGCCCTGCAGGACATCCTGGAGAAGAAGGGCGTCGATACCCGGGTGATGACGGCGATCCGCATGGAGGAGCTCGCCGAGCCCTACATTCGGCGCCGCGCGGTGCGGCATCTCGAGAAGGGACGCATGGTGATCTTCGCGGGCGGGACGGGAAACCCGTACTTTTCGACCGATACGGCGGCGGTGCTGCGCGCGCTCGAGATCGAGGCGAAGGTGCTCCTCAAGGCGACGAACGTGGACGGCGTCTATACCGCCGATCCGAAACAGGACCCGAAGGCGAAGTTCCTCCCGGAGCTGTCGTTCCGGGACGCGCTGGTGAACGGCTATGCCGTGATGGACGCGAACGCCTTCGGCCTCTGCAAGGAGAACAAGCTTCCCATCGTCGTGTTCAACATCAACCAGCCCGGCGCGACGGCCAGGGTTCTGGCCGGAGAGCGCGTCGGCACGATCGTCCAATGACCCCCACCACCCCTCTCCTCGCGGACCACGTCAAGCAGGCGAAGCACTCGATGGACAAGGCTGTGGAAGCCGTGAAGCGCGAGTTTTCCACCGTGCGCACGGGCAAGGCGACGACGTCGCTGCTGGACCTGGTGCGGGTGGACGCCTACGGCAGCGAGATGCCGCTCAATCAGGTCGCGAGCGTCGCCGCCCCCGAGCCGAAGCTCCTGACCATCCAACCGTGGGACAAGGGCCTGCTCAAGGCCGTCGAAAAGGCGATCCTCGCGTCCGATCTGGGACTCACCCCCTCGAACGACGGCAACCTCATCCGGATCCCGCTTCCCCCGCTCAACGAGGAGCGGCGGCGCGAGCTGGTGAAGGTCGTGCACAAGTTCGCGGAGGAGGGCCGGGTGGGGGTCCGCCACGCGCGCACTGACGCGATCAGCAAGATCAAGAAGACCGAGCACGTCTCCGAGGATGAGAAGAAGCACACCGAGAAGGACGTTCAAAAGCTGCACGACGATCACCTGCGACAGGTGGACGAGGCGGTGAAGGCCAAGGAAGCGGAGATCATGGAGGTCTGAGGTGGCGGACGACCTGCTGTCTCAGATCCGCCTCAACGGGGCCGTGCCCCGCCACGTGGCCGTCATCATGGACGGCAACGGCCGCTGGGCGCGCGAGCGCAGCCTGCCCCGGCCGCTGGGCCACCGGGCGGGCATGAAGGCGGTGCGCGAGGTGGTGGAAGGCGGGCTCGAAGCCGGCGTCGAGGTGCTCACGCTGTTTGCCTTCTCCGAAGAAAACTGGCAGCGCCCGGCGACCGAGATCTCCGCCCTGATGCAGCTGCTCGAGGAATACATCGCGCGGGAAGTGGCCGAGCTGAAGGATCAGGGCGTGGCGGTTCACGTCCTGGGCGACCGCACCCGGCTCGCGCCCGGCGCCCGCTCGGCGGTGGAGCGCATCGAGGGGGAGACGCGCGACGGCGCGCGGCTGGCGCTCAATCTGTGCATCTCCTACTCCTCGCGCGGCGAGCTGGCGCGTGCGGCGCGTCTCCTCGCCGAGGAGGTGCTCAAGGGCGCCAAGCGCCTCGAAGACATCGACGAAGACGCCATCCGGGCCAAGCTCTACACTGCGCCCTGGAGCGACCCGGACCTCTTGATCCGTACGTCCGGTGAATGCCGGCTCTCCAATTTCCTGCTGTGGCAGCTCGCCTACACCGAGCTGTACATCACGCCGGTCCTGTGGCCCGACGTCACTCGGCGCGACCTGTTCCTGGCCATCCTCGACTACCAGGGCCGGGAGCGGCGGTTCGGCCGGATCACCGCCTGACATGTCTCGGAACCTGCTGGTGCGCATCGCGGTCGCGGTCCCGGCCATCGCCGGGGCGGTGGTCGCGCTCTGGCTGGGCGGCTGGGTGCTCGCCGCGGTGCTCGCGGTGCTGGGCGTGCTCGGCACCAACGAAGTGTACGGGTTCGCGAAGCAGCAAGGCATCGAGCCGCTGGAGTGGGTCGGATTCCTCGCCGCCGCGGGCTGCCCGGTCGCCACGTATTGGGTGA
>WNGB01027117.1_pt1 | contig 12775 bp, 13 predicted proteins | sample 5400681 | NCBI WGS metagenome assembly WNGB01 (sample SAMN13153367, study PRJNA577476) | soil metagenome | isolation source: 115 cm soil or saprolite under grassland replicate 2 | place: USA:California | collected 2016-06-15 | reverse complement strand
AGTGGCCGCTGTTGTACACGGTCACGATGCCGACGCCGACGTTCCGGGCCTTGTCCACGGCCAGTCGCATTGCCTTCGGCCCCACGATCACGCCGAGCCGCCGCTCGGCGTCGATCACCGCCGTGCCGGGCGACTCACGCACCACGCGCCAGCCGGGCCGGGGATCCAGCTTGCCGGCCTTGTAGTCACGGACGTAGGCCCGCAGCATGTTCGACACGCCGTGCGTCTCCACGCCGCGGAGATCCGTCATGGTCAAGACGTCCGCGGCCTCGGCGGCGTCGTCCGGGCTCACGCCGAGCTTCTCGAAGATCTGCCTCACCGTCGTCCGTAACGCCGCCTCCGAGACCAGGACCTGATCCTTCGCCGGAACCTTGAAGCGCTCGAGAATCATCGCGGCAGTCCTCCTGTCGTGGGGTCAGGCTTTGACTTCTTAACACTTTGTCGGCGTGTCGGATAGGGCTACGTGCGGCGAGCTGTTAAGAAGTCAAGGCCTGACCCCGAGGTGTATCGTACGGTGACGAGCAAATACCGGGAGGTCTGTCAGTGAGGAACCACGTGCATCAGGCGGCTCGGCGAAATTTCCTTCGTGCGGCGACGGCCGTCGGCGCCGCAGGGCTGATCGGCTTCCGCGCCGGGCGGGCCGCGGCCGAGCCACCGCCCGAGATACGGTCGCTGCGGCTCGTGCAGTTCACCAGCGGCTGTCAGGGGCCGATCCACGTGGCCGAGGATCTGCTGCGCGGCGAAGGGTTCACCGACGTGACCTACGTCAAGGCGGAGACGACGCAGGCCACCACGCGGATCGTCGGCGTCCGCGGCGGCGACATCGGGCTGCAGTTCGCCGCTCCGTTCATTGCGGAGATCGATCGGGGCACCGAAGTCGTGACACTGGGAGGAGTTCATGCCGGCTGCTTCGTGCTGTTCGGCGGGCGTGGCGTCCGCAGTATTCGCGATCTCAAGGGAAAGACCGTGTCCGTTCCCGTCGTCGACGGGCAGAACGCGGCCCGGGTCTACATCGCGAGCATGGCCGCCTACGTGGGTCTCGACCCCTTGAAGGACATCACGTGGGTGAGGCACCCCGTCGACGAAGCGACGCGGTTGTTCGCGGAGGGCAAGGTGGACGCGATCATGGGCTTTCCGCCGCTGGCCCAGGAGCTGCGAGCGAAGAAGATCGGCCAGGCCGTCGTGGACAGCACCACCGATCGGCCGTGGTCGCAATACTTCTGCTGCATGATCGTGAGCGGTCGCGACTTCCCCAAGAAATATCCCGTCGCCGCGAAGCGTGCCGTCCGCGCCATCGTGAAAGCCACCGCGATCTGCGCCCAGGAGCCGGAGCGCGTCGCGCGAATGCTCGTGGACCGGGGCATCGTGAAGCAGTACGACTACGCGCTCCAGATCGTGAAGGAGCTGCCCTACGGCCGCTGGGGTGACTACGACTCGACGGACACCCTGCGCTTCTACGCGCTCCGGCTGCACGAGGCGGGCATGGTGAAGATCACTCCCCAGAAGGTCCTCGCCGAGGGCAGCGACCTGCGCTTCGTCAACGAGCTCCGCAAGGAGCTGAAGGGCTAGATGACGACGTATCGCGCCGACCACGTGGGGAGCTTTCTGCGGCCGCCGGAGCTGCTGGAGGCGCGGGCGGCTCACGCGGAAGGGCGTGTCGACGACGCCGCGCTGCGCGAGGCCGAGGATCGAGCGATCCTCACGATCCTGGAGGTGCAGCGGCGCGCCGGCGTCGATGTCTACAGCGACGGCGAGTACCGGCGCGGGATGTGGATCACCGGACTGCCGGCGGCGGTGGAGGGCTTCGGTCCCGGCAGGATGCTGAACATCCGGAGCTGGCGCGGCCAGCCCCCGCCCTACGAGCCCGGGCGGACGGGCGTCCGCCACGCCGCGACCGTCGGCGACAACCCGCCCGCCGTGATCGTCGGCAAGCTGGCCCCGAAGCGCCGGGTCACCGGCGCCGAGTCCGCCTTCCTCGGCCGGCACGCGCCCGGCCCCTACAAGGTCACGATCCCGAGCCCGACGTGGTACCTGCGCGGCTACATCGCGGGCACGTCGGATCGCGTGTATCCCACGCCCGCCGACGCCCTTCACGATCTCACCGACATCGTCCACCGCGAAGTCGAGGCGCTCGTCGGCGAGGGCGTGCCGTACGTGCAGATCGACTCGATCCGGTACGTCTTCGACTACACCGACGAGGAGCGGAGGCGCGAGTGGCGCGACGTCGGTGTGGATCCCGATCGCGCGATCGACGAGACGGTCGCGGCCGACAACGCCGTCATCGACGGGCTGGCGCGCGCCGGGGTCACCTTCGGGCTGCACATGTGCCGCGGCAACAACCGCAGCCGGTGGTTCGCCGAGGGCGGCTATGACCGGATCGCCGAGAAGGCCTTCGCCAGGCTCCGCTACGACCGGTTTCTCCTGGAGTACGACAGCGAGCGCGCCGGCGGCTTCGCCCCGCTCAGATTCGTGCCGAAGGACAAGACCGTGGTGCTTGGGCTCATCTCCACCAAGACCCCGCAGCTCGAGTCGCCGGACGATCTGCTCCGACGCATCGACGAGGCGACCAGGTACGTCGCCCTCGAACGCCTGGCGCTGAGCCCGCAGTGCGGCTTCGCCTCGGTGGCCGCGGGCAACGAGATCTCGTGGGACGACCAGCGGCGCAAGCTGGACCTGCTGGTCGACACCGCGCGCAAGGTCTGGCCGCGCTAGCTGCATGAACTTCCACGCGTTCATGTACGTGACGATCGGCCGGCGTCACGAGCTCGAGCGGGGCATGGCGGGCACCGTGACGCGCATGATCGAGAGGACGCTGCGCCACGTCCCGTTCAACGAGATCCGCGCTTCCGGTGACCGCTACCGCCGGTTGAAGCGCCAGCGCCGGAACACGTAGCCGCTGTCGGCGGCGGTCCGACCCTCGGCGATCAGCTCGGCCCCCTCGGCCTCGAAGTCGAAGATCGTGCTGACCCCGTCGTGCGCGGCGAGCTCGACGACGCTGTCGGTGACGGTGACGAAGACCTCGTCGAGGAGCTCGGCGTCGCGCAGGGCGCGAAGCACCGTCATCCCGCCCTCGCAGTTCAGGTACCGAACGCCGCGCTCCGCGAAGAGCCGCTCGTGCGCGCGCCGGAGGCTCGCCCGACCGGGAAGCGCCTCCACGATCAGGCCGACGTCGTGGTGAGCGGCGCCGCGGCGGGCCAGCTCGGCGATGCCGATCTCCGTCGTGACCACGGTGACCTCGAGCCCCGGGGTGTTGAAGACGGGATGCTCGAGTGGAAGGCAGCCGTGCAGCGAATAGATGACCTCCCGCGGGTGGTGGGGCAGGCCATGCTCGGCCCGGAAGCGATACAGCGCGGGCGCCGGCTCGTCGCCGGGCTGGGCGGGCGTCTGGACCAGCTCGGGCTGGTCGCGGATGGTCTGCGAGCCGATCGCCATGTCACCGAAGCACCGGAGATAGCGCATCAGCCGACGGTCGGCGACGCGCTCCGGTCGGTCATCGTCGCCGCCGAGGATGGCCAGGACGGGGTCGTCGCCGGCCGACCGGCGTTGCCATGCGACGACTCGGTTGGCCGAGGCGACCATGACGCCGAAGATCCACGGCCGGTCCGGCCACGGCGGCGGAAAGCCGATGGGCTCGTAACGCTCGGGGTCCGGCGCATCGCGGCCGAACGGATAGCGCGTCTCGCGGTTCAGGGACCACGCGACCCGCGTCGGGTCGTCCATCGGTTGGTGTCGCGTCTCAGCGGGTCGGCTCGACGTGATCGCGCCGAGGCGTGTACGGGTGGCGCCCCTCGATGCGCCGGCCCTCGGCGAAGCGCTCCGGGCGAAACGCCGTGATGTCGACGGTGCGCGCGCGTCCCTCCGTGATCAGCTCGGCCAGGCACGTCCCGACGGCCGGCGCGATCTTGAAGCCGGAGCCGCTGAACGCGGTGGCGAGGTACAGGCCGTCGATGCCGCGCACGGGGCCCAGGATGGCGTGGCGGTCCGCGCTGTAGCAATCGAAGGCGCGATAACCACGCGCGAGCGACGCGTGCTCCATCGCGGGCATGCGGTGGGTGAGGATCTGGGCGCCTTCCCCCGGGGCGTGTGCGGGCAGTCCCGTCGGCATCGTGTCGGGATCGATGTCCCACACCTGGCACGGCACGCCGACGATCGTCAGCACGTCGCTCTCGGGACGGAAGTACGTCCCCAGGACGTGATCGATGAAGACCATGTGGGGCGTCGCCATCTCGGGCGGGCGCGTCACCAGCATCGTGTCGAGGGCCTTGGGGCGGGCGGACAGCTCGATGCCGATCTCGCGGCAGAGCCGCGGCGCCCAGGCGCCCGCCGCCACCACGACGGCGCCGGCGTCGATGCGGCCGGCCGGCGTCTCCACGCCGACCACGGCGCTCTCGCGCCGGACGATGCGCGTCACCGGGGTCCATTGTCGGATGAGAGCGCCGCGCGCCTGCGCCTGACGCCGGAAGCCCTCGACGACGTCGGCCGGGCTCGCGTAGCCGCTGGCCGGCTCGTAGGCGGCGGCGCCGATGTCGTCGACGTTGGTGAAGGGCTGCAGCGTCTCGAGCTCGGCCGGCGTGAGGGCGACGGTGTCGACGCCGATCTCACGCAGCATGTCGACGTTGCTGCGGAGCGCCGCGGCGTCCTGAGGGCCGACGACGGCCACGAAGCCCGTGCGCGTGAACACGGGCGGGCCGCCCATGCGCTCGCACCAGTCCCTGAAGACCGGGTAGCTCGCCCACGCCAGCCGCGCGTCCTCCTCGTTCGTGTAGTGCATGCGCACGAGGGCGCTCGACCGGCCCGAGGCGCCGCTGGCGAGCGCGCCCTTCTCGAGCAGGGTCACCCGCCTGACGCCCGATGAGGCCAGCGCGCCGGCAATGCTCGTCCCGATGACGCCTCCGCCGATCACCACGACGTCCGCCGTGTCCACCATCGTCGGTCACCCTAGGTCGCGGCCCCGCGGGTGTCAATCGCCGACGTAGAATGACCCTCGAGATGGCCGCTTCCGCGCTCGTGACCGCGGGCTTCGTGATCCTGCCCCTGCTCGTCGCGATTGGCTTCGTGGCCGGTTGTGCGTGGGCAGATCGACGGCTCGGTGAAGACGACGCCCGACGTCGACGTCGCTTCCTTGCCGTCGGCGTGGCGACGGCGGGCTGGCTGCTCCTCACCGTGCTGGCCGCGGCCGGCGGTCTGCTGCGCCGGTTCGACGCGGTGCCGCCGCCGTTCTTTCTTCTGGTCCTCGGCGTGACCGCGCTCGGCGTCGCCGTCCCGTGCTCGCCGCTGGGGACCCGGCTCGTGCGCGGCCTGCCGCTGTGGGTGCTCGTCGGCTCCCAGGTCTTCCGCTTTCCGCTGGAGCTCGTGATGCATCGCGCCTATCTCGAGGGCGTGATGCCGGTGCAGATGAGCTACTCCGGCCGCAACTACGACATCGTGACCGGCATCACGGCGGGACTGCTCGGCTGGTGGCTCGGCCGGGGCCGCGTGCCGCGCGGGGTCGTCGCGGGCTGGAACGTGCTGGGCTTCGTGCTGCTCGTGAACATCGTCACCGTCGCGATCGTGTCGACTCCGCGGTTCCGCTGGTTCGGCGACGACCGGTTGAACACCTTTGTCGCGTACCCGCCCTTCGTCTGGCTCCCCGCCGTCCTGGTCACCGCCGCGCTCATCGGCCACATCCTCGTCTGGCGCAAGCTCCGGACGCTCCGGGGTCAGGCCTTGACTTCTTAACATCTCGGAGGAGCTTCCCGCCCACGCGGGGGCGTCAGGGCGAGATGTTAAGAAGTCAAGGCCTGATGTTAAGAAGTCAAGGCCTGACCCCGAGGGCCCCCGAGGGCTACTTCTTGAAGTAGTGGGCGACCACGACTTCGATCGGGGGGCGGATCTTCTGCGCGTGCGGCACCGCCCGCTGGGCGAAGTCCCGCTGGGACTTGGGCACCTTGGCGAAAAACGGATTCTTCTGGGCCTCGGCCTCGTAGACCTTGTCGGTGGCGACGATCTGCGCCTTCAGGACCTCGTCCGGCGTCTTGAGGATCTTGACGCCATGCTTCTTCTCGAACTCTTCCACGGCCTTGCTGTCGCGGTCCACGATGTAGGCCATCATCCGGCGAATACGCCTGAGTGGAACCAGAGTCAAGGCCCGGTTCAGGGAAATAGCCAGTTCGGGAACCAGAGAGCGATCGGAGGATAGAGCATGACGATGAACAGGCCGATGATCTGCAGGACCATGAACGCCATCATGCCGCGCATGATGTCGCTCAGCTCCCACTGCGGGACGACGGCCTTGAGATAGTAGGCGGCCATCGCCACCGGCGGCGACAGGAACGTCGTCTGCAGGTTGACCGCGACGAGGGTGCCGAACCAGACGGGGTCGTACTTCATCGCGTGCACGATCGGCAGCAGGATCGGCAGGAAGACGAGCACGATGGTCGGCCACTCGAACGGCCAGCCGAGCACGAAGAAGATCGCGTTCAGCACGAGCAGCATCAGGAACGGCGGGATCTGGGCGGCGAGCAGCGCGTCGGTCACGACGGTGGCCGTGCCCAGCCGCGCGAAGACGGCCCCGAACATGTTCGACGTCAGGGCCAGGAACACGATCATGCTGGTCGTCTCCATCGTCTTGACCATGGCCTGGCGCAGGCGCTCCCATGTCAGCTGCCGGTAGCCGATGGCCAGCACGATCGAGCCGAACGCCCCCGTCGCCGCCGCCTCCGTCGGCGTGGCGAGGCCCGCCAGGATGCTGCCCAGCGTCGCGCAGATGAGCAGCGCGAGCGGCACGAGACCGGTGAACAATTCGCGGAGGAGCGCCCCGACGGACGCGGCCCGCGCCTCCGGCGGCAACGGCGGCCCGAGCGCCGGATTCAGATAACTGCGGACCATCGCGTACGTGATGTAGAGCGCGGACAGCAGGAAGCCGGGGCCGAACGCCGCCGCGTAGAGCTTGGCGACCGAGACGCCCATCACGGGCCCCATGACGAGGAGGAGCACGCTCGGCGGGATCAGGATGCCCAGCGTCCCGCCGGCGGTGATGATCCCCGCCGACAGGCGCGTGTCGTAGCCCGCGCGGATCATCGTGGTGCCGGCCATGATCCCCAGCACGGTGACGGCCGCGCCAACGATGCCGGTGGCCATCGCGAACACCGTCGCGGTGAGGACGACCGCCAGATAAAGCGAGCCGCGCACCGGCGCCAGCGCGAGCTGGAACGCGCGGAACAGGCGCTCCATCAGCCCCGCCTGCTCCGTCATGTAGCCCATGAAGATGAAGAGCGGGACGGCGGCCAGGACCTCCTCCTTGGCGAGGCCGACGGTCTGGAACGTGATCAAGTGGAAGACCATGCCGCCGAGCCCGATGTAGCCGAACACCACGGTGATCACGAGGAGGGTGAAGGCGATGGGGAACCCCACGCAGATGCCGACGATGAGGGCCGCCAGCATCAGCGCGCCCAGGGTCTCGGGGCTCATTCAGGCCGTGGCCGCCGGAGTGCCAGAAGCGTGCGAATGAACTCGGCGATGGACTGGAGCAGCAGGAGCGCCATCGCCACGACCATCATCCACTTGAACGGGTAGAGTATCGGTGCCCAGGGGCTGTCGGAGGATCGCTCGCCGATCAGCCAGGAATGCCAGGCCTGGCTCGTGATCGCCATCAGGTAGTAGAGCAGCGCGGGCAGGAACAGGACGTAGCCCAGCGCGTCGGCCCACGCTTTCCCGCGAGGGGAAAAGTCGTTGTAGAGGAAGTCGGTGCGGACGTGGGCGCCCTTCGAAAGGGCGTAGGCGGCGCCGAGCATGAAGATGCTGGCGTACAGCATGTAGGACAGCTCGTACGCCCACACCGTGGGCGCGTTGAACAGATAGCGGGCGCCCACCTCGTAGGTCACGCCGAGCACCAACGGCAGCACGAGCCAGGACGTGGCTCGGCCGGACAGGTCGCTCACGCGGTCGACGCCCCGCAGCAACGCCGCGAGCGTCATAGCCTCAGGGGAACAGCCAGTTCGGGAGCCAGAGCGCGATCTGCGGGAAGAGCATCACCAGCAGCAGGCCGATGACCTGGATGACCATGAAGTCCATCATGCCCTTGTAGATGGTGCTGAGCTCCCACTGCGGCACCACCGCGCGGAGGTAGTACGCCGACATGGCGACGGGCGGCGAGAGGAACGCCGTCTGGAGGTTCACGGCGACGAGCGCCCCGAACCAGGTCAGGTCGTACTTCATGGCGGCGATGACGGGATAGAAGATCGGCAGGAAGACCAGGACGATTACCGGCCATTCGAAGGGCCACCCGAGCACGAAAATGAGGGCCATGACGATCAGGAGCATGGCGAACGGCGGAAGGGGCAACGAGAGGAGCCAGTTGGTGAAGGCCGTCGCCGTGCCCAGGCGCGCGAAGACGGCGCCGAACACGTTCGAGGCCACGGCGAGGAACAGCACCATGCTCGACGTGACGAGCGTGCCGGTCGCCGCCTGTTTGATCCCCTTCAAGCTCAGCCGCCGGTAGGCGAATCCCAGGACCATCGCGCCGGCCGCGCCCACCGAAGCCGCCTCGGTCGGCGTCGCCAGACCGCCGAGGATGCTGCCGAGCGTGCAGAAGATCAGGAGCCCGAGCGGTAAGACGCCGACCACGAACGCGCGCACGAGCTCACCGACGGACCCCGCCCGCTCCGCGTGGGGGACGGCCGGACCGACACTCGGCTTGAGGAAGCTCCAGCCGAGCGTGTAGATGATGTAGAGAGCGGCGAGCAGGAATCCGGGTCCGAACGCGGCGGCGTAGAGCTTGGCCACCGACACGCCGAGGACCGGCCCCATCACGATGATCATGACGCTCGGCGGGATCAGGATGCCGAGCGTGCCGCCCGCCGCGATCGAGCCGGCCGAGAGGCGGGGGCTGTAACCGCTCTTGATCATGATCGGCGCGGCCATGATCCCGAGCACGGTCACGGCGGCGCCCACGATGCCGGTGGCCATGGCGAAGACCGTCGCGGTGAGGATGACCGCGACGTAGAGCGAGCCGCGCAACGGGGCCATGATGAGCTGCAGCACTCGAAACAGCCGCTCCATGAGCCCCGCCTGCTCGGTGATGTACCCCATGAAGATGAACAGCGGCACGGCCGCGAGGACTTCCTCCTTCATCATCCCGATCGTCTGGAAGACCATCAGGTAGAAGGCCATGTTGCCGAGCCCGATGTAGCCGAAGACCAACGACAGCAGGAGCAGCGTGAAGGCGATCGGGAAGCCGATGAAGATGACGACGACCATGAGCACCAGCATGATGGTGCCCAGGGCTTCGGGACTCATATCTCGATCACCTCGCGCTTGGCGTAGAGGCGGTTCGTGCGGACGGCGTAGAGGCTCTTGAGAAACTCCGCGAACCCCTGCACGAGCAGCATGAGCGCGGTCACGGGGATAACGGCCTTGAACGGGTAGAGCGGCGGATGCCAGGGGCTCTGGTCCGACGTCTCGCGGATCAGCCACGAGTGCCAGGCCTCCTGACCGCCCATCCAGAACAGGAAGAAGATCCCGGGAAAGAAGAAGAAGAGGTAGCAGACGGCGTCGACGCCGCCCTGCACCCGCGGCGACCAGTTCTGGTAGAACATGTCCGTCCGGATGTGGCCGCCCCGGTAGAGCGCGTACGCCGCGCCGAGCATGAACATGCTCCCGTAGAGCATGTAGCTCGTGTCGAAGGCCCACACGGTGGGCGCGTGGAACAGGTAGCGGGCGCCGACTTCGTAGAAGAGCGAGCCCACCAGCGGGAGGATCAGCCAGCAGACGATGAGCCCCGACCAATCGGAGAGCCCATCGATCACACGAATCGTCGACATCAGCGCCGGCGGGAATCCGCCGGCGCTCACCTCACGACGAGCGGGAGTCGCCACGAGTCTGCCCTCGACCCGTTACTTCAGCCAGACCTTCTCCTTGTAGTAGTGCTCGGCGATGAAGTTGTAGTTCGGCCAGTACGAGAGGCGATAGGGCACGATCAACCCGGAGTACTTCTTCTGCGAGTCGATCACCTTCTTGTAGAACTCGTCCTTGGCGGCGTCCGCCTGCCACAGCTCGTCGTAGGCCTTGAGGAAGCGCTTGTTGAGATCGTCGGTGGTCTTGATTATCTTGATGCCGGCCTTGAGCAGCTCCTGGCACGCCACGGCCGTCTTTTCCTGGAACTTGACGAAGTGGTTCCAGTACGAGGCCTGCACGGAGACCTTGACGATCTCCTTCAGATCAGCGGGCAGCGCGTCGTACTTGGCCTTGTTGATGATGAACTCGCCGACCGTGGTCGGCTCGTGCATCCCCGGCGCGTAGTGGTACTTGGCCACCTTGTCGATGCCGAGGATCTTGTCGTCGTAGCAGTTGATCCACTCGGCGCCATCGATGACGCCGCGCTCCAGCGCGGGCACGATCTCACCGCCGGGGAGGACGACGCTGCTGATGCCGAGCTTGTTGTACACCTCGGCGCCCGCCGCGTAGATCCGGTACTTCGCGCCGCGGATGTCCTCGAACTTGCGGATCTCCTTCTTGAACCACCCCATGGCCTGCGGACCCTCGGGGTGCACCTGGAAGCTGACCACGTTCATCTTCAGCTTCTGCTGGTAGGCCTCCTGCAGCAGCTCATGGCCACCGCCATCCCAGTACCAGCCGTAGTAATCGATGAAGTCCATCCCGAAGAGCGGGCCGTGCGTGAGCGGGATGAAGGCGCGCAGCTTGCCGATGATGTACCCCGGGGTGGTGTGCCCCGCGTCCAGCACGCCGCGGTTCACGGCGTCCTGGATCTCGAAGGCGGGCACGATCGCGCCGGCCGGCAACAGCTCCATCTGCAGGCGTCCGCCCGACGTCTTGTTGATCGTGTCGATGAGCAGCTTCGCCGCGTCCTGGACGATGGACGTCGGCGGCCACGCGCTCTGCACCTTCCACTTGATCGGCGCCTGGGCCGTCGCCGGGGTGGGCGCGCTGTAGACCCCGGCGAGGAAGGCCAGCAGGCCGATGACGAGGGCGAGGGCGAGCGCGGATTGAATGGTGACGAGTTTACGCATGTCGATCCCTCCTGAGCGAAGGCTGGGACAGCTCGTGTGGAGAGTGGCGGCGAGTCTAGTCAGGGCGGCCGGACGTGTCAAGGCGCGGTGCCCGCCCGGTGCGCGGGCGCTATAATCGGCCTCTGATGCCGGCGCGCACAGGACAGCAGTACGTCGACGGTCTACGGGCCCAGGACCGAGAGGTCTGGCTGGGGGGTGAGCGCGTCAAGGACGTGACGACCCATCCCGGATTGCGCAACGGCATGCGGGCGATCGCCGCCCTCTACGACATGCAGCACGACCCCGGGCGACGCGACGAGATGACGTACGTGTCGCCGTCCACCGGCGAGCGCGTCGGGCTGTCCTTCATCATCCCGCGAACCCGGGAGGAGCTGGAGCGGCGGCGGGCGATGATGCTGCACTGGGCGCGCGCGACCTGCGGCATGATGGGGCGCTCGCCCGATTTCATGAACGTCACCTTCGCGGCGTGGGCGGGCGCCGCGGCGTACTTCGCGCGCAACCGGCCGGAGTTCGCCGACAACATCCGCCGCTACTACGAGCACATCCGGGAGCACGACCTCACCCTCACGCACTCCCTCATCAACCTGCAGCGCAGCCGGACCGTCTCCGGCGCCTTCAACCTGGCCGAGGACACCGCGCTGCGCGTGATGCGCGAGACCGATGCCGGCGTCGTGGTGCGGGGGGCCCGCGTCCTGGCCACGCTCGGCCCCATCTCGGACGAGATCGCGGTGTATTCGCCGCGGCTGGGGCGCTTCACCGAGACCCACAGCCCCTTCGCGATCAACTTCGCCATCCCGTGCGGCAGCCCCGGTCTGAAGTTCCTGTGTCGCGAGAGCTTCGATCTGGGCCGCTCGACCTTCGAACATCCGCTGGGCGCGCGCTTCGAGGAGATGGACTGCGTGGTGTTCTTCGACGACGTCCTCGTGCCCTGGGAGCGGGTGTTCCTGCTCGGCGACGTGGAGTTGGTCAACGGGACGGGCATCACCACCCACTCGTCGATGCATTCGGCGCATCAGGGGGCGGCCAAGAACGTCGCCAAGTGCGAGTTCGTGCTCGGGGTCGCGCTGCTCATGACCGAGACGCTGGGGAACGCCCATCTGCCCCACACCGAGGAGCGGCTCGGCGAGCTGATGATGTACACCGAGCTCATGAAGGCCTGCATGCGGGCCTCCGAGGCCGACGCCGCGCTCGACGAATGGGGCGTGATGTGTCCGGCCGCGCTGCCCGTGGAAACCACGCGCAACCTCTTCACGACCGCGTATCCCCGGATGGTGGAGATCCTGCAGCTCCTCGGGTCCAGCAGCTTCATGATCACGCCCAGCGAGGCGGACTTCGGTGGCCCGCTCGCCCCGGAGATCGAGCAGTACCTGGCCACCGACACCGCCACTGCCCGCGAGCGCGTGAAGCTCTTCCGGCTCGCCTGGGACATCGCGGGCAGCGCCTTCGGGAGCCGTCAGGTGCTCTACGAGCGCTTCTTCGCCAGCGACCCCCTCACGCGCGCCCGCTTCCTCAACACCATCTACCCCAAGACGGAAGTGATCGAGCGCGTGTCGAGATTCCTCCGGCGCAGCGACGAAGCGTCCTAGCCGATGTGGCCCGGCGGCCTGCCTCTCGCCGAATGGCGGGAGACGCACGACACCTTGCACATGTGGATGCAGATGGTCGGCAAGACGCGCCTGGCCCTCTCCCCCCGGCAGAACCACTGGTGGCACGTCCCCCTCTACCTGACGGCGCGGGGGCTGACCACGTCCCCGATCCCGTACGAGACC
>WNGB01010575.1_pt1 | contig 12776 bp, 15 predicted proteins | sample 5400681 | NCBI WGS metagenome assembly WNGB01 (sample SAMN13153367, study PRJNA577476) | soil metagenome | isolation source: 115 cm soil or saprolite under grassland replicate 2 | place: USA:California | collected 2016-06-15 | reverse complement strand
AAGTGCGCGAAGCCGGACTTGCCCGGCTCGACCTCGTTGCGCGATCCGCTCTGCACCGGGATCTGGATCGAGACGATGTTGGGAAAGCCCGTCGGTACGACGACGACTTTCAATCCGTTGGCGAGGGTTCTCTCGGTCGCCTTGAACGGCAGAATGTCCTGCGCGGCGGAAGTTTTCTTCCGAGCGGCCGTCGGTTTCGTTTTCGTCTCAGCCATGGCGTCGATTGCGAAAAGGGCGAGCAGGATACCGGCAAAGGCACGAATTCGAAGCATGAAATCTCCTCCACGGCCGAAGACCGACCGGATTCTATCTACGTGAGCCGAAAGGAGAAGTTCGGATTTCGGAGACGTTTTTTGGCTCTCTGGCGGCCAGCCTGAAAAAAGACGACACCCTCGCTCGCTGGATGTGGTCAAATATTCGCAGTTTCGAAAGTCCAGCTCGGGCGTACCGAGCTTTTTTTTTAGCGAAAGGAGTATCTGCTCATGCCTCCATCCAACATCCCCGCTCGCGCTCCCGAGCGTCAGCCCGAGCCCGCGACGTCAACGCCGCGCCCATTTTGGCCGGCGCCGGAGAGACCTCGTGTTCCCCTTCGTGTTTTGGGAAACATCCCGCAATAGAGCGGTAGCCGGAAGACTCTGACAGATCAGGAGATCCAAGAGATCCGCGCGCGTCCCATTGACGGCTGAAGGGTAGGTGTGTATCGTAGGCTGTAGCTCCCAGATCGGACTGCCCCATGGACGAAAACGCATCGAGTCGCCTCGACGTGGTCGAAGTATTATTCAAGCGTACCCTTGATGCCGTGCATGGAGCCCTTGTCTCTTACTACTTCCTTTCCGAGGAGGAGGCGCTTGACGCTGAGCGTGAATTGGAGGTGTGGTTTCAACGCTTGACCCGCCGAAATGGCGCATCGCAGATGTCGGCTAGAGTCCTTCGCCTTTCGCTGCTAGCAGCTGCTTGCCAATACGGCCGGTCATTTCAGGTCTGGAAGCTGGCGGGGGAACCTTCCACCGACCACCGGCTCAATGAGATTCTGGCACGAGAGCCGCAAGAGATCGCCAACGATCTCGAACGGTCACTCGAGGGAGAACCGAGGCAGGAATGACAGGTCGGGTTTTGCGCTTCCCGGGCCGTCCGATTAGCCCAGAAAACGGCCGATTGGAAGCCTTGCGCATCTTGGCACTTCCGATTTCGGAGAGAATCACCGTCTTGTCGGAGGGACGGGTCGAAGACCCGGAGACTCTTCTAGGCATCTGTGGCGAGCTACGTGCGCGACTTGAGGCCTCGCCGCGCACGGTTCGTGACGAAGCCGAGTTCTTCTATCGCTTCATTAGTGAGCCGAAGCGACCGATTGGGATTTTTGACGAACGCGAATACTTCCTTGGCGAGTTGGCTCTCCTTGCGGGCTCGGCGGCCCGCGCGCTAGCACGCCGAGATGAATGCTCTCGCTGGTTCGACCGTGCGGAGGCAAACTTCCGTCTCACGGTGAACGCCGTGGCGGACTGGTCGAGGGTCTCATATCAGCGGCTTGCTTTGCTTCTGGAGGAACGGAAGTTTGATGCCTTGATGGAGCAACTGCCATCCCTGGTTGAGAGCTTTGAAAAACTGGATATGGTCGAGGACGCCCTGAAGTGTCGTTCTGTCGAGGGTCTTGCCTATATGGAAATGGGTGACCTTGGCTCCGCACGCGATGTGTTCATGCGAGTGCGTTCGGAAGCCTTGCGACTCAATCTGGATCGCTTGGTGGCGTCGGCCTGTGTGAATCTCGTGCACGCTCATGGGGCCCTTGGAGAGACAGAATCATCGTTGCAGTACTCGAAGGAAGCGCTCCCGATTCTGCGAAGGCTCGACAACAATGTAGCGATCGCGCAGGTCCAAACGGGCATTGGCACACTCTTCCGTTCAAGGGACAACCTCTCTGAAGCGATCTCCGCTTTTCGGTCTGCCCAGCAGGAGTTTGCAGCACTAGGGATGCTGGCAGACGTAGCCGCGATCCGCCTGATCGTGGCTGACTTGCTGCTGGAAATGGGCGAGGAGCGGCTGGCGACAACTGAGGTTATCGAGGCGCTTCCCATCATCGAGGACTACAAGATGGTTCCCGAAGGCATGGCGGCGCTAACGCTCCTCCGAGAGTCCGTTCGGCAACAGAAGGTTAGCCACCAGGCGCTACGGGACCTCCACGGCTTCTTCGAGGACTCCGTTTCCTGACCCGCCTTTTTCGCTAGCCCACTGAACAATCGACACTTCGGGCTCGTGACAAGATGTAGTCAGAGAGCCCGAGTTGGATCATCCGACTGAGGTCAGGCCGAGGGTCGCCTCCCGGCATAGGGCCGGTGGCAGGTGTTCGAGCGCCTCGAATGAGCTGGTTAGCTCGGCCCTCGACGAGCTCTACCGTGCTTTCTTCGTCCGCCTCGTTCGGCGGGTGACCTGGCGTCATGGCCTATCGAAAGATGATGCCCGGGAAGTCGTTCACGACGCCTTCGTGCTGGCCCTCGTGAAGCTCGATCCGGAAGGGAATCCCCAGTCCTGGATCTATTCAGTCGTAGACCGTCTCGCTGCCAACTGGAAGCGGAAAGAGAGCCGGCACGCCCAACTCCTCGCCCGCTGGAGCACGCCGCCGGTACCTGCTGATGACCCGACCATCGATGAGGAAGGAGGCTAGCCATCGCCCTCGACGACCATGACCTCGTGACGGGGACTGCGGCCTGGGTCGCCCAGACGGAGCCCTCCACGATCGACGTCGGCCTCGGGACGGCCGACGCCCTCGCTCTGGCCCGTGATTTCCTCATGCGCCTGAGAGAGGGAGACATCGATCCTCCGGCAGGCAAGCTCGGTGATGCCGCCGTCGACGTTCTCCATGCGGCTATCGAGGTCATCGCTGGCGCTAGCCTCGAGGATGCTGAGGGAGCGCTCCAGGACGCTTGCCGCCTCCGCGACTTCATTTCGGCTGCGGTGTGGTCAGAGCCGGATTTCGCCGAAAGGGCAGAGCTGCTCGCTGCCTGCTCTTTGTGGGGGTGGCGCCTCGCACGTCGGACCGGGAAACCCGCGGTCGCCGACGGGTTCGCTCGTCGGATCCCGGCCATCGCAGGGTCGATCGCCGAAGCAGTCCACGATTTCAAGGCTGACCCCTTAGCGACCGCGGCCGCCTCCGACCGAGCAATGCACAATTTAGACGTTGGCCTCATCGGCTCTCGACTTGAAGAACCCGGGATTTTGCTCGAGCTTTGTGGCAGTTTGAGGGAAAAATTGGATTCATCACCTCTGGAGGTTCAAGAACAGGCTGAGGCTGTCTATCGGTTTATTTCGGCGCCCATGCGATCCATTGGTGTCTGCGATGAGCACGACTACTTCCTCTGCGACTTTGCGCTGCTCGCTGGTACGGCCTGCCGGATCCTTGCCCGCAGGGAAGAGGCGGTTCGGTGGTTCGAGCTCGCGGGAGGTTTTGCACAGCGGACCGGAACAGCCATCGCGGATTCGTGTCGCGTGTCGTATCAGCGGCTGGCGCTCCTAGTAGAAGAAAGACGGTTTTCGGATCTACTTGGGCAACTGGGAGCTCTAACTCAGCGCTTCCGCAACCTCAACATGCGGGAGCATGCCCTAAAATGCCGCTTCTTGGAGGGGCTCGCACTTTCGGAGACGGGCGACTTCAGCGGCGCCGCGAGTGTTTTCCGGTCAATACGCGACGAGGCGAAATCTCAGGGAAACGAGAATCTACTTGGCCAAGCTTACGTCAATTTAGTCCATGTGCGCGGACTAGTCGGCGATGTTCGTGAGGCCCTGGCGGCTTCGCAAGAGGCGCTCGCGGTCATGAGGAAGTTAGGCAACGCGCGAGGGCTAGCGAAGATTCAGTTCGCTGTTGGAATCCTTCTCAGAAACGAAGGACGACTGCCGGACGCAATTGGCGCCGTTCGCAGCTCTCAGGCGGAGTTCGAGTCGCTGGGAATGAAGGCGGAAGCCGCCGCCGGGAGTCTCGTTGTCGCTGAGATGTTTCTGGAGCTTGATCAAGAGGAGAACGCTCTTCGCGAGGTGCTCGCCGCTCTCCCTATCATCAATGAGTTCAAATTGGGTCCCGAAGGCATGGCAGCATTGGCGCTTCTACACGAGTCCGTTCGCCAGCAGAAGATCAATCACCAGGCCCTCCGCGACCTGCACGGATTCTTCGAAGATACGATCTAGGTTCATCGAGACGCGAGGTTTCCTCTCATCCCAAACCCTCTCCCGCCGGGAGAGTAGGGGGTCAGAGGGTCAAGTCTTTATTATACATTATAGGACTTTGGTTTTTACCGCCTCGGGTCGAACGGGACAGGCCTGGGAGCGAACCGACGGCTACGAGGCGAAGACTTCGCGAAGGGCGAGAGGGAGGTCCGGCAGAACGGCGGAGGGGATGGCCGAGTCGCCGGTCAGAGAGGCCGTGAGCAGGTAGCGGCGATCGGCCGCGAGGTTCAGGACCTCGACAGTTTCCTTCTCCGGATCGATGTACCAGATCTCCGGAACACCGGCGCGGGCGTAGACTTGGAGCTTCGTTTCGCGGTCGAAGGAGGCCGTGCTCGGCGAAAGGACTTCGATGACGAGGTCGGGCGGGCCTTGGACGTTCGCCTTTCGAATAAGACCCTCACGCTCTTTCCGAACGAAAAGAAGATCAGGTTGGACCGCGTTTCGGTCGTCGAAGACGACATCGAGCGGTGCCAGGGAAACCTTGCCGAGATTGCCTGCGACGACGAATGTGCGAAGGGCCACGTAGAGGTTGCCGACGATCTCCTGGTGCCGCCAGCTAGGAGATGGCGTCATATAAACCTCTCCCTCGATCAACTCATAGCGCTTGCCGTCGTTGGGCATTGCTCGGAGGTCCCGGTAGGTCAGTTTCGGCGCGACGATCGTGGGCATGGCGGCTCGTTTTCCTATCAAGTCTAGCACTCGGCTCATCGTTTTCCCCCAGGGGGCGGAGAGGGAAGGAAGAGCGGCTAACATCGGCGTGTGGCGCGCGTGTTGTTGCTCCTTCCGACGACGACTTACAAGGCCTCGGATTTTCTCGCGGCGGCGGAGAAGCTGCGGCTGGACATCACGGTCGCGTCCGAGGAAGCGAGCGCGCTCGAGGGGCTGAACCCGCCCGGGCTGTTGACGCTCAATTTCTCAGACCCCGAGGGCTGCGCCGAGAGAGCGGCCGCGTTCGCTCAGGAGTACCCGATCACCGCCATCGTGGGCGTGGACGAGCAGACGGCTGTGGCCGCGACCGTGATCGCCGAGAGGCTCGGGCTTCCGCACAATCCTTACTCGGCCGTCACGGCCGCGGCGGACAAGGCGTGGATGCGCGAGCTGCTCCGGGAAGCCGGAGTGCAGGCGCCGCGGGCCAAACTATTCCAGGTGGCCGCGGGACCGGCGGCGGCCATGCCGTTCGTTCGGTTTCCCTGCGTGGTCAAGCCGACTTTTCTGGCGGCCTCGCGAGGCGTCATCCGAGCGAACGACGCCAGAGAGCTGACTGCCGCCTGGGAGCGGACCGCGCGGATCCTGGCGGAGCCGGACGTCGCGGCGAAGGGCGCCGGCGCGGCGAGGCAGATCCTGGTCGAAGATTTCGTGCCCGGCAAGGAAGTGGCCGTCGAGGGTCTCTTGAAGGAGGGGCGCCTTCGCGTGCTCGCGATCTTCGACAAGCCCGATCCGCTCGACGGGCCGTTTTTCGAGGAAACGATCTACGTCACGCCTTCGCGCATGCCGTCGGGAGCGCAGGAGCGCATCGCGCAGGCGACCGGCCACGCCGCTCTGGCGATCGGCCTTCGAGAGGGTCCCGTGCACGCCGAGCTGCGCTGGAACGAGCGCGGGCCCTGGATCATCGAGATCGCCGCGCGGTCGATCGGCGGCCTCTGTTCGCGAACGCTCCGATTCGGCCTAGGCATGTCGCTCGAGGAGCTCGTCCTGCGGCATGCCCTCGGCCAGGACGTCGTAAGGCAGGAGCGTGACCCGCGCGCGGCCGGAGTCATGATGATCCCGATTCCGAAGGGCGGCGTGTTCGACGCGGTCATCGGCATCGATGAGGCGCGGGCCGTGGACGACATCGAAGATGTCACGATCTCGGCGCACCCCGGCCAGACTCTGGTTCCTCTGCCGGAGGGCTCGCGCTACCTGGGCTTCCTCTTCAGCCGCGCCGAGACTCCCGAGCGCGCCGAGGAGGCCCTGCGCGAGGCGCACGCCAAGCTCGCCTTCCAGATCTCCTAGCTGGATGGCGAGCGCGAGCCGCGATAGCCGCCGGTTGCCGCGGGCTGCGGCCTCGCGAGGTCGGCGAGCTTCTTCTCGACGAGCACCTTCCACTCGGGGCCGTAAGCGGGATGCGCCTGCACGCGCAACAGATCCTGCCTGGCGCGGGCAGGGTCGCCCGCCTTCGTGCGGATATCGGCGGTTTGCAGCAGAGCGCGCAGAGCCAGCGGGTCGCTCGGGCTCGCGTCCCCGATCCGGTCGAGCAGGTCCAGGGCGGCGCGCATGTTGCCCTGGCGCGCGAGGAACTCTCCCGCCCGGAGGAGGAACCGCGGCGGAAGGGAAGAGGAGAAGATCTCCGTGGCGTTCCGAATGAGCCCGGCCGCGAGCTGCGTCTGGCCCTGTTGGACGCACGCCTCGAGCAAGCGCGTCGCATGCGCACCGATCTCGACCGGGTCCTGGCTGCCGAGCGCCACCTCGTAGGCCTAGCGCCGGGCGTCCAGGTTAGCCGGATCTTGAGCGAGGAGGCGCCCCGTCGCACGCCGGGCCTCGGCAAGGTCGCCTCGAGAGCCCGCCTCGACGGCGCGAAGCAGCTCGGTGTGTTCGGCGCCCCCAACTTCCCTCTCGATGGCCAGCTCGATGAACTTGCTCTCAACACCGGTCGCCGCGATCACGAGCGCCACGATGAAACCGAAGAGGAAATCGCCGATGTGCGCCCAGACGGCCACCCCGGACGCGACGCCGCCGGCGGACGAGAGGATGACCTGGCCGAAGAACCAGAAAGGCAGGTACAAGAAAGCCGGAACGCGGATGCGCCGGGCCAGCCACGGGATCGGAAAGAGCGGCATCCACAAAAAGACGATCCGGCGCTTCGCGTATCGCACGAGGAAAGCTCCCATGATGCCGGCGATCGCGCCGGAGGCTCCGACCGCCGGAATCTCGCTGCCAGGATTGTGGACGGCGTGCGCTCCCGCGGCCACGAGGCCTGAAAGCAAGTAGAGGACCGGGTATAGGACGCGGCCGTAGGCGTCTTCGATGAAGGGCCCCGACAGGAAGAGAAAGATCATGTTGCCGATGAGATGGAGCCAATCCCCGTGCACGAACATGGACGAGACGATGTGGAACGCGTCGGGATGCGCCGGCACGAATCCCCAGCGGAGGATCGGAGACTCCAGGTCCGATTGCTGCTGGGCGAACCAGAGAACGACGAAGATCAGAACGTTGGCCCCGATCAACCCGTACGTGATCCAAGGCGTCCGGCGAACCTTGCTCTCGTCGAGCCCGATGGGAATGAACATGGGCGACTATCGCAGCGAGATTGCAGCAGGATCGCAGCGGGATTGCAGCACGATTGGGAATTTTCGGGAAAGAGCCGTCTTCCATCGCGCCGCGATCCCGGCGATCACGTCGCGATTACTTGGCGGGCGCGTAATAGGGATTTCGGCCGGAGGCGTGGTCGGTCGTGTCGAGGATCTCGCCGACGGAAGGGGCCAGGCCGCGGATCGCCTTCTCGACGCCTTGTTTCAGCGTGACGCTGGCGGCGCCGCAGCCCTGGCATCCGCCCCCCATGCGCAGGTAGACGTTGTTCTTCTTGACGTCGATCAGCTCGATCCAGCCGCCATGCGAGGCCACCGCGGGGTTGATCTCTCGATTCAGGAGGTCCGAGATCGCCCACTTCAGGTCGCCTTCCGAGGGCAGAGTCTTGAAGTAAGACGGGTCCACGACCGGCGAGCCGCTCTTCAAGTGCCTGCGAATGACGTGGCCGATTCCGAACGCCGGCCAGTCGACCGGCTGTGCCGCGTTGACCGTGACCGTGTCTTCTGCGACGAGCACCGAATCGAGGCCGGGCATGGCGAGGAGATCCGCGGCGAGCGGCGAGAGCTTCGCCGCCTCCCGATTGCCGAACCACGCCGCGCTGTCCGGCAGGACCGGCCGATCGACGATGAACTTGCAGCTTTCACCGCTCTCGGACGGCTCGCCCTTGATCTTGATCTCGGCATCCATGGCACTTTTCATTATAGCGGGCTGTCATACGGCCGCGCCGCCTCGGGCCACCCAGAGGTGTACAAGCGAGTGATGGCGCCGAGCGAGATCGAGGCGGAGCTCGAACGGCTTCACGCAGCCGGTTTCGTCTGGGCGCTCGCCTGCTGCGGACGAGACCGCGAGGAGGCCTCAGACGTGCTTCAGACGAGCTACCTGAAAGTGCTCGACGGGCGGGCCCGGTTCGCAGGCCATTCGAGCTTCAAGACGTTCCTCTTCGGCGTCATCCGCAAAACGGCCTCCGAAGCTCGGCGCCGCAGCGCGCTGCGAGGTCTCTTCCTGGTGAAGTGGGAGAGGCGCCGGGGTGAGGAGGCCCCCGCCGTGGGACCGGAGGACCGACTCACCCTGGTGTCCGCGCTCGAGAAGCTGCCTCGCCGCCAGCGCCAGGTCCTGGAGCTCGTGTTCACCCTGGGCACCACCGTCGAAGAGGCGGCCGAAGCGCTCGCCATCTCGGTCGGCGCGGCGCGCGTCCACTACGACCGGGGCAAGAGACGGCTGGCCGCGCTCGTGGGCGTCCGGGAAACGTCGTGACAAAGAGGGACGAGGACCGCGAGCTCGCGCGCCTCTTCGAGGAGCTTCGCCGGGCCGATGAGGTCTCCGCGCCCGGCTTTCGGGAGATTTTCGAACGGCGGCAGGTCACGGAAGTCACACGCGCCGCGCGAGCGATGCGTCTGGCCGCAGCAGCCGTTCTCGCGATCGCGCTCGGGGTGGCTGTCGTTCTCGTGCGCCGGACGGAATCCCGGTCTCGGGCGGCCCCGGGCCCCACACTCGCCGAGTGGAAGGCGCCGACGGATGGCCTTCTGCGCACGCCGGGGGCCGAGCTTTTCGACTCGGTGCCTCGGTTCCCGGCCGTTCCAGAGTCGACGCAGCTTATAGGCCAGAGAGGAGCCCTACGATGAAACGCATTGCCCTGACGGTTGCCTTCGCCTTTTGCCTCGCGGCGCGCTCGGGCGCCGAGACCGAACCGCACGAGGATCCCTTCAGCCGGTATCTCTTTCCGCCCGATCGCGTCATCGGCCACGCGCAGGAGATCGGCCTCGATGAGGCTCAAAAAACTCGGATTCGCGAAGAGGTGCAGAAAGCGCAGCCGAAGTTCCTCGACTTTCAATTCGCCATGCAGGAGGAAGTGGGGAAGCTCGGTCGGCTCCTGCAGGAGAAACCCATCGACGAGGCGAAAGTCCTCTCCCAGATCGATCGCGTCCTCACGCAGGAGAGAGACATCAAGAGGCTTCATGTCTCGCTGCTCATCCGGATCAAGAACCTGCTGACGCCCGCGCAGCAGGCGAAGCTCACCGAGATGGACAAGGGCGGGCGGTAGCGGCCGAACCTTTTTTGACCAGGGCCGCCTCGCGGCCAGTGACATTCTGCGGCACCTGTCCGCCACAGGATTTTTTCGTGACTCATTGAGCCCTCGGGGCTTTCGCCCCGGCCTCCAGCCGGCATATCCTTCGCTGGCACCCAACATAAGGACATGTCTGTTTTGAGAAGGCGCGGCTGGCCCGAGCGAGGCTTCACGGTGATCGAGACTCTGATCATCCTTGCGATCATCGGCATCGCGGCCCTCTTTGCAGCGGCTTATCTGCGCTCCATCTTCAAGCGAGAGAGGCTGAAGACCTCCGTCCGGCAGATTTACGCGATTCTGCTCGACACCCGTATGGAGGCGATGCGGCGCAACCAGAACTGCGTGATGCTCATCGATCCGACCCATCGGCAGATCACCGTCTGGGCCGACGCGCTGCCGTACAACTCCGTGCAGGACCCCGCGGAGCCGACGCTCATCTCCTTCGTCATTCCGAACAGCGTCTTCTTCTCTTTCGCTCCCAGCGGGACCGTCAACGACGCCGCGGCGGTCTCCTTCGACACGTACCACGATAATCCGACTCTGGTCGATCGCGTCGTGTTTCGGGGAGACGGAACGATCGACTCTCCGCAAGCGGCCATCAGCCAGCGCCCCTCGAAGCCGGCCGTCCAAACGACCACCGTGCCGCTGGGGTCGATCAACTGCAACCCCGGCCAGCGCTGCCGCGGAATTTACATCTCCGACAGCTCCGCGACGGGCGACGTCCCCAACCGGAACACTTTCCGAATCAGTGTGGACGACTTCGTCTCGACAGGAAGGCCTTCGCAGCTCAAGTGGGTGCCGTCTCCCGCGGGAGGCAATCGAGGCGAGATCAATTACGTGCCGCCGCCGTGGCGGTGGGTGGACTGATGGCCAAGCGCAGCGGGCAGGACCGTCGAACCGGGTTGGCGCTCTTGGCGTTCGGCGCCGCCTCCAATTTCCTGCCCTGGATGGAGCTGATCACGGGCCAGACGACGACCGCCGAGCCGGTCACGGCGCGCGATTGGGGCATTGCGCTCTCGATGTGCGCTCTGGCGGCCGTGGTGCTCTGCGCGGCATGGCTCGCCGGCCGGCGACGTCCGGCGCGGGGCGACACGCGGATCAAGAATCCGCGCCGAACCGGTCTGCAAGCGACGCTCGCCACGTGCAGCGTGAACGCGATCCTGACGGCGGCCATCCTCTTCTTGAGGACGCGCGAGGTCGGAGGCCCCCTGGGCGAGTTCGGCGTATTGGCCTTCCTCTGGTTGCTCGTTTCCCTGCCCGTGCAGATCCTGGCCGCCTTCGCTCTCGGCCGCACGTCCGTCCACTCGCCCGGCCGGCGCCGGGCCTCGCGGCCTGCCCCGGTCGAGGCCTAGCAGGTTGCTGAAAAATCGTGTGGAGCGGCGTTGCGAGCGCCGCGGGGCCGGATGCCAGGCGCCGCGACGAGGGCGATGCCGCTGAGCATCGGGGAGGAGCGGCAACGCCGCAGACGGCTCCGCGCGTCTTTCGGCTGCGGCGGTCGCGCTGCGACCGGCAGCCGAGAATTTTCTGAGGGTTACGGGGCCCGCTCCGGGAGCAGAACCTCTCGGCCGCCGTTCGCGCAGCGAACGCCTGCGGCCGACGGTTAGACACGACGCCCGCATCCATTTTTCAGCAGCCTGCTAACCCTTCCCCCGTCCGTTTGACGCTCCTGCCCCCGTCGGGGATAATCGCCCGCTTTCGAAAAAAGCATCGGAGCCAAGCATGACGCGGAGACTTTCCCGGCGGGACATGAAGCGCAACGAGCTGGCGGAAGGCGTCCGCCACACGGTCGATTACGTGACGGAGCACCGCCGGGGTGTGACGGAAGCGGTTGGCGCCGCTCTGCTCATCGCGGCCCTCGTCGCAGGATTCTTGCTCTTCCGCGCTTGGCGCGAGAAGCAGGCCGGTGTGGAGCTGTCCGCCGGCCTCGAGGCGTTGGAGAGGCCGCTCGCGTCGGATGCGGCCGCGAAAGGTGCGCCGCGCACCTTCAGCACGGACGCCGAGCGCGAGAAAGAAGCGAAGGCTCACCTCGAGAAGGCAGCCGGCATCGGGGGAACATCGGCGGGCCGCGCGGCGGCGCTCGTCCTGGCGGCCCGAGCGACCGTCCCGGCATCCGCCGATGCTTTCGCGAAGGCGGCGCGCGAGCGCGCCAGGGAGATCTCCGCGCCGGGCGAGATCGACTCCGCGCGGCTGCTGGCAGCGCAGGGCAAGACTCCGGAAGCCCTCGACCGGCTCCGGCGCGCCATCGAATCATCGCGCACGACGGCACCCAAGGATGCGCTGCTCTTTGCGCTCGGCGAAATCTGCGAGCAGGCGGGCAACGCCACCGAGGCGAAGGCCGCCTTCGAGCGCATCGTCAGCGAGTACCCCGATTCTCCCTATCTTGCCGACGCGCGGACGAAGGCTGCCGGGAGTTAGCTTCGCGTCGCAGAGCCGTCATCGTCGTTTGCGATGGGCTGGGGATCGGCGCCGCACCCGACGCGGAGGCATATGGCGACGCGGGGAGCGACACGCTGGGCCACATCCTCGACCGCCACCCGACGCCTCTGCCGAATCTCGAACGACTGGGTCTGCTGGCCCTGCTCGAGCCTTCCCGCGGGGGCGCGCGGACGGGTGCGCGGGGCAGGGCCCTCGAGCTTTCGGCGGGCAAGGACACGACGACCGGCCACTGGGAAATGATGGGACTCGTCACCGAGCGGCCGTTTCCGCTCTATCCGAACGGCTTCCCGCCCGAGATCGTCCTGCCCTTCGAGCGATACGCCGGCAAGGAGGTCCTCGGCAACAGGGCGGCCTCGGGCACGGAGATCGTCGCTGAGCTGGGCGCCGAGCACCTCGACACGGGTCGGCCGATCCTCTACACGTCGGGCGATTCGGTCTTTCAGGTGGCCTGCCACGAAGACGTCTGGGCGCCGGACAGGCTCTGGGACCTCTGCCGCTTCGCGCGGTCGATCCTGACCGGCGAGCACCTGGTCGGCCGGGTCATTGCGCGGCCGTTTACCGGGGCTCCCGGCAAGTTCAGCCGCACGGCGAACCGGCGCGACTTCACGGTCGAGCCGAGCGGGGAAACCTGGCTCGACCGGCTGGTGCAGGCCGACCGCCGGGTCCTCGGCGTGGGCAAGATCGTGGATATCTTCTCCGGGCGCGGTATCTCGGACTCGGTCCACACCGGCTCGGACGCCGAGGGCATGAAGATCACGACGGAGGCTCTGCGTGCGGG
>WNGB01012731.1_pt1 | contig 12777 bp, 15 predicted proteins | sample 5400681 | NCBI WGS metagenome assembly WNGB01 (sample SAMN13153367, study PRJNA577476) | soil metagenome | isolation source: 115 cm soil or saprolite under grassland replicate 2 | place: USA:California | collected 2016-06-15 | reverse complement strand
AGCTAGTCGGCGCCGCAGTTTTCGTCGGCGGCGACGGGGCCGCCGGGAAGGCGACCGAGCAGGCCGGCCAGCTGATCCAGCTCCTCCTCGCTGAAGCGTGTCTCGAAGAACTCACGGATGTCCGCGATATGGGAGACGGACGCCTCCCGGAGCTTCGTGAGGCCCGCCTCGGTCAGAACGGCGTACGTGACGCGCCGGTCGCTGGCGCAGGCCGCCCGGTCGACGAGCCCAGCCTGCTCGAGGCCGTCAAGCAGCCGGGTGACGCCCGAGGCGGTCAGGATCAGCTTGTCGGCAAGATCGACGCGGCGCATCCGGCGATCCTCCGCGTGGGACAGGAGCAGGAGGGCCTCGTAGGCGTTGATCGTGAGCCCGTGGTCGGCCACGAGCCGGGCGTTCATGGCCCGGGTGGCGGCCGCGTTGGCCCGCAGAAGCCGTGCAAACGCCGCCAGGGCAGAAGCTTGCTCACTCAATACTTGACTTGACAATCTTTCTCCTGTACCTTTAGTTGCGCAATCAACTATAGCGCACTCAAGGAGGAGTGTAAATGAGCGTTTTGACAGACACCCAGCTTGGTTTGCCGACCGGGGTCTGGTCCCTCGACAAGATCCACTCGACGATCGGCTTCGAGATCCCGTATCTCGCGGGCACCTTCCGCGGCCAGTTCACGGACGTGGATGCCAGGGTCGACGAGAAGGGCCTCACGGGCTCGGCCCGCGTCGCCAGCATCGATGTCAAGGACGAGAATCTCTCGATTCACCTCCAGTCGCCGGATTTCTTCGACGCCGAGCGAAATCCCGAGCTGAAGTTCGAGTCTCGTGAGATCGACCGCTCCGGCGAGCAGATCACCATCAGCGGCGACATCAGGATCCGCGGCGTGACCAAGCCCGTCGAGCTGACCGGGACGATCTCGGAGCCCCTGACGGACTATGCCGACCGCGAGCGCTTCGGGCTCAAGCTCGAGACGGCGGTCGACCGGACGGAGTTCGGGGTCAACTGGAACGCCCCCCTTCCTAGCGGCGAGCCCGCTCTGCAAAACGAAGTCAAGCTCGTCGCCGAGCTCTACTTCATCAAGGAGGCCTAGGGGGCCATGAGGGTTCTCGGGATCTCAGGCAGCCTTCGCCGGGACTCCTACAACACGAAGCTCCTCCGTGCCGCGGAGGAGCTTCTCCCTCCCTTCGTCGAGCTGCAGGTGTGGGACGAGCTGAAGGCCGTCCCGCCCTTCGACGAGGACGACGAGCTCGGGCCCGAGCCGGCGGCCGTCGCGTCGCTACGCGAGGCGGTCAGGCAGGCGGACGCTGTTCTCTTCGCGACGCCGGAGTACAACGCCTCGATTCCGGGGCAGCTGAAGAACGCGGTCGACTGGCTCTCGCGCCCCTTCGCGACGACGCCGCTTCGGAACAAGCCGGCGCTCGTCGTGGGCGCAAGCACGGGCGCCTTCGGCGCGGTCTGGTCACAGGCCGAGCTGCGGAAGGTGCTCGCCACGGCCGGCGCGCGGGTGGTCGAGGCCGACGTCGCCGTCGGTCACGCGCCGGCCAAGTTCGACGAGGAAGGGCGGCTCGTCGACGAAGAGTTGCGCGAGCAGCTGGCCGAGGCGCTCGAGGTGCTGCACGCGGAGCTGCCCGGGCAGCCCGTCGCGATAGCCGTCTGACCGACTACCCGGCGGGCATGCTTGCGGCGTGCAGAAGATGCACGCAGATGAACATCTGACCGACGTCCCGCTCGTGCAGCAGCTCCTGGCCGCGCAGTTTCCGGAGTGGGCGGCGTTGCCGATCGAGCGTGTTCCGTCGTCGGGGACGGACAACGCGCTCTACCGGCTCGGCGACGACATGGTCGTGCGGCTGCCGCGAATCAAGTGGGCGACCGCGGGGATCGGGAAGGACTTTGGATGGCTTCCGCTGCTCGCGCCGCTCTTGCCGGTCGCGATTCCCTCGCCCCTGGCCCGCGGCAGGCCCGGCTCCGGTTATCCGTGGGAGTGGGGCGTCTACACCTGGCTTGGCGGCCAGAATCCGGAGGTCGGCGCCGGCTCGGAAGCGATCGCGCGCGACGTCGCCGACCTCCTTCGGTCGCTTCGTCGGGTCGACCTGCCGAATCCGCCGGCATGTCGGCGAGGCAAGCCGCTGGCGTCGCAGAACGATCAGACTCGGAAGGCGCTCGACGGCCTCGAGGGATTGGTCGACGCCGAGCTTGCGGCCGCCGTGTGGGACGAAGCGCTCGCGCTCCCGGACTGGGCGGGACCGGCCCTCTGGCTGCACGGTGATCTCCTGCCGGGGAACCTGCTCGTCCAGGGCGGCCGGCTGACCGGAGTCATCGACTTCGCCGTCATGGGCGTGGGTGACCCCTCCTGCGACCTGATCCCGGCGTGGTCCGTCTTCGAAGGCGATGCCCGAGATCTCTTCCGCCGCGAAGTCGAGGTGGACGATTTCACCTGGGCCCGGGGGCGAGCCTGGGCGCTGTCGATCGGGCTCGGCGCTCTTCCGTACTACAGGGAGACCAACCCTGCCTTCGCGGCCGTCGCGCAGCACATGATCTCGCAGGTGCTGGCCGAACCGAACGTACGTTCGTAACATCCTGGGTCCATTGCAAACGTCTTGTAAACAGCGGCGGACCTTGCTATCTTCTCCCTCAACCTAAGGGTGAGACTTACGTCTTGCCCCTGACTCCGGGGGACGCCAGATGGCCGCACGGCCCGCCGCAACCGCTGCGCAGAAGGCCCAGAGAGAGCTCGAAGACCTGCAGCTGGTGCTGCGTGCCCGGAACGGCGACGGCGGGGCGCTCGACGTCCTGATCCGGCGCTACACCGGCTTCGTGCGCCTCAAGGCGAGCTCGTACTTCCTGGCCGGCGGCGACTCCGAGGACCTCGTCCAGGAGGGCCTGATCGGGCTGTACAAGGCAGTCCGCGACTTCCGGGCCGACAAGGAGACGTCCTTCCGGAGCTTCGCCGAGCTCTGCGTGACCCGCCAGATCATCACCGCGATCAAGACGGCCACCCGCTTCAAGCATGCGCCGCTGAACACCTACGTCTCCTTCAGCCACACCCCGGCCGGCCAGGACTCGGACAGCGAGTGCACCCTCGGGGATGCCCTCCCGGGGCCGAGCGTGGACGATCCTTCCGTCTGCGTGATCTCCACCGAGGAGCTCCAGAGCCTCGTTTTCACCCTCGGGAGCGGGCTCTCCCAACTAGAAGCCGATGCTCTTCGTCTTTATCTGGAAGGCTCGTCGTACGAGGAGATGGCGGAGGAGTTGGGCTGCGACACGAAGACGATCGACAATGCGCTCCAGCGGGTCAAAAGGAAGATTTTGACCCACCAGAAGTCGCGGCAAGTGCTCCTGTAGTAGGAATATAGGGCGGCCGCAGAGCGTTTTAAATGGTGTGGCGCCGCCCAGGCGCCCGTTCTTTAGAGCTGTAGAGGAGTGAATTGAACTGACCAAGCTTGCTGAACTGGAACCCCGCGCCTTCGTCGAAGAGGCGGAGGAGCTCGGAGAGCTCGAGGAGGAGGTCCTCGAGGCGTATGCGCACGAGCATGAGCTCGAGGACGAGGAACTGTCCGCCCTCCGGGCCGAGCTCGAGGAGCGCGGCGTCGAGCTGATCTCCCATCCCGAGGCCGAGCCCGTCGCACGTCCCGAGGTGACTTCCGGCGCGATCGACAGCCTGACCCTCTTCATGAACGAGGCAGGCCGCTGGCCGCTGCTCACGGCGGCCGAGGAGGTCGCCCTCGCGAAGCGTGTCGAGCGTGGCGACGCCGCTGCGAAGGAGCGGATGATCAACTCGAACCTACGCCTGGTGGTCTCGATCGCCAAGCGCTACCAGGGCCACGGCCTGCAGCTGGGCGACCTGATCCAGGAGGGCGTGATCGGCCTGAACCGCGCAGTCGAGAAGTTCGACTGGCGCAAGGGCTTCAAGTTCTCGACCTATGCCACCTGGTGGATTCGCCAGGCCTGCCAGCGCGCGGTCTCGAACCAGTCCGCGACGATCCGCGTCCCGACGCACGTCCACGAGCGGCGCGTGAAGCTCAACCGGGCCAAGCAGCGGCTCCAGGCTGCGAGCGGCGACGAGCCGACGCCGGAGGAGCTCGCCAAGGCAACCGGTCTCGAGCTGCGCTATGTCGAGGAGGCGCTCGGTGCGGTCGAGGCGTCCGTCTCGCTGAACCAGGCCGTCGGCTCCGACGGCGAGGGCGAGCTCGGCGACCTGTTCGCCGACCCGAACTCGGTCGATCCGGAGACCGAGGCGGCCGAGGCGCTGCGTGCACGTTCGGTTCGCGACGCGGTGCGTCGCCTGCCGGATCGTGAGCGCCGTGTGCTGGAGCTCCGCTTCGGCTTCGACGGCGAGCCGACCTCGCTGGAGCAGATCGGCCGCGAGCTGAAGATCAGCCGCGAGCGTGTGCGGCAGGTGGAGCGGGATGCACTCGCACATCTCGAGCACCAGCTGGCTGACGTCGTCGCCATCTCAGGCGATGACTTGGTCCACGCGGCCTAGCGCAAGGCTGACACTGTGACGCGGCCGACTTCGTAGTCGGCCGCGTCACGAATTCCTGATCGCTGCGCGTTTCGAGCCGGTTCGACCCGCAACGCCGCGGCTGTGCGGACATCCAGGTCGCGATCGGTACGAGATAGACCTTGGCGGTATCAGGACAGTGCACACCGAAGAACTCAACTTGGCCACGTTAGTCGCGTCGCGCCTCGCCGGGGCGCATGTGGTGCCCGTAGCAGCTACACACGGCGAAGATAACCGCGCCCTTCCGAAGACGGCCAGTCTTGCATTGCACGCGGGCCAGATCTTGGCCATCGTCGATCACTAGGTCGTATCGTGTGTTCTCACCGAACGGCACGAGAACCGCGTAACCGCACTCCCGCAAGGCAAGCATCACCGCGAGCGTCGTCCGGTCTCCTTTGTCTTTGGGATGCTCCAGTTGGTTCAAGCGTGCTCGAGGCATCGGCTGGGCCGTGTCCTAAACAGACAACGGAACTTCGCCTACCATTAAGCGCGGCGCCGGAGTAGCTCAGTTGGTAGAGCAACGCATTTGTAATGCGTGGGCCGTCGGTTCGAGTCCGACCTCCGGCTCTTGGACGCTTCTACAAACGGTTCTCGAAATTCCAGTCGGTTCGAGCGACGCGAGCCATCTCAGTTAGCGCGGCCGCGACGTTCCTAGCGACTAGTGGTCCAGTCTGCAAGGAACGGTTCACCTGGGACGTGAACCGACCTCACGCCTGAGCCGTCTCCCCGGACGACGAAGATCCGGGCCCCGGTGAACAGCACGTATGCGCCGTGCTTCGACCAGACCGGACGCTCACCAAGCTGTCTGGTGAGGAGATGCTGGCCCGAGCCGTCGGAACGGGCGAGCCAGACGCGCGGGTAGTTCCCCGGTGCGCCTCGGTCGGATTGGTAGGCGATCGTCCTCCCGTCCGGCGACCAGGCGGGGCCTTGCTCGGATGCCGCTGAAGCGATCAGCGGCTTTGCTCCCGACCCGTCCGCGTTCATGACCCAGATGTCCCAGTTGTTGGAGCCATAGGTGATGTGGTCGAACGCGATCTTCCTTCCGTCCGGCGACCACGCGGGGTACTCGCCGTAGACCCGGCTGAGCCGCCTGCGGCCCGACCCGTCCGGGCGCATGACCCAGATGGTGGCCTTCCCAGCTCGAACCGAGCCGAAGGCGATTCTGCGGCCGTCCGGCGACCAGGCCGGCGAGTAGTCCAAACCTCGCCGCCTCGTCAGATTCTTCTGCTGCGAGCCGTCGGCGTTCATCACGTAGATCTGGCCCGACCTCTGGTCCTGGTGGCGGTACGCGATCCGTCGTCCGTCGGGCGACCAGGAGGGATCGAAATCCGCCGCCGGATCGTCGGTCAGGCGCACGAGAGCGGAGCCGTCGCCATTGACGGCGTAGATGTCCGCGTGCCCAAAGCTCCCCATCGAGAACGCAATGCGTCCCGCTGGCGTGTTGTTGGCGCGGGCGGCCGGCAGTGCCGCGACGGCAGCGAGGGTGAATCCGAGGGCCATGAGAAGTCGCATCACTCCGGTCTCAACCTCCGCGCGCGTGCCTGCTCCTTCGTTGTCGCGAGATGTGGGTTCGCTAGCCACCTCTACACCGCGAGCCCCGTCGCGGTTCCTACGCGCGTCGGCGCGGCAGGTACGCGAGGTGGAGACGGCTCTTGGAGGAGTCCCGAAAATGCGAAGCGCCCCGGCTTTCGCCGGGGCGCTTCTTGTCTGAGCGAAGGAGTAGTGCGGTACTACGCGGCTGCGGGAGCCGGCACGGCCTCCGGGCCCTTCGGCTCGTGCTCCAACCGGGGCAGCCACTCGAGCCACTTCGGCAGGTACCAGTTGGCGTCGCCGAGCAGCTTCATCGTCGCCGGCAGCAGCACTGCCCGGACGATCGTGGCGTCGATCAGCACCGCGGCGGCCAGCCCGATGCCCATCTCCTTCATGTCGAGGATTGGCATCAGCGCGAACACCGCGAACGCACCGACCATCACGAGCGCGGCGCTGGAGACCGTGCCGGCCGTCGTCGTGATGCCGTGCTCGACTGCGTCCGCCGTCGACATGCCGCGGTCGTACGCCTCCCGAATCCGGCTCAGGATGAACACGTGGTAGTCCATCGAGAGGCCGAAGAGGATCACGAACATGAAGATCGGCAGCCACGACGCGATCCCGCCGTTCCCCTGGAAGCCGAGCAGGCTTTCGCCCCAGCCCCACTGGAAGACGGCGATCAGCACGCCGTAGGCCGCGCCGACGGAGAGCAGGTTGAGCACGATCGCCTTCAGCGCGATCACGATCGAGCGGAAGGTGACCAGCAGCAGCAAGAACGCGAACACGAGCACGAAGCCGAAGACGATCGGAGCCTTCCGCTTCAGCAGCGAGTTCTGATCCGCTGAGATGGCCGTCAGACCTGTAACTGCGTAGTCCGCGCCGTCGACCTTGCCGATCGTGGCCGGGAGGACGTCGTTACGGAGCGTGCTGAGCGCCGCCATCGACTTTCCGTCCGTTCCTTCGCCGACGAGCGGGATGTCCATCCGGGCGACGGTGTGCGACGGATTGACCTCGACGTCGATCGACCCGGCGTTCAGGTTCGCCGCTTCGACCTTGGTCTTGAGGGCGGCGAGCGCCTGCTGCGCCGCGGGTGAGTCGATGTTCGCCCTGATCGCGACCTGGGCCTGATTGACCTCGCCATCCGAGAACGCCGAGCTGACCTTCTTGATCGTCTCCACGGTCGGTGCGCTGTTCGGCAGGGCATTCATGCCGCTCTGCGCCGTGTGGAGATGCAGCACGGGCAACGTCATGACGAGCAGGGCGCCGCCGGCAATGGCAGCGGCGATACCCGGCCGCCGAATTGCAGGAGCCAGGATTCGCTTCCAGAAGCGGTTCTCCCCGCCCTCACGGCGAAGCCGGTGCAGGAAGGGGATCTTGCCCTTCTCGACGCGGTCGCCGAGCTTCGAGAGGAGCGCGGGCAGCACCGTCAGCGACCCGAGCATCGCGATGCCGACGACCATCATGGTGGCGATACCGAAGCCGAGGTAGGTCTTGTCGCCGGCGAACATCAGTCCGGCCATCGCGATCATCACCGTGAAGCCGGAGATGAGCACCGAACGGCCCGACGTCGCCGCGGCGGCTTCCAGCGCGGCACGCGCGCCTTTGCCTGCCGCACGCTCCTCGCGCTCCCGCTTGAGGTAGAAGAGCGAGTAGTCGACGCCGACTGCGAGCCCGATCAGCAGGATCACGGCGCTGACGTTGCTGTCCATCGGTACCAGGTGGCTCGGCAAAGCGACGAGCCCGACCGTCGCGATCACGCCGGAGAGCGCGAGCAACAGCGGGACGCCGACAGCGATGAGCGACCCGAAGACGAGCAACAGCACGATGATCGTGATCGGGATCGACCGCTCGCCCGCGGTCTTCAGCTGATCGTTGAACATCTTGTCGAGCGCCTTGTTCGAGCTCACCGATCCCGCTTCGCCGACGTAGAAGCCGGGATGCCGGTCGGCGACCTTCGCCACGGCCGCCTCGATCGGATCGATCTTCTCCTTCGCGTCGTCGTACTTGCCCTTCATCTCGAAGGTGACCATCGCCGACCCGCGATCGCCGGAGACCTGATCCTCGTTGGCGGGGTCGTACGGTGACTTGACGTTCTTGACGGCCGGGTTGTCCGTGACCGCCCCGACGACGTCGTTGACCGTCGAGCGGAACTCGGACGCGTTGACCGAGAGCTTCGAGCTCTGGATCAGCACGATCTCGGTCAGTGCGTCCGACTTCGGAAAGCCGTCCTTGAGGATCTGGTCGGCCTTGTGCGACTGGCCGGTGTTGACGTCTTCGTCCTTGATGTTCTGCGTTCCGACCTTGGCGCCGATCATGAATGCGGCGACGACGAACACGAGCCAGCCGAAGACCGCGGTCTTCCAGTGGCTCGCGCTCCAGCGACCCATTCGGGCCGCAATGTTGTTCGAGCGTTTCAGGGGGGACATGGCTTGCTAGCTCCTTCGCTTGGTTGACAGTTCGAATCTGTCAGCGTCGAGAGCCGCTGGAAATGCGGCTCCCTGGCCTCTTCGCGGGTGGTGAGCCGCACCCCGGAAGGGCGAAGGCCGCCGGGGGAGCGGCGGCCTTCAGGAGGAGGGAGGAGTGGTGTGGGACCTAAGCGTTCGACAGCTGCCACAGCACACGAACGAGGAGGAGTTCGTCCGTGGCGGCTCCGTGGTAGCGAAGCTCTCCGTTCAGCGTGTCGACGTCCATGGGCACAGGATCGCTCCCCGCGCAATGCCAAACCAGGGGGCTGACTGGCGTCCTGTGGTGCGGTTTTCCCCCTTAGGACCGCAGATACGTTAGAACCGCCAAAACGCGGCGGTGATCCTCTGCCGTGGCGGGCAGGCGCAGCTTGCTGAAGATGCTCGTGACGTGCTTCTCGACCGCCCGGAGCGTGATCACGAGCTGCTCTGCGATCGCCTGGTTGGAACGTCCTTCGGCCATCAGCCCCAGCACCTCGCGCTCGCGCGGGGTCAGCTCCTCTAGCGGATCGTCCCGGCGACGCCGGCCGACGAGCTGTGAGACGACGGCCGGATCGAGCGCCGAGCCGCCCTCCGCCACGCGGCGTACCGCGGCCGCGAACTCGTCCACGTCCGAGACGCGGTCCTTGAGCAGGTAACCGACGCCCTCGGCGTTCTCGCCGAGCAGCTCCATCGCGTACGCGGGCTCGACGTATTGCGAGAGGACGAGCACGCCCGTTTCGGGCCAGCGCTCGCGGATCTGCTGCGCGGCGCGCAAGCCCTCGTCCGTCTGCGTCGGCGGCATGCGGATGTCGATGAGCGCGACGTCGGGCTTGTGCATCCCGACGTGACGAAGGAGATCGTCGGCGGTTCCGCTCTGGGCGACGATCTCGAACCCGGCGTCCTCGAGCAGGCGTGCGATTCCCTCGCGCAACAGGACGGAGTCGTCGGCGAGGACTACGCGCACGCCGCGGAACCCTTTGCGAGCCGTGCTGAGCGATGGGAACTGCGTCGGTAGCCCGACGGCGTTGAGCTGGAACAGCCGCTCGGGCTGGTCGATGCCCGGCAGCTGATGGTCACCGAGATCCTCGAGCTCATGGCCGGAGTCGAGCGCATCGTGCGTCCGGCGCGACAGCAGGATCTGGCCGCCGCTGCCTGCCTGGCAGATTCGCGCTGCGCGATGGACGTCGAGGCCGAAGTACGTCTCGCCGCGGATGGCGGGCTCACCGGTGTGCAAGCCCATCCGGACTCGCAGCTCGACGCCTGCCGGCCACTCGTGCTCTGCGAACGCCTTCTGAGCGGCCACGACGGCCGCTGCAGCCTCGTGGGCCTCGGGGAACACGACGAAGAACTCGTCGCCGCGTTGATCCACGACCGTCCCGTTCTGACGCTCGACCTCGTCGCGGAAGAGGCGCCGGTGGTCGTCGAGGAGGTGCGCATAGTGGTCGCCCAGTTGCTGGACGAGCTGCGTCGACCCTTCGACGTCGCTGAAGACGAGTGTGACGGTCCCATGTGGAAGATTCGGCATGCCAGCCTACTCCAGGGGGATCTCCGCCCGAACACGGGTTCCCGCGCCGGGAGGGCTGACGATCTCGAGCTTCCCGCTCAGCGCGGCGACGCGGTCGGCGAGCCCCCGCAGGCCTGACCCGCGCAGGGGGTCGGCCCCGCCGACGCCGTCGTCCGCGACCTCCACCACCGCCACTCCGTTGCTCCGGTCCACCTTCACCTCCACTGCGGAAGCCTGGGCGTACTTGGTCACGTTTGCAAGCGCCTCCGACACCACGTAGTAGGCAGCGGCCTCGACCTGGGGCGGAAGCTCACACCCCGGGCCGTCGATCTCCACCGGCAGGGGGGCGCGTGCGGCGAGGGCCTCGAGTGCGGCGTCGAGCCCGCGGTCGGTCAGAACGGCAGGATGGATGCCCCGCGCCAGCTCGCGCAGCTCCTCGAGCGCCTGCGCCAGCTCCTCCCTCGAGGCGTCCAGGAGCCGGGCCGTGCCCTCGGGGTCGGTCCGGATGCGCCCCTGGGCGAGCCGCAGCGACAGTGAGAGGGAAACGAGTCGCTGCTGGGCACCGTCGTGCAGGTTGCGCTCCAGCTTGCGCCGCTCCTCGTCGCCCGCCGCGACGATGCGTGCGCGTGACGCCTCGAGCTCCTCGTGCTGGCGCTTCCGTTCGGTGATCTCGCGGACAATCATCAGGAACTCGTCCTCGCCGCTCGGCGCGAAGCGCGCTTCGTAGTTGCGCGTCTCTCCGGAGAAGTCGAGGTCGTACTCGATCATCTGCAGCGTGCCGCGGTCGACCGCGGCCTGGCCGGCCGCAAGCACGCGGTCCGCCAGCTCGGCGGGGAGGCGCTCGTGCACATTGCGGCCGACGACGACCTCGTTGAGCAGGTCGCGCGGGTTCGGCGCGTTGTAGCCGCGGTAGGTCCCGTCCCGCGCGATCCGGAACATCAAGTCGGGCATCGCCTGCAGGACGGCGCGGTACCGTTCGGCCCGCGCCTTGACCTCGACCAGCAGCTTGTCGCGTTCGAGGGCGATCCGTGCGGCCCCGGTGATTGCGTCCAGCAGCTCCGGCTCTTCGCGGAGCGCGGCGTCGTGCACGATCGCCGCGACGGGCGAGTCGGCGTACTCGAGCCGGGTAACGACGCGGTGCCGAGTGTCGAGGGGCAGCTCGAAGTGGTTGCCGTCGACGTCGACGTAGTGGGCGCCCTCCTCGTACCAGTATGCGACCTCGGCCGTCGGATCGCGCAGCGCTTGCCGCAAGCCCTCCTGTACCTCCCCCGGGCTCGCGCGCTCGGGGACGCGGCTGAAGATCGTCGCTGACGATCGTGTTCGCGACGCCCGAGAACGGCGTCACGACGAAGCCGATCGCCAGCAGCAGCACGCTCAGGCCGCCGGACAGGTAGACGGGACGCAGCTGACGGCGCATCGCCGGAGTCGCCCGGCGCCAGCGGCCGATCAGCAGCGCGAACGTGCTGGCGAAGAGAGCGACCGCAACGGTCGTCCACACAGTTGTCTCCACCACGTGCGCGGCGTGGTTGTGCGAGACGAAGACCAGATTGTCGGGACACGCATGCGGCTTGCACGTGTGGCGCTCGGGAAACATCGAGTCGAGCAACGGCGCCAGCAAGGCCGTCGCGTAGGCGCCCACGACGATGGCGCGTCCGTTGCGGCTGATCAGCCTGCCGCTCGGGTAGGCGAGCAGCAGGTGGAGGAACGCGGCGATGAACAGGCTGCCAAGCAGGTTCCCGAGCGTGAAGGGCAGTGCGTCGTTCGCCTCGTAGAGGCTGGTGGCGAGAATGCCGAAGCCGACCGCCACCATCAACACGCCGGTGCGGTTCGCGGGCCGTCGCGTCCAGCCGATCAGTCCCGCGAGGACGAACGACATGCTCACGAAGAGGGCGAGCGCGATCGTGAAGCCCGGGTGCTCCTCGTGGTCGCTCGTCAGAGTCAGTGCGACACCGGCGGCACCGGCGGCGATCGCCGCCGGCCCGAAGTAGAGCCAGGGACGCGACAGGGTCACGCTGCAAAAAACGCCGCAATTGCGGCGCCGGACAGATCTGCTTTCGGGACGAAGCCGTGGGCGCCGCAATCACCGATGCAGCGTCCGTAGTCGGCTCTGTCACGGCTCGAGGTGAGAATCACCGCGGGGGGATCCTCCAGCTTCCGGAGCCGGGCGGCGACTTGAAAGCCGTCGATGTCCGGGAGCTGAACGTCGAGCAGAACGAGGTCGGGATGGAGCTCCCGCGCGGCCGCGACCGCGCTTTCCCCGTTCTCAGCCTCGCCGACGACGTCATATCCCTCGGCCTCCAGGAGCGTTCTCGCGCTGGCCCGAAAGCTCGGGTGGTCGTCGACGATCAGAACTGTCACTCCCACAGTGTCGTCCCCTCGGGCGGCCAGCCGAATACGGTTACCCACACTCTTTCCTACCGGCCTACAGCCGCCTTGGGTCGGCCCTTTTGGGGTGCTCCGACCGAGCCGGCGGCCGGGATCTCGACGTAGAAGATCGAGCCCTGGCTGCCGTTGGGCTCGACCCAGATCCGGCCGTCGACCCGCCGCACCAGCTCCTGCGCGATGTACAGCCCGAGGCCCGTGCCGCCGATGCCGCCGGTCATGTCGGGATCGAGCCGGTAGAACTTCTCGAAGATCCGTCTCTGCTCGAGCGCCGGGATCCCGAGCCCGGAGTCCGCCACGGCGAAGCGGACGACCTCGTCCGCAGCCTCGACCCTGAGCTGCACGTCTCCGCCCGCAGGCGAGTACTTGATCGCGTTGTCGATCAGGTTGTCGAGGACCTGCCGGAGCTGTGACTCGTCCGCGGCGAC
>WNGB01011387.1_pt1 | contig 12778 bp, 12 predicted proteins | sample 5400681 | NCBI WGS metagenome assembly WNGB01 (sample SAMN13153367, study PRJNA577476) | soil metagenome | isolation source: 115 cm soil or saprolite under grassland replicate 2 | place: USA:California | collected 2016-06-15 | reverse complement strand
CACTTCGTGGCCGAAGATCGCACCGGTCGATACGCGGAGCCGCGCCGTGTACAGCCCTGGCACGTCGGTCGCGAACTGCGTCGATGCATTGCCGGCATCGTCGAATGGCACTTTGGCGGTCAGGTTTCCGTTCACTGTAAACACCGCGGCCGGGGCGTCCTTACGGTCGCCCGATTCGATCGTGGCGCGTAGCATGACGGTCTGCCCGATAACGGTGACGTCGGGATCTGCCCTCAAGCGAAGACGTATCGTCTTGTCCGGGCCGGAGCCGGGCCAGCCGAGAATCCCGCGAGACACAGGCGCATCTCCCTGCGGGCTCGGCGGACGCGCTTCCTGGCCACTTCTCGCTGCAGTCGCCGGAGCGCTGCTACCTGTGAGGCCGACCACACTATCCCCTATTGTTCTGGCGACCTGTCGGCCATCCGCCATCGGCGACGGCTCGTCGACGACGAAATAAACGGGACGGTAGCCCCGGGATTCGGCGGCCGCGAACAGGCGGTTCGCCTTCGCACGTCCATCCGCGCTCAGCGCGTACAGGACTGCAAGGCCGGCCAGCACGGTGAAAATCAGGACGGTCGCGGGTGCGCCGAAAATCAGGACGGTCGCGGGTGCGCCGACCGACTCGGCGATCCAGTCTCCGAGCGTTCGCTCGAGAACCAGGAGGATGAATCCGGCGACGAGCATCAGAAAGATGTCGATACCGGCGTGCGTGAGCTGGACGAACAGGGCGGCGACAACGAGCACGGCCACGGCCCATCCGACCGGCCGGAGGGCCCGAGGAGCGATCAAGACACCGGACGTTGCCATCGTGCCCTTTTCTTACGGCCCTCGCCGTCCCACATCCTACGACATCAGCCGGACCAGACCCTCCACACAGCCGCGCAGGAAGTTCTCGACCCAGGTCAGCGTCGAGCCGGCCCCTCCGCTCATGGTGAGCACGAAGAGGACCAGCATGACCAAGGGAATGGCGGTCATCATCCCGTCGCGACCGCCGCCAGAAGTGCGCATGTTCTTCTCCCCGCTCCGTTACGCGTACGTGGCCGGCAGTTCCCGGTCGTCGACGAAGTACGCGGCGCAGGCGGCCTCGAGCAGATCGGGCTTGAGGGCGGGAGGTTCGCCGAGGTACTCGGCGAGCGAGACCACCTGGTTGAGGAGATCTCGCGGCTGGCAGCCGCGAAGCTGAATCTGGCGTGGCTTGAAATAGGTTGACAGCAGCGTCTCGACGACATCCGGATGGTACTCGAGCTGCTGGTCGCGGCAGCAGTTCTCGAAGATCTGCAGGAATTCCGCCTTCGTCGGGCTCTCCGCAAAAATCTTGTAATGGATGCGGCGGAGAAAGGCTTCATCCACCAGTTCCGCCGGGCGAATGTTCGTGGCAAACACAATCATGGTCATGAACGGGATGTCGAACTTCTGCCCTGTCTGGAGCGCCAGGAAATCGACGCGGCTTTCGAGCGGTACGATCCACCGGTTCAACAGATCCCGCGGCGGACAGTGCTGGCGCCCGAAGTCGTCGATCACGAGGACGCCGCCGTTCGCAATCGCCTGGACGGGCGCGCGGTAGAAGCCGAGCGACGGGCTGTAGCTCAATTCGAGCTGATCCAGCGACAGCTCGCCGCCGACCATGACCATGGGCCTGCGGCACCGCACCCATCGGCGGTCCGTCTCGCCGCCCAGATCGAGGCCCGTGATCTCGGTCTCGGGCAGCACGACATGATTCACGGGATCGAAGAAGCGGATGATGCTGCCTTCGACCTCGATCGCGTGCGGCACCAGAATGTCTCCATCCAGCAGCTTATGGATGGCCTGCGAGATGACGGTTTTGCCATTGCCCGGCGGTCCGTACACGAACATGGAGTGCCCGGCGTTGACGGCCGGGCCCAGTTGATCGAGCACGCGCCCGCTGATGACCAGATGTGAAAAGGCCTTGCGCACGGCGGCGCGATTCACCGTACGCGGCATCGCGGCCTTGAACGCGTGCATGTACCGGCGATACTGCTCGAGCGGGACGGGAGCGAATCCCACGTAGTGATTCTGCTCGAGGAACAGCATGGCACGCGATCGGCCGGTGTCGGTAATCCTGTAGTGATAGGAGCCGCTGCCCAGCGCGCCGCCCGAGATCTCGACGTGATGCTGCTGCTTGATGCCGGCGAGGACCGATTCCACCGCGCAGAACGGCAGCCCGAGGCGCCGCGCGAGCTCGGTTCCCGTGAGCTCGCCCGAGAAGTGCAGCGTCTTCAGTGCCAGCTGCGTGATCAGGTCCCTGGAGAGGCCGGCCTCTTCGAGGGTTCTCGGTGACGGCAGCGTCAACAGGTTCAGTGTCTCAACGATACTCATCAAGCTGCTCCGGGTTCAGGGCCGCGCGGCGCGCCTGCACGGCACGCCCGGTCGCAATCCTCAGCGACGGGTTTGCCGTGGACGCCTGGTCGAACGCCTCGGCCGCTTCTCGATACCGGCCGGTCGCCAGGCGAAGCATCCCGACGTTGTACCAGCGGTCCGCCGTCCGATCGCCGGACAGCAACTGCTGTTCGGCGGCGGTGACGTTTTCGCTGGCGATGTACGCCAAGGCGAGATTGTTGCGCGCGGCTTCGAAGTCGGGCGACTCTGCCAGCGCCAGCTTGCAGAAGCGTTCCGCTTCGGCGCCGTGTCCCGCCGACCCTTCCAGATAGCAGAGATTGTTCAGGGCAAAGGTCGCATGGCTGTCGAGGGCTACCGCCCGCTCGTAGGCACCGCGCGCATTCGCGTTCTGGCCAAGCAGCTGCATGACGGTGCCAAGCGTGTTATAGATTTCGGCAGAGTCGGGATTGCAGTGAATGGCCCGGTATGCGTCGCCCATGGCAATGTCCGGGCGGCCCCACGCGCGCCAGAGGCGGGCCATGCCGTCGTACGCGGCGGCATCGCACCGATTCAGCGCGATTGCCCGCTGCAGATGGCGGAATGCAAAATCGAGCACGCCCGCGTCCCGGTATGCGGCCGACACGGCCCGGTGATTCGCAGCGGTGTCCTGCATCGCGACCAGCAGCAGTGCCTTGGCGAGAGTGGAATCCCTCGTTTCGAGCGTCGGCAGCAACGAGGACTTCGGTGCGGCCGTCGCCTGCAGCTTTCGCACCTTCCGCATGTATTCCTGCAGTTGCGGCGGCGGTCCTTTGACCGGCTCGTCAAAGGTGACCGTCGGCTGTCCGGGCTTGATGAAGCGCGACGAGAATCCCGAACGGCGAGCGGCGCAGCCGCTGGACGCCAGGGCGAGCACGAGCGCGAGGATCGCCGTTCGCATGGCGCTCGCACAGAGCCACGCACCTGCCCCTCGATGTGGCAATACAGACATGGAAGACGTTCGCGTTCCCGTTTTCAGGTCGTCGGCGTTCTGCTTCACTCGTCGTCGCGGCCAAGCCGTGAACGGCGCCTGAGCAGATACATGAGCAGGAATGCCACCGCCAGTACGAGGAGGACGATATTCGTTGTAGTCATTGACATGCTTCTCCTTGAAATCCCGAGCCTGAGCCCCGCTATCTGACTATTTCTGACGTTCCACGACGTCAGGTTTGAAGAGCCGGAAGTATTCGATGACGGCCGGCCCGAGAATCGCGACATACAGCGCGGGAAACAGGCAGAACACCAGCGGGAACACAAGTTTCACGCCGATTTTTCCCGCACGTTCTTCCGCCGCCTGGCGCCGCTTCGTCCGCGAGACCTCCGCGTGGGTTCTCAGCGCCTGCGCGATGCTGGTGCCGAAGCGATCGGTCTGCACCAGCATGGACACCAGCGATCTCACCTCGTCGACCTTCGTACGCGACGCAAAGTTCTTGAACGCCTCGAGGCGCGGCTTTCCCGCGCGCATTTCCGTGCTGATGAGCCGCAGTTCGTCGGCCAGCGCGGGGTACGCAATGTCGAGGTCGTCGCTCGTCTTGAGGATCGCTTGGTCGACGCTCGATCCTGCCTCGATGCAGACGATCATCAGATCGAGCGCATCCGGGAGGCCGTTGCGGATCTGTTTCTGGCGCAGAGCCGTCTGCCGGCCCAGCCACACGCTCGGGAGGACGAAGCCGAACGCGGCGGCCAGCAGAGCGAAGTACCAACGCGAGAAGCCGAAGAAGACGAGCGCCGCACCGCCGACCACGAAGGGCAGCAGCGTCTCGGCGCTGCCGTACAGCACCGCGGTCGTCAGGTTTCGGTACCCGGCGGTCGCGAGTCGCCGGCGCAGCCCTGACATGTCCTTCGGAGACTTCGGCGTCAGCTGCTGGAATCGTTTGATCCATGGCGCTGGTGTCTCACTGAGATGCAGTTGTGCGAGGACGCTGCGGTTGCCCTGCTGCGAAAGCCGCCGGATTTCCCGCTGCTCGGGAGTGCTCCACGTCAACATCGTCGAGACCACGGCCCCGCCGAGCAGGGCGACCGATCCGAAGATCGCAAGCAGGATGAGAGCGAATTGAATGGTCATACGTCCTCAGTATTCGATCCGCACGATCCGGCTGATGATGAAGACCCCGATCACCTGAAGGACCAGGGCTCCGACGATCATTTGAATGCCCAGCGGATCGGTGTAGAACTTCCGATACGTGTCGCCGCTGGTGATCGCGAAGAAGAGTCCCAGACTGACCGGCAGCGCCGACAGAATCCAGCCGGTGATACGGCCGTGCGCCGAAATGACCCGGACCTGACGTTTCACCCTGAAGCGGTCGCGAATAATCGACGAAAGGTTGTCGAGCACTTCGGACAGGTTGCCGCCGGCCTCCCGCTGGGTCAGGACCGCGGTCACGAAGAACTTCGCGTCGAGGATCGGGATCCGCTCGGCGAACGCCTTCAGCGCCTCCGGCAGCGGCATGCCGAAGTTCTGCTGGTCGAACAGTTGCCGGAACTCGGGGCCCACCGGGTCCCGCATCTCGTCGGCCACCATCGACAGTCCCGTGGTCAGGGCGTGACCCGCGCGCAGCGCGCGGGCCAGCAGGTCGATCGCTTCCGGAAACTGCTCTTCGAATTTCGTCATTCGCCGGTCGCGGAGCATCCGGAGAACGCCGTAAGGAATCCAGGCCGCCCCCGCGGCGAATCCAAGCCCCACCAGCGGCAGGTGAAGAAACCGGAGAACTGCCAGATAGGCGAGGCCCGCCAGGCAACCGGACGCAAGAAACACCGAGCCGACGCTGATCTTCACACCCGATTGCGTAATGGTGCGCTGCACCGGATTCACGAGCCGGCCGGCGCTGCCGAGGAGTGCATCGAGCGCGCCGACTTCGCTCAGCTTCTCCGGTTGTTTCAGCAGGGCGCCCACGCCCAACCGGGTCTTCGGCGTCCGCTTCAGCCGTTTGTGAAGCGCGTCGTGCTCCTGGGCCTCGGCGCGGTCCACGAAGACCCAATAGAGTCCGTAGACGAGCCCGACGATCACGACGAACGTCAGAACAATCAGTTGCATGGTCTACCTCTTCACGCGACAGCCTGCACGTGTTCGAACATGTCGATGGGCAGGCGAATGCCCATGGTCGCGAGGCGCTCGGCGCACTTGGGCCGTACGCCGGTGGCGCGGAACCGGCCCGTGACCTTCCCCTCCGGCGTCATGCCGGTGCGCTCGAAGACGAAAATGTCCTGCATCGTGATCACGTCCTGCTCCATCCCCGTGATCTCCGAGACGGCCGAGACCTTGCGGGTGCCGTCGGGCATTCGCGAAATCTGCACCAGCAGGTTGACCGCGGATGCAATCTGCTGCCGCACGGCTCGATCCGGGATGTTCAGATTGGCCATCGCGACCATCGTGTCGAGGCGATACAGCGCGTCCCGCGGACTGTTGGCGTGAATGGTCGTCAGACTGCCGTCGTGCCCGGTGTTCATGGCCTGCAGCATGTCGAGGGCCTCTTCACCGCGGACCTCACCCACGATAATCCGGTCGGGGCGCATGCGCAGGGCATTGACGACGAGCTGTCGCTGCCGGACGGCGCCCTGGCCCTCGATGTTGGCCGGACGTGTTTCCATGCGCACGACGTGACGCTGGCGCAGGGTGAGCTCGGCCGCATCCTCGATCGTGACGATCCGCTCACGCTCCGAAATGAAGCTCGACAGAGCGTTCAGCAGCGTCGTCTTCCCCGCGCCGGTTCCGCCCGAAATAATCATGTTCATGCGGGCCGACAGCGCGCCCTGCAGGAAGTCGAGCATCGGCTGCGTCAGCGACTGGCGGCCGACGAGATCCTGCGCGCCGATGCGGTCGGTGCGAAACCGCCGGATCGAGAGCACCGGCCCGTCGAGTGACAGCGGCGGGATCACTGCGTTGACACGGGACCCATCCTGGAGCCGGGCATCCACCATCGGACTCGACTCGTCGATGCGCCGGCCGACCATGCTCACGATCCGCTCGATGATGCGATAGAGGTGGGCGGCATTCTGGAAGGTGATGTCCGTCTCTTCGAGCCGGCCTTCCCGCTCCACGTAGACCTGGTTGTATCGATTGACGAGAATGTCCGAGATGTTCGGGTCCTTGAGGAGCGCCTCGAGCGGGCCGAGCCCGAAGATCTCGTGAAGGACGTCCGTGATCAGCGAGTCGCGCTCGAACAGACTGAGCGGCGTCGTCTGGCTCTCGCGATCGAGCAGCGTCAGGATCAAATCCTTGATTTCGGGCTCGGCGTCCTCACGCTTGACGCGGGCCAGCCGCTCGAGATTCAGGCGGCCGAGCAGTTCGTTGTGAACCCGCCCCTTCAGGTCTTGGTACTGCGGGGAACGCACATCGGCGGCGGAGGTCTTCGGCGCAGAAAGCTGAAACAAGCTTGACATTACCTGGTCTCCTGGGCCGTGCCCTTGCGCGCACTAAAGATGCTGAATCGGGCGGCCGTGCGTTCTTTCGATTCTTTCTTTTCGATTCCGGTCAACCCCTTCGCGAAGCGCACGAAGGCACCGGAGAGCTCGTTATGGTTATCGAGTGTCACGGGCAGGCCCTTGTTGAGCGCCTGCAGAGCGCGTCGATAGTCGCTTGGGAACGTGAACTTCACCGGCGATCCGACGGCCCGCTCCACGTCCTCGTGGGCGATATCCGCCAGACGATCCGAGCGGCTCACCACCACGGTCACCTTGCCTTTCCCGTATCGCTGACGCAGAGCCGTCGCGATCCGGCTGGCGCTGCGGACCGTGGCCAGTTCCTGGTTTGCGACCACCACGATCTGCGCGGCGGTCTCGAGCGCATCGAGGACCGTGGCATCCGACCGCGGCACGTCGAGGACGATGTAGCGGTAGTGCCGTTCGGCGAATTCCAGAATCGTCCGAATCCTGCGCACGTCGACCGGATTGAGCATCACCCGATCGGAGGACGCCAGCAGATCCACACCGGCTTTCGTCTTGACGACGAGGGTCTTGAAAAATGATTCGTCGAGCCGGTGCGTGTTCTCCATCGCATCGACGATGGAAAATCGTGGCTCGGCGCCGAGAAACACCGCGGCATCGCCGTTGGCCACGTGGAGATCGATCAGCAGGGTGCTGTGCGGGTCGAGTTTTGCGAGCGCCGTCGCCACATTCACCGCGACCGTGGTCGTACCGACACCACCCTTGGCGCCAAGGAACGCATACGCCTGTCCCGACTGCGTGGACGAGGGACGGCTCGCCAACAGACGCCCCACGGCGCTGCGCAGCTCCTCCTCGGTGATGTTCGTGACGACTTCCGTGACCCCGGCGCGCATGGCCTCCAGCAGCAACGCCGGTTCCATGCGGGACGTCACGATGATGACCCCGGTGCCGGGATGCTGGCGTTTGAGGATCGGCAACGCCGTCGGCAGATGGTTTTGATCGCGGACGTCGAGGACAAGGACGTCCGGTTGCCGGGCCGCGGGCTGCGCCAGAGCCGCGAGCTCCGCCCCCGCCACCGCGGGCGCCTGCATCCCGCACGCGCGCAGCACGTCCTCGAGCTGCCGATCCGTCGAACCGACGAGAAGAATGTGTGCCGACACCTATTGACTCCTAACGAACCAGCCGTACGACTTTGATGAACGACGCCGAGTCCTCGACCGTGCCCACGCCTGACGCGAATGACCCTGGAAGCGAGACGATCCGGCCGACAACGTCTTTGTTGGGATCGGGACAACCATTGGTGTTGGTCGGATCCAAGGTGACGTCCTTGCACATCCCCTCGACAAAGAACCCGATGATGTTCGCGACCTTGGCGATGCACGTGGTACCCGAGCAGCCCTGGGATATGTAGTTGTTGATGTCGATGATGGCGATCGGTCGGATCCGCGGGGTCGCCATGTTGACCGCGCCGTTCGCGTCGACGACCGCTCCCATCAGCCCATTGGGACCGACTCCGGTGATGCTGGGGTTCCAGTGCGCGGCGGAGTCCTGGCCGACCACTCCCTTGGTGAAGTCGCCGATGCCCTGGCTCGTCGGCCCCTGGGAGACACCCGTCTTGACGCTGATACAGCCATGCGCCCAGTCGAGCGCGGTGCAAGTGGTCGCCTCGAGCGCGATGCCGATGCCCTCGGGGTTACAGTGCTCGATATTATATTTGTAGTCCTGCGAGCCTGTGCTGTTGGGTAGATCGACTTCATTCGCCCAGCCGGAGGAATAGGTGCCGGGGCTGCCGCTCTTCAAGATGAGCTGGCGCCCATAGTCAACCCCCACCCGCCAACCCGTGTGGTTCGGATTGTTGTTGTAGGGAGCGACGTATTGGTCGTCGTGCCCCAGCGCCTCCGGCTGGAACATGTCATTCTGCGTCCAGCCCGCGATGCCTTTCTCACCATCGTTGGGGAAGTACGTCGTGTCGACGCTCTCGTCGAAGTTGTCGGCCCACCGGTCGATCACCGCAAACGGAAGAAGGCATCTGATTGAATTGCCGTTGGCCGTCTGCGCGGTCGCTGTCGCTCTGACGCCCTGCGAGTTGACGCCGACGATCTTTCCGAAGAATGTCGGCAACTCCGGGCCCCGCAGCACCCCACTTCCACTGCGATCCGGTTCAGCGCGGAACACATCGACGCGCACGCACCCTTTGTTGGTGCCGCAGGGCGGCAGGCTGATCTCACCGGGACCGGTCCCGGAGACGTCGATGTCGACGTTGCCCGTGACCGGCGTCACGTCGTTGGCGGTTCCGAAGACGTAGTTCTCCGACACCAGCTGCGCGGCCGACCGCTTCGCACTGGCGTTGTCCCCTTCGTGCACGAGCGCGGTGGCCCCCGCCAGCGCGCCGGCATCCGCCGCGTTCTGCGCCTGGCGGCGGCTGACCCACATCAACCCGTAGTCCACGACAAACGACACGAAGGCCAGCATCGCAATCAGGGCAATCGCGACATGGATCGTGATCGCGCCGCGCTCGCCGCCAAATCGAGAGGTGTTCATCGTCTTCAACCTTCTTGGCTTACCGTCCACCGGACTTCTTCTTCGCCGGAGCCGCAGGAGGTTCGGGCGCATCCACCGTGCCAGTCCCCTGGAGATCCTTTCCAAGGTCGGCACCGTTGCCGTTGCCCTTGTCCTTCTTTTCGTCCTTCTTCGGCGTCATGAAAGGCTTGAAGCGGGTCGGCAGAGGCGGCACCTCGTCGGGATCTAGCGCCCTGACCAGCCTCGGCGTAATCAGCACCAGCAATTCGGCCTGTTCGGCGCGCTCGGCCTTCGACTTGAACAGGTTGCCGATGATGGGCAGCTTGCTCAGGAACGGGATCGCCGCCTTGTCATCCTGCGAGATGTTGTTGAGCAACCCCGCGATGGCGAAGGATTGCCCGTCGCGCAGCTCGACGTCGGTTTGCGCCCGTCGGGTGGTCAGTGCGGGAATCCTGAAGCCGCCGAGACTGACGCCGTTCGCGAAATCGAGCGCATTCACCTCCGGCGCTACTTTCAGACGAATGACGTCGCCCGCGATCGTCGGCGTGAACGTCAGGCGGATGCCGAATTCTTTGAACTGGACCGTGACGGTGCCCGTCGCGCCCTGCACCACGGGAACCGGAAATTCCCCGCCGGCGAGAAAGCTCGCCTCCTGGCCGTTGTAGGCGATGAGGTTCGGCTCGGCAAGACTCTGAAACTGCCCGGTGTTTTCAAGCGCCTGCAGCACCGCGCCGATGTCGTATTTCGCGCTCAGAAAGAACAGGTTCAGATAGTCACTGAAGGTCTGGGTTCCTGTTACGGATGTCAGGTCCCCGTTGACTTTAGTACTTTTGAGGTCGCTGAAGGTAGGCGCCGGGAACTGCTGCGTCGTGGCCCGTCCCCACACATTGTGGAATCCATTCCCCGACGTAAAGAGCGACACGCCCAACTGGCGCAGGACGCGCCGGTTGACTTCGGCGAAACGCACCTGCAGCAGTACCTGTTGGCTCTCGCTTCCGCCAGGCACCTGGAGGAGATTGATGACTTCGCGCTTGTTCGCCGCCGCCTTGGCGATCTCCCCTGCGCGCAGCATGATCATCGTGCTGGAAACCCTGCCCGACAGAATCGTGGATTCGTCGCTGCCGCTGACGTTGATGTCCTCTCCCGGGAAGAGCAGATGCAGATTCTGCTGCAGCGTGCTGATAGGCGGTTCGACCACGAGGTCGTACTGAACGCGCTGGGTCTCACCCCACACGATCAGGCTGATCGTTCCTGGCGCCTTCCCGTCGATGAGGATCTCGCGCGGTTCGACCACCGTGGCGTCGGCCACGGCGGGATTCGTGACGGCGATCCGGATGATGTTGAAATCGCTCGAGAGCACCGTCGAACGTCCCGCGGTCAGAGACACTTTCTGATACACGTCGGGTTGCTGCGCCTGCGAGGCAGGCGGCTGCGCGGCAGCCGGTGCGGGTGCCGCCGGCGACGCCGGCTGCTGCTCCGCGCGGATTGACTCGGCACCGACGGCAAGGACCACGGCGCAGGCGAACGCCGCCACCCTGCGTTCAACGGAGGTTCGACTCATGCTCATTACTTGATGACCTCTTCAGACCGTTTGGCAGCCTTGATGGCTTCCACGCTATAAACCTTCGGCGGCGCCTGTGCGACGACGACGGGCTTCGGCACGACGACACGCCGCTGCCCTTGATCAATCTTCACGACCGGCGCCGGATCCGGGGTTCCCATCAGGCTGGCGAGGCGGACGCCACGAGTATCGGTCGGCACCAGGTCCAGCGGATTGCGCAACACGAGCGTGACGCCGCCCGCGCTCTGGGCCAGCGCGAGCCGTTCGGCGTCGTCCGGCGTGAGCAGCAGGGTCACGACAGTCGAGGGGATCGGCTTGCCGTCCTTCGCTTGCTCCTGATCGTAAAGAGTGCCGGCGGTCAGCACCTGCACGTTGCTCACGATGGCGCGCGACATGCTCGAGTCCCCTTTGTTGAGCGTGACGAGCACGTCCACGCGCGTGCCCGGGACCGCGAACCCTGCCACGCCGACCACGTCATTTACGCGCACAGACAGCGCGCGCATCCCCGGCGGGATGGACGGCGGCAGCCCCGCACCGGCGGCAACCGGGGCCAGCTTACTTTCGGTCAACGGCTCGTTCGCCTTGACCCCCTGGACCAGTCCGCGCCCGATGAGGGGATCCGCGGTCGAGAAACTGCCCTGCACCGGGTTCGACGAGGGCCATCCCACGAGCTTGACGTGATCCTTCGTCAAACGTACGCCCATGGGCAGATCCTCGGCGGCCACGGCGACGTAAGACGATGCGACCTCGACCTGCCGGACGGGAATCCGGCTGATGGCGCGGTACACCAGAAACGTGGCGGCGCTGGCCAGGCCGACGGCCACCATCAGAACAATCATCGTGCGAGTGCGGCGGTTCATGATTTCTCCTAAAGTCCGTCTGTCGTTCCCATATCTGTCGTGACTATTCCACCCGCATCCGGCTCACCGCTTTGAGCGGTGTGACGCCCAGGGTGCCGCCGAACAATCCCATGATTGGTCCGACGAACACGTGCTGATGGTCGTACTGCACGCTGACCACCATTTCGTTGACGGTCAGCGCGGGAGACGTGCCCGCGATGGTCGTCGTGCCGGGTGTGACCGTGACACACAGGCTTCGGGCGGTTCCCGCGTTGCACCCGACGCCGGCGTCGGCCGCGATCCCGCCCGATGCGAGATAATCCAGTGCACGCTGCTGTGCCGCGGCGGTGTTGTATTGGGAGGTGAGCACCGCCAGCCGCGCGCCCTCTCGAGCCGCATTGGTCACAACTTCGAAGCGCTGGAACATCAGCCCGAAATCGAACACACCGAGCACGACCAGAAGGAGCAGCGGCAGCGTCAATGCGAGCTCGATGGTGGCCTGCCCATGCTCGCCGCGCTGCGATGTTCTCAATGCCGCCATAATGTGCATACCAGTCCTATTGCAATGGGAATGGCGTAAGGCAACCGCGGTGATTTCGAGTCGTTCAACGTGAGGCCGGGCACGGGGCTCAGGCCGTCGACCCGCCAGTGCATCAGCATCAGCCAGACGTTCGCGACGGCGGTTGAGAGGTAGCCTCGCGCGAGCGCGACGGCCAGACCCAGCACTCCGCCACTCATGGCGGCGAACATCGCCACCCAGACCGAGTCGGCAGGGCCGAGCCAAGCGCCGACAGCGGCGAGCAGCTTCACGTCACCCGCGCCCATGCCGCCCAGAGCGAAAAACGGAAAGAACAGCGCCGCGCCGGCAAGCCATCCGGCTGCCGCCGTCCCGACGCCGGCCCACCCGGCCTGCACGGCGGCGTACGCCACCGCCGCCAGCGCGGCGCCGAACGTGAGCGCGTTGGGGATGCGTCGTGCACGCACGTCGAAGAAGACGGCGACGCACGCAATGCCCAGCACCGCAACCGTTGGAAAATTGAACACCATAAAAACCCGACTGCTTCCTCTGCCTCTTAAGATCCGCTGCTGGCCGGCTCCGGAG
>WNGB01010573.1_pt1 | contig 12778 bp, 9 predicted proteins | sample 5400681 | NCBI WGS metagenome assembly WNGB01 (sample SAMN13153367, study PRJNA577476) | soil metagenome | isolation source: 115 cm soil or saprolite under grassland replicate 2 | place: USA:California | collected 2016-06-15 | reverse complement strand
TCATGCCTTGAGCCTAGCAGGCAGGCCGGTTTGTGTTAAGTAAACAATCCCGGCCGAGGGCGGTCAGGCGGAAGCCCGGCGAGACCGCGAAGCCCACGGCGTCGGCGACGAGCCTGGCGGCGCGGGGCGCCGAACGCGATCGGCGCTCCCCCCGGTCCCGTCCGAGCCCGAAATCCGCGCTTTGTAATGTTCTTCCCGGAACTGTGCACGGGTGACGTGACGCATCGCTCCAAGCATCGTCGAAGGGCAGGCGCGCTCGCGGGCCTCGGCCGCGTCCCGTGTTTTTGCCGCGATGACGCGACGATGCCGCGCGCGGGCGCCGCGCGAGACGCCGGCGGTCCGACATCTTGTAGGCTCACGCGCAGCGTCGTGGCGTATCTTGCCGTTGACACGATCGCACCGCCGGCGCGACGCTGGGTGAGCATTCGTCGGGAGTCGGTCGGTACAGCCGAGCGGGAGTAGACCCCATGAAAGAAGTCGTGAACATGGCACCACAGAAGCTGGCTCACCTCCATCAGTGCCCGTGGCAGAATGTCACCGAGCCTGGGGCGTACGTGGAAGTCGGTACGGGCGACCTGTACCGCTTTCCCCACGAGGCGCTCATCCAGGGCTCGTCGCCAGTGATCCGCAGAGAGACGCTGGAGCCACCGATCCTCGTGCAGCTCTCGAGGGACCCGTTCATCACCACCTTCGAAGCGAGGATGCTGGCCGCGGAACACAACATCAAGCCCAACTTCTAACCCACTTGGAAGCCGAGCCAACCGCTAGACGTTGACGTTCAGGTAGGCTCACTCTTACCGGAACCACAATCGGGCTCCGCCGTCCAGGCTCCCGACGAATGCGCATGAAACGTGAGAGAGGTGCGGTGTCCACGAGGCGGGTCTGGCGAGTGATGGAGGGAGGCGGGTCGAGTCGCGTCGGCGCGGGCGACGCCCGAGGGCATCAGCGCCGCCACTTCTTCACCGTCACCACGGTGCCCTTGCCCGACTCCGACACGAGGTCGAACTCGTCCATCATCTGCCTGACCCCGGGCAGGCCGAGGCCGAGTCCGCCCGAGGTGGAGTAGCCGCGCCGCAGGACCTGCTCCACGTCCCGGATCCCGCTCCCCTTGTCCCGGGCGGTGATCTCCAGTCCACGCCGGTCTCCTTGCTCGGCCAGCGTCATCACGATCTCGCCGGTCCTGGCGTAGAGCACGATGTTGCGCGCGAGCTCCGAGATCGCCGTGGCCACGATCGTCGCGTCGCCGGAGGAGAAGCCGACGAGCATGGCCAGCGCCCGGCCCTCCTGCCGGGCGGTCACGACGTCCACATCGCGCTCGATGCGCACCCGGACCTCTCCGGTCGGGGGTGCCGTCATCGCGCGCGCCTTGCCCTCGTCCACGCCCTGTCGGCCAGGCCGGGGATGCGCCGCGGCCAGAGGCCCGGGGCGATGGGTGTCGGCTGGACGGAGGCGACGCGGCAGGATCTTGCCTCGACAAGCGGCATCTGCATCGCTCCGCCTTCCCTCCGGCCATCGCGCAGGGCCGGACGCCGGCAGGACTCGTGACGCGCAACCCGCCGGGCGACCTGTGGGCCTACACCGCGCCCCTGATCTCCCGCCTGCCCACACCGTAGCGGCTGGAGGAAGAGCGGACAATCAGGTGAATGCCAGAACCGGAGCCGTGGAAAACGCCTGATCGGAGGAGGCAGACACCTGAGCGGGAGCGTCGTCGTGTCCCGCCCGTCAGGGCTCGACGAGGCCGCGTCGGACCGCGTGGCGGACGAGGCTGGCCGTCTCGTGCATGCCGAGCTTGCGCATGATCCGGGTGCGATGCGAATCGGCCGTCTTCATGCTGATCCCGAGCACCCGGCCGATCTCCTTCGTCGTCTTCCCCTCGGCGACCAGCTGAAGCACCTCGCGCTCCCGCCCGGTCAGCGGATCGGGCGGGAGCTCGGTCTTCGTCAGGTACGCCTCCACGACCGCCTGCGAGATTCCGGGGCTGAAGTACGTCTTGCCCAGTGACACCTCGTTGATGGCGTGCACGAGATCAGCGCCGGCCTGGCTCTTGAGCACGTAGCCCTTGATCCCGGCCCGCAGCGCGGAGATGACGTACGAGTCCTCGGTATGCGCCGTCAAGGCGACCACCTTGCCACCGGGCATGGCAAGGCAGATCTCGCGCGCCGCCTCGAGTCCGTTGAGCCGGGGCGCGCTCAGGTCGAGCACGGCGACGTCCAGGGGCACGGTCTCGGCGAGCCGGATCGCGTCGCGGCCGTCCGAGGCCTCGCCGACGACCTCGAACTGCTCACGCTCCAGTAAGACTCTCAGCCCCTCGCGGACCAGTTCGTGATCGCCGACCAGCAGAATCCGCACCGACATCGCCTACCTCCACCTCGCAGGTCAAAGCCCGGGCACGACGCGCCGGATCGTCGGCAGCAGGTCGCTCCGGAGCGTCTTCTTGAGCACGAAGCCGTCGGCGCCGCAGGCGGCGGCCGCCCTCCGGTACGCCCTCTCGCCGTGAATCGTCACCACGATGATTCTCGTCTCGGGTTCTTCCGCCTTGATCCGGCGGCTCGCCTCGAGACCTCCAACGCGCGGCATGCCGATGTCCATGAGGACGACATCGGGCCGCCGATCGCGCGCGAGGCGCACGGCCTCCTCGCCATCGACGGCCTCGCCGACCACCTGAACCTTGGCCTCCCCTTCCAGCAAGCGCTTCACATGCTCCCGAAACCCGGGGTCATCGTCGGCGATGAGGATGGTCAGGGCATGTCGGAGCACCTTCATACTCGATCGCCCCCTTTCATCGTCGCACTAGCGCGCCGTCCAGAGGGATCCACCGTCGTGTGCAAACTCATTCACATCGTCCTCGCGGGGACGCCGTGCGGTAAATAGGGTGGACCCCCGGGGTCGGGCCCGGAAATCACCTGAACGGGCCGCCTCGCCGTGGCCGGACAAGCGGCAAGGCGCGCTGCAGGCGGGTTCCGGCGGCGGGACGCCCGTGGATGGGGACCGGGGAAGGATGCCCGCGAGCGCCCTCGCCGCGTGGACGAAGGCGATGGCGGGCGGGAAACTGCCGTCAGCGACCGTCGAGGTCGAAGGCCTCGGCGAAGCGGCGATAGGCCTCGAGCGGGTCGCCGTACTTGCGGTGCCCGGCGGTGTGCTTGGCGCTGGCCAGGACCAGTCGATCGCGGTCGGTGGCCGTGGAGTGGAGGTAGTCCTCGAGCAGGCAGAGCCCGAGCTCCTGGTTGTGGGGGTCGTTCCCGAGCTTGCACGCGGCCGTGGCCAGCAGGTGGAGGAGGGGGGCACGATCGAAGCCGCCCTTCAGGTAGGCCGCGGTCAGGCCCACCGCCTCGTCGGCCCGGAGAGCGAGGAGCGTCTCGTCCAGGCGCGCCAGCATCTGGCCGGATGACAAGGACTCCGTCCCCGGCGGCGGCGTGATGGCCCGCGGGCCGTTGTCCGGTGTGTTGGCCTGGTGCTCGGCCGCCCGGTTGATGAAGGAGGCGGCCACGAACAGGAGCTTCAACCGGTGCGGGTGCTCGAAGGTATCGTAGAACCACCCGAGCGTATTGCAGTACTCGAAGCCGTGCTGCGCCATGGAGAAGTTGTTCGGGTGGCCCGTCTCGAGGATCACCTGCGCGGAGGCGACCTGGATCGCATCGAGGATCCGCCGCGCTCCCCGGCCCGCCTTGAGCAGCGCCACCAGCGCCTCGATGACGGAGGGCTCCCGCTGGCGGACGATCGCGTCGATCAGCATCGCCTCCTCGGCCGGGGTGAGGGGCGCCTCCTGACGGAGCAGCTCCTGATCGCGACCGTCGAGCAGGTTCTGGACGATGTTGCAGCCCATCTCGTAGGTCGAGTACCAGCGCGGGCCCACCGCCATGTCCGGCACGCCGGCATAGAGCACGCTGTGGGCCGTCTCCCAGCCCAGCGCCTCGCCCAGCTCGATGGTGGCGCGGGCGCGGTAGGACTTGTGGCCGGTCGTGTAGGAGCGGTTGTGGAGCATCCGGTCCTGCACGTCGATCAATCCGGCGAAGGCCAGCTGGGCCAGCACCTCCCGTCGGTTCGGCACGTCTTCCATCAGCCCGAGGAACACCCGGTACGAGGTGAGCACCTCGCCGCGCTGGACGAGCGTGAGCCAGTGGTTGAGACGCTCGCGGAGCGAGCCGTCGACCGGGAGCGGCGTCTGGTCGGGCCAGTGCACCTCGGGCATCGGCGGCGACTGGTTCACGGCGATGTCGTACAGGCGGGTGTAGTGCCCGGGCGCCCGGCCCAGGAGCTGGTTCCACGGATCGAGACCCGTCGGCAGGTACCAGACGGTCTGGGCGAGGGGGAGCAGGCGCAGCCCGGGCTGGACCAGCGACATGAGCGGCAGGCAGACGCGCTCGCTCAGCAGGCAGTGATCGTTGTTCACGAACTTGACGACGCCGTCGTCGAGACGCTGATGGTAGGGCACATGGGTGTACGGCGCGTGGATTCGCACCGTCTCCCGCACGATCTCGGTGACGGGCCGCCCCTGCTTCAAGAGCCCGTACAGCACCAGAGCGGCGCCGATCTGGTCGCGCGCGAGGATCCGCTCCTCCAGGCGCGCGTACTCGACGGCGGGCGCTCTCTCGCTGATGACTCCGGCCGTCGTTGCCATGGGGATCAGCCCCCCAGGAAGCCCTTGCCGGCGTCGGCAAGCCGGTCCAGGAGCGGCGCGGGCGTCCAGAAGGCATCGCCCGTCTGTTTCTTGAACGCGAGCATCCGGTCGCGCAGGGCCCGGAGGCCGATGGCATCGGCCCAGAACATGGGACCGCCGCGGTAGACGGGCCAGCCGTAGCCGTACACCCAGATGACGTCGATGTCACTCGCCCGGATGGCGATCTTCTCCTCGAGGATCTTGGCGCCCTCGTTGACCATCGGGTAGAGCAGCCGCTCCCGGATCTCCTCGTCCCCGATGTGCCGGCGCACGATGGACTGCTCGGCCGCCACCTCGGTGATGATCTTCTCCACGTCGGGATCGGGGATGGGCGTGCGGTCGCCCTTGTCGTAGCGGAAGTAGCCGGCGCCTGTCTTCTGGCCGAAGCGCCCCAGCTCGCAGATGCGGTCGGCGACCGGCGACTTCACGCCGCGGCCCTTGCGGATGCGCCAGCCCACGTCGAGGCCGGCGAGGTCGCCCATGGCGAACGGCCCCATCGGGAAGCCGAAGTCGGTGAGGACCTTGTCGACCTGGTGCGGGAGCGCGCCCTCCAGGATGAGCTTCTCCGCCTGGAGGCCGCGCTGGTGGAGCATGCGATTGCCGACGAAGCCGTAGCAGACGCCCACCAGCACCGGCACCTTGCCGATGCGCCGGCCCACCGCCATCGCCGTCGCGACCGTCGTCTTCGAGGACCTGGCCCCGCGCACGTTCTCGAGCAGGCGCATGACGTTGGCGGGACTGAAGAAGTGCGTGCCGATGACGCTCTCCGGCCGCCGGGTGGCCGAGGCGATCTCGTTGACGTCGAGGGTGGAGGTGTTGGTGGCGAGCACGGCGTCGGGCTTGGCGATGGCGTCGAGCCTGGCGAAGACCTCCTTCTTGATCGGCATCTCCTCGAACACGGCCTCGATGACGATGTCGGCGTCGGCGATGGCGTTCCAGTCGGTGGTCCCCTGGATGAGCGCCATCCGCTTCTCGACATCGGCCGGCGTGATCCGGCCGCGGGACGCCGTCGCCTCGTAGTTCCGGCGGACGATGCCGAGGCCGCGGTCGAGGGCGTCCGGGGCCACCTCGACCACGGTGACGGGGATGCCCGCATTGGCGAAGTTCATGGCGATCCCGCCGCCCATCGTCCCCGCCCCGATCACCGCCGCCTTCCTGATCTCCCGGGCCGGCGTGTCGGCGGGCACGTCGGGGACCTTGGCCGCCTCGCGCTCGGCGAAGAAGAAGTAGCGCTGGGCCTTCGACTCCGGCGAGTCGAGGAGCTCGAGGAAGAGCTCGCGCTCGCGCTTGAGCCCCTCGTCGAAGGGCAGGGTGACGGCCGCCTCCACCGCCTTGATGCAGTTCTCGGGCGCCCGGAAGCCGCGCGTCTGCCGCGCCACCGACTTGCGGAACTCCGTGAAGATCTCGGGCTCGCCCCGGGCCGCCGCGATCTTGTCGCCGAGGTCGCGGATCTTCCGGAGCGGCCGCTTCTCGCGCAGCACCTTGTCCGCGAAGGCGACGCCGGCGGCGGCGAGGTCGCCCTCCACGATCTCGTCGATGAGGCCGTGCGCGAGCGCCTCGTCGGCGCCGATGGGGTCGCCGCTCACGATCATCTGCAGGGCCTTCGGCGCGCCGACCACGCGCGGCAGTCGCTGAGTGCCGCCGGCGCCGGGCAGGAGGCCGAGCTTCACCTCGGGGAGCCCGAAGCGCGCCGCCTTGACCCCGACGCGGTAGTGGCAGGCGAGCGCCACCTCCAGGCCGCCGCCGAGGGCGGTGCCGTGGACGGCGGCGACGACGGGCTTGGGACAGCCCTCGATGAGGTCGAGGACGGCGTGGAGCGAGGGCTCAGCGGGCGGCTTGCCGAACTCCGTGATGTCGGCGCCGGCGATGAACGTGCGCCCCGCGCACGTGATGACGACGGCGTGGACGGCCGTGTCCGCCGCGGCCTGCTTGAGCCCGTCGTGCAGGCCCTGCCGCACGTGCCGGCTCAGGGCGTTGACGGGGGGGTTGTTGACGGTGAGCACGGCCACGTGGCCGCGCCGGTCGAGGTCGACGGACTCCGTGATCTTCGTCATGGGTTCCCTCGGGGAGGTGTTGAGGGCAGCTTGTCCGCGACCCAGTCGAGACCGAGGTCGGCGAGCTTGGCGCGCGTCGGATACCCGGTGGCGGGGTCGCAGCCGGCGAGCTGGTAGTAGGTCTCCCGCGCGCGCTCGAACTCCTCGGTGGTGAGGGCCACGCCCGCCGTCGGCCCCTTGCCGCCGAGGGGCTCGAACAGCTTCTTGGGCAGGACGTCCTCGGCCTTCCCGATGCCCTCGCGGGCGTTGTACGCGCGCAGGAGATGGATGCGGCGCTCGCCGGCCCGGAGCAGCTCCTCGAGCGTCGCGTCCCAGCCGGTGCCGTAGCGCACGAGCTCGACCGTATCGGAGGGGCCGTAGAGCTGCCACGACGGGCCCCAGACGAACTGGCAGAGGCCGAGCGAGTCGAGGGCGGAGTAAAAGCACTGGGTCCGGTAGGCGAAGCGGACCTTGGCGTCGGAGAGATCCCGGAGATCGAGATCGCCGAACTCCCCGAGCTCCGCGATCCGCCGGCGCTGCAGGCTGCCGGGCTTCGCCCTGAGCATGCTATCGTGCTCGGAGGACTGGTGGTCGGCGCCGAACGCGTTCACGGCGTAGATGAGCCCCAGCGATCGCTTGTGCTGCGGCATGTGGGCGGGGAGCTCCTGGCCCTTGACGGTGACGGTGAGGTCGACGGCGGCGGCGCCGAGCGTCTTCGCGGCGCGGAGGCTGCCCTCGGCGAGGAGGTCGCCGACGCCCTGCCTCCGCGCGATCGCCTCGATGGCACGGAGCACGGCGCGGCCGTCGCCCCACGTGAGGCCGAGCCCGCCGTCGTCGAGGAGCCCCTTGGCCTTCGCCTCCATCGCCCACGCGATGGTGGCGCCGCAGGAGATGGTGTCCATCCCGTACATGTTGGCGTCGGCGGAGGCCCTGGCCAGGAGCTTGAGGTCGCCGACTCCGCACATCGAGCCGAAGAACGTGAGCGTCTCGTACTCGGGCCCGCCGTAGACGGGGTCCACCTCGAGGTCGGGGTCGTGGACCTCGACCACGCGCTTGCACTTGACCACGCACGCGTAGCAGGTGTCCCGCTCCTTGAGGATGGTCTTGACCATCGTCGAGCCATCGATGTCCTTGCACTGCTCGAAGGTGCCCTCGGTGTAGTTCCGCGTCGGTTGCCCGCCCATCTTGTCCTGGATGGCGAGCACGCCCGCGGTGCCGTACTGGCCGAACCAGTTGATGCCGGGGTTCGCCTCCTGCAGCTCCTTGAGTCGCTTGACCAGCCCGCGGAACTCCGCGGGCTTGGCGGGCTTCGGGGACTTGGTCCCGCGCACGACGACCGCCTTGAGGCGCTTCGATCCCATCACCGCGCCCATCCCGGTCCGGCCGTTGGCGCGGTTGACCATGTTCATGATGGCGGCGTAGCGGACGAGGTTCTCGCCGGCGGGACCGATCTGGGCCACCTCCGCCTTGGGATCGCCGACCTCCTCCTTGAGGAGGCGATCGACCTCCCCGGTGACCTTGCCCCAGAGGTGCCCGGCCGGCCGGAGCTCGGCCTGGCCGTCGTGGACCCACAGGTAGACGGGCTCCGCCGCGCGGCCGGTGAAGACGATGGCGTCGACGGCGGCGCTCCGCATCTCGGCGGGGAAGAAGCCGCCGCACTGGCTGTCGCCGATGGCGCCGGTGAGCGGCGACCGGGCGCAGGCGGTCATCCGACTCTGGCCGGAGATGGCGAGGCCGGTGAGCGGGCTGACGGCCATCACGAGCACGTTGTCGGGGCCGAGCGGCTCGGCGCCGGCGGGAATGGCCTGGAGCAGGAGGTAGGCGGCGAGGGCGCTTCCCCCGGGATACTTGCGGTAGACATCTTCGGGTACCGTCCTCGTCTCGACGGTCCCGCGGCTCAGATCGACGTGAAAGACGGTGGCCGTGAGTGCCAACTCTCGCTCTCCTGTCTCGTCGGCCCGGGAACCAGGGCCGGCGCTCTCGCGTTCGTGTTGACCCTACCCACCAGGGATGGGAAAGTCAAACGCCACGCTGGACTCGACGGGGCCCCGCCACTCGCGCAGGGCGGGGTGAACGAGCCCTGATCGGCAAATACGGCGGCGATGTCAAGGCGACCGAACCCGCTCCAGCACTGCTCCCTATCCCTTCCGGGGAGAGGGTTGGGGTGAGGGTGTGTAGGGGTGCTGCGTTTCCCCCTCACCCTGACCCTCTCCCCCACTGGGGGGAAATGGAGCGGAACATGTCTCGTTAACGCCGATCGAGGCTAGTGCGCTGCCGGCGGCAACGTCCGGACCGCCACGTTGAACGTCCGGGCCCCGTGAACCGCTCTGGTCGTGGTCAGCTGAAGCGACGGCGGCTTGCCCGAGGCGAAGGTCAACACGCCGACCACCTCGGCCTCCAGCGGTTGCGCGTCTTTCCGGCCGGGATAGAAGACGTGGCGCATCCTGACGAACCCATCGATACGAGCGGTGACCAGCCCGTCCTTGACCGTCAGCGCCCTCGCGGTCAGGGACTGCTCCTTGATCCGGTCGATGCTGGCGTCATTGTTCTCGGTCTGCGGGTAGAAGTAGGTCAGCACCCGGGCGGTGACGTCTCGGTCAAGCTCCCAGGTATCGCCCGGGTTGACGTCGCCCGTCGGGAGAAGTTTGGACCAGGCCTCGCGCGTCAGCACGATCCAGTTTTCCGCGGGAATCTCTCCCCACGAGTGGCGGTCGTCCGCGCGAGAAATGAGGTGCAAGGTGACGGCATCGGCCGCGGACGGGGGCGGGGCCGACTGCGGACCCAGCGGCACGACCGGCTTGCCCGGCTCGGGCTTGAACTGGTCGACCGCCCGCCGGAGCATCGCCAGCGTCCTCGGTGTTTGCGCGGCGCTGGCCACATGGAGCGAGTCGTACGTGTGCCCGTCGGGGGTCAGCACGAAGGCATGCACCGTACCGACGGACAGCTTCTTCGCGCGAGCCTCCTGGCGTATTCGCTGCAGCTCCCCCCGCTCGTCGGCGGGGGCCCTGCCGTCCCCGACGTAGTCTTCAGTCGCAGTGTAGACGCAGACGAAGTCCCGATTGAGCAGATCGATGACCCGGCGCTCGGAGAGCGGACCCGCTCTCATGGTGAACGAGCCGCCTCAGCACCGTCCCGTGTTGATGCGGCCGTCGCCGGTGAAGAGAAAGATCGGTCGGTTGTGTTCCCTGCCGAGCTTGATCGCCTCGCGGATGTCGGTGACCCAGCCGATCTCGTCGAAGCGTTTGTCCTCCGGTGCCGCCTGCCGTTCCTCGACCGTCTCCTCGACCCAGCGGACGACCTTGGCATCCGGGATCGTTCCGAGCGTGCACCCGGTCAAGAGCCCCACGATCGCTGCAGCACGGAGCGGTCTTGTCTGTGCAACCATCGCTTACCCTCCTCAGAGGTCTGCCCATTGATGACCTGCCGGCAGCCGCTCCCGGCGGTCGCGGCGTCCACACCCTCTCCGGTAGCCGTCTCGCCGTCCAGGACCAGGGCGGGGAGCTCGAGGGCGCGGACCGCGGGCCTCCCGGAGCCGCCACCTACTCCAGTGTACCGGGCCGCACAACCCCGGCGAGCAGCGCGGGCTCACTCGACCACCGGATCCGGCTGGAGACAGGGGTGTGCGGCGCCAGGCCACGGGCCCCGCGGTCCTCATCCCGGTAACCACCTCGGTCAAGGACGAAAGGCAAGCGCCACGTCCGACCGACGAATTGTGACAGCGACCAACTCACTTTTGACATTTCGGCGAGCGCGTCGTTCTGTCCTGGCGGGACCTAGCGGAGCTTGCGAGAGTCCCATCACCCGGCAACGCGTTGATCCCCAAGGCATGTTCTTCCCCGAGCCCCCGCCGTCGCGCTGGTGGCACGACAGTTGCCGATACCGAGAGGGCCAGCGTGGCGGGATATGCGTCTGCCTGCCACGCGCTGGCCCGGTGACTGTCTCTACGCCCGGCGAGAAGCCCGCCAGGGGGGATCATGCTGGATACGGAGCGCATCCTGATCGTCGACGACGATCAGACCGCCTCGCGCGAGGCGGCAGGGTTTCTCGAACGGCAGGGCTACCCGGTGCGGGTGGCCCGGACCGGGCGGGAAGGGCTCCGCATGATTCGCGAGACCCCGGTGTCCCTCGTCCTTCTAGGCCTGACCTCCGGGGACATGGACCATGCCCGGATCTTGCAAGAAGCGGGGCAGGCCGAGAGGCCCTGCGAGGTGCTCATCCTCGCCGAGCCCGGCACCCTCGACCGGGCGATTCGAGCCGGGGACGGCGGCGCCGCGGGGTGCATCGTCAAGCCCGTTGACCTGGCTCGCCTCGGGATCATCGCGCGGCGGGTGCTCGAGCGCCGGGCCCTCCTCCGCGACAACGCCCGCCTGAGCGCCGACCTCGCCGCTCGCCTCCGGGAGAGCGAGCGGGAGCGGCGCCGGCTGGACGTCCTCTACGCTCTGTCCCGGAAGCTGGCCGCGGTCCACGACACCGATGCCCTCCTCTCCTTCCTCGTCGAGGAGACGCGTGGGCTGCTGGGAGCGGAGGCTGCCGGCATCCGGTTGCTGGAGGGGGAGGATCTCGTGGTGGCGGCCCGGACCGAGTCGGCGGCCCCCCTCATGGCCAGTCCGCGGATCAAGGTCGGAGAGAGCCTGAGCGGCCGGGTCGTGGCCACCGGCCAGCCGGTCGTGTCGGAGGATCTCCACGAAGATGTCCGCTTCAATCCCGCGAGCAAGCGCGCCGCGCTGGAGGAGGGCTTTCACGGCTTCCTGGGAGTGCCGCTGCGCATCCACGACCAGGCGATCGGCGCGCTCAACATCTACACGAAGGGCTCTCGACGGTTCACGAGCGACGAGATCTCCCTCCTGTCGGCGCTCGCCGACCAGGCCTCGCTCGCCATCCACCGGACACGGCTCCTCCGCGAGGCCGAGGCCGGGCGCCACCTCGTCGAACGGCTCTACCGGGTCGCCGTCTCCATGCAGGCCTCGTGGGACCGGGCCGAGCGATTGGCGGCGTTCACGCGGGGCGTCCACGAGGCGGTGGGCTTCGATCGCATCTCCGTGCTGCTCGCGACGTCGGATGGCAGGAGCCTCGGGCTCGTCTCGTCCTTCGGAGAGGATGAGCCCGCGCCGCCCCCGATGCTGCCGCTCTCCCCTGCGGCGGGGGTGTTCTACCAGGCCTACGAGACCAAGCGGACGATCGCCGTGCTCGGCGACGCGGATCTCGAGACCGTCCTGCCGCTCGCGCCGGCCTACCGGAGCGACCCGTACTTCCGGACCCGGCGCTTCATCGCGGCGCCGCTCCTGGTCGGAGACCGGGCCATCGGGGTCGTGGTGGCCGACAACAAGCGGAGCCAGAAGCCGATCCTGCCCGCCCGCATCGAGCCCTTCGTGCTGCTCTGCCAGCAGCTCGCGACGGCCCTCGAGGCAGCGCGCCTGTACGCCGAGAGCCGCGCGCGGGGACGGGAGGCGATCCGGCTGTCCACCGGCCTCGCGCTGCTGAACCGGGCGAGCCGGGCGCTCCACCGCACGCTCGACGTCGAGCCGGTGCTGGACGCGGCGCTGCGCGAGCTGGGGCGCGCGTTTGGCGCGGCGGGCGTGCTGCTCAGCCTCGCGCCCGACGCCGGCCGGCCCGCCCGCAGCATCGGCCACTGGCTCTCGGAGGCCCACGGACGCGACGTCACACTTCGCCCGACGGCGAGCGTGAGCCGGCTCGTCCGGGATACGGGGAAACCGCTGGTGCTGTCCGACATCGCCGAGCGGAGCGACATCGTCCATCCGGCTCATTTCCGGCACGGTGTGAAGTCGCTGGCGGCATTTCCCATCCTCGGCCAGCGGCAGCGGGTGCTCGGGGTGCTGTTCCTGTACTACACGACGACCCAGGTGTTCCCCGAGCGGGAAGTCCAGCTCCTGACCGCGTACGCGGACCAGCTGGCGACCGCGCTCGAGAACGCCCGGCTCTATGCGGAGACGCGGGCGCAGGAGACGCGCCTCACCCAGATCTTCGACTCCACCTCCGACGGGATCATGCTCGTCGCCGGGGCGCGGCGCATCGAGGCGGCGAATCAGCGGGTTGCGGACCTGCTGGGATTCGACCGGGAGGCGGGACT
>WNGB01027651.1_pt1 | contig 12779 bp, 5 predicted proteins | sample 5400681 | NCBI WGS metagenome assembly WNGB01 (sample SAMN13153367, study PRJNA577476) | soil metagenome | isolation source: 115 cm soil or saprolite under grassland replicate 2 | place: USA:California | collected 2016-06-15 | reverse complement strand
TGGGCCTGGACCGACCCCTGCCCGAAGATCTCCTGGGCCGACTGGATGCACGCCAGGCGGCCGTCCACGAACTGGCCGTTCTTGGTCAGGTGCAGCGTCAGGGCCCGGTAGTAGATGCGCTCCGCGTCGCGCAGACCGAGCGCGCCCGGCAGGCCTACGGCGAGCTCGAAAAAGGAGTGGTTGAAGATGCCGCTGTTGGTGTGGACACCGCCGAAGTCCGACGTCGTGGTGACGAAGTGAGACATCCTGTCGGGATCGCCGAATTGGGCCGGGTTCGACATGTTTCGGATCGGCTGGTTGAGCTGCGAGCCGATGAGCCAGTCATTCGAGCCCGTGACGTAGGCCTCGACCATCTCGCCGAAGATGTCGGAGAACGCCTCGTTCATGGCGCCGGACTGGTCCTGGTAGACGAGATCGGCCGTGTGGCTCGTGACGCCGTGGGTCAGCTCGTGGGCGACGACATCGAGCGAGCCCGCGTACTTGTCCGCGTCGCCAAACACCATCACGTTCTGCGAGGAGCGCCACTGGGCATTGGCCCAGCCCTGGCCGAGTCGGACGATGCCGACGATGCTTCCGCCGTTGCCGTCGAGCGAGTTCCGAGCGTGACGGTCGCGGTAGTAGTCGAAAGTCCTGGACAAGCCGAACGCGGCGCTCACGGCATCCGGAGGGCTCCAGGAATTCGGGTTCGTGGACGTCACGAAAGGAAGACTGGACGGCAGCGCCGGAGTCGTCGACGTCGGAGGCTGATTCTGGGTGTCGTAGATGAAAATCGCGCCCTTCGTGGTGCCGAAGTGAGGCGGTTGCGAGGTCGGGTCGTACATCGGCTTGCTGGCGTCCACCACGTAGAGCGTCCCGCCCGCGTTCCAGACGTTCAGCGGCCTCGTCTGGCCGTTCAAGTCCCGTCCCGAACCCGCGACGTTTTCGCTCATGGCTGTCGGGATCGTGGCCAGCACGGCGCCGTTGGCCGCGTCTAAGAAGACCATGTCGGGCTCGGAGAGCGCCGTCGTCATGAGCATCTTCCAGGCGAGGCGCGGCCTCCGCGTGCCGGGCGCGTAGATCAGGAGCTCCGGCGTCGAGGCCTGCGCGCGGCTGCCCTGCGGGGCCTGTGCCTGGGCGCGCTTCATGGCCTCTGCCGCAGTCAGCACGGGCGTCACGGACGGGAGCTTCGGCGTGAAGACGAAGGCGCCGTCCATGAGATAGACGTGACCCTGCCGGTCGAGGTGAACGATGAGCTCGCCCGGCCAGACGGCGAAGCCGCGCCAGCGCTGCTCGAACTTGACGTGCCGGAGGCCGAGCTCGTCGGCGAAGTGTTGGCGGACCGCGAGCTCGTTGTCCGGATCATCGAGGCCGATCACCGCGCGATTGGCGCTTAGAAACGCGCGCGACGTCGCGAGGTCCAGGTCCTCTCCCGGCGCCGCGCGCTCGACGCGCTGCTGGAGAGCTTCGCCGCGGATCTGCATGGGCGTGCCGACGCCGGGCCGCGGGATGACGGTGACGTCGCGTCCGATGCGTTCCGCAATGGGCGCCGGGCGCGGGGCCGCGGAAGACTCCGGCGCCGGCTGCGGAACTGGCTGGTCCGGCGAAATCGCCGCCGACCGCGCCGCATGAAGCCGCTGAGCGAGGTCGCCCGCCTTTTGCTCGGCGTAGAGCGGAGAGCCCGCGGCCGCGACGACGAGGATGCCGACCGAAAGAGCGTAGAAAGAACCTCTGCGCAGAAGCCGCCCGAAATGCTTCATGTCATGCCTCGCTGAAGTTTGTGTTAGCGAGATCGTACCGCCGATTCGTCCCAGAAGCGATAGAAGTTGAACCACTGCGTCGGGTGGGCGCGGACGACGGCTTCAAGATCGGCGGCCACGCGTCCCATGATCCGGACGGCATCGGCCCCGGGCGCGGCCGTGCGGTCCGCGGTCAGCGGTTGGCCCCAGATGTTGAAGTAGCCTCCGTCGGGCTGGCGCAGGAAAAAGCCTGGCAGCACGTCGCAGTCGCAGAACCGCGCGAGCAGAGCCGGCGAGCGCAGGAAGGGCGTGGGAATTCCGAGAAAAGGCACGATGACCTGGTCCTCCGGGTAGGCGCGGTCCACCAGGAGGGCGACCGCGCGGCCGGCGTCCACCGCGGCACGCACCTTGAACGCCGTCGCCATCGAGGAACCGATGTCGATGGACTCGACGCCCAGGCGCTCCCGCAGCTCCGTGCGCATCTCCTGGACCCGAGCGGAGAGCTCGGGCTGCCCGACGACGGCGGGTGTCAGATCGTGGCCTCGCAGCGTGACGGCGCCCATCTCCCAGTTGCCGACGTGGCCGGTCACGAGCAGGAAGCCGCGGCCGTTTCGACGACTGGCCGCGAGCACGCGGGAGTCGGCGGCGAACGTGTCGATGCGCGGCGTGAAGGCGTCGCTGCGCAGCCGCCAGGCATCGATGGTGTGCCGGCCGTATTCGAAGAACACGCGGCGGACGAGGCGAGCGGCCTCGGACTCCGGCACCCCCAGGGCTTTCATGAAATTGTCCCGCATTCCCGCCTTCGTTTTCGCTAGGAGCGTGACGGCCAGGGTGTTGCCGACCAGGTTGATGGCGTTCAAGACGGGCATCGGCAGCCAGTGCCCGCCGTAGTACAGCCCGCCGTAGACGACGCGGTTCGACAGTCCGTGGCTGACCCACTTCTTGCGGGCGCGCGGAGCCTTCGATGTCGAGCCGGAGGTTTCGCTCAACGTGCGGCGAATATACAATCGCGGGCAGACCCATGAACGTTTTGCTCCTCCGGCCGAACCCGGGCAACGAGCGCTTCGGCCTAGGCCCATTTTTCCGGGTGGAGCCTCTAGGCCTCGAGTACATCGCCGCGGCTCTTGCCGGGCGCGGACACGAGTCGGCGATCTTCGACCTGCGCCTCCGGCCGGGTCTCGAGCAGGCCCTTCGCCGGACGAGGCCCTCGATCGTCGGCATCTCCTGCATGCACGCCCTCGAGTACGACCGCGTCCTCGAGACGGCGCGCGCCGTGCGGAATCTCTCGCCCGGGGCCCTCGTCGTCGTGGGCGGCCACGCCGCAGCGGCGTTCTCCGGGCCGCTCGAGACCGACGACGTGGACGCCATCTGCGTGGACGACGGGGAAGAGGTCGTCCCGGCGCTCGTGGACGCCGTCGAGCGCGGCCGCTCTCTTGCCGATGTGCCGGCGCTGCGCCTGCGCGGAAAAGACGGCTGGGTCTCGACGCCGCCCCTGCCCGAGCGCACGGGCCTCGACCGCGTGGCCCTTCCGGCCCGCGGCCTCATCGAGCGCTACCGCAACGGCTACCACTGCCTGCTCTTCAAGCCGGTCTGGCTCGTCGAGACGGCGCGCGGCTGCCCCTTCCGCTGCAGCTTCTGCTCCGTCTGGCAGCTCTACGGGCGTTCCTTCCGCGAGCGCTCGATCGGCGCCGTCGTCGACGATCTCGCGTCGGTGGGCGACAGCGTCTTCATCGCGGACGACCTCTTCTGGAACCATCCGGCCCGCGGCCTCGAGCTCGCCGAGGCCCTGAAGAAGCGTGGCATCCGCAAGCGCTGGCTGCTCGTCCAGACGCGCACGGACCTCGTCTGCCGGCACCCGGAGCTGCTCGAAGCGTGGCGCCCGCTCGCGAAGGATTTCGACATCTTCTTCGGCCTCGAAGCGGCTTCCGACGCGGGGCTTGCCGACGTCGTGAAGGACACCGGGGTCGCCGCCTCGATCGAAGCCGCGCGGATCTCCCGCTCCATGGGCTACGGCGTGACCGGCAACTTCCTCGTGGACCCCGACTGGGACGAAAAGCACTTCGAGCAGCTCTGGGACTTCGTCAAGACGCACGGCTTCCAGCGCGCGGGCTACACGATCCTCACACCTCTGCCGGGGACGGACCTCTACCGCAAGTCCACCCCTCTTCTCGAAGGGCAGCCCTGGTTCAAGTACGACATGCATCACGTGCTCTGGGAGCCGCGCCTCGGAGCCGAGCGGTTCTTCGAGCTCTACGCCGAGACCTGGCGCCGCTCGATCCTGAACACGGCCGGCGATAAGTCCTGGCTCGACTGGATGGGCCAGGTCCGCCCGTCACAGATTCCCTACCTCACCCGCGTGCTCCTGCGAACGCAGCGGATGATGAAGGCGAGCGCGTACCTCGCCGAGCACGAGGCTTCGCGCGTCTGCGTCGACGAAAGCCTGGACGAGGCTGAGCCAGCGTCCTAAGACTCCGCCCCCGCCGGCCGCGGTGTCCCCCTCATTCGCCCGCCGGCTGGAAGTTCCAGACCCAACGCCTCGTCGTGCCCCCGAACGTCTCGGTATAGGTGCCCGTCAGGCTCCCGTCCGGGTTGGCCTTGAGGTGAGCCTCCTCCGGGACGTTGAACCAGTCTCCGCCGACGTCCGACGGAGACGGTTCGCCCACCCGGCCGTCATCGCACTTCTCCTTCACCGTGGCGATGAAGTCATACGAGCCGTAGGCCTGGTAACCCGGAGGCTGGGTGGACTTGTCCAGCACGATCAGGTGGCGTGGGTGGCTGGGTCCGAAGGAGTCGGACTTCGTCGTCGGATCGACATAAAAAGTGCAGCCGGCCCCCCCGTAGTACTGCCTCATCGAGAACCGCATCGTGATCCGCGCCAGGTAGTAACGCTCGGGGTGGTTCGGATCCGGGTCCTGCAGGAACCGGGCAGTCACGTCCATCGTCTGGTCCCCATTGTTGGGTGGGTCTACCGAGTGCTGGGTCGCGCGCGCCGTCCCTTCGAACCCTCCGCAGGCGATCGGGTCGGCGATGACCTTCCCCGGGCCCCAGACGGCGGGCTTCCTCTTCGCGCTGTTGGTGTGGAGGATCAGCAGCTTCGTCACGTTCTGCGAGGCCTTGTCGCGGCAGAAGACCGCCTTGGACTTCTCCGACCAGTCCTCCACGCGCGTCGTGCCGTCCGCCAGCTTGATCCAGGCCTGCGTCTTCGCGTTCGCGTTGCCCCCGTTGGTCGGGACCTTGATCTCGAGGCGCTTGACGTCTTCCGTAAGGACCTCCACGTAGGCGTACCGCATCGCGAGAGGGGGCGCGTAGTGCGCCGGAAGATCGACGCCGTCGGGATTGGGCGACTGGATGGGAAGGTAGGGCTCCGCCGCCGCGGCGACCAGGCCGCTCGAGATCTGGTCCCATTTGTCGAACTGGTCGACATCCGGCTGGTCCCAGCAGTAGAGGGCGAACTCGGGCCACCGCTGCTCGAATCCTCCCGGTATCGCCGCGTCGATCGCGTCGAGCGCCGACTTTCCGACGAGGTTGTTCCAGATGTCCCGGTTGAGCCCGGGGTTGAACTTGCGGGCCAGGTAGAAGAGGAAGAGGTAGTCGTGGTAGGGGTCGGCCGGCTGATCGTACGGAGTCTTGTAGCCGGAGGTCAGATAGCCGCCCGCCGCAACATGCTCCATGTTCAGGATCCCGGTCGGGTAGACGTGGTCCTCCATCCAGGTCGCGGTCGCCTCGTTCAACCAGCCGTTGAAGCCGTTGTTGTAAGTGGCGGCGATCGCGTGAAAGAACTCGTGGGCCACGGTCGCGCGCGCTCCGGGGACCGTCGAAGCCGACTCGAGGCGGATGAGTATGTAAACGGCCCGCGGCTGTGAGCTGTCCTGGTCGGAATAGGGCACGGTGACTCCGCCGGCGCCCGTGTGCCTCGGGTCGCGAAAGCTCGGTAGCAGATAGAGGTCGAGCTTTCCGTCGCCTCCGTTGCTGGTCCTTCCGGCGTCGGTCTTCGGTTCGTGGCCGAAGAGCGCTTTCTCCTGAGACCAGACGTACTCGATCTCCGCGGCGACGTTGCTGGCGGCGGTCGCGGCGCCGGCGTCGGCGGCGCGGTACCAGACCGCGGCCCGCGTCGTCTCGATCCGGGTCCAATCGGCCCGGAGCGCGGCGCGACGCTCCCGGGCGTTCGCCCACCGGTCGGACACCTCGAACAGGATGCCGTGCTCCTCGAGGCCGGGCGGCTCGCCCGCGTAGGCCTGCGGCAAGCGCGCGTCGCCGAAGAACGCATAGACCTTGTAGAGCAGTGCGGTGTCGCTGTCGATCTCGCCCTTGACGACGGCGCCGTCGATCAACTGGAGCGTCGTCGGCTTGCCGAAGGCCAGCGTGTCGCCCACGCTCGCGAAGAGGCTCGATGGGTTTGAATATGTCCGGACGATCCCGGTGACCGTGTCCGTGACCGTCAGCGTGTACTCGACGTTAGAGAGAGCGCCGTAGAAGACCCAGAAGTGGTCGTTCAGGACCCGGGCGTCGAGCACCTTGATGACCGCTTCGACGTTCGTGCTGCTGAAGAACCAGAAATACCCCGTGTCGCCCGTCAGCCCGACGGCTTGCCCTGCTCCCGTTTTGCCCCCGAAGTCCTTCCACGCCGCCTCCACGCGGAACCTTCCGCCGGAAAGGCAAAGAGCGGTCGCCCCCGGGGAGCAGGCCGCCTGGCTCTCCCAGGCCGCGGGGAGGATGGCGGATTCGTCGATCGGAGTGCCCGCAGGCCCCATGGCTCGCGAGGACGTGGCCCGCTCCAGAGAACCCGAATCCGGCGGGAAGGCCAGCGTGTCCCCCGCGCTCCCAAACTGCCCGGCGGGATTGGCGTAGATTTGAATGTCGCTGGTCTGGGTATCTCGGACCGTCAGCTCGTACTCGACGTTCGAGAGCGCGCCGTAGAAGACCCAGAAGTGGCCGTTCAAGGCCCGGGCGTCGAGAACCTTCACGATCAACTCGACGTTCGAGGCCGAGAAGAACCAGAAGTACCCCGTGTCCGGCGTCAGGGCGACGGCCTGGCCGCTGCCGGTCCGGTCCTGGAAGTCCTTCCATGAAACCTGGACTTCGAACCGCCCGCCCGAGAGGCACAGAGTCGTCGTCCCGGGCGCGCAGGGGGCGGCCTGGAGCGCCGCTGCCCAAAGGCAGGCGGCCGCGACGAGGGCCGAGATCCATACGCCTGTTCGTCTCATGAGGATGCCTCCAGGGCCGCGCGTCGTGACAGGCCGCCCGGTCTCACTGCGGTGTGTGCGTGATGGTGAATTTCGTGTCCTCGGTGATGTCCTGGATCCCGGGCAGGGTGACGTGGGCATGTGCCCAGGAGCTTGCGCGATCGTCAAAAGTCCACTCCCATTGTTTGAACTGCCATGGTGGCTGCGTGCCCGGATGAAAGTTGTTGTACAACCCGGTCCAGACGTACGGTAGGTTGCCGGTGGCTGGCGGACCACCGTCCGGATCCGGACACGTGAAGGCGATGTCGGAAAACCCCGGTTGAGCATTGTAGGGGAGGGTGAAGTCCGGCGGCTTTCCCGGCGTCTCCAGATTCCCCCACTCGATCTTGGCGCTGAACGTGCCGGGCGCGGAGGTCTTCGTATAGGTGCAGTGCGACGACAGGGTCGCCGAGACCTCCGTGTAGTCGATCGTCCCGTCGCCCTTCGTCAAGTATTCGCCTATGTCCGTTTTCGTCGTGCGGAGGGTCACCTCGGCCAAGACCGTTTCCCTGGCGCTCAGATCTCCGACCGGCGAGGGGTAGTGTTTGGTCACCTGCAACGTGGACTCGAAGCGCAACTTGAAGGTCAGGCATCCCAACGTCTCGGCGACCTGGATCTGAACGTCCAGGCCGAAGAACTCCGCGAGAAACGCGATGCGCTGGAGATACTGGATGTGTCTGGCGTCCTGGGAGCAGCGTTTGTGGATCTCGGCGATGGCCTTCCGCGCCATCTGACTCCACAAGGACTTGATCTCGTCCCGCCGTCCGGGGAACACCGTGTCAAGAGACCCGAGGTCGCGCTCCACCAGGCTCTTCCACTCGCTGACCTGGCCCATGAGGTCCAGGAAGGTCTGCGGATCGCCGTCGTGCTCGAGCATCCGGCTCCGCAGAACACCGTACCAGATGTCCATCGCGGTCTTGAAGTCGGACTTCCAGTCCGTGGTTGCCTCGAGGGAAACACGGCTCGCGGGCGCGGCCGCCGCGCGGCCGCTGCGCAGGAAGGGCGACATCCGGTGGCTCAGGAGGTCTGCGTCCGCCAGGGGATCCCGCCGAAGCTGCGCCTCCCGCTCCGCATCTGTTGCGCGCGCGACGCCGTAACCGCCGAGATGAAAGATCTGCATGCGGAGATCGCCGCCCGCTGGATCCGGCGGAAACAGGAAGAAGTCCTCGCCCGAGCCGTTCCAGGCGACCGGCGTCTCTTCGGCTCGGGGAATCGCTGTCGGTGTGTGAACTGACAGGGTCGCGCCATTCAGCAGCAGGAGCCCGGCCGGTTGCAGAAGCACGCCGGCGGCGAGCCCGCCGGCGAACGGGAAGGAGGCGGCGGAGCGGACCGGCGTCATGGAGATGGTCTGATCGACGAAGAACGCGTTGGGCGGAACCTCCAGCGTGAAGAGGGTGCCGTCCGCCGCCGCGGCCGAGATCGATCCGCCCGCTTTTGCGGAGATCGTTTCGGAGACTTCCAGGAGAGGATCGCTTTCGACCGTGATGCCATAACCACCTCGAAAGGCCGCCGTGTCGCCGACCGAGGCGAAGGTGTTCAAGTCGTTGTGGTACGTGTGCCGGGCGCCGCTGAGCTTGTCCGTGACCTCCAGCGTGTACTCGACGTTGGAGAGCGCGCCGAAGAAGACCCAGTACTTGTCGTTGACGGGCCGAGCGTCGAGGACCTTGACCATCAGCTCGACATTGGTGTCGTTGAAGAACCAGAAGTAGCCCGTGTCGTTCGTGAGCTGCACGGCCTGGCCCGGTCCGGCGTCGCCCTTGGAGGTCGTCCACTGCACGTCCACTCGGAATCGGCAGTTCGAGAGGTAGAGGCTCGTCGCCGGCCCGGGGCACGGGGTGAAGGCCGCGGCCGGAGGAGCGGCGCGGTCGATGAACCGCTGGATGTCCGCGATCGAGGAGGGCGGCGCCGCGGTTCCCTTGGCGATGACGGTCTCGTCAGATGCGACGACGACGCTGCCCGAGCCGTCGAATGCGCTCGTGTCGCCCACACTCGCGAATTGACCGGAAGGATTCTGATAGGTCTTGACGGCCCCGGTTACGGAGTCGGTGACGGTGAGCGTGTACTCGACGTTCGACAGCGCTCCGAAGAAGACCCAGAACTTCTGGTTGATGGCGCGGGCGTCGAGCACCTTGACGATGAGCTCGACGTTCGAAGCCGAGAAGAACCAGAAGTACCCGGTATCGGCCGTGAGCGCCACGGCCTGCCCCTGGCCGGTGTTGCCCTGGAAGTCCTTCCAGTGGACCTCGACGGCGAACCGCTGCGCCGACAAGCAGAGCGCCGTGGCCGACGGCGCGCACGCGGCGGCTCTCGAGGCTCTGGCAGCGAGCGTTGCCGCAAAGGCAAGAGCGAGCACTCGTCCCAGCGTTCGTGTCATGGAAGCACCCCCTATGACACGCGCAGCAGGCTCGAAAGGGGATCATAGGGGCGAGCGTCAGTTCCGCGGCAGCCGTGCTCGTGAACACGACCGTCCCCCTGTCCCCAATCCGCCGTTTCGTGATCGTCGAATCGAATCGGAGTTGCCCCCAATCCGGCCTCTTGCCCGAGAGTCACGGATTCAACACCGTCCCCCAGGCACTGTCCCCCAGGCACTGGGAAGCCATGTTTTCAGGACTGACCCCACGGACGCCCACGGACGCCACGGACGCCACGGACGCCGGAAGCTTCGACGGGAGCTGCAAAACGAAGTTTTTCGCTCTTCGGTCGTCTTCATGGGCAGTCCGGCATCGGCGCATCCGGCGTGTGTTTCAGGAAGAACCAGGTTTCCTCCGTCAGCGTGAAGTCCGGGCTGAGGTGAATCGTGCGCTCGTAGCTCTTCTTGGCTAAGTACTGGCCGTTCTGGCTGTAGCCGTGTTGGAAACGCAGCTGCCTCCAGTAGTTGGCGATGAAGGAAGTGTCGAGCGGGTTGATTTGCAGCCCGAGCACGTTGATTTCCCCCTCGTGGAGCCGCCCATAGTCGTCGATGAATGGGACGATCGGAAAGTCGGGGATGTTGCAGGACGGGCCCGTCGCCGAGGCCGTCGGTGTCGGATTCCCGGGGTCGTAGATGACCCGTACGGACTCGTCTGTCGGAAGGCCGATCCAGGCGGCGAGAACGCCAAAATGGCTTTGTCCGGGGTTGACGGTCACCGTGCACCCGAACCCCCCGGTGACGTAGTAGTAGGCGGCGTCTTCCGGCAGGAGCGAGCAATTGCCCTCCCAGATAGAGCGCCCGTAGGGGTTGTCGGCCCCGGAGTAGTTCAAGCGAAGGGGGACGTGCTGGGAGCGGTACTTCAGGCGCTGGACCGCCTCGACGAATGATCGGGTATTGTCTTCCACGATCTTGCTTTCGAAATCGATCTCGAAGCGCAGGCAGCGCTCGAGCAATCCCCCCTCGATGAAAGTCGTCAAGAGCGGATCTTCTTCGCCCAGCGCCTGGAGCTGGAGAGAGAGCTGGAGCATCCAGGTGGCTTCGAGGGGGTCGGTTCGAGCGACGCAACGGTCGAACGCTTGCTGGATGCAGGCCTGGAGGGCGGCCATCGCCTCTTGGAGACCGGTCTCCACCTCTCCCGATTCGTCGACGATCCCCATCATCTGCTTCTGCCGGATGACGCCGAAGAGCTGCGTGAGCCCTTCCTTGACGTCGTATTCCTGCCCGTCATCCCCGATGAAAGTGCAGGTCGGTTCCGTGCGCGGAGACAACCGGGCCGACGCTCCATGAGAAGTGGCCAGGAGCGGAACGACGACCTGCTCGTAAGCATCCCGGTAGATCTGTGTCCCGCGGGTCTGCAGCTCCGACTGTCCGATTGAGCCGCTTTCCCGCAGGAACACGTCCTCGGCGTACTGCTGGAGGTAAGGGGAGAGCGGGGCGGAGGGCGTCCTCCCGGCCTGCCTCGCGGCATCGCTCTGGTCGCCCAGGCCGACGCCGTAGCCCCCCAACCGGACGAGCGGAAGACGGAGCGATGACGTGTCCACATTTCGCGGGTAGAGAATGAAGTCCTCGCCTCCCTGGCTGTACGAGTACGGAAGCGTCCGATCCGGCGGCGGCAGGGCGGGCGGCTGGATCGTCAAGGTCGCCGGCAACATCAGGTTCAGTCCAGCTGGCTCGATCTCGACTCCCGCGGCCAGGCCGCCCGAGAACGGGAAGCGGTCGATGCGCGACACCGGAGTAACGGTAACCATCTCCGGCGACGCCAGTGCCTGCGGCGGAACCTCCAGCGTGAAGACCGTGCCGTCCGCTCCGGTCACAGAGAGAGCGCCGCCCGTGGAGTCCAGATCGGCCGACGCGGCGTTTGCCGAGTCGAGAACGGAGGAAACCGAATAACCCCCCGGAAACGCGCCCGTGTCGCCGACCGAGGCGAAGATGCCGGAGGGGTTCGTGTACGTCCGGTACGCTCCCGTGACCGAATCTTTCACCGCGATTTTGTACTGGACGTTCGAGAGCGCGCCGAAGAAGACCCAGAACTTGCCGTTGATGGGCCGCGCATCGAGAACCTTGACCATCAGCTCGACGTTCGTGTCGTTGAAGAACCAGAAGTAGCCGGTGTCGTTCGTGAGCTGAACCGGCTCTCCGAAGCCGGTCTGTCCGTGGCCGTCGTTCCAAACGGCTTCGATGTGGAAGCGGCAGCCGGCGAGGTTGAAGCCGCGGTAGGAGTCCGGACAGGGCGTGAACGCCGAAGCCGCCGGCGCTCTTTCGATCCATCGCTGGATATCGGCGATGGTGGACGACGGCGCGGCGGTCCCTCTGGCGACGACGGTCTCGTGAGACGCGACGACGACGCTACCCGAGCCGTCGAACGCGCTCGTGTCGCCCACGCTCGCGAATTGACCGGAAGGATTCTGATAGGTCTTGACGGCCCCGGTCACGGAGTCGGTGACCCGGAGCGTATATTCGACGTTCGAGAGCGCCCCGAAGAAGACCCAGAACTTGTTGTTGATGGCGCGGGCGTCGAGGACCTTGACGATGAGCTCGACGTTCGACTCCGAGAAGAACCAGAAAGTGCCGGTGTCGGCCGTGAGCCCCACAGCCTGGCCCTGGCCGGTGTTGCCCTGGAAGTCCTTCCAGCTGACCTCGACGGAGAACCGTTGCGCCGACAGGCAGAGCGCCGTGGCCGACGACGCGCAGGGAGCGGCTCTCGAGGCTCTGGCAGCGAGCGTTGCCGCGAAGGCAAGAGCGAGCACTCGTCCCAGAGTTCGTGTCATGGAAGCACCCCCAACGATACGCGCAGCAGGCTCGAAAAGGGGATCAAAGGGGCGACGATCCTGCGGTTACGCAAGTCCGCGCTCGATGACGGCGCGCGTGACGGCAGGATCGAGGGAGGAAACGGGCTCTTCCCGAACGACCCAGCGTTGCCCGTCGAAGTACTGCGTGAAAATCTCCTCCGCGGTCCGCGTCGCCAGCGCCTGCGTCGTCAGTGTCGGATTCGGACCGCCGATGCCGTTGGCGAGCGCCGAATTGTCCGCGATGAACAGCCGCTCGACCCATCGCGCTTCCGTGCTGCCGTCGAGCACTGAATCGTCCGCTGAGAGCCCCATCCGCATCGTGCTGTGGCTGTGAATGACGAACGGCGGCTTGCTGATCCGATAGACTTTTTTCGCGCCGAGCTTGCGGAGCAGATCGACCGACTGGCCGACGAGGAACTCGCGGTTGGCGATCGTCCGGGCCGACCGGTTTCGATGGCGGATCTCGATCCGGGGAACCGCCCCGTGCTCGTCCGGCGGGAAGCTCGACGAAAGCGTCACGCCGTTCTGGAATTCGACGTCATCGTCGGTGAAGACGTCGATGTTGAGCAGCCGATCGACATTCGACATCGCCTCCTTCAGGTCGCGGCCGACGAGGCGTCCGACGAGGTCCGCTCCGTGGGCG
>WNGB01014733.1_pt1 | contig 12782 bp, 18 predicted proteins | sample 5400681 | NCBI WGS metagenome assembly WNGB01 (sample SAMN13153367, study PRJNA577476) | soil metagenome | isolation source: 115 cm soil or saprolite under grassland replicate 2 | place: USA:California | collected 2016-06-15 | reverse complement strand
CGCAGCATAAGAAGGCCAGGAAGATGTGTCCAATGCATCGTTTCTTGCCAATCGATGCGCTACGCTGATGGCCGTGGAGCTGGCGCAAGTCGAAGCGTTCCTGGCGGTCGCGCGCCACGGCGGGTTTACCCGGGCGGCCGCGGCCCTGCACCTGTCGCAGCCGGCGACCAGCCGCCGGATCCACGTGTTGGAGCGCGAGCTGGGGGCGCCGCTGTTCGAGCGGGTCAGCGACGGCGTCCTGCTGACCGACGCTGGTCGCGCGTTCCTTCCCCACGTGGAGGCGGCGGTCGCGTCGGTGCGCGACGGCGTCGACGCGGTCGGCTCCGTTCGCGGCGCCGCCCAGGGCGTCGTCACGCTCGCGATAGTTGGGAGCCTGGCCAGCACGGCCCTGACCGAGCGCTTGCGGCGTTTCCGCGAGGCCCACCCGGCCGTCGACCTGCGGCTGCGGACCGCCCTCAGCGCGGAGGTGAGCGACTTGGTCCGCCGCGGCGAGGCGACTTTGGGGCTGCGCTACCGGCTCGACCCAGCGTCAGGGCTGGTCTCGCGCCTGCTCGACGACGAGCCGCTGCTGCCGGTATGCGCGGCCGACCACCCGCTCGGCGGCGCGCGACGGGTGGAGCCGGCCGAGCTCGCCGGGGAGCGGTGGCTGGCGTTCCCTTCCCGCCAAGGCACGGTCCGCGAGCCCTACGCGGCGACGCTCGAGCAGTGGCTGGCCGCGGGCGGGCTCGGCGGGGCGGAGATCGTGCCGGTCGACAGCCTGACCGCGCAGAAACGGATGGTCGAGGCGGGCTTCGGCCTCGCCCTGCTCCCGTCCAGCAGCGTCGACGAGGAGCTCCGCTCCGGCGCGCTGCGCGTCCTACCGGTCGACGCTCCGCAGCCGACCATCCCGATCGTCCTCGTCCACCGCCGGACCGCCTTCCTGGGCGGCGCGACGACCGCCTTGATCGCCCAGCTCGCCGGGCGTGCGTCTCCGAGTCCCCGCGCGGAGCTCCGCACGGGCGCTGGGGCGAGCCCGCCAGGTGGTGGCCCTGCCGCCCGCACGAGCGGCTGATCTGACTCGGCCCATGAACTCGCAGCTATCCGTCACCCTGCGTCACACGCGGGCAGTACGAAACAGAATGCGATGCGTGCAGCGTCTCGGTGGGTCGGTTGCCGCGCTACACCGACGATCCAACCAGCCATGACATCCGCGCGCTTGCGTGTGGCCACTCGTTCAAGATGGTGACGCCGACCGCAGATCAGGTGGGGCGATGAATGACGGCGCACAGATAGCCCAGGCCACGTCGACCCGGAAGGGCTGGTTGAACGGTCGGCAGCTGTCCTCGGTGGGTTGCCAGTGTTATATGGGACCGCGCGTCCCTGTGCGGGCACTCTTCAATTACCTTGAGACAGGCCAGAGCATCGATGAATTTCCCGCCGACTTTCCGTCAGTATCGGGATCCCAGGCGTTGGGCTAGTTCAATTCGCGAAAGCCCTAGCGCTCAGCTGACACACGTTCGCGACGAGTTGGCGGGGGGGCAGCTGGGTCCGCGTCAGCGTTGTCGCGTAACCTCACGCTCTTCTCGCCCGGATCGTTTGGCTCGATCCCAGGCGTTTGCCTCACAACCCCTGCGACGGTCGCAGGTGGTGTTGAAGGACTGCCGCACGCCGCCGAAAGACTCGCGGCCAGTGCGACCAACCAACGGCGAAAGGGTCGCGTGGCCCGAACGTCGCCCAAAGCCGCGGCGAAACCAAACCCAGTGCGCTTCAGGCACCTACGTTGCATCGGCTTCAGCCCAATACTGCCCAACGCTGGAACGATTGTGCGGATCTGAATTCAGAACTCCCGTCGCAATCGGTGGAACTGGCCCTAGCTTCGACCACGAGGCTGGCCGCGCGACCGTTTTTGTGACCGTTCTTCCCAACCGTTTTTTCAGGGGACATCGGTACCGAAGCAAGTCGCGATCCTGGCAAGAGTCGCTTCTTCACCCGAATCTGAACTCACGAATCAGTGGCGGAGGTGCATGGGAGTCGAACCCACCTTCGAACAGGAAGCTGCCCGAACGACCGTTTTGAAGACGGTCCAAACAGTGTTCCAGCGTGCTCCCGGCCAGCCCCGGCTACGCCTGGCGAGTACGAAATCGGTGAGCCCGTGCGCCAGGCTGCCCCACGTTTACCCAGGCGTGTCCACGGTTTTGCAGCAGATCTTGCAGTAATGAGGGACGCCGAGGTTTTTGCGCAGATTTGCTGCAAATCTTCTGCTGCAAAGCCGGCCCCGACGTTGCGGGCGGGCGATAGGTCCCAACGCCGTCTCTGGACAAGCGCTCACACCGGGAGGGCTATCGCGGATCACGAGGCGGTGCCCGGTCAGGCGACGAGCTCGAGTCGGCGGCTCGCCGCGTGCTGGCAGCCTGGCAAGTCAGTTCCCCTAAGGCGCAGCCTGCCCGAAAGGTGAATGACGGGTCGCAGCGAGCGGCAGCTATGCTGGTGCGCGCCCGCGGGCGGCGAGAAATGGTGCGACGCACGTCTGCTTCAGTTGCAGGACATCGCCAAGAACGGTGGCCAGGCGATCGTAGGGATCAACCTCGGACGGCTGCGTTGGCGCCAACGAAAAGCCGCGGGTGAACGCGAGTGCCTGCAGCAGGGCCAGCCGAACGTCGGGTTGTTCGAGGATCCCGTGGAGATAGGTGCCAGCCACGATGCCGTCGTCGCTCACACATCCATCATGGCGTGCCCCGAGATCGAAGAGCGGCGGCAATCCAGGCGAAAGGGTGGATGTCCGGCGAACGTGAATCTCGTAGCCCTCAACGGATAGACCACTGAGGGCTGACCAGATGCCCGGCACGCGTTCGTGGCCGCGCCCGTGAACCCGCGTAAGGCGCTGAGCGATCGGGCCACGACCGCTATCAGCGCACCCCGGACGGCTGGAAATTCACTGAGCGGGTCTACGAAGTCAGATACCTCGACACCACTCCGATGGCTGGCTCCGCACTACACGCCGCCGGGGCCGCCCGCTAGCCCGCCGCGCTTACCGAACCACGCGATAGCGAATGTGTGTTGCGTGCGGCCCGTCGCTCGCGCTCAGCTTTTCGAGTCGGACGCCATCTTTCAGCGTGTCGAACAATCGCACCCCACCACCCAGCAGATACGGTGCGATATGGACGAGGATCTCGTCGACGAGTCCTGCCCGTAAAGCCTGCTTGCCTGGTGAGGCTCCGCCAAGCTTGACGTGCCTGGCGCCTGCAACAGCTTTCGCCTGACGGACTGCGCTCTCGATGCCGTCGGTCACAAACGTGATCGTCGAAGGTCCACTGGGAACAGCGTCGGCGGGCGGAGGACTGTGCGTGAGGATGAAGACAGGTGCATCGTTCACCGGATGCCGACCGTTCCACCCATGTGTGATGTCGTACGTCCGTCGCCCGAAGATGAATGCGCCAGACTCGTCGAACATGCGCTGCACTTCGGCTAGGTTTTCGCCGGGCTCCGGTTTGAACAGCGGATCGCGGTATTCGGTCGAACCGGAGAAGTACCAGTTGAAGATGGCCATCCCGCCATGCTTGCCGAGTGGATCGGCGGGTCCATCGTCCGGGCCCGCGACATACCCGTCGAGGGACATGGTCATGTCGATAATGACTTTCGGCATATGTTCCTCTCGTGGCAACAGGATGCCTCCCAGCGGCCGTGACAATCCAATCACAGGCCTGACACGTTCGACGCACGGGCGACCAGGCGCGACTTGTTCCTCGAGCGTGGCCGCGGCCTGCCGCTGGACGTGCGCCAGTCGAGTTCAGCTTTCGGTACGACGGCGCGACTCACCTTGGTTCACTGGTCTCAAGGTGTTGCAGCAGTGTTTTCCTCCGTGCCAGACTCGACGGCATGGCAATTCCACAAGTCGTATCCGCCGACGAATGGAGGCAGGCTCGCGAGGAGTTACTGATCGCGGAGAAGGAGGCGACGCACGCCCAGGACGCACTCGCAGCGCGACGTCGGCGATTGCCGATGGTCGCGTTCGATGCGTACACGTTCACCGCGACATCCGGCCACGTGACGCTCCGTGACCTGTTCGGCGACAACAACCAGTTGATGGTGTACCAGTTCATGGACCTCGGCCCGGACGCGGTGTGCCCCGGCTGCACCCACCTCACGAACAATGTCACCGCCCTGGACGTGCTCGCCGACCGCGGCATCGCCTGGGCAACGGTGTCGAACATGCCGATCGAGCAGATCGACCGTGTGAAGGCCGAGCACGGCTGGACATTGCCGTTCTACTCGTCGCGCGGCACGTCGTTCTCCGACGACTGCGGTGCGGGCGGCGGGTTTCTGCTCAACGCCTTCTTGCGCGACGGCGACGACGTCTACCGGACCTACACAACCACGAGTCGTGGCGTTGACCGGCTGCTGTTCGTCAACAACATCCAGGACCTCGCCGTGTACGGTCGCCAGGAGGACTGGGAGGACTCACCCGCGGGGTGGCCGCAGCACCCGACCTACGGCTAGGCCCGGCGAGAGCGTCCGCGTGAAAATTCTTAGAGGAAAATTCTTAGAGAATATTCACCGCAGGCGCGGCCACCAGAGACACGGTGATGAGTGTCGCGATCGACTGCACCGACATCAACATCTTGGCCCATACCGTGACCGGGCAGCGTGTCAGTCGGACTGAAAGGCGGTGGCACGCTCTGGATGAACGCAGCCAATTCATCGAGCACGAGCACATCGGGATCCGATCCTCAGCGGGCCTCGCTCGACAGTTCCTGAACGCCGTCCAGCACGACCCTCACCAGTCGTTGAACCGCGGCTTTTGACGACATGGAGCCCGCTGCTTCCAGAGCGCGCAGGCACAGTATGGCCAGGTCGTGTGGAGGCACGTCGGCTCGGACATGTCCAGCATCACGAGCCTCGGTCAACAGACCTTGAAGGATCTCGATCAGGTGCTGCTCTGGCGCAGCGACGTGCTCGCCCTGATGGACCAGTGCAGCGAGCTCCCGACCGTGCTGGTGCCGCTCAAACGAGATCAGCGCATAGGCGTGCAGGACGGCTTCGAGTCGAGCACCTGGTTCGCCCGGCTGATCGCGGAGCCTGGTTAGCTGCTCGAGGTGCTCGGCGACATGCCGTTCATGCCAGGCGATCAGGATTGGCTCAACGCCCGCGAAGTACTTGTAGAGCGTGGCGCGGCCGATGCCTGTCACCTCCGCGATCTGTGACATGGTCACCGCCCGCAGCCCATGCTTTGCGACCAGAGACGCGGCCGTATCGAGGATCGCATCACGAACTTCGCGGCGGTGCGCCTGGATGGTCTGGTGCCAGAGCTTCGGAATCACGCCAGGATATGAGACGGCCATGGTTGAGACACGCTATATTGTATATGGACAACGTGTCTCGATAAACATAGTACCTGGGAGTAGCCGCCGTGAGTGACGTACCGTCATCTGCCAGCACCGCCGAGGAACGTGCTTCTCAGCCAGCCCGGGGGCCAGGGGCGGTCTATCCGGGGACACCCCGATGGGTGAAGGTCGGCGCGATCGTCGCCGTCGTGCTGGTCTTGCTACTGGTGTTGGTCATGGTCGTGGCCGGGGGCGAGCACGGCCCGCTGCGGCACATACCCTCCGCGGGCGGCATGAGCCCGATTGCTGCAACCGCCGTCGAGCCCTAGAGCGCTTGTTGATGGCCACTGGCCTGCGCAAGCTCGTACTCGCGGTCCATTTGACGGCTTCACTCGGATGGCTTGGCGCGGTCATGGCGTACGTTGCGCTTGGAATCTCGGCCACGAGGACCGCGGACGCAGAGGTGGTGCGAAGCGCGTGGACTGCTATGGAGCTTGTGGGCTGGGTCGTGATCGTCCCGTTAGCAGTGGCTTCCCTGGTCACTGGCGTTGTCGTTTCACTTGGCACCCCGTGGGGGCTTGTGCGGCACTACTGGGTGTTGATCTCGCTCGGGCTGACCATCCTGGCGACCACCGTATTGCTGTTGCACATGCCGAGCGTAAGCGCGACGGCGCGGATCGCTCGCGAGTCAGACGGTGCGCAGTTAGCCCAGCTGGGTGGTGATCTGGGTCACGCAGTTGGCGGCCTGGTGGTTCTGCTCGTCGTGACCGTTCTGAACGTGTACAAGCCACAAGGCCTTACGCCGTACGGCTGGCGCAAGCAACAGGAACTGCGCGCAGCCCGACTGTCGTGATCGACGCTGGGTGGGGCGATTCGTCTGGGGCATGGAGCAGTTGGGTGCAGCCGGGCGTGGTGTCATTGCGCTCGCTACGGGCTGCCTACGGCTGGTACTGTCCCTCCCGCGGTTGCACGGGCGCATTACAGAAGTCCGGCGCGGCATCCGAGAATTGGATCACTGGATTGCAGGCGGGTTGAGCACCGTTACCTGCTGAAGACCTCTGAAGGGGGCTCCCTCGCATGACAACCGCCGTTCGCGCTGTCTCGGATAGCGCCGTACCAGGCCCAGCAACGAACCATGAGACCCGCGCGGGCACCGGCACCAGCAGCGTGACGTCACCCAAGCGGCTCGCGAGAATCGCCGGCGTCCTGTACCTCCTGGTTGGCATCACTGGCGGCTTTGCCGAAGGCTTTGTGGAACCCAAGGTATACGTCGCCGGCGACGCGGCGGCTACGGCCGCGGCCGTTGTCGCCAACGCCGGACTTGTCCGACTGGGTGTCGTCTCCGACCTGCTCGATCAGACGTTCTTTGTCTTCCTGGCGCTGACCCTGTACGTGCTGCTGCAGCATGCGCACCGGAGTGTGGCCAGGGCGATGGTCGTCCTCGTCGCTCTCGCTGCCGGCATCTCGAGCCTGAACGCGGTCTTCGAGTTTGCTGGCTTGCGGGTGGCAACTGGTGAGATCGACATGGCTGCCCTCGGCACCGCGGGTTCGAATGCTGTGGTGCTTCTCCTGCTCGACATGCAGCACTATGGGCTGCTCGTGGCTCAGATCTTCTTTGGCCTGTGGCTGGTGCCACTGGGGTATCTGGCGTACAAGTCAGCGATGTTCCCGAAAGCGCTGGCTGGCGTGCTCATCGTCGGGGGCGCCTGCTACCTGATAGATCTCCTCGCGGCCTTCCTCCTCCCGTCCGTCAGTCAGCAGTTTCACGGCTTCATCGTCATCCCGTGCGCAATCGCGGAGATCTGGATGGTCCTCTACCTGCTCGTGTGGGGCGTGAGGACCGTCCGGCCAGTCGGGGACAAGCATGACAAACATTCTTCATGAGACGGAGACCTGGGCCGTAAACGAGGTCTGTCCATCCCCGCGATTCGCCGAAGGCGTCACCCCGATGTACAGCGGCCCCGTCCCTGTCTGCGCTCCGCGCCCCACCAGGCTCACGCTAATGCACGCCGCGTACTGCGCCTCGAGCGTGCGTCGGTACGATAGCCCGAGCGCCGGGTCGTACGTGGTGTCGCTGATGCCGCGCGGAATCGGAAAATCCGGAATCTCGACATACCGCAGTGGCGTCGAGTCCTCTGTGGCCACCGAATGCAGCAGCTCGAACTCTTGTGGGTCTTCGCCCGGTTTCGACGCCAGGCGTACGCCCTCGAGGTCGAGCAGGTCCAACCCCGGGCCCCAGATGACCACGCCCAGTCCCTCGCTCGCGCCACCCGTGCTCTGGAACATCACGATGAACGCGCCGATCTCCCCGCCGACCGCCACGCGCACCAGTGGGAAACTCGTCGACGGGACGAGGACCGGCAGGCCGCTGCCGCGCCGATCGGCCAGCGGATCGGAAGCGTAGCGCAGGTCCAGGATGGTGAACGCGGCGGGATCGTGCCGCTCCAGGCCTGGTTCGAGATAGTGGTAGCCGGCCGTGCACAGCCCATCCCACCCAAAGAGTGGCGCAAGGTCCGGCAGCAGGTCCTCGGCGAAGGCGACATTCGTGTCGAGCACCTTCCGCAGTTGCTGGCTCGTCGCGCCATTGATCAGCACGTCGCGCCATCGATCGGCGTCGCCTGGCACCTGCTGACTCCGAAATTCGTCGACGAGCTCGCCGTCCTGCGCCAGCCACAGCCCGAGCATGTCGCTGTGCTGATCCAGGACACCCACGGCTGCGCCGGCGATCCGCGACATCCGCCGCGTCAAGTCGATCAGGTCTTCGTGCCGCTGGTCCTCGGTGTTCTCGTCGAAGACGGCGATCCATAGCCCATCGGTGATCGGGCCGACGACGATGGTTCGGTGCACGTCGCGCTCGAGCAGCCGGTCGTCGTCCGACAGCTCGTGCAGCCCCTGCCCCGCGGCCCACGCGCGCAGCGCCGCGATGACCGCCGCGCGCGCCTGCTCGGGCCCGAGAGATCCCGTGTGCACCTGAACGTTGGTGAAAGACGCACCCATTGCTTACCTATGATGCACCGGCATTCGACGCTGCTGTCGACGCCTCAATCGGACCTCGAGACCGCACCAGTCCATCGGCGCGTCTGGCGGGCCTGCCCGAATCGGGGGCACCATGGCTGGACAGTGAACGGCCGGGGCACATTTCTCACGAATCTGGAAGCGGAACGCGCTGCGCTCCTACAACACGTCGAGCGTGGTCTTCGTTCTGATGCCCGAATTGCTGCAGCCTGGCTGGGCGGTTCGCTCGGGCGCGGTGACGCCGATGCCCTGAGCGACATTGACCTCGCACTGGCGGTGGTGGACGAGCACTGCGCTGACCTGAACACACAGCGACGCGCATTCGTGGCGCAGTTTGGCGAGCCGATCCTCATCCAGGAGGCGCCGCAGAACGCACCACCGGGCGGCTCGTTCGTCCTCGTCCTGTATCGAGGCAGCGTTGCGCCTCAGGAGATCGACTGGTTCTGGCAGCCCAGCGGCTCGGCCAACATCCCGACGTCCGCGCGGTTGCTGTTCGATCGGGTGGCGCTGCCGAGGGCGCCCGCCTGGATATTTCCGACGCGTGAGGAGGTCGCCGCGCGCGTGTCGCTGCGAACGACCTTTTTCTGGGCGATGGCGTTCATCGCGGCCAAGAAGATCGCCCGAGGCCAACGCGCCGCCGCTTTCGACCTGATGCGGATGATGGACAGGGCGCGGGACGCGGTGGAGGGGCTCCTGCGAGGAGCGCCGGAGCCGGCGTGGGGCGCGATTGCGAGCCCTGGTGCCAGTGAAACGCTCCCGCCCTTTGATCCTGCAGAGCAGATGGCCTATCTGCGGGACCTGGTTGCCAGAATGGCATCGCTCCAACCCACCACTGACGGTGCAGGCGGCCTCGTCACTTCGGAGGCGGTGACCGTGGTCGCTGGGTTCATCGAGCTGATGAATGGATCGCTCTAGCTCGCTGCATACTGACTCCACTCGCCCATGCTGCCGGAGCATCTCGACACACCGCGCTTGCGCCTTCGTCCTCCTCATCCCATGGACGCCCAGTCCATGTTCGAAGGTTGGACGCGCGACGAGGCGGTCGCCCGCTACCTGAGCTGGAAGCCACATTGCGCACTTGACGAGACGAGCGAGTTCATCAACCGCTGCATGGACGCCTGGCGGGGTGCCGGTCGGGGTGTGTGGGTGATCACGCAGTACGAAGAGGATGTACCCATCGGCCTCATCGAGCTGCGGCTCGACGGCTATCGAGCAGAAGTGGGCTACCTCCTCGGCCGGGCGGTGTGGGGCCGGGGGTACATGACCGAGGCAGTCCAGACGCTCGTTCACCTGGCGTTCGACGAGTTGTCCGTGTCTCGCGTATGGGGCATCTGCGACGTTGACAACTCCGCCTCGGCACGCGTGCTCGAAAAGGCCGGCATGGTGCGCGAAGGAGTCCTGCGACGCTACGCCATGCACCCGAACGTGAGCGATGAGCCGCGCGATGTTTACCTGTACGCTCGCACGCGACCGCTGCACGCGTCCATGAAGGCGCTCGACGTGCTCACCGTCCTTGCCGTACTCGGCGAGCAAAACGCACCGGTCTGGGTGTGCGGCGGCTGGGGCATCGATGCGTTGATCGGCGAGCAGACGCGCGAGCATGCCGATCTCGACCTTACGGTCCGAGCCGACTGCGAGCCTATCGCGATCGAAACGCTTGCGCGACTCGGCTATCGCATCGTGCTCGACCATCGACCAACGCGACTTGCGATGGCGGATGACGACGGCCACGAGGTCGATCTGCACCCGGTTGTGTTCGACGCCCACGGGTCTGGCGTACAGGCGGGCCTGCATGGGAGCTCATTCCACTATCCTGTTGACGCATTCGCGCGCGGGACGATCGCAGGCAAGCTGGTGCCGTGTTTGAGTGTCGAGCAGCAAGCACGCTTTCACGCCGGCTACCCTCCCCGACCGAAGGATCAGCAGGACCTGGCGCGGCTCGCAGCGCAGTTCGACATCCGCACCCGGTTGCCATAACGCTCGCGAGCTGAAGACGCCGCCACGGTGGCAAGACGTGACTCGTGCGTCAACCGGCGGTTGGAGGCGCGGGTTGACTGCGAGCCAGAATCTGGTTCATCAAGTCATCGAATGTGACGAACGTTTCGATCAAATCGTGTGGGACGTCGTCATATTGCTCGTACAGGCCATTCGCAACGTTGAGGGTGTACACGTCCATACCGTCAGATGCGAGCACCAGCAAGTGCTGAAAGTCACCGGCCGCGCTAGCAGATCACAGCATTCTGGCCGCGATCGGTGTGGATCTGGATCTCCGTGGCGCCAGCATCGGGCGTCACCACGACCACGTAGCCGGGCGTGACGACCTGCGCGTAGGTGCTTTCGGGTTGCGGGCAGCCGAGGGAAGCTCAGGCCAGTCCGTCGGCTCGACACGTTGCACGGTCACTGGCTCGGCGGGCACTTGAAGCTGCTCGGCAGCGGTCTGCACGGCGAGTGCGACCGCGTCCGCGTCGGATGGCGCCGGCGGCGCAGGCGGCGCCACGATTGGCTCCGCGACCGGCTCCGCGACCGGCGTGGGCGTTGCCAGCACCACTTCGGCGCTCCCGCCCCACATCGCGTCCCGACCATCCCGCACCAGCGCGCGATCGGCGCCCGGCCCACCGTCCGCGGGCACAACAAACAAGTCATTGGCCCGCGTAAAGACCAGCATCGAGCCGTCTGGCGACCAGGCTGGCGCGGTGTCGCTCGTGCCACCGGTCAGGTCGCGCAGTTTGGCTCCACTCCCCATGTCGTACACGGACAATCCGCCGCGCACACGCTTCGGCTCAGCGCAGCCAGCGACAGCGAGGAGTTTGCCGTCCGGCGATACTGCTGGGTCGGTCAGGTCGCGTCTATCGTCGCGCGCGACGACGCGCTCGCAGTCAGTGTTATCGGCTTTCAGCAGGCAGAGCATCTGCTTGCGGGGCGGTGTGCTGAACGCGAGTCGACTGCCGTCGCGCGCCAGCGACGGAGAGCCATAGGCGGAGCTGCCCGGCCGGCCATCACTGGTCAGGGCAGTTTGACCGCTGCCGTCTGGGTTGATGCGACACAGGTTGGCTGAGCCATCACCGCATCGGTAGACGATGAATGGGGAGACGGCGGCGACCGAGCCGGGCCTGATCAGCAGCAGCGCGGCGAGCGACAGCACGCTCGCGATAGGAAGGCCAATCCGCCCCATGTGACATTTCGAGGACACCCGCGGCCGCACCATTCAGCATGCACACGCCTTGGACCGCAACAACCAGCCGCGCCCGTTCGTCGCATCGTTCATGCAGACTTTGCACCGCCATGTTGCTGAGCCAAGTGCCGACACGTCGGGAAGCGTGCTCCGCTGGGCTCGTTTCTACGACGCGGCAGTCATGCTGCTCACGCTCGGCCGCGCACCCGCGATACGTGAGCGCACCGCCGACCTGGCCGCGCTGCAGCTCGGCGAGTCGGTCCTCGAAGTCGGCTGCGGCACGGGTGAGCTGGCGCAACGCGCTCGACTCCGGGTCGGTCCGACTGGCCGCGTGTACGGCATCGATCCGTCAGCCGAGATGATCGCCGTCGCGCGACGCAAGGCCGCCCGCGCGCACCTCGACGTCGACTATCGCGTGGCCGCGATTGAAGCGCTGCCGCTCGGCGACGCCAGCGTCGATGTCGTGCTCAGCAGCCTGATGATGCACCACCTGCCCGGCGATCTGAAGTCGCGCGGCCTCGCCGAGGTGCGGCGCGTGCTCAAGCCAGGCGGACGGCTGCTCATCGTGGACCTCCAGCAGCCCAGTGGGGGGCTGGCTCGCCTGGCGTTGACATCGCTGATCCACGGCCATATGGAGCACGATGTTCACGACCTGCCGAAATTGATTACCGCGGCCGGTTTCGAGGACGTCCGCGACGGCGAAACCGGCTTCAGCTGGCTCGGCTTCGCGGCCGGTCGCGCTCCGCGCGGCTGAGGACTGAGCTTTGGCTGCGGTGATCGAAGCGGAACATCCCGCAAGTCCAGACGCGAGTGCCCTGATTGCGGAGCTCGACGCGCACCTGGAACCGCTGTATCCAAGCGAGAGCCGGCATGGGTTCAGCGTGCAACGGTTGATCGCCGACTCGGTTGCGTTCTTCGTCATCCGCGAGAACGGCGCGCCCGCTGGCTGCGGTGGCATCTCCATGTTTGGGACCGAGTACGGCGAGATCAAACGGATGTACGTGCGACCGCGGTTTCGCGGGTTGGGCCTCGCTCGGCTGCTGCTCGATCACCTGACCGATTACGCCATGCGCCAGGGTGTGCGGACACTCCGACTGGAGACGGGCATCCATCAGCACGCCGCCATCCGCCTGTACGAGCAGGCCGGTTTCGAGCGCATTCCACCCTTTGGTGACTACACCGACGATCCAGTCAGCCTGTGCTACGAAAAGCGCCTCGATTGACCACCGGCGTGCCGCGGCCAAGCTCGTGGCCATGTAGCAGTCACGGCCCAAGGTCCCACAGCAATCGGTAGT
>WNGB01010567.1_pt1 | contig 12782 bp, 8 predicted proteins | sample 5400681 | NCBI WGS metagenome assembly WNGB01 (sample SAMN13153367, study PRJNA577476) | soil metagenome | isolation source: 115 cm soil or saprolite under grassland replicate 2 | place: USA:California | collected 2016-06-15 | reverse complement strand
AATCGGCGCCGGGAATGAATTGTCCCGGCAGGACGAGACCCTGCTCGGGAAAGTAGAAGTGAAAGATGCCGTCTCCGGGGGTCGCGTAGTAGGGCTTGCCGATGCCGTGCCGGCGCGCGAATTCCTTGCCGATGGAGGTTTGCTTCTCGTCCGCTTCCTTTCCGGTGAAGACGAAATGGTCGTTGGCGATGGCCGCCTGCCTCGGGAAGATCGAGTTGCCGCCGGTGATCTGGTTGAACGTGTGGATGGCGAACGGCGCCGTCCCGTCGGAGGCCGGCAGCAGATTCGCAAAGACCCGGAGCGTCGTCCCGGGCCGCACCTCGGCGTCCTTGTCCACGCGGTGCGCCCAGACGATCTGCTCGGTCGTCGTCATGCGCCGCGCGGTTTCCGGGTCCGGCCACCGGAACTGCGGTATTCGCTCGATGGATTCACGGAGCTCTCTCCTGCCGACGGCGAAGATGCCTCCACTTCGCCGGATCTCCTCTTCCTTCTCCGAGAGCGGGACGGGCTCGTAGCTCTTCCCTTGCGTTTCGTTCTCGAGGCGGCGCGTCAGCGTGCCGAAGGTCAGGACATCTCCGTCGCGCGCGTCCGCGACGGCTTCCGGGCTCTGGACGACGTGGAGGCCGAGGTTGAAGGCGTTGCGGCGGAAGATGTCCCCCATGTTGGCGCCGCAGACGACAACGAGCTCCAGGCCTGCCTCCTCGGCGACCCCCTTCAGGCCCGCCGGGCTCATTTCCCGCGAGGAGCCGATCGCGAAGCGGTCGCCAGCGATGAGAAAGGTCTCGCCCCGATGGACCCGCTCGCGGAAGTCGGGCATGAGGTAACGGAAGGATCCCGCCTTCCAGCGCTCGTCCAGGGTCTCGAGACTCTCGGAAACGCAGTCGGCCGCCGGCGTAATCTGGTCGGTGTCGATCGCGTCGCGCTTCTTGCCGGGCGCGTTGGGGTCCCAGAAGATCAAGGCCTTGCCGCGGAGCACGCGTTCCTCTGCGCCGACGCTTTCGGCATCGGCCTCCGGCAGTTCTTCCAGCGTCACGCCGGGCTTCAGTTTCGCTGGCTCGATCCGGTGCATCTCCCTTTCTCCGCTAGGAGCCACCGTAATCTTAGCGGCCCCGACGAGTTATGAGTTCCAAGTAATCTTAGCGGGGGACCTTGCGGTCCCCCGGACCCCCTGGCCGGCGCGCACGCGCCGGCTACGCAATGAACTTCGCGATCGCGAACGCGGCCGCCGCCGCGATGCCTCCGACGAGCGCGGTCTGCCAGGCGCTGCGCAGCGGCTTCTTCACGGTGAAACGGCCCTTGACGTAACCGAAGAGGAGGAGCGCCGCGAGCGTCAGGACGATCGAGCCTTCGAGTGCCGTCATCATCCTGCGGAAGAAGAAGTAGGGAGCGAGCGGGACGAGTCCCCCGACGATGTATGAGAACCCAATCGTCAGCGCGCTGGTGCGCGCCCGGCGAGGGTCCGGCTCCTCCAGGCCCAGTTCGAAGCGCATCATGAAATCGATCCAGCGCTTGCGGTCTTTGCTGATCGCGCGCGCGGCGTCGTGCGCGAGGGCGTCCGAAAGGCCGTAATGCTGAAACACCTCGGCGACCTCCCGCTTCTCTTCCTCGGGGATCTCCACGGTCTCCTTGATCTCTCTGGCGCGTTCTGAGGCGTAGTGCTCCGCGTCGGTGCGCGCGGCCAGGTACCCTCCCAGGCCCATCGCGATCGAACCCGCGGCAATCTCGGCGAGGCCCGCCGTGATGACGACCTTCGTGGAATCGACCGCGCCGGAGAGACCCGCGGCGAGAGCGAAGGGCACGGTCAGTCCATCCGACATTCCGATGACGACGTCCCGGATGGTCTTGGAGGCCGTGAAGTGCTTTTCGACGTGCTGCGTCTGCGGCATCGTGTTCCCTTTCTGCGTGAACCGCCGCTCAGCGAAGACCCTTGACGAGATAGAGATCTTCCAGGCTCCGGCGATAGGAATAGACGTAGGACCTGCCGTCGGGCGTGATGACGATCGGACCAACGGCGAGGACGCCGGCCGGGTCGGGAGGGCGCAGCTCTTTCCAGAGAGTGCGCTGTCCCGTCGCGACGTCGAGCAGAGAAACCCGCGCCGAGGTTTCCCCTGGGCGCAGCAAATACAGGGAACGGCCATCCGCGGACCAGCGGACCGCCTGCTCCTCCGGAGCGATTCCAGGAATCGGACGCGGTTGCCCCGGCTCGACGGGATACAAAGCCAGCCCGTCGGGACCCATGGCGGGGATCCATTTCCCGTCGGGCGAGACCGAGTGGCGGAACGTGGTCACGCCTTCCGGCGTGATCGCCCGCGGCTGCCCGTTTGGCACGTCGCGAACGTAGAGGCGTGAGCCGTGGCCGGGTTCGCTTCCCGAAACCAGAAGCCGGCGGCCGTCCGGGAACCAGGTCGCCCACTGGCAGTTCACGTTCGCCGGAGACAGCGGCTTCGCCTCTCCGGGACCAGTGGGGAAAAGCACGAGCTGACTCGAGGCGAGCTCGGTCACCGCAACGGCCCACCGGCCGTCCGGCGAGAGCCCGAAGGAGCGGCCGCGGCCGATCATCACGGCGGGAGAACCGTCTGTCTTCCGGAGATAGATCAGATATCGGCCGGTCGGCGAGCTGGACTCTTCGTCGAAGAGCAGCGTGCTCCCGTCGCTCGAGATGTCGCGCGGATTGGACCAGTCGAGCCAGCTCAGATTGCGCTCCGCGGTCTCTCCGGGCGCGAGGCCCGCTGTCTCCCGGCGGCGGGTCTCCCGGATGAACAGAGCCCGTCCGTCGCGCGCGATGTCCTGAATGCTTCCGTCTCCCGGGAAGGCCCAGATCACACGGGTCTTCCCCGAGAGAGACGTCGCCTGAAGTCTGTTCGCCGTGGACCAGACTTCGTCTCCTCTCACCGACCACAGACCCGACGTGGCGGAGGGCCCGGTCAGGTGCGGTTTCCCGTCGGTCTCGACTACCTTGACGATGCCAATGTCGTCTCCGCGCTGGGGATGGTCGAGAAAGGCCAGCAGCTTGCCGTCGGGCGAGAAACGGACGTGGCTGACCCAGCCCGCGCTCTGATAGATCACTTTTCCAACCGGGTACTCGAGCCGACGGGTCTCTCCCACCAGCCGCGCGACGGCGAGCTTCGAGCCGTCCGGGGCCCAGTCCGCGTCCTGCACGTTTTCCAGAACCTCGCGCGGTGTTCCGCCGCCCAGAGCGACGCGCGCCAGCGTTCCAATCGACTCGAAACCGACCACATGGCGCCGCCCTATCGAGATAGCCATTTCGCCGGCCGATGAGATCGAGAAAATGTCTGCCGCCCGAAGTCCGAGGGACCGCGATTCGAGACTGTCCGAACGCGCCGAGAACAGTTCAACGGGACGACCTTCCCAGGAAGCGCCGTACACGATCGTCTGGCCGTCCGGGGCAAACCGCGCCGAGAAAATCGCCCCGCGCTGAAAGGTCAGCCTCTGAAGCGACACGGAGGAATCCGGCTTCGCCTTCGCGGTCGAGCGGCCCAGGACGATTCCCAGCGCCGCTCCGGCGATGAGGGCGAGAGCGGCTGGAAGAAGCCACGCTGTGCGCCGGGAGCGCAAGGGCGCCAGCGCGACGGCCGCGCCGGAGCCCGAGGTCTCCGAAAGGTGGTCGCGCACGCTGCGCAGGTCCCGCGCGAGGTCCTTGGTGGACGCGTAGCGCTCCTCCGGGTCTTTGGCCAGGCACCGCTCGACGATCCACCGCACGGGCGCAGGCGCATTTGGATTTAGCTGTCCGACCGGCTCCGGCTCCTCGCGGATGATCGCGGCGAGTGTCTCGGCGCCGGTCTTGCGCTGAAAGGCCCTCCGGCCAGTCGCCATCTCGTAGAGGATCGAGCCGAACGCGAACTGGTCCGAGCGGAAGTCCACGCTTCCTCCGCTCGCTTGCTCCGGGGACATATATCCGACGGTTCCGAGGATGGTTCCCGGCTGGGTCGCGGGTGCCACCATCGTGGGAAGCGCGGAGAGGTCCTCGGAGCCGGATAACGGCTCGACGAGCTTGGCCAGACCGAAGTCCAGGATCTTGACGTAGCCGTCTCTGGAGATCATCAGGTTCTCGGGCTTCAAGTCCCTGTGAACAATCCCGGCCGCGTGGGCCTTGGCCAGGCCTTCGGCGATCTGGACGCCGATCTCGAGCAGCTTCCGCGCGGGAAGAGGCTCAGTGAGGATCAGCTCTCGAAGGGTCTTTCCCTCCACCATCTCCATCGCCACATAGATCGTCGAGTCGGATGACCCGATGTCGTAAACCGTGACGATGTTGGGGTGGTTCAAGGCCGAGGCGGAGCGCGCCTCCGCTTCGAATCGGCGCCGTCTCTCCGGGTCGCTGGACACCTCTGCGGGGAGGACCTTCAAAGCGACATCGCGCCCGAGCTTCGTGTCGCGAGCCCGGTACACCTCGCCCATTCCGCCCGCGCCAAGGAGCGAGGACACTTCGTAAGGACCAAGATGCGAGCCGGGTGAGATCTGCATGACGAGCCAAGGCGATTCTAATCTCGGTCAAGAGTCTTGAACCGCCCGGATGAATGGCATAGCCTGCTTCGGAGAAGGGCTGATCCTCATGGCCGGCGCGGCCTCTCTTCGGGTCGTCATCGTCAAGCCGAGCAAGTACGGCGCCGACGGTTTCGTCGAGCGCTTCCGCCGGGGCTTCATGCCCAACAGCACCGTCCCGTACATCAGGAGCATGACTCCCGCGCGGGTCGGCGGCCTCCCTTGCGAGGTCCACGCCGTGGACGAGTACGTTCAGACAGGCCTCTCGTATCTCTCGCTTCTCAATCCTGCCCCCGGAGTGCGCGTGCTGCTCGCGCTGGTCGGCGTGCAGAGCCATCAGCTTCACCGCGCTCTCGATCTCGCCTCGTTCGCCCGGCAGGCGGGCGCGTGCGCCGTCATCGGCGGGCCGCACCCGATGACTTGCGACACGTCGATGCTGCAGGGCCGCGGCGTCTCTTTTTCCCTCTCGGAAGCCGAGCACGTCTGGCCGCGGATCCTCGCCGACGCGGCGGAAGGGGAGCTCGACCCCGTCTATGGGGGAGAGAAACGGTGGCGGGAAACGCTCGATCCGCCGATTCTCGAACCCCCCGCGCGACGGGACCTCAAGCGCTACGTCGTGCCGCTGCTTGGCGTCTATCCGGCGCGCGGATGCCCGTACTCCTGCAACTTCTGCTCGGTGATCAAGATCGCGGGCCACCGCGTCCGGAGTCAGCCCGTCGAGACGACGCTCGCGACGCTCCGCGCCGCGAAGAAGGCCGGCGTGAAGCTCGTGATGTTCACCTCCGACAACTTCAACAAGTACCCGGAGGCCCGCGAGCTCCTCGAAGCCATGGTCGCCGAGAGGATCGAGCTTCCCTTCTTCGCCCAGTGCGACGCCCAGATCGAGCACCAGGAGGATCTGATCGAGCTTCTTGCCCGCGCCGGATGCTTCCAGATGTTCGTCGGAGCCGAGTCCTTCGATACGGAGGCGCTCAGGGCCGCGCACAAGTTCCACAACGCACCGGAGAAGTACGGCCGGATTGTCGCCCTCTGCCGCAAGTACGGGATCACCAGCCACTTCTCCAACATCCTCGGCTTCCCCTCTGACACGCGGGAGGGACTCCTCGAGCACCTCCGGACGCTTCGCCTCCTCGCCCCGGACGTGGCGTCCTTCTACATCCTGACGCCGGTCCCCGGCACCGAGCAGTACGACGACTTCCGCCGCGCCGTCTGGATCACGGAGACGAACCTCGACCGTTTTGACGGCGCCTGCGTGACCTGGCGCCACCCGAATCTCTCGGCCGCGAATTTGACGGACCTTCTCTTCCGCTGCTACCGGGAGTTTTATGCCGCCTCCGACGTGGCCGGGAAGTTCGCCCGTTTCGCCGTCAACCGCCTCGATTTCCGTCGCGGCGCCGCCCTCTTCGCCATTGCCGGCTACTCCACACAATCCCGTCTTGCCTCCCGGCTTCGAACCCATCCGATGGCCGGCGGCATCTGCCGCGTCCGCCGCGACCGCGCGCAAGACTACGCGGCGCTTCGCCGCCGCCGCTTCGGCCTCGACCTCGCTCCGCTGCCCGGCAGCCTCGCCCTGACCCCGGAAGACGCGGACTTGAACCGCCGCGCGAAGCTCGTCATGTAGAGCGTCCGCGTCTAGCAGCCCGTGGAAGAAGGGTGTGGGTGGCGTTGCGAGCCGCCGCAACCCTTGGGGCGGACGGCCTTTTGCTCGCGGCGACGGAAAGAGGAAAACAGCAGGAAGCTGGGACCGAGGCTAGTCGCCGCGATGCGCAAAAGGCCGGACGCGACGCCCGCATCCATTTTTCCACGGGCTGCTAGGCACAGCGATTGCTCCTTAGTCCTTTGGAGAGGAGTGAGAGAGATGAAGAAGTGTCTCTGGAATCTCGTCGCGGCCGTGTCCGGCTTCCTTTTGCTGGCGACGCTGGCATTGGCCTGCCGGCCCAACCAGACAGTCGAGCGTCAGACGGACGACGCCGGCATCAAGACCTCGATCAAGGCGAAGCTCGCCGCCGACGTGCGGTTCTCGACGCTGACGGCCGTCTCCGTGGACGTGACCAACGGCATCGTAACGCTCGCCGGGCCCGTTCACAGCAGCGACGAAAAACAGAAGATCGAAGAGACAGCCCGCGCGGTCAAGGGCGTGGTCGGTGTGACGAACAACCTTCAGGTCGAGCCCTCAATCGGCGTGACTCCTGCCGTCGCGGCGGCGACGCCTCCGGCTGGGCAGCAGCCCGTTTCATTGACGCCGCCCGCCCCCGTCGTGACGCGCTAGCCGTCGCTCCGCGCCTGCGCGGGATCTGCGCCTGCGGGCGCACCGCCGAGCGACTCGGCCGGATGCGGCCTCGATCGCTCGCCTGATCTCGCGCAAGCGCTGCGCTCCCGCGGCGCGCGGCTCCTCCCTGCGGTTACTCGGGAGACTCCGCGCGCCGCGACCGGGCCTCAGACCCTTCACGAACTTCCGGCTCAGGTTGCCTTGCCGGGCACTCTAACGGTGTGCACGCGTTTGGCGCCGGGAGTCGCCTCGCGCCGGGAGCCGTAGAAATGACGTGAGTGGACCCGCGTGAATTCGGCGCCGAGCAGCGCGATCAGCGACGTGTAATAGACCCAGAGGACGATGATCACCACGGATCCGGCGGCCCCGTAGGCCGAGGCGATCGTCGTATGCCCGAGGTAGATTCCGATGAGAAGTTTCCCGATGGAAAAGAGGGCGGAAGTAACGACGGATCCAAGCCACACGTCGCGCCAGGGGATCTCGACGTCCGGAAGAATCCGATAGATCAGGGCGAAGAGGAGGCTGAAGAGAACGAAGGAGAGGAGCACGTCCAGCGCCTGCAGCAGCCCCGCCGGCGCGGCGAGTCGCTCCTGCATGTAGTCCCGCAGGGAACTCACCGCCGCCGAGAGGGCGAGAGAAACCAGGAGCAGAAAGCCGATTGCCAGCACCAGGGCGAAGGAGAGGAGGCGCTTCGTCAGCAGCGTGCGGATGAGGTGACCGCGCCTCGGAGTGACCTCCCAGATCACGTTCAAGGCCGACTGCAACTGGATGAACACCGTGGTGGCTCCGAAGATCAGCGTGAGGATTCCGAGGATTCCCGCGAGCCCTCCTGTCACCGAGCCCGCCGCCTTGTCCAGGATTCCCTGGATTGCCTGTCCCGCATCCGTGCCGATGAGCTGTTCGAACTCGCGGATCACCTGGCTCCGGACTCTCTCCCGCCCGAAGAACGCGCCGGAGACCGAGCTGACGACGACGAGGACCGGCGCGAGAGAAAACAGGGTGTAGAAGGCCAGGGCCGCGCTTTGTGTCCACGCATCGTGGGCGTCCCAGTTCGAAATCGTCTCCGTGACAACTTTGCGCCAGAGCCGGATCTTGACCATGAGATTCGCCGGGAGTTCAGTGCCCCGAGAGAAGGGACGTCGGATCGCGTTCGAGTTCAGCTCCAGACACTGAACTCCCGACTCCTTGTGAAGATCAGCAATCGTTATGCCACGAGGAGTCGGCTGCGCGCCGATTCCTCGCTAGGAATCTTCGCGGGCGCGCCGCGAAGATTCCTTACCAGACCAGGCAGCGCTCCGAGCGCACCATCGGGTCTCCGGCTTTGCAGCCGAACGCCGCGGCGAACTCGGGAATGTTCGAGGGCGCCCCGATCGCCCGGAAGCGGCCGAGCGGGTGGGGGTTCGTGTTGGTCTGCAAACGCTCGAACTCGGGACGGCCGTTTGTCGCCCACACCCTCGCCCAGTTCAGGAAGAGGCGCTGCTCCGGCGTGAAGCCGTCGATGTCGGGAGGCCGCGGCTTTCCTTCGAGGCTCTTCTCGAACGCCTTGTAGGCGATGGTCAGGCCGCCCAGATCCGCGATGGACTCGCCGAGCACGAGCTTGCCGTTCTGGTGCAGGTCTGCCTCGACGACGTACGCGTCGAACTGTTTCTCGACACAGTTGGCGCGTTCCTGGTAGTTCTTCAGGTCCTCCGCCGTCCACCAGTTCTTCAGGTTCCCCTGCGCGTCGAACTTGCGCCCCTGGTCGTCGAAACCATGCGTCATCTCGTGGCCGATCACGGCCCCGATTCCTCCGTAGTTGATTGCGTCGTCCGCGGCAGCGTCGAAGAACGGCGGCTCGAGGATGCCCGCGGGAAAAACGATCTCGTTTCGGGACGGGTTGTAATAGGCGTTGACCGTCGGAGGCGTCATGCCCCACTCCGTGCGGTCCACGGGCTTGCCGATCTTGTCCATGTCTCGGCGGTGCTCGTAAAGGGCGCCGTTCATGACGTTGACGACGTGGGCGCCCCGATCGACTCTGTAGGGAGAATAGTCGCGCCACTTGTCGGGATAACCGATCTTGGGCGTGAAGGCGTCGAGTTTGGCGAGGGCCGCCTTGCGCGTCTCGGGCCCCATCCAGGGGAGCGAGGCAAGGTCCTCGCGCAGAGCGGCGATCAGGTTCTTGACCATCTGGTCGGCGCGCGCCTTGGCCTCCGGCGGAAAGTGCTCCGCGACGTAGAGCTTGCCGAGCGCGAATCCGAGGTTCCGGTCGGTGGACTGGACGCACCTCTTCCAGCGCGGCTGGATCTCCTTGGTTCCTTCCAGCGTGCGCTGGTAGAAGTTGAAGTTCTCTTCGACGAATTTCGAAGACAGGTTGGGCGCGGCCGAGCGGACGAGGTGCCAGCGCAAGTACGTCCTCCAGTCCGGGAGCGGCACGGAAGTCAGGTCCTTGTCCAGCGCCTCGAAAAACTTCGGCTGGCCGATGTTGACGGCGGTAATCGGCGGCGCGCCCAGATCGTGGAAATAGGCTTCCCAGGAGAAGTTGGGCATCAGGATCTTCAGCTCCGCCGGCGCCATCCGGTGATACGTCGCGTCGGGGTTCCGTCTCTCGACCCGCGTCATTGACGCCCGGGCAAGCTTCGTCTCGATTTCCAGAACAGCCTTTGCCTGCGCGGCGGCCCTGTCCGGATCGTCTCCGAGAAGCGTGAACATCTTCGCGACATGCTCGACGTACTTGGCGCGGAGTTCCTTGGACTTGTCGTCGGTCTTCGTGTAGTAGTCGCGATCGGGCAGACCCAGACCGCCCTGGAAGGCTGCCGCGATCACTTCGCTCGAGTTCTTGCGGTCCTGCTGCGAGCCGAAACCGAAGAGCGCGCCGACCCCGTGGGTTTGCAGGCTCGCCAGCTCCGCTCGCAGATCGGAGAGGTTCTGAATCTTCTCGATGCGCGCCAGTTCCGGCGCGAGCGGCTTCGCGCCGGCGGCTTCGATTGCCGTCTCATCCATGCAGCTCGTGTAGAAGTCCCCGATCTTCTGCTCCTCCGAGCCGGGCGCGAACTTTTCCTTGGCGAGCCTTTCCAGGATCTTTCGCATCGCTGCCCGGTTTTGCTCCGCGAGCTCGGAAAAAGTGCCCCAGCTCGGATACTCGGGCGGGATCGGGTTCTTTTTCAGCCAGCCTCCATTGGCGAACTGGTAGTAGTCCTGACAAGCCTTGGCCGAGAGATTCATATCCGCCGGATCGAGCCCGTGCCCGCTCGAGGAGGACGGCGCTGATGCGGCTGGCCTGGCGGAAGCGGCCGGGTTGGATTGGGCGAGCACGACACCGATCGGGCCGGCCGCGATCAGAGCAAGGGAGAGTGAAAAGCCGCGACCACGGATCGAGAATGAGGCGCGGAGAAGACTCATGATTTCATTTCCTCATGCGGTTTCGAAGGGAAGGAATCATATAGCTCGCACCGTGCTGCTCGGTCGGCGCTCGCAGCGAGAGCATCTCCGGCACGCAGTAGGAGATTGCTCGGACGGGCTCCTAGGAGCTGTCTCGATACGGGAGGGGGAGGGGTCCGACCGGGTGCCGGAAGTTACTTCGAGAACAGGCGTCGCGGGAAGCTGCCGGGACGCGAATGGGAACTGGCGCCGCCGCGCCGCGGGTCGGGGGTTTCAACGAGACTTGCCTCGGGCTCGGCCGGGAGCCTTGCCGCGGCGAAGGAGGCTTCGCGGTTGACCCTCTCGAGGACCCCCCCGAGGATTTTCAGAACAGCCATGACTTCCACCGGACCATCCGTGGCCCGGCAGGTGAAGGAGACGGTGCCGTGGTCCATATCCAGTCGGAATCGGCTGAGGTTCGAAGCGGTCGCGACGACCCTCTGGTAAGCCTCGGCCCAGTGGGGATCGACCTGGCCCACGAGCCTTATCGAATAGCGCTCGAACAACGGCCCGACTTTCTCCCAGCCGAGCCCAGATTCGGGCAGGCTGACATCGTAGGGGACAGGACCGGCGGCTTCACGGAGTCTTTCGATGTGCAATTTCTTGACCTCCCGAATGTCTTGATGACTTCTTTTGGACGATTAAGGCAAAGATGGGGCCAGAATCTAAGCTATTGATAGACAAATGGCTTTCTCGCGCGGCTGACCCGCAAGATCAAATAATTGTCCATCCCGAAGCCTGAGTAGGTCGAACTACGTCGGACCACTGAAGAGTGCGATCCGGCCGCCCGTGCGGCGCGGGGTGACGTTTAGTCCCCGCGGCACGAGCGCTTCCAACCGGCGTCATCCCTTTTCCTTCTCCTTCTCCTTCCGCCCGGCGGGCGGCCCCTGCGGCTGTGGCCGCGGCTGAGCGGGCGGCTGCTCCCGTGGGTTCGCCACGGCGGCCGGCGGCGGAGCGGGATGGGCCTGTGAAGCCTCGGGCGGTGCGGCGGGAGCCGGGCCTTTCTCGTGCTTGATCGCTGGACGAGGATTCTCGCTCCGCCTTGCGACCGCTCCGGGTGCAGTTGCAGAGGGTGCTCTCTCCCGGCGGATCTCCTTCGGGGGCGGTCCGGTTGCGGCAGAGGATCGCTTCTCGACACTCGCATGCGGTCTTGAGGTCGTGAGCTCTCGCCCTCGAACTTCCCGAGTTGACCGCTGCGGCGCGGTCGCCGCTTTCGCATGCGCGGAAGGCGCCTTGCGCGGCGCCTTCACGGCTTTCTCCGCGCCCGCCGGCTTTCCGCCGGAGGGCTTTTCCTTCACGGCGCTCGTGGGCCGTCTCGACGTGGTCGCCGATTTCGCAGTCGCTTCTCTCGTGCTCTTGCGCGAGGGCTCTCTCACGCTCTTGCGCGAGGGCGCGGCGTGCTGCGCGACCTTCGGATGGGAGGGCTTCGGTCCCGCCGCGGCGACTTCGCGCTCATGAGCCGGCGCCACGATGCGGACCCTCTTGCCGGACACGACTCCGGCCGCGGCGATTGTCGTCACCCTCAACTTTTGCGAGCTCAAGCTCGTGCGGTGGAGCGTCTTGCCCGTCACGCGTTGGACGAAGCTTGCGGGCGGGTCCGACGCGCGCACGATGCCGCCCGACACGGAAAAGCGCGTCACCTTGTTCGCGCTCGTGAGGATGGTGGCGTTTTGCTGGACGGGAACCCGGGCCGACGAGACCGGGGTCCCGACAAAACTGTTGACCGGAACAAAGACGTATTGATTCTGCGAGACGACGATCGGGCTGCCGGCGTATCCGGCCACCGTGATGTCAAAACTCGGCGGCAGGCACGCCCAGCCGATGTAAGAGTCCGTGTAGGCCCAGGTCACCCACGCCGGGCCCCAGACGTATCCCGGAACCCAGCACCAGCCGTAAGGATCGATCCACACCCAGGTGCCGTAGTGGAAGGGATCCGGTCCGAACGGATCATGGGAAACCCACGTCCATCCGTAGTCGGTGTAGGCCCATTCACCGTCCAGATAGGGCTGCCAGCCGGCCGCGACGACAGTGGGATACCACACTTCGCCGTAGGCCGCGCTGGAGACCCAACGTCCGTGGGGCGAGAGCTCCTGGTGAAAGTAGGAAATGCTCACACTCCACGCCGCGGACGCGGGGCGTGGCGCGAGAAATGCCATGGCGCCCACGAAAAGAATCGCGGCAATTGCCTTGTACCTCATAGAGCCCTCCTTTCGACTCCCGACATCCCAAGAAGAGCAACGCGAGTGCCACCACGCTAAGTCCTTGAAGGATTTCGATTTTGCGCCAAGTGTGGCGTCCTCGGAAGCGGTCATTCTGGGCCGCTTGATTCGGGCACGGCTGATGGAGAAGGTCTTAAGAAAAAGGGGCGCGTGCGCGCCCCCGTTTCTCCGCGACGCGGCAGTCGTCAATCCCGGGCAGCCTTCTTGGTGCGGCGAAGCTCCGTCAGCCACATCTTCCCGTCCTTCTGGACGAAGTCGAAGTGAATCTTGTCGCCTTCTCGAAGCTCATTCGGCGTCAACTCACTCTTGAACTTTGTCGTGTTGTCCCAATAAAGCGTCCACTGGTCTCCCTTTTCGCCCTGGACGACCATGGACCTCTCGAGGTTGGCGACCTTCTC
>WNGB01014933.1_pt1 | contig 12787 bp, 14 predicted proteins | sample 5400681 | NCBI WGS metagenome assembly WNGB01 (sample SAMN13153367, study PRJNA577476) | soil metagenome | isolation source: 115 cm soil or saprolite under grassland replicate 2 | place: USA:California | collected 2016-06-15 | reverse complement strand
GCCGACTCTTCGGCGAGCTCTTCGGGCTCGTCGGCGTCGCTGCCGGCGCTCGTGACGAGCGTCGGCTTCAGATCCTTCTCGATCGTCTCCTTGGTGATCGCGCACTTGGAGACGTCCGTGCGCGAGGGGAGCTCGAACATGACGTCGAGGAGGGCGTGTTCGATGATCGAGCGCAGGCCGCGCGCGCCGGTCTCGCGCTCGAGCGCCTTGTCGGCGATCTCCCAGAGCGAGTCCTCCGTGAAGACGAGCTCGATCGAGTCGTAGGCGAAGAAGCGCTGGTACTGACGGACGAGCGCGTTCTTCGGCTCCGTCAGGATCCGCACCAGATCCTCGCGCTGGAGCTGGTGGACAGCCGAGACGACCGGCAGGCGGCCGATGAACTCCGGGATCAAGCCGTACGAGAGCAGATCCTCCGGCATCACCTGCGAGAGGAGCTCAGAGGCCTCGGTGTCGTGCTTCGAGCGGATCTCGGCGCCGAACCCGACGGCGTTCTTGCCGGTCCGCTTGCCAATGATCTTCTCCAGCCCCGAGAACGCCCCGCCGCAGATGAAGAGCACGTTCGTCGTGTCGATCGAGAGGAACTCCTGGTGCGGGTGCTTGCGCCCGCCCTGCGGGGGCACCGACGCGATCGTGCCCTCGAGGATCTTGAGCAGCGCCTGCTGGACGCCCTCACCAGACACGTCGCGCGTGATCGACGGGTTGTCCGCCTTGCGCGCGATCTTGTCGACCTCGTCGATGTAGATGATCCCCGTCTCGGCCTTCTTGATGTCGAAGTCGGCCGCCTGGATCAGCTTCAGCAGGATGTTCTCGACGTCCTCGCCGACGTAGCCGGCCTCGGTCAGCGCCGTCGCGTCGGCGATCGCGAAGGGGACGTTGAGGATGCGCGCGAGCGTTTGCGCGAGGAGCGTCTTGCCGCACCCGGTCGGGCCGAGCAGGAGGATGTTCGACTTCTGGAGCTCGACGTCCGAGTCGTCCTGCCCCATCTGGACCCGCTTGTAGTGATTGTAGACGGCGACCGCGAGTGTCCGCTTCGACTCCTCCTGGCTGACGACGTAGTCGTTGAGAACCGCGTAGATGTCTTTCGGCCGAGGCAGGTTCTCGAGGTCGAGCGCGGCCGGGGCGGTCAACTCCTCGTCGATGATCTCGTTGCAGAGATCGATGCATTCGTCGCAGATGTAGACACCAGGTCCGGCGATCAGCTTCTTGACCTGGCGCTGCGACTTTCCGCAGAAGCTGCAAAGCAGCTGCTCGTTTCCCTCGCTAGCCCTTGCCACCTCGTACCTCGTTGTAGCTGGAAATCGGGTTCATTGCCACCCCTCGGCCTAGCGATGCTCGATAACGGTGTCGATGATGCCGTATTTCACTGCTTCCTCGGACGTCATGAAGAAATCGCGCTCCATGTCCTTCGAGACCTTTTCCATGTCCTGGCCGCTGTGCGTCGCCATGATCTCCTCGAGTCTGCGCTTGAGGGCGATCGTCTCCCGGGCGTGAATCTCGATGTCCGTGGCCTGGCCCTGGAAGCCGCCCCACACCTGATGGATCAGGATCTTGGCGTTCGGCAGCGCCATCCGCTTTCCTTTCGCGCCCCCTGCCAGGAGCAGTGCGCCCATCGACATCGCGATCCCGACGCAGATCGTCTGGATGTCGGGCTTGATGAACTGCATCGTGTCGTAGACAGCGAGGCCGTGGTACACGGAGCCCCCGGGCGAGTTGATGTAGATCGAGATGTCCTTGTCGGGGTCCTCCGACTCGAGGTGGAGGAGCTGGGCGATGATCAGGTTCGCGATCTGATCGTCGACCGGTGTTCCCAGGAAGATGATTCGCTCGTTCAGCAAGCGCGAGTAGATGTCGAACGCACGCTCTCCGCGCGACGTCTGCTCGATGACCATGGGGACGAGGGGGCTCATTCGGGGCTCGTAGTTCATGCAGGCTCCTTGCTACCGGGGGTCCACAGTTTCGCAGCCGTCTCGGGTTTTTCCTTCTCCGGCGTCCAGATGCTCTCGCGTGCGCGGGCAAGCTCGACCGGAATCGGCTTGACGTCTGCGACGATCCGGTCGAGGGCCTTCTTGAGGCGCAGGTCGGCGCGCAGGCGCTCCTGGCGCCCTGTCTGCCAGAGCTGATCGATGACCGCCTCGGCGTCCTCGCCCGCGGCCTCGGCCTGCTCGCGGATGAGCTCTCGCACCTCGTCGTCGGCGACCTCGATCGCAAGCCTGTCGGCGACCGCCTCGAGCACGAGCTCACGCGCGATCGCGCGCCGGGCCTCCCCCCGCAGCGCCTCGCGGAGCTGCTCCGCCGACTGCCCCGTGATCCGGAGATAGGTCTCGGCGTCCAGGCCGCGCCGCTCGAGCGAGCGCAGGAGCCCTCGCAGGAGCTCGTCGGCGCGCGCCTCGACGAGCGAGGCGGAGACCTCGACCTTCGATGCCTCGACGAGCTTGTCGACCGCCGCCGCCCGGAAGTCGGCTTCCAGCTCCGCCTCGATCGCCTCGCGCAGCCTCGACTCGATCTCCGCCCGGAGCTCGGCGAGCGTCTCGTACTCGCTTGCGGTCCGGGCAAACTCGTCGTCGAGCGGCGGCAGCATGGGCTCCTTGATCTCCTTGAGGATCGCCTCGGCCTGCTTCTCCTGGCCCTCCGGCGAGCCGTAGGGGATCTTGCGGGTCTCTCCCGCGGTCATCCCGCGCAGGCCGCGCTCGATCTCCTCAACCAGCCGCCCCGCGCCGAGCTGGACGACGTAGTCGCGCTGCGCTTCGCCCGTCTCGTCGACAAGGTCGACTACGAGCACGTCTCCTTCCTTCGCCGGCCGCCCTCCGACCGGGACGAGCTCGGCGACCGAGGCGCGCAGCGCCTCGAGCTCGCGCTCGACGAGCTCCTCCGGGACCTCGGGGTCGGGCGCGGGCACCTCGAGCCCGCTCCAGTCGGCGACCTCGGGCGGCCGCTGCACGGCGACCTCGGCCGTGAAGCTGAAGGGCTCGTCCTCGGAGATCGGCAGCTCGTAGTCGAGCTCGGGCTGTGCGATGGGCCGGATGCTCGCGCTCTCGGCCGCGTTCCAGAACCAGCCGCCGATGTGACTCTCGACGGCTTCACTGAAGATGCGGTCGCGGCCGACCCGGGCCAGCAGCACCTGTCGTGGGACCTTGCCTTTGCGGAAGCCGGGGATCTTCAAGCTCGTAGCGAGGTCGGAAGCGGCGTGCTCGACCGCGTGCTTCACGTGGTCGCTCGGCACCTCGACCTGGAGCCGGACCCGGCTCTCCGGCAGCTCTTCGACCGTCGTCTTCACAGTGGGGCCATTCTGCCAGCAAGGGTTCGGGCTGGGCTTGCGACTCACTTACTTACAGCGCCTACGTCGACGGCCATCCCGCGCAGCTCGTCGTTCCGCTGCTCTGGGTGATCGCGGGGCTCGACGCGCGGAAATGGGCGGACCGTGCGCGCCGGCGCGCTCGTCGGCCTCTCGGCCGGCTTCGAGCTCTGGGGAATGCTGGGCGCGGTGGTCTTCGTCCTTGCGCCGCGGGCTCGGGCCGCTGCCGCGGGTCTCGTGACGCAGAGCTCGGTCGCGTTTGCCCTCTTCCTGCCCTTCGTGCTTGCGGGCGAGTTCCGGATGTTCGACTACCGCTGGCAGGTGAACGGCGACACGCTGCTCGGCCTCTTCGTCGAGCCGGGCACTCCGTTCTACGCCGTTTGGCTGGCGCCGCTTGCGGTCGTCGTCGTCCGCCTCTCACTCGATCCCGTGCGCTATCCCTGGTACTGGGTCGCGCCGGAGGCGCTCGCACTGCTCGGCGCGGCCGAGCTCCTGGGCGGAGACGCCCTTCGTTCGCTTCGCGCTCGCCGCCTCGAGCCCCGGCCGCGGAGCTGAGTTCGCCCGAACGAGGCATCTTCCGCGCGGCTGAGCGCCCGATGAGAACCTCGATGCCGCGAGCCGCCCTCGTCATCGCCCTCGTCGCAGGCGTGTTCCTCTCGACCGCGCCGACGGCCGGCGCGGCGCCGCCCACGATCACGCTCCTGGCACCTCCGAACGGGGCGACGATCGTCAGCTCCCCGACGACGACCGTCACGACCTTCAGCTGGCGGGTCGACTGGGCGACGCCCGAAAGCACGATCGTCATGTTGCAGCTCTCCTCCGACCCGTCCTTCACCCAGAACGTCACCCAGGAGAACCACTACTGCACGGCGCCGAACGCAAACTGCTGGACGAGCTTCCAGCTGCGGCTGCCCGACCCGACGGTCACCGGGAAGCTCTGGTACTGGCGCGTCGGCCTCACGACCTCGGCGGGCTTCGTGTGGAGCCAGACCTTCCTGTTCACCGCGGTCAGGCCTCCCGACGGAGACCGCGACGGCATCGAGAACGCCCGGGACAACTGCCCGACCGTCGCCAACGCCGACCAGCGCGACTCGAACCGCGACGGGAAGGGCGACGCGTGCCAGGCCGACCGCGTGAAGCCGCGCGTCAGCGTGTTTCCCGGCTCCGCAAGGCGCGGCCGGCGAGCCTTCATCAGAGCCCGCGTGGCGGACGATCGCGACTTCGTCCGGCTCCAGGTCACCCTCTCGTACCGCGGACGCACCCTGTTCCGCGGCTCCTTCGGCTGGGCCCAGACGAGCTGGAGCGTGCCTTCGACCTTCTACACGAAGTCGCCGCTACCCCGCTTCCTGCCCGCCGGGCGTTACCTTGCGTGCGTGGCCGCCTGGGACAAGGCGGGGAACCGCGCGCAGTCCTGCGCGCGCTATCGCATCCGATAGACCCCGCGGCGCTATCCTCGAATCTCCCGCGGGTGTGGCGGAACTGGTAGACGCGACGGGTTTAGGACCCGTTGGGCTAGCGCCCTTGGAGGTTCGAGTCCTCTCGCCCGCATTTCGCGCCTGCGCGGGCCATGAGACCGAGATCCCCCGAATGAGGGATGCCTCGCGTCCCACCGCGGCGGAGAATCGAAGTTCCCGTGACCGCTGCCGCCGCCCCAGCAGGCCTCCTGTCGGACCCGCTCAGCCCGGAGCTCGTGCTCGTCTCCCCACCGGAGATAGCGATGCTCTTGAGGCAGCAGTTGCCGGACTTCCCGACGCCGCCGCCAAGGATTGCTTCCCGCCGGCAGGCAGGCGCGCTCGAGCTGGCGGTCGTCTACCTCTTCTGCCTGTTCATCACCGTCGGTCCGCTCCTGTTCGCGCTCATCACGAGTCAAAGCTCGCCGCTTTCCCAGTAGCAGCTTCGCGCGATCGGGTCCCCGGCTCGCGGTGAGACGCATGAGCTACCGTTTGCGCTCGGTGCCGCCCGGCGTCTCGAAGCGCCGCCTTCTGTTGCTCGCCCTCGCCGCGGTGAGCCTGGCCGCCGTCGCCATCGCCGTCGAGCAGCTCCTCGTGTCGGGCGGCGACGAGTCGGCCGGGCCGGTGAGCACGACTCCGTCTCCCGGCACGGGAACGACGTTTGTGACGGTCTCGCGCGCGAGCAACATCGCCGTCCTCGACCTCCGCACCGGTCGCATCCGGCTCGTGACCGACTCGGGGGGCCGTTACCTCGCCGTCTCGAGCCCCGCCTGGTCGCCGGACGGACGGCGGATCGCCTTTGCGCGCCAGGAGTGCCCGCACTGTCCCTTCCGCATTACCGTGAGCGCCGCCGACGGGAGCTCCGCGAAGCCGCTTCGCGGCTGGCTGAGGGAAGGCAACGAGCCTGCATGGTCACCGGACGGCGGGCAGCTCGTCTTCGCGACCACCGAGGGCGTCGAGCGAGAGCTCGTCCTCTTCGACCTTCACCGCGCCCACGGTCGTGCGCTCGACCTCCACGGCGACGAAGGAGGCGGCGGGGAAGAGGAGGTGGAGTCACCAAACCACCCCGCGTTCTCGCCTGACGGCCTCACGGTGGCATTCGAGGCCGAGACCGAGCGCGAGCGCACGCGAATCTTTCTCCTCGATCTGCCGAGCGGCGAGCTCCGCGAGGTGGAGAGCGAGGCCGATCACAACGCCTACCCCGCCTTCTCGCCTACCGGACAGAGGCTTGTCTTCTCGCGAACGGATGCTCGCTACGCCTGGAACGTCTGCGTCGCCCAGCTCGACGGTAGCCAGGCGGCGTGCCTGACACGCGGCCCCGCGAACGAGGTCGAACCGACCTGGTCACCGGACGGCCGATCGATCGTCTTCGCCAGCGACCAGAACGACCCGAGCCGCGTCGCCCGTTCGCTCTACCTCGTACGCCCGCCTGGGAGCGGGCTACGACGCCTCACGAAGGGCTACGACGACGGCGCGCCCTCGTACTCGCCCGACGGGACCAAGCTCGCGTTCGTGCGCCGCCAGATCGTGCGAGTCGAAGGCTAGCCGCCCCGCGCGCCTCTGCTGAGCAGCGCAGCATGGCCCCGGGAGGAGTCGAACCTCCGCGCGCGGATTCGAAGTAGCCCCACGCCCTCTCGGGCGGTCTCGGCGAGCCTGAGAAATCCCTACTCATCGGCCACGTCCGAAACGTTGCCCCCGCCCCCTGTCTCGGGCTCTCTCGGCGGGTCTTGTTGCCCCCCAGTTGCCCCGCTCGTGCGCTAGTAGCCCTTCAAAACGCGGAAGGGACGATCGCCGACGTACTGGTGGTTGACCAGGAGGTTGATGACGTAGTTGCCGGGACTAGGCAGGGCGAACCCGGTCATAGGGATGACGATGTGAACGGCCTGATCCCATCCGGCGGGAAGACCACGAATGTGCTCGACTCTCAGGCCGCCGTCTAGGCTCCCGACCTCGTTTCCATCGGCGTCAACGACCGTGACGTGGAACCCGTGCTCGCGGTCCGTTTCTGTCGGATGGAACAGAAGCCGAATCACAAGGGTCCCGGTAATCACAGCAAAGACGTTGTCCGGCGCACCCTCAATTGGGGCGGCAACGTTGATCGTGTCCCAGCCGCCGCCCATGATGTAGAGGAGACCATCGCGATGTTCTGCGTAGTTCGCGAGTGCCATCCAGTCGAGCTTCAAATCGATCCCTCCTCCACAGTTACGAGCCGGGTGCGCAGCCAGGACGTTAGCCGGAGGACCAGCTCCTCGCGTTCGGCCGAGTCAGAGTCCGCGACTTCCAGGATCATGTCAGCGAGTTCGCCAGGCCGCACGTAAAGACGGCAACCGTTTAGACGGACAAAGGCGTCGACTAGGAGCAGCGCGACCCGCTTGTTGCCTTCGATGCAGGCTTGGCTCTTGCTGAGCGCGTACGCGAGCGCCGCCGTCTTGGCGGGCAGGTCACCGTACTTTTCGAACGGACCCCACCCAGCGCGGGGAGCGGCGAGAGCCGACTCGATGATTCCTCGGTCACATCTGTCCAGAGAAACCGGGGGCGCCAGTTCCGGCTCGCCGCGCTCGGCGGCTCGCTCGCGCGCGCCAGCGATGACCTCCGCGGCAGCCTCGAAATCTAGGTAACGGAAACGAGCCGTCTAGCTGTCAGCTAGACGGCGGAGATCCTCGCTGTGCTGGTCCACAGCGGCACGCCCAGCGCGAGCTGGGTCATGAGCAGGGGCTCCGAAGCTCCGCGACTCAAGCCGCTGCGTGAGCCGACGCTTCGGCTCGGTCCACGTCTGTCTGAGGATCGTGACCGAAAATGTGGATCGGATCTCGGGCGTGATTGTCTCGGGCATCGACTTCGTCTCCCTTCGACGCAGGCGACGGATTCTCCTCGCAGAGGTCACCTTTTGTCAATCGGCGCGCCGTCTCAGCGTGCGTCTCCCCCATGGTAGTGATCCCATGTTGAGGAACTGTGAACCGATCTCCTAGTCGGTGAGCCTGCTTTTCCGAAGGCTCGCGCGAAGGACCTCGCTCGGCTCGTTCTCCTCCAGCCATCGGGCGACGCCGGAGCGCTGCTCGCCTAGCGGCGCCTCGTCGAGGCCGAGGTGGCGGAGGAGATCCGAAGCCACGATCGAGACTCGCGGCGTCGAGGCTGGCGCGAGCCCGGTCTCGGAGTTGAAGCGGTCGGCGCGCAGCCATTCGCCGTAGGTGCGCGCGATCGCGTCCCCGCTCGCGTCGTACTCGACGATCTCGACGACTCGGCCGTTCACGTCGACGTACGCCTCCGAGTAGGCGCCGCCGCTCGGCGTCGGGCCGTCGCGTCGCTCCACCGTCACCGCGCGACCGACTTCGGTCGTCCGACGACCGCGCCCTCCGAGCCGCGCTCCCGCGTCCGCGTCAGCTCGTCGAGGAACGCCGGATCGGGAAGGTCCTCGGGGAGCAGGTGAACGTACGTGGCGATGGTGAACGCGGGAGAGTGGTGGCCAAGCCAGAGCTGGACCTGCACAGCGTTCAGTCCCCGGCGGAACAGCATCGTCGCGCGCAAGTGTGACGGAGCGTGTGCAGCCCCGCCCACGGCACGCCAGCCGACCGCGCCGCCGCCTTCACAGCGCGGCACGCAGTCGGGCCGCCCGGGCCGCCTTACGGAGCTGCCAGAGCCGCCGGGCCATGCCCGCTGTGAGCGGAACGTCGCGGCGACCGTAGCGCGACTTCGGCGGGCCGTAGCTGCCCCGGTAGAAACGCCGTCGCACCTGCACGCGGCGACGGCCGAGGTCGAGGTCACCCCACCGGAGCGCGACCGCTTCCGAAATCCGCAGGCCCGTGTGAGCGAGGAACTCCGCGAGCAGCCGCGAGTCCGGAGCGACGTTCGCGAGCAGGCGCCGCAACTCGTCCTCGGTCAGTGCCCGGGCGCGCTCGGCCCCGGCCTCGTCGTCGCCTGTCACGGCCTGCGCCCCCGAGTTGCCCCCTGCGTTGCCCCCGTCCGCGCCGCACGTCGCTGAACGGAACGGACAATCGCCCCTGAGCAGCGCTTTCTAGGTGATGGCCCCGGGAGGAGTCGAACCTCCGCGCGCGGATTCGAAGTCCGCCGCTCTATCCGCTGAGCTACGGGGCCGTCGGCACAGGGTAGCCGCCCTCAAGTCACCGGATTCGGGAGCGGCTTTCCCTCGGCGGCGGCGAGGAGATTGTCGACGAGGACGCGCGTCATCGCCTCACGCGTCTTCGCAGTCGCGCTGCCGACGTGCGGTGTCAGGACGACATTCGGGAGCTCGAGCAGCTCCAGCGGCACGCGCGGCTCGTCGGCGAAGACGTCGAGGCCCGCGCGGATCCGGCCCGCGACGAGCGCCTCGACGAGAGTGGGCTCGTCGACGATCGCCCCGCGAGCGGTGTTCACGAGGCAGGCACCCGGGCGAAGGAGCGCGATGCGGCGGGCATCGATGAGACGCTCCGTCTCGGGGGTGAGCGGGACGTGCAGGGTGACGATCTCCGACTCGCGGAGGAGGTCGTCGAGCTCGCGGAACTCGACGCCGAGCTCGTCCTCCTCGGTCGAGGGTCGCCGTCTTCGGCTCGTGTACAGGATCCGCATGTCGAAGCTCCGCGCGCGGCGGGCGACCGCGGAGCCGATCCGGCCCAGGCCGACGATGCCGAGTGTCGCGCCGCTCACCTCCTCGCCGAGAAGGCTCGTCGAGACCCACTCGGATCCCCAGCGCCCGGCCCGCACAAAGGCGTCGCCCTCAACGACTCGGCGGCGCGTGGCGAGGATCAGGGACATGGTCAGGTCGGCCGTGGCCGCGTCGAGCACCCCCGGCGTGTTCGAGACGGCGACGCCGCGGGCGGCGCAGGCGGCGATGTCGATCCCGTCGTAGCCGACGCCGTAGTTCGCGACGAGGCGCAGGTCGGGCAGCAGGTCGAGTGTGCGCTCGTCGATCCGCTCGGAGACGACGGCGAGCGCCTCGATTCGTGGCCGCAGACCGCCCAGACCCCCGGGAAGGGGTGCCGTGAGGTACTCGACCTCGTCGAGCTCGTCCCACGCCGGGCCGGGGAACGGCCGCGAAGCGACGATCCTCATCGGTTCGCTAGGCGAGAGGCGAGGGGTGGCGGAGGGGACTCGAACCCCCGACCACCGGGACCACAACCCGGGGCTCTACCGACTGAGCTACCGCCACCGCGCACGGCCCAGGATAGCCGCTCTAGGGGGCCGCGCTCGGGGCCGGCCGCGGGCCTCCCTCCGGTTTCAGGCTATCGCCGCGAGGCGCACGCGTGTGAAACAGACCCGTGCCGAAAGGCCGGAGCTCAGTTGCCCTCAGGCGAGCCGCTCACCGGCAGGTCCGAGCCGTCTAGCGGCGACGGCGGATCCGGCGGGCGAATCTCCCAACTGGTGAGCACGTAGGTAGTGCTGTAGATAGGAGCGCCTGCGATCCGCTTCATCTCTCTCACCGTATGAGAGAGCGCCCATTCGTCAACCGCCTCCGGCCGGCCCGGATGAGGCCTCTGAAATCAGTTCTTCAGCGGCCGGGCTACTCGGAGGCGATGCGCCACTCGCTGCGCAGCACGGCCTTGTAGACCTCGTCCGCCGTGGCCTTGCCGCATGTGGCATCCTGGATTGCTTGGGCGCGCGCGGCGCGCGCGGTCAAGCCGGGCCGTCGGTGTACTTCGCCGGCCAGCTGCCACGCGCCCTCGCCCACCTGGCGTAGCACCACGTAGCTGGGCTTCTGTGCCTCTGCCATTGACGGGCGCGGAGGCTACCAGGGGCCGGCCCCAACGAGCGGTACGGCTTGCGCTCGGGCAAAAAGTGCACGCCTCGTGCGAGTGCCACTCCCATGAGGCGTGCTCGTCGCTCGCGACAATCTTGACGCGGCATGGGTCGGAGCCTTGCGGCTCGATCTCCTTTAGGCAGATGAGGCAGATCTCGGCCGTCAGGCCGCGAGCGTACTGCTCGTTCCCGTCCTCGTTCGGCGGCCGGGGTTGGCACAGATGGGCGCGGCCGATGGCTGACGTGCCGAATCTCGCGCGCCGGTGCCGCTGTGGGGGCGCACCCTCCTGGGGCAGCGGCATCGTGCGCGCGGGCTGCGCAGACCGCGCCTATGCGGGTTCGTGCTGCTCGCGCTTCCAGTGACGTCGGCGCAGCCGACCCCAACGCATCTTGATTCCAGTAGCCCTCCGCCGTTCCGCAGTCTTTTCGCAGCCCTGCGATGATGAATCCGGTGGCCACGGCGCTGCGCGTCGGTCTCGTATTTGTCCTCGCCCTCGCGTTCAGGGCATGCGGGACCGAACAGGCTGGTGAGCGGATCTACGTACCTGGTTCTTTTGGCCAGGGCGGATACGGCCTGCGTTACAAGCCGACGAAGCTCGTCTATACGGGCGACGGATCGGACTATGTCGACCATCTCCACTACCTGACCTATGGCGGGCCGCGCGCGATCGCCGTTGGGACCGACCAAGTCAACGACTGCGAGCCGGGTTGCGGCGGCGGTACCTACCACCCTGTACGGGCGCGGGCCATCTTCTGGCACCTTGCCCGGTGCCGAGGCAAGCGGATCTACGCGATGTTCAAGATCGACGCTCCCGGCGCCCGCCGCTACGGCAAGATCAACCCGTTCACGGTCGATCTTCGGTACATGGCGGCCTGTCCCGTGCCGTCGCCAACCCTCGGGGTCGTCTGGGCGCCGAGTCAGAAGGGGTGGGGCCAGGTGGCGCCGACCACGATCTTCAACGGCGGTGACCCCCTTGGCCTGCTCGAACACATTCGATGGCGAGGCTGGGGAAGCGCGCGAGCAATCGGGATCGGGATGGGCTGGCGCCCTCCGGACAACGGCGACGTCTCGGAGTCGGAACACCTCCGCGCCAAAGTGGTCGCGTGGAACCTGGGGATGTGTCGCGGGAGGCTCGCGTACAGAGCGGTCACCTGGTTCTTCCCGTCCTACGGAGAGAAGTTCGACGGCCGTCCTCACGACAACATGTGCACGGGTGAGTACGTTCTTCCTAAGTGACCTCCGGCGATCCGCGCGGGCGCGTAGCTGGTTGTGCGCGCCGAGGGCAGGGAAGCGGCCGTCTCAGCTTGCCAGACGCTTAGGCGGGCTTACGCAACCGTTACTAACCGGCGCGAACCGGCGAATCGTCAATTCGGCGGATTTGCGGGGACTTCCGACGATTTCGGCTCTATCAGCGGCGATGCGCCTGGAGGGATTCGAACCCCCGACCACCGGCTTAGAAGGCCGACGCTCTTCCACTGAGCTACAGGCGCGCGAACACAGGGTACCGCGCCCCTCTTGAACTAGCGTCTGAGCCCGAAATCAGCGGTGACGATCGTGATCGGTCGGCCGCCGAAGACGCCCGGCGCCGCGTCGAAGTGGACAGCGGCGATTCCCACTTCACGCCACTCGCGGGAGAGGATGTTCTCCCGGTGGGGCGGGCTAGCCATCCACTCGTGCACGGCACTCGGGCCGGTCGCTGCGGGCGACTCCCAGAAGATGTTCTCGCCGACCGACCAGGTGCGATAGCCCCGCGACGGGTAGAAGCGCTCGATGCGGCGCCAGAACGCGGACCCGCTCCGCGACTCGTGCTCGAAAAACCCGAACAGGCCCATCTGGTGGCTGTGGAAGTTCGCAGCGGCTGTCAACCCGCGGGAGACGCGCAGAGGCCGGAGGCCGCGGGCAGTGCGCCGTCCGTTCATACGGGAAACGACGTCGGCCTCGAGCGCGCTGAGGAGAACGGTGGGGCCGGCGCTGACTTTCGGGCGGGCCGCCTGCTGCGTCTGCACCCCAAGCGCGTCGGAGACCGAGAGGGCCGCGACGACGGTAAGCGCGACGAGGGCGCCTGCTGTGCGCATGCGAATGACATCGGCCAGCCGGTTCGCTTGCGATACCCGAAACGAGGGATTCCTAGATCAGACCGTGCCTGCTGCGGCCCCACGCGGGGAACGCTTCCTCCGCGCCTCGAGCCAGGCGAGGAGGAGGACCTGGATCGTGCCGGCGACCGGGATCGCCGCGAGCGCGCCGAGCACGCCGGCGAGCTCCGCGCCGATCAGCACCGCGATGAGGACGGCGAGCGGCGAGAGCTGCACCGTC
>WNGB01010558.1_pt1 | contig 12788 bp, 10 predicted proteins | sample 5400681 | NCBI WGS metagenome assembly WNGB01 (sample SAMN13153367, study PRJNA577476) | soil metagenome | isolation source: 115 cm soil or saprolite under grassland replicate 2 | place: USA:California | collected 2016-06-15 | reverse complement strand
CGGACGCGCCACGTGACGCCGCGGCCAGAGTTCGTGCGCGTGGAAGGCACGGACGCGCGGGCCTCGCGGCATCTGGAGGAGTTCCTCGCCCCGTTCGTTGGAAAGCCGATCGATGGCAAGAGGCTCGATCGCGACCTGACCCGCTTGACCGGGATCGGGAAGTTCAGCCGCGTCGGATACCGCCTGGTCCGGGAGGCCGGCCGCGAAGGGCTGCTGGTCACGGTGGAGGAGAACGGCTATGCGCCGCCGATGCTCCAGCCCGGGTTCGAGGTGGACGGGACGGACGTGGGCAGCATCGCCTTCACGCTCGGCGCGCGGCTCACGGTGATGGACGTCGGAGGCTACCGCTCCGAGTGGCGCACCGACGTCCTCTTCGGGTCGGTGTACGGGATCCGCAGCGAGTACTACCGCCCGTGGACGGCGTCGAGCAAGTGGTTCCTGGCCCCGGAGGTGGACGCGCGCAGCTCGTCGCTCCGCGTCGAGGTGAAGGCGGGACCCCTGGCCGAATACCGCCTGCGCTCCGCCTCCGCCGGAGTCGACGTGGGGTACGGATTCGGCCGTTTCATGCAGGCCCGCCTCGGTTACGAGGTCGGATATCTGGACCAGAGCCTGCGCCTGGGCGCTCCCGACCTGGCCGAGGTCGCGGGCGGCACGAGCGCGGTCCGCTTCGGCCTCCTCTACGACCAGATGGACGACCCGGTCATCCCGCGGCGCGGAGCCGCGGTGGAAACGAGCCTCCGCTGGTACCAGCGCAGCCCTGGAGCCGCGGACAGCTTTCCGGTGGGGGCGATACGCGTGGGACGGTTCCAGCCCATCTCGCGCGCCTCGTCGGTCTTCGCGTCCGCCGAGGGCGGGACGACCTTCGGCCATGGGGATACCGGGCTGCCCCAGTTCTCGCTGGGTGGCACGAAGGGTCTCCACGCCTACGGGGCCAACGAGCTGAGGGGCAATGAGTACCTGCTCTTCGTCGGCGGCTACCTGCACGACCTCTGGAAGCTGCCACCCTTCGTGGGGAAGAAGGTGTACGCGGTCGCGCAGGTGGAAGCGGCACGGATGTATACCTTGTCCGGATGGCGCGCCGACGTCGCGGCGGGGATCGTGGCGCAGACGGCCTTCGGCCCCCTCTACGTGGGGGGGAGCGCGGGCGAGAGCGGCCACCGAAGTTGGTTCTTCAAGTTGGGCAGAGTGTTCTAGGATTGGTCGAACCGTGAAGCTCGAGCTGGCCGGAACCGGTATGACCTATCGGGGCACGGTCCTGAAGTCGCGAGACGGGATACCGAAGCCGTCCGTCCCTCCTCCGGGAATCGACCTGGCCAAGGAGGCGTGGACGGCGCGGACACGGTTCTATCCCGTCACGGTTGCGTACACCCTCTACGCGCTCGTCGTCCTGCCCCTCGGGCTGCGCGCGCGGCCGCTGACCGCCGCCTGCTACGTCGTGGCCGGCGTGGTGTCGTGGACCCTGGTGGAGTACCTCGTCCACCGGTACGTGCTGCACGGGCGGTTCCCGGACGGGAAGGGCTGGCTCAAGCACGGCCTCCACCGGTTCTTCGACACCGCTCACGGCGACCACCATCTACGGCCGTGGGACGGCCTGCACATCAACGGCGGCTTCGACAGCCTGCCCTTCGCATTCGTTCTCGCGCTGCTGAGCTTCCTCGCGCCGCTGCCGACCGCTCCCGTCTTCATGGCGGCCGTGCTGCAGAGCTACGTCATCGAGGAATGGGTCCACTACTCGGTGCACTTCCACCAGTTCCGCTGGCGCTACTTCGTCTACATCCGCAAGCACCACCTCTACCATCACAGCGCCCGGGGAGGCGACACCGCTTTCGGCCTCTCCAGCGGGCTCTGGGACCGTCCCCTCGGCACCCCCATCCCGTCGAAGGATCGCGAGGTCCTCTACCGCCAGGCTTCGCCGCCCGCGAAGTAGCGCTCCGGGTACTTGGGCTCGGGTCCCACGAAGGTCGATCCGTCCCGGGACGGATACGCAGGTCGAGCGTCCTCGATGCAGGACGGTCCGGGAGCGGAGGCGACCGGGCAAGTACACTCCTTTCAAGGTGTTGACGTGCTTGCGGCTTGTGGCATCCTTCCTGCTACCTCGCGCGCACAGAGAGGCGCAGCGTGGGGCGCGCTTCAACGAGGAGAGACTCGAATGTCACGAGCAACAGCGGCGGTGTTGGCCCTCGGTCTGGTGGCGGCGTCCCCGGCGGCAGGATGGGCGAGCGGGCTCGAGCTGAGGATCGGCGGCTTCTTCCCGCGCGCGGAAAGCGACCTCTTCCAGGATGACGCGGAGCTGTACTCGCCCGCGGGCGAAACGCGTGGGGTGAGCAAGGACGACTGGAAGGGCGTCTACGGCGGGGCGGAGTACAGCTTCAACGTCGCCGACCACGTGGAGATGGGGATCAGCCTCGACGGGTACAGCAAGTCGATCCCGACCGTCTATCGTGATTTCACCCGGCCGAATGGGAACGAGATCGAGCAGGAGCTGCGGCTCACCGTGGTGCCCCTCGGCGTCTCCCTGCGCGTGCTGCCCCTCGATCGCTACGCGGCCGTTCAGCCCTACGCCACCGTCGGCGCGGACGTGCTCTTCTATAAGTACGAGGAGTTCGGCGACTTCATCGACTTCTTCAGCAACAACCTCGACATCTCGGCGGACTCGTTCAAGTCCGACGGGGCCGCCCTGGGCGGACACGCGGCCGCGGGCCTGCGCATTCCCCTCGGCCACGATTTCGCGATCACGGCCGAAGGCCGGTATCAGTTCGCGCAGAAGAAGCGCATGGGCGACGATTTCAACCAGAACCGCCTCGACCTCAACGGCGCCAGCGCAACGATCGGAGTGCGCTTGCGGTTCTAAGCGCGCTCGTCCAGCTGGCGATTCCGACCGCGATTGCGTCACTGGCGCTCTCGATGGGGCGTGGGGTAACAGCGGCCGCAGCGGAGGCGCCGCGCAAGGTTCCCTAGCTTGAGCGCGGGGTGGGGGTCCCCGCGCCATATTTGAATGAAGGTGGATGCGCGGCGCTGGAGCAAGGCCGCGCACCCCGCGCCCCTCTACGCCAGTGATGCCCACCGGGCCAGCGATGCCCACCCCGCCCGCGATTCCGTCGCTGGCGCGCTTCCCGCACTTCCAAACTACAATAGCCGTACACATTGCATGGAGCCGCCGCGATGGACGCGACCGTCGTCCCGGCCGAGGCCGATCGCAAGGTCCTCGTGCGCCTGGACGCGGTCGAACAGCTCTACGACCGCAAGATCCGCATCCTGGGGCCGATCGACCTCGAGATCCGTGAGGGGGAGTTCCTCTCCCTGGTCGGCCCTTCCGGCTGCGGCAAGAGCACGCTCCTGCGCATCGTGGCCGGAGTCCTCCGGCCCACGCGCGGGCGCGTGTTCCTCGGCGACCGGCTGCTCCAGGGCGTGAACCGGAGCGCGGCCCTCGTCTTCCAGTCCTTCGCGCTCTTCCCATGGCTGACGGTCGTGGACAACGTCGCTCTGGGGCTGGAGGCGCGGGGCCTGGGCGTGCACGAGCGGCTCAAGAAGGCGGAGAAGTACATCGATCTGGCCGGCCTGGCCGGCTACGAGCGTGCCTATCCCAAGGAGCTTTCGCGAGGCATGAAGCAGCTCGTCGGCGTCGCGCGCGCCCTGGCCGTCGAGCCGGAGCTGCTGTGCATGGACGAGCCCTTCTCCGCCCTCGATGTCCTCACCGCCCGCACCATGCGCGACCTCGTGCTGGACCTCTGGGCCTCGCCGCAGGTGCTGACCAAGAGCATCCTGCTCGTGACCCACAGCATCGAGGAAGCGGTGAGCCTCTCCGACCGCGTGGTGGTCCTGAAGGCGAATCCGGGGCGGGTCGCCGACATGGTGGACCTCACGTCCCTGCCGCGGCCGCGCCGTGCCGACGCGCCCGCCGTGCGCGAGGTGGTGGACCGCATGTACACGCTGCTGGCTTGAGATGAGCGCCATGGCCAGGGATTGGAAGCCGCTGCCGCACGCGCCCATCGCGATGGTCTTCGGCCTCCTCGAGCACCTGCGCGATGCCAGCGGCGGGCGCGAGGACCTCTACAAGCTCGGCGGTCCGCTCGGCCTGGAGCTCGACGACCTGCTGCCCGTCACCGAAGCGGCCAAGCAGCTCGGCCTGGTGAAGATCGCGTCGGGGGACATCGAGCTGACCGCCGAAGGGCGCGCCCTGGCCGCGGCGGAGGCGCCCGAACGCAAGGAGCGGCTGCGGCGCCGCCTCTTCGAGCTGCCCATTCTCCGCCGGATCCGCGAGGCCCTGCAGGAGGCGGAGGGGGGGCGCGTGCGCAAGCAGGCGTTCCTGGAGCGGCTCGAAGAGCACTTCTCTCCGACGGAAGCCGAGCGCCAGCTCGGCACCGCCCTCGACTGGGCCCGCTACGGTGAGCTCTTCGACCACGATCCCGACACCGAGGAATTCGTCCTCCCGTCCTGAGGCGCGTCACCGCCGATGCACAAGGTCGTCCTCTGGGTTCAGACCGTCCTCGTGCCATTGCTCGGCGCGCCGGGCATGTTCGTCGTCGCGTTCCTGGATTCGTCCTTCCTGAGCTTCCCGGAGATCAACGACATCCTCCTCGTGACCTCCTCGCACATCCATCCCGAACGCGCCTGGCTCTATGCGCTCATGACGACGCTGGGGTCGGTCACCGGATGCCTGGTCATGTGGGAGCTGGGGCGGCGCGGGGGCGAAGCCTTCCTCGCCAAGAAGTTCGGCGCGGACCGGGTCCAGCGCGTGGAGCTCGCCGTGCAGCGCTGGGGCGTGCTCACGCTCGCCGTTCCCGCGGTCCTTCCGCCGCCCATGCCGTTCAAGATCTTCGTGGTGGCCGCGGGCGTCGTCGGGTTCTCGGGAAGGAAGCTGGCCCTGACCCTTCTGATCGCGCGCGGGATGCGCTACGCCTTCTGGGCCGCAATGGGGTTCTATTACGGAGACGAGGCGCTGGAGTGGCTGGAGCGGTTCGACGCCTGGTTCGCGGACCGGTGGGTGGCCATCCTCATCGTCCTGGGCGGAATCGTCCTGGCCGTGCTTCTGGTCCTCTGGGCCCGGGGTCTCCGGGCGCGGCGCCCGGGTGCGGGAGAGGCCTGAGAGAAGGTCTGCTATCATCGATGCGGGGGAGGGGTTCTCGGGCATGAAACTCAGCAGGCTGGGCGCGTTCAGCATCGCGGTTCTCGGGATCTCGACCCTGGCCGGTGGGTTCTTCGGGAATCGAGTCCTCGCCGGCGGCAACAAGCTGTCCGACCACCTCCGTCTCTACACCGCGATCCTCAGCGCGGTCGAGGAGAACTACGCGGAGCCGGTCAAGAGCGACAAGCTGGTGTCGTCGTCCATCCGCGAGATGCTGCGGACGCTCGACCCGCACTCGAACTTCCTCGAGACCAAGGAGTACTCCACGCTCCAGGAGCGCCAGAAGGGCTCGTACTACGGCCTGGGGATCACCGTGCAGTCCATCGACGGGAACATCACGGTGGTGTCGCCGTTCGAAGGGACCCCGGCCCACCGCTTGGGCATCCGCGCCGGCGACGTGATCAGCAAGATCGAGAACGAGGACGCGCGCGGGATGGCCATCGACGACGCGGTGAAGCGCCTGCGCGGCCCCAAGGGCACGCCCGTGCACATCACCATCGTGCGCCAGGGCTACGACACGCCCCTCGAGTTCACCGTCCTCCGCGACGAGATCCCGCTGCACTCGGTGCCGTACTTGTTCATGGCCTCGAAGAAGACGGGCTACATCCGCCTCACCGACTTCAACGAGACCACCGCCTGCCGCCCCGGCGATCCCGCGGACTGCGAGAGGGAACTGGAGAAGGCGCTGCGCACGCTCACCCAGCAGGGCGCCACCTCCATGATCCTGGACATCCGGGACAATCCGGGGGGGCTGCTCGACCAGGCCTTCGCGGTCTCGAACCTCTTCCTGAAGAAGGGGCAGATGGTCGTCTTCACGCGCGGGCGGACGAAGCGGGACGAGACGAGCTACGTGACCGAAGAAGAGAGCCGCTTCGCGTCCCTGCCCTTGATCGTCCTCACGTCGAAGCACAGCGCGAGCGCGTCGGAGATCGTGGCCGGCGCCATCCAGGACCACGACCGCGGCCTCATCGTCGGCGAGACGACGTTCGGCAAGGGCCTCGTGCAGACGATCATGCCCCTGCGCAACGTCCGCGGCTATGCGCTGGCCCTCACCACCGCGCGCTACTACACCCCCTCCGGCCGGTCCATCCAGCGCGACTACGGGTCCACCGCTTTCGAGGACTACGTCGCGCCCAAGGACCGCAAGACCTGCGACGAGGCGCGCAGCGGCGAGGCCAAGCTGACCGACGCCGGCCGCAAGGTCTTCGGAGGCGACGGCATCACCCCCGACTTCTGCGTCGAGCAGGAGACGCCGAACAAGTTCGTGGCCTACCTGATCGCGAAGGCGGCGTTCGGGGGGTTCGCGCGCAGCTTCTCGGCCGCGGAGACGACGGGCGGCGCCGCGGACATCGCCGGCGCCGGAAAGCGGTCCGAAGTGAGCGCGGCCAAGCTCCGGATCGTCGGCCGGGACTTCCAGGTCGACGACCGGACCCTTGCCGACTTCAAGAGCTACCTCGACACCCGGAAGCTCAAGTACACCCCCGAGGAGCTGGCCGCGAACCGCGAGGCCATCGCGCACCAGATCACCGAGCAGGTCCTCCTGCAGGTGTTCGGCGAGGGGGAGACGCGCCGGCGGTCGATGGCCTGGGATCCGCAGGTGAAGAAGGCCCTGGAGCTGGTGCCGAAGTCGGACCTGCTCCTCAAGGACCCGCAGCGCTTCATCGCGGAGCGGGTGGCCGCGAACCGGCCGGTGGCGGCGCCGCCAGCCCAGTAGGCTGAAGTATCAAGTAAGGGGAGGAACTCACGCCCCGCTGGTTCGGCGTGAGCTCCCCCCCTCAAAACTTCTCGCCAAGGGCCGCTGCGCATCGCTGTCATCTGGCATATTAAGTAAGGGGGGGCACTCACACGACACCGCGGTGGGTGTTCGCGACCCCCCCTCAAACCCCCCTCGCAACGCACCACCGCTGCGCGGCGCTGCCTTGCTCTGCGGTCGGCTTACCTCGGGCACTCACGCCTGGCCGATCGTGCTATTCTCGGGCCCTTCGGAGGCCAGCAATGTTCACGCGCATCGGCCGGTTCTTCCGGGCCGTCTTCAACTCGATCCTGGGGGAGGCGGAGAACCAGGTGCCACTCGCCATGCTCGAGGAGTCGACGCGCGAGATGCTCGACAACCTCCGCAGCCTGCGCGAGGCGACGGCCACCACCATCGCCTTCGAGACCAAGGCCAAGCGCGAGCAGGACATGCACAACGCGCGCATCAAGAACCTCGAGCGGCAGGCGGAAGAGGCGCTCAAGCAGGGCAACGAGAAGCTGGCGCGCCGCGCCCTGCAGCTCCAGGTCGAGGCGCGTGCGACCGCGGAGCGCGCCGTCGCCACCTACAAGGCCTCGAAGGCGCGGGCGGACAACGCGCGGGGCAAGCTCAAGGTGGAAGAGGAGCGGATCCAGGGCAAGATCCGGCAGCTCGGCGAGCTCAAGGCCATCCACGCCATGAACGACGCCCAGCGCAAGATGCAGTCGATCACGGACGAGTACAACATCGACGGCGCGATGAACGTGTTCGACAAGACGGCCGGCTCCATCCAGGAGCAGGCGGACCGGCTCTCCGCGATGGACACCATCGCCGTCTCCGAAGGCGAGGAGCTGGACCGCCAGCTCTCCGCCATCTCGCAGAAGACCGAAGTGGACTCGGCGCTGGACGCGCTGAAGGCGCGGCTGGGAGAGGCCGGCACGGCGTCGCCGTCGACCCCCGCGAAGCAGAAGGACAAGGTCTCCTCCGCGTTCGAAGAGTAACGCCGGACGCGGTCGGGAGCCGCGGAGGCCGACCTGAACTCAGTGTTGGACGGACCCACCGGCGCGGAGTAGAGTGGGCGGCATGAGGTCGACCATCGAGGCCGAGGTTGACGAAGAGGGGAACATTCGTCCGAAGGAGCCCGTTTCTCTTCCACCTGGGTCGCAGTTGCTGATCACGGTGCTCGGCGCGCGCCCGTCTGAAATGGCCGTGCTCAGCGAGCGATCTCTCGCTGCCGACTGGAACCGTCCAGAGGAAGACGCAGCGTGGGCGGAGTTAGACCGGGCGTAGTCGTTCTCGTCCACTTCCCCTTCTCCGATCTCTCGTCTTCGAAGCTGCGCCCTGCGTTGGCCGCCGCTCCTGCCGGAGGCGCCGACTGGGTGCTGTGCCAGATCACTAGCAATCCCTATACTCCCTAGTGCAGAAGTGAAGCTGGACGTCCGCCGGGGGACGCGGCTCGTTGTTGCTGCCGCGTGGGGTAGTTGGGCGCCCTCAACGCCGGAGCGGCGCTCCCTGTATCGATGGAGAAGGCGATGCCCTTCGGTGTCGTATTCGTGGTGTTGTCCGCGGTGGCGGCAAGCCCGTCCGCGTCGCCGCGCGTCGTCCTGACTCTAGCGAAGGGCACACGAGGCGTGATCACGGCGAGGGTCGAGAACGTCAGCGATCAGCCGATGGCTCTCGAGGCGCGTACGTACTTGTCCCTCTCTCGGGTGACCGCGCAAGGTGCGCAAGAGCCGATGTACTGGGCGGAGGTGAACCTCCCGAGATTGCCGCAACCGTCCCTGCCGCTCCGCCTCGCCGGCAAACAGAGGATGGAAGTGCCGCTGGACCTGCGGTCTGTTCTCTGGTCGCCCGACCGCTCGGGGATGACCGCCGGCCATACCCTGGCCCGGGGCGTGCTCCCCGGGGAATACGAGCTCCAGTTGCAGATGACCGACGAGCGGGGAGCATGGTGGCGATCGGGCGGACTGACCGTCAAGGTGTCGTCGGGTGGCGGATTGACGTTCTAGCGCTCCGTCCGCCGGACTGGAGGAACGACCGTGAGGTACCCGATCGGACGTGGGGCTGGCCTGGCGGCATCGCTCCTTCTGGCGCTGGCCACGCTGTCGACCGCAGCCGACGAGCCAGCGGAGAAGGCCGTGCGTGCCGTCCTCGCCGCCCAGATCCGGGCCTGGAACCGCGGCGACCTCGACGGGTACATGGCCGGATACTGGAACTCCCCCGATCTCGTCTTCTTCTCGAACGGTCAGGAGACGCGCGGCTGGCAGCCCACGCTCGACCGCTATCGCGCTCGCTACCAGGGTGAAGGGAAGCAGATGGGAGCGCTCGACTTTCCCGTGCTGGACGTCCTTGCCCTGGGCCCGGACGTAGCGCTGGCTCGTGGGCGATGGCGCTTGAAGATGCCCGATGGCAGGGAACGGAGCGGGATGACGTCGGTCCTCTTCCGGAAGCACCCCGAAGGCTGGCGGGTCGTGCACGATCACTCGTCGGGAGACTGCAGTTAGGGCTGTTCCCTCGCCGGACAGGCAGAAACAGGGACCCCCCCTTCGCGATGGTATGATCGCCGTTTGTGCCTGCCGCAGAGGAGCGCGCCGGGCGCGAAGCCAATGCCTGAAGCCATCCACGCGCGCGGGGTTCGCGTTCACAACCTGAAGGGGATCGACGTCTCGATCCCCACGCGGAAGCTGGTCGTCGTCACCGGCGTCTCCGGTTCGGGCAAGAGCAGCCTCGCCTTCGATACCCTGTACGCGGAAGGGCACCGCCGTTACGTCGAGAGCCTGTCCGCATACGCCCGGCAGTTCCTGGAGCGGATGGAGAAGCCGGCCGTCGACGGCATCGACGGCATCTGTCCCGCGGTCGCGATCCGGCAGCGCACGCCCTCGCGCAACCCGCGTTCGACCGTCGCCACCTCCACCGAGATCCACGATCACCTGCGCGTCCTCTTCGCACGCGTCGGGCGCACGGTGTGCGGCTCCTGCGGCAGCGAGGTCACCAAGGACACCGCGGAAGCGGTGACCCAGCGCCTGCTCGGCCTGCCCGAGGACTCGCGCGTCCTGGTGGCGTTCCCCGTCTCGGCCGGAGGCATCCCGCGCGCCGACCTCTTCGAGCGGCTCCTCAAGCGCGGCTTCCGCCGCCTGCTCGCGGGCGAGGACGCGCTCGACCTGGAAGGCCTCGATCCCGCCGCCGCTCCCTCCGGGGACGACATGCTCGTCCTCGTGGACCGGGTCGCGGCCCGCGAGGACACACGGGCGCGCCTGGTCGATTCCCTGGAGACGGCCTTCGCGGAGGGCGGCGGCCGCGCCTTCGTGCGGGTGATCGGGGGGCCCGAGCTCCGGTTCTCGGAGGGCTTCGACTGCGCCCGCTGCGGGCGCGGGTTCGAGGAGCCGCAGCCGCGGCTGTTCTCCTTCAACAACCCCTACGGCGCCTGTCCGACGTGTCATGGGTTCGGCAACCTCATCGAGGTCGACCAGGACCTCGTGATCCCGGACAAGGACCGCACGCTGCGCAAGGGCGCGGTCGAGCCCTGGAACAAGCCGCACTACAAGACGGCGCAGGCCGAGCTGCGCCGCTTCGCGCGGCGGCGCGGCGTGTCCCTCGACACGCCCTGGAAGGACCTGCCCGAAGAGCACCGGCGCCTCGTCCTGGAAGGGGACGAGGAGTTCCAGGGCGTCGTGGGTTTCTTCCGCTGGCTGGAGACCAAGAAGTACAAGGTCCAGGTCCGCGTGTTCCTGAGCCGCTATCGCGGGTACCAGGTCTGCCCGGCCTGCCACGGGGCGCGCCTGCGGCCGGAAGCGCTGGGCGTACAGGTCGGCGGGAAGGGCATCGACGCCATCTGCGCGCTCTCCGTCCGGGAGGCGCTCTCGTTCCTTGCCGACCTTCGCTTCGAGGAGGCCGACGGCACCGTCGCGGCCAAGGTGATCTTCGAGCTCAAGCGCCGGCTCCAGTACCTCACGGACGTGGGCCTCGACTACCTGACCCTGGACCGCGGCTTCGCCTCGCTCTCCGGCGGCGAGGCGCAGCGCATCGCCCTGGCCACCGCGCTGGGCACCGGCCTCGTGGGCACGCTGTACGTGCTCGACGAGCCGTCCATCGGCCTCCACCCGCGGGACACGGGACGGCTGATCGACGTCCTCAAGGCGCTGCGCGACCAGGGCAACACCGTCCTCGTCGTCGAGCACGACCGCGCCATCATCAAGGTCGCGGACGACGTCATCGACCTCGGACCGGGAGCGGGGGAGCAGGGCGGGCGCGTGGTCTTCCAGGGCTCGTATCCCGAGCTGATGCGCGACGGCCGCAGCCTCACCGCCAAGTACCTGCGCGGGGAGCTGCAGATCCCGGTGCCAGCCAAGCGGCGCCGCGGCAACGGCCTCTCGCTCGCCGTGCGGGGCGCGCGCGCCCACAACCTCAAGGGCATCGACGTCCGCATCCCCCTGGGAACGCTCACCTGCGTGACCGGAGTCTCCGGCTCCGGCAAGTCGACGCTGGTGACGGACGTGATCTGCGCGGCGCTCCTGCACCGCCAGGGGCGTTGGGATCGGCCGGTGGGCGCCCACGATGCGCTCGAGGGCGCGTCGTACGTGGACGAGGTGATCGTGGTCGACCAGTCGCCGATCGGCCGGACGCCGCGCTCCAACCCCGTCACCTACCTGAAGGCCTTCGACGGCATCCGCGAGCTGTTCGCGGCGACGCGCGACGCGCGCGCCCGCGGCCTCACTGCCAGCGACTTCTCGTTCAACGTGCCCGGGGGCCGTTGCGAGACCTGCGCGGGCGACGGGCAGGTCCGCGTGGACATGCAGTTCCTGGCCGACGTCTCGCTCGTGTGCGAGGCCTGCGGAGGCCGGCGCTACCGTGCGCCCGTCCTGGAGGTGCGCTACAAGGGCCGGTCCATCAACCAGGTGCTCGAGATGACGGTGCACGAGGCCGTGCATTTCTTCTCCGGGCAACCGGCGGTGGTGCGGCGCCTGAAGCTGTTCGAGGAGATCGGCCTCGGCTATCTCCGCCTCGGACAGTCGGCCACGACGCTCTCCGGCGGGGAAGCGCAGCGCATCAAGCTGGCCGCGCACCTGGCGCGCAAGGCCGGGCAGCGCGTGCTCTACGTCCTGGACGAGCCCACGACCGGCCTGCACCTCGGCGACATCAACGAGCTGCTCGGGTGCTTCCACCGGCTGCTGGAGGCGGGGGCGACGCTGCTCGTCATCGAGCACAACATGGACGTCGTCAAGCAGGCGGATTGGGTCATCGACCTCGGCCCGGAGGGTGGTGCGGAAGGCGGGCGCCTCGTGTTCCAGGGAACGCCCGAAGGGCTGGCGGCAACGTCCGGCCTGAGCCTCACTTCACGTTATCTGCGCGCGGCCCTCAGCGCGCCCCTGCGCCAGGCCCTCGCCGAGGTCTAGCCCGCATGGGCAGCGTCACTTCGCAAGTCTGGTATCATCGTGCGAAATTCTCGCGGCTCTCGCCGGAGGGTCGGCGCGCGCGGCACTCGAGGAGCGGAGGACGAAAGCGGATGATCCAGCGGACAGCGCCCGCGGCAATTCTTTGTGCGCTCCTGGCCGGCATGTCCGAGGCGGCGTCCCGTCCTTCCTTCGAGGACCTGGTCGCGAACCTGAAGAGTCCCAACGCGAGCACGCGCCGGGACGCGGCAGCCGAGCTGGGACGCAGCCGGCGGCGCGAGGCGGTCACCCCGCTGGCCGCCCTCGTCCGCGACCCCGACGCCAAGGTGCGTCTGGAGGTGGTGCGCGGCCTGCGCGAACTGCGCGACCTCTCCGCGGTGCCCGCCATCGTGACTTCGCTCTCGGACGGCGAGCCGCAGATCCGCGAGGAGGCGATCGGATCGCTGGTGGAGCTCTACGCCGATCGCGACCGCGGCAATCCGGTGGGACGCTTCCTCGAGCTCTTCTCGGACGAATTCGATCGCTCGTCCGTGGCGCCCCACGG
>WNGB01012843.1_pt1 | contig 12789 bp, 10 predicted proteins | sample 5400681 | NCBI WGS metagenome assembly WNGB01 (sample SAMN13153367, study PRJNA577476) | soil metagenome | isolation source: 115 cm soil or saprolite under grassland replicate 2 | place: USA:California | collected 2016-06-15 | reverse complement strand
GGCACCGGAACGTGGTCGGCACGCTGACGAAGACGAGCAACGGAGAAAGCAGCACCGCGAGGAGCAATGCGCTCGCGAGCGCGACCAGCGTGACGACGAGCTTTCGCATCGCGCTGGTCTAGCGTCGGCGCTGGGCGAAGCCGCATCTCGTGGTACTCAGTCCGCGCGTGACCGCGACGACACTCCGTGGCCGCGCACCCGAGTAGGGTGCGGGTATGGATCTCTTGCCCACCATCGTGTTGATCATCGTGCTGCTCAGTGGCACTCACGACGCGGAACTGGCTTCTGGTGCTGATCCTCGCGGGCATCGCTGCACTCGGGACGCAGAACTGGCTGCTTCCCATCCCCCTGCTGATCGTCACTGGCGTCGTGGCCCTCACGACCCGGAACACTCGTGCTGCGCTACGCAAGACGCCTCCCACGGGTACCTTCGCGGGCTTCCGCAAGGGTCTTGCCGCCGTTCCGCTGTACTTCGTGGCCGTCGGTATCGGGCACCTCGCGCTCGCGATGGTCTGGTACGACCGCACGACTGGACTGGCACGCGACGGGCAAGCCTTCAGCGGCACGATGGTGCTCGGCCTCGGGTTCATCCTGCTCGGTCTCGTGACCGCGCCGTTCGCCATACCTGCCGAGCGCGAGCTCGGCGGGCTCGTTCGCGGTGCTCTCGGTGCGCTCGGGGTCGCGGCGGCGGTCGTTGGATACACCGCCAGTCAGGGCTATCTCGTGGGCGGTACTCCGGGTGATCTTCACTGCATCGTCGAGCAGGGCCAGGAGTTCTGCCCGCCGGGTGACGGCACGTGGATCATGGATGCGCGACCTGATGTTTTCGTGATGCTCTTGGCAGTCGTGGTTGCCTACGCGCTCTCCCATATCGCCACGCGACTGAGCCAACCGCGAGCACATAGCCTCGCCGAGTAAGGTCATCCAAACCGGCTCTGCCGCTTTCGTGGACCGCCGGAAGGCAGTTCGACTCTGCCCGTCGGCTCAGAGTCTTTGGAACGAACTCCTCAGACCGCGACGGTCAGGCCCAACAGCGGACGCGAGCGGCGCCCGCTGACGTCGTCATCACGCTGCTCTGGCCCCGAAGTCGATACGCGGCGTCGGTGCGTGTCCCGGCAGCGGACGCGGGACAACCTGCGGCTGCGCTGGCGGCGTGCACACCACTGCAGCATCCAACGAGCTCCCCTCGCAGGCACTTCCATAACGCTGCAAGACGGCGACGCCCATCAGGAGCATCACGAGCACCAAGAGGACGGCCGCGACAATCCATCGACCAGGTAGACCGAACGTTGTGTTCCGGCGGTACACCGTGCCTGTGTTCCAGAGCATGCCGCGAAACTGCTCGCGTCTCGCTCGGGGAACAACTCTCGAGGTAACCGTGAGTCTGTTCGGCGTCTTACAGATGGCGGCTGCCGTGGTCCTCCTCAGAAGTCGGTACCCCTTATCCAGCGTCTTCGGTACTGCGCGCGCTCAGGTTTCGATCGAAGATGTCGCTCATGGGCCGCAAAGCGAGCAGGTGGATCCGGTGAACGACGAGACCCCATGGGAACGTGCTCGCCTCTCGCTCGAGACGTGGGAGCGTGCCCTGCTGCTTGCCACGCTCGACTACGAGAGTTTTGTCGAAAAGGTGGTCGAGGCATTCGAGCGGCGTGATCGGGAGTCCTGGTTCGATGCGCGTGAGTGCGCGCGCCTGGGTTACCGGCGGATCGTCGGGATCCAACTTGGGGAGCGCGACATGGTCGAGCGCGCATTGTGGCGCCGGAAGAGTTCGGCCGAGTGAGCCGGTATGCCGATGTCGGGTGAAGTGCCTGCGTAGCCGACGCGACCAGGTAACCGCCGGTCGCAAAAGGTGTCGCTGGCTCTGCCAAACGGACCCTCGGGGGATGGCGTCTGCCGTAACGTTCCCGGGACGCCTCGCGGGTATAAGTATTGACGATGACCGCGAGCACCTTCGAGAACACTGCGTCGCGTCTTTCCTGGGCGAAGCTCTTGCGCGCCGCAGGCGGCGCGCAGTGCGTTGGCCTCACTGTCGCGGCGCTCGTGCTTGGCGACGCGGAGGCAGCCGCCATCGCCGTGGCGACGCTGGTGGGGTTGCTCCTGCTGCGCTTCCGAGGCGGGACGCTCGGTGCCGTGTTCCTCGGGCTGGTCTTCGCCGATACCGCGTTCTTCACGGGCGCGGCGGCGCTGACCAACCTCCTCGACCGCGCCGCGCCGCTAGCGACGATCGGGCCGGGCGCCCTCACCGCGATCGCGCTCCCTGGCCTCGCGGCGTCGGTGGCGAGCGTCGTGCGGAGGGGCCGCGCATCCGCGACGAGCCGATCCGCGGGCATCGTGGCGCTCATCGCGGTCGGGGCGCTCCTCGCGATCGGCGCGGTTTCGATCGTCACCGGGGGCGGCGGGAGTACGGCTGGCCCCGAGGTGCTGCGCCTCGAGGTGAAGAGCGCTCGCTTCTCCGAGTCGCAGCTGACCGCAACGGGACGCACCGTGACCGTCCGGGTCACGAATCACGACCTCTTCTGGCATACGTTCACGATCGCCGAGCTTGGCATCGACCTCAAGCTGCCGGTCGGTGGCGAGAAGGAGTTGACCTTCACCGCTCCCCCTGGTGCATACACCTACGTCTGCGCCGTGCCCGGGCATGCCACCTTCATGCGCGGCACGCTGACTGTGCGCTGATGGCTCGGCCCTTGGCCTGAGACTGCGCGCGAGCTCGAGGTCTCGCGAGTCGCTTCGCGCAGTACGCGAAGCCGATGCGCTACGCCCGACGGCAGCGCGCCTCCACTAAGGAAAGCGGGCGCAGGCGCGGATCGCCGGTCGACGATTCCTTAGCATCGCAGCTGCCATGCGCTGCTTGATCGCGGTCGTGCTTTCCGCCGTCGCGTGCGCGCCGACGGGGACCGCGCCGAGCGCCACGCCGACCACGACGGGGCGACTCGCTACGGAGCCGGCGACATCGGCGCCTCCCGGGACCGCTACACCGTCGCTCACCTCGACGCCGACGACGCAGCCTCGCCTCGTGCTGTCGAACGCACCGCCGCCGCCGGTCGCGAGGAAGCTCGTGATGTTCCAGCTTGGAGGTGAGACGCGACTTCGCGCCATCTCGTTCGACGCCCAGGCGAACGGCGTTCTGCCGATCGAGGTCAATGCCGCCTGGTCACAGGCGCCCTATGGCTTTCCCGTCATTGTGGGCACGACCGCCTACAGCTATGGACAGTCCCTCGGGCGTGTGCCGTGGGAGCCCGGTCAATTCACCTGGTCGTCGGATGGGCGGTTCATGTGCGCGGTGCTGCCCGAGCGCGCGGCGAGCGGATCGCCGCTGCGTCTCGAGGTGGCGTTCGTCGGGCAGCCCGCGAAGGTCGTCACGTCAGGTTTTGGTAGCTTCGGGGACAACTCTTCCCAGCGTGTGCTGACGTGCGATGAGACCACGGATCGCGTGATCGTCGGCGTGTTCGGGCAGGGTTTCTACGCGACGAGATTGTGGATCTTCAAGCTGTCGACGGGCGCGCTGCTCCGTTCGGTCGACTACGGCACCGGCGCTGCGGGTCGCTGGCTCGCCGCGTCACCCGATGGCTCGCTGCTCGCGGAGGCGGAGCGGCCGACGGCTGGAAGTCCATGGACGAGCAAGGTCCGCCGCACTGATGATGGCGCCGAACTAGCCAACTTCGATGATCTTCTCGTACGCGGCTTCTCCGGTGACAACACGCTCGTCGTCGGCGAGAGCGGCGGCGTGACGATCGTGGAATGGAAGGCGAACCGGAAGGTCTGGAGCACGGCCGGCGTGTACGGAGGTCATCTCCCCGAGCCGGCCGGGCGACGGTTCGCGGTCGGCGTCGGGTTCCTGGGCGGCGGCGATCAGCGCGATCTGCATCTCATCGATGCCGACGGCAAGGCCGTGCTCCTCCCCATGATCGCGGCCTTCGCTCCGCGCTACTGGCCCGCGTCACGGCACCTTTGACCGTGACGCCAGAGTTGCGAGAATCACAGTGGCGCCCCGAACTCGGGTTCGAGGGCGCGGGGAGCGGCGAATGAGTCAAGCGGTGTGGACCGGCAGCATCAGCTTCGGTCTCGTGAACATCCCGGTGAAGCTCTATCCGGCGACTGTTCCCAAAGACGTCCGCTTCCATCTGTACGACCGGCGCACCGGCAAACGGGTCCGCTACGAACGCGTCACGCGTGACGAGGAGCCGGCAACGTTCGAACCGGAGCCGTCCGAGCTCGAGCCGTCCGAGCGGGAGGCCTTTTCGCACGATCCTCGTTACTCTGGCTCCCGGCCATCGCCGACAGAGCGGTCGGGCCCCGAGCGATCCGGCGGAGGGACCGGCGCGGCCGGAGCTGTCGGCGCCGAAGATCTCGTAAAGGGGCTCGAGCTCCCGAGCGGCGACCTTGTGACGGTGACCGAGGCCGACCTCGCGTCGATCGCGCCGGAGCGGAGCCGGACCATCGAGATCGAGGAGTTCGTCGATCTCGCCGAGATCGACCCCGTCTTTTACGAGAAGAGCTATCACATCGGTCCCGTTCGCGGCGCCGGCGCGGAGAAGCCCTACGTCCTCCTGCTCCGCGCGATGCAGGCGGCCGGGATGGTGGGGATCGGCCGCTTCGTGCTTCGGACCCGGCCACACATCGTTGCCATTCGCCCGCGGGAGAAAGCTCTCGCGCTCGAGACGCTCTACTTCGGTGACGAGGTGCGAAGTCCCGACGAGATCACGTCCGGGCTTTCGGCTCTCGCGGTGTCGGACCGCGAGGTGACGACGGCTCAGCAGCTCATCGGCGCGATGGCAGCAGCGTGGTCACCGTCGAGCCACGCCGACGCCTACCGCGAGGAGCTTCTCGCTCTGCTCGCGCGCAAGGCGCCGGCGGCCAAGGCGGAGGCGCCGGGCGTGGGAGAGAGCCCGGTCGGCGATCTCATGGACGCGCTGCGCGCCAGCGTCGAGGCGGCGAAGCGCAGGCAGCGTTCGAAGGTCTCGGCCACGAAGCGAGCCGGATAGCTCGCGCGGGCGCGGGGATCTGCGCGGAGCTCAGATCGCGCTAGGACGCGCGAGGGAGCTGTATGCGCCTAAAAGAGACGTCGTATCGGCCGCGCGGGTCAGGGCGAACCGCTCGGCGCTCGTCTCGTATTACGCCAGGTTGCTCGCGCGCCGGCGCCATCGGCGTCTTGCCGATGATCTGCTCCAACGACTCGATATCCCGCGACGCGATGCAGGCGTCTTCGCTGCGCACTGCGGGTCGAAGCAGCACGTGGCGTGCCGCCGTTACATGTTTCGCGCGGTCGCCGGCGTCCGTTGCAAGTCCGTTACCGGCGCAGGGCTCTAGCCAGACCGCTTCTCGACTGAGCCAGCAGCGGCCAACTTCTTGACGTTCCGCTGAGGACGCGAGGACAGTATCAAAGAGAGCGGTGGTCAACATCGAACGAGGAGTCGACATGTCTACCAAGACGCGCGAACCTGAGAGCGAGAGCGAGACCGTCGCGAAATCGAAGGTACCGACGCGGCCTCCGGGTCTGAAGGTGCTCGACAAGCTCGTCGGCCGCTGGAAGATCTCCGGAGGATCAGAAGGCGAAGTCACCTACGAGTGGACGGACGGCGGCTTCTTCCTGTTCCAGCGCGGCGAAGTCAAGCGAGACGAAGGCACGTACAAATACCGCGGATTTATCGGCTACGAACACAGCCCCGGCGCGGAGCCCGCGAAGGTCATCACGTCGCGCCTCTACACGAGTACCGGCGACACGCTCGACTACACCTCCGAGGTCGACGACAAGGGGATGACGATCTGGTTCGGCCCGAAGGGCTCGCCCTCGGTCTACAAAGGTGAGTGGAGCGACGACGGCAACACGCTGAGAGGCGAGTGGCAATGGCCGGGAGGCGGCTACAAGGAGACGATGACCCGCCAGAAGGGCTAAATACTCTCCCGCATCTCCCGTCCCTGGCTGCTTGTCGCCACGCTCGGATCCACCGAGACGGTGTCCTGGGGCGTCCTCTATTACGCGTTCAGCGTGTTCGTCGAGCCGATGCAGACCGAGCTGGGCTGGACGCGTGGACAGATCACCGGCGCGTTCTCGCTCGCGCTCGTCGTCCTGGGAGTCGCCGGCGTCCCGGTCGGACAGTGGCTGGACCGGCGCGGGCCGCGCGTTCTGATGACCGCCGGATCGATCCTCGGCGTCGCGCTCGTGCTCGCCTGGTCCGCCGTCGGGGATCTCGCGGCGTTCTACGCGATCTGGGTGCTCATGGGCCTCTGCTGGTCCGCGACGCTCTACGGCCCGGCGTTCGCGACCGTGACCGCGTGGTTCCCCACTCGACGCACCGAGGCGTTGACCGTCGTCACGCTCATGGCCGGCCTCGCGAGCACGATCTTCTTGCCGCTCACCGCCACGCTCGTGAATGCGATGGGCTGGCGATCCGCGCTCGTTGCGCTCGCAGCGGTGCTCGCCGCGCTCACCATCCTTCCGCACGCGCTCGTACTACGACGCGCGCCGGATCACATCGTTGCGAAACAGGAGCCGGGGCTGTCGCTCGCCGAGGCCCTCCGCCATCCCAGCTTTCGTTGGCTCGCGCTAGGTTTCTCCTGCTACGCGCTCGGCATCGGCGTCAACGTGCACCTCGTGCCGTACCTCATCGACCAAGGTTACGAGCTCACGAACGCCGCGTTCATCGCGGGCCTCGTTGGCGCCATGCAGCTCGTCGGCCGGCTCCTGCTCGCGCCCCTCGAGCGTCGCCTCTCACCAACGCTGCTCGTGGCGTGCGTGTATCTCATGCAGCCGCTCGCGATCCTGCTGCTGCTCTCATCCTCCGGCGTGCTTGCGGCGTACGTCTTCGTGCTCCTGTTCGGCGCGGGGCGCGGCGCGGACACGCTCATCCGGAATACCGTCGTCGCGCGCATCTACGGTGCGCGACGGTTCGCGAGCATCGCGGGCGTCCTATCCCTCATCATCACGGGCGCCTGGGCCGCGGGTCCCGTCGGCCTCGGGGCGCTGTACGACTGGTCCGGCGGATACGCGAGCGGATTCTGGGTCGTCTTCCTCGCATCACTGGTCGCGGCCGTCGCCGTGGCCATCGGAACTCGCAGGGGCGCCTCGGGGTCAGCGAGCTGATCGCTGTCGTCGCTCGGTACCATCGCGACCTGAGCATCCTGACATTAGGAGATTGGTGTGTCACAGAGGATCGTCGTCCTCGCGTACTCCGTCGCCGCCTTAGCGCTCGCCGCGCAGTGGACTGCTGCGAAGATCGCGCTGCGCACCGTCCCGCCGTTCGAGCTCTCGACGATGAGATTCGCGATCGCGTCCGTGCTGTTCGTCCTCGTCGCCATCGCCACGCGTACGCGCCTGCCGGTCCGCCGCTGGCGACTCGTGCTGGCCGCGGCGGCGGCCGGGTTCCTGGGCTTCAACGCCATGGCCTTCATCGGGCTGCATCTCACGCCGGCATCTGACAGTGCGCTCATCGTGCCGACGACGATCCCGGTCGCGACCGCGCTGCTCGCGACGCTCATCCGCGAACAGCTGACCCCACGCAGGGCCGGCGGTTTTGCGATCGCCACCGCGGGCGCCGTGATCGTCATCGCGGGCGGCCAGCAGCTTGGTGCTGAGATCTCGACCACGCGATTGCTCGGCGATGTTCTGGAGCTCGGTAGCGCGATCTCCTGGGCGGCGTGCCTCACGATCAGCGCCCTGGTCCTCCGCACCGAAAGCATCCTGGGATTCGTCACGATGGCGTCGCTTCTCGGGACCGCGATGCTGTTCCCCCTCGGGTTCTTGGAGCAGGGTTACCGCGACGTTCCGACGTGGGCTGCGGAGTCCTGGTCGGCCGTCGCGTTCCTTGGCGTGGTCTCGACGTTCGTCGCGTTCCCCATCTTCTTCTGGACGGTGCATAGCTTTGGCGCCGCGCGTGGCGCGCTCATCAGCTACCTCGCACCCGTGGCGGCTCTCGCCATCGCGTTCGTGATCCTCGGCGAGAGGCCGCTACCGCTCCAGCTCGTCGGCGCGATCGTCATCCTCGCCGGCGTGAGGGTCGTGACGGCCAAGCCGCCGAGCCGGGCGCCATCGATCAGACCGGCGACGGCCTGACTGACCTACTGCTTATCTCGCGGCTGCACTCACCGTCTGCGGCTCACGGCGTCGCCGACCAGTTCCAGGTCTGCCAGGTTGGTGTCGTCCCATCGGTCATCGGGTCGTTCCACTCGCCGGAGAGCCAGACTTGCCCGCCCATGCTCCTCCGTGGATCGGGCGCCGCGCCTCCGTAGTCTCCCCAGCGGCACACATCCGGGATCGACGAGCCGCAGGCGAAGTCCACGTAGGGACCCACCGACTGCCGCACCAGGACGAAACCGGACTGCGCGCCCGTGCCGTGCTGCGACACCATCTGTATCGCCGCGAAGGTGTTGGGAGATGACGTGTTGAAGCCCATGACCATGTTGCGGCCGGTCGTCGCGGTCGCGTCGGTCACGTCGTCGGCGGCACGGTCCGGCGAGATCGCGCCATTGAAGACGTAGAGCTCGGCGTCGCTCACCGTCCCGCTCTGCGAGACGTGCGGCGCCCCGCCCGTGCCGATCTCGTACCAGCGACCCTCGGCTCCCGCGCCACCGAACACGGTGTGCGCGGTCCAGATCGCGGTCGATCCGATGCGCGGGTCGTAGCCCGCGACGGCGTGGGTGAGTCGCGTGTCCATCGTGTCGATGCGCTGGGTCGTACCGCTCTGCGGCGCGTTCGCCGGCATCTGGTACGACGGCACGGTGATCGGCGTCGGCGCGCTCATCGCGGCGGACCCCTGTGCGTTCTTCGTGACCTTGAACAGCGAGAGGAAGCTCGCGCTGCCGGTGCCGACGTCCGCAGAACCGACGATCCAGCCACCCGAGGTCGCGTCCGCGCTGACCGCGGGCTCGGGCGTCGACGTCTGCGTGCCATTGGCGTTCTTCACATTGCCGAAGATGCCGCCGGGGCCGAGCTGCGCGGGGCAGACGGGATCGGTCGGCTTGAGGAACCAGTCGACGTCCGACCCGACGTAGAAGGACAGCAGCAGGAACACGTTGGCGCCGACGAGGACGAAGTCCTGTGTCACGGCCATCTTCGGGTAGTCCGGCGTGTAGTACGGGCTGTAGAAGGCGTCCACGATGTAACGGCACCAGTCGTCCGCGGACCGCGGATCCGAGCTCTTGCTGTAGCCGAACGCATACGCCGACGAGTAGACGTCGAGCACGAGATAGTAGAAGAGACCCGACGTGGGATCCCAGACGATCTGCGGATCGCTGAGCTCGTTGACCGGGAAGTGGGTGAGCTCCCCGAGATCGCCCTCACTCAGGAGCGAGCCATCGCGACCGTAGATCCCGTAGCGCAGGTTGATGAGCTGGATGTAGGTGTTCGGACCGATCGCGCCGGTCGGGTCCGGCGGCGCGAGGTCGGCTTCGGACTGGCCGTTCCAGCTCACGCCGATCGTCGGTCCGGTCGCGGCTGTCGCCGTGATCTCGAGTGTGACGGAGGTGGAGTGCGTCGGTCCCGCGGCCGACTGGCCGGTGATCGTCAGGGTGAATACACCTGTGGCGGCGCTTGCTGTGGTCGCGATCGTGAGCGTGGAGCTCTGCCCGGCGGTGATCGAGGTCGGGGCGAACGTCGCGGTCGCGCCCGCGGGCAGCGCGCCGATGGAGAGGCTCACCGTCTGCGCCGAGCCCGAGGTGACCTGCGTGTCGACGGTGTAGGTCGTGCCCTGGCCCTGGACGACCGTCCGCGCCGTTGGCGCAGCGCTGATCGAGAAGTCATCGGGCACCGCAGCGGTCACGCTAAGCGCGACGGTGGTCGCGTGCGTCGGTCCCGAGGCGTACTGGCCGGTGATGGTCAACGTGAACGTTCCCGTCGCGGTCGCAGCGGTCGTGGCGACGGTCAGGAGGGAGCTGTTGCCGGCGGTGAGGGCCGCGGGACTGAAGGTGCCCGTCGCGCCCGCCGGCAGACCGCCGAGTGAAAGGCTCACCGTGCGCGCCACTCCCGACGCGACCTGGGTGCTCACGGTGTACGTGGTGCTCGAGCCCTGGACGACACCCTGGGTCGCGGGGCTTGCGCTGATCGAGAAGTCGTCGGTCGCCGATGCGGTCACGGTCAGGCTCACGCCGGTCGTGTGGGTCGTCGGCGGCGAGCTGTAGGTGCCGGTGATCACCAGCCCGACCGTCCCGACCGGCGTCGCCGCCGTCGTCGAGACGGTAAGGATGGCGCTACCGCCGGCATTGACGGTCGCGGGATCAAACGTGCCGGTCGCGCCGGCGGGCAATCCACCGATGGAGAGCGTCACCGGACGCGAGGCGCCGGATGTCGCCTGCGTAGTCACGGTGTAGGTGGTGCTCTGGCCTTGGACCACGGTCCGCGCTCCGGGCGTCGCGCTGATGGCGAAGTCGCTGCGCGCATAGGCGCCGCCCTGCTGGGCCTGGGCTTTAGCGCGCGCGAAGGCCGCCTGGTCGAGCACGCGATACGGAAGACCCGCGGGCGGACCATGCCGCGTGGCCGGGAGCGAGCTATCGAGGCGCGATCCGACCGACGCGATCGGCGCCTTGGCGCTCGTGGGAACAACGGGAGAGGGCTGTGCGGCACCGGCCGGCTGCGACCCCAGCACCACGGCGATCGCGACCACTCCGACGACGATCCCCTTGAGTCCGCGCATCCACGCTCCCCTTTCTGGATGCGGATCGACGAGCGCCCCTCGCGGGACGCCGCCGGTCCGGCCCGCCCGGCCTGGATTAGTCATCCCGGAGGGTGCGCTGTCAAGCGGACCATTCGGATTGATGGCATCCAGACACGACGCTATGCCAGGAGCTCGAGCATCTCCTCGCGCGATGGTCCCTGCGGCGTCGGCGGCCTCGCCTGTCGAGCTGCGGTAGCGATCTGCGCCGCGCGTTCGAGGAGCGGGCGATCCGCGGGTAGCTCATCGAGCGGATCGAGCAGCTGCGTACGTCGGTACGCGCGCGTATAGATCTCCGGATCACGCAGCGCGGCGAACATGAGCGTGGTCGTGAGGAAGCGCGGCAGGTCCCCGTCCGGAGACGACGCGTCGATGGCCTCGCCGCTCCACGCACGCCGCTGCGAATCGTCGCAGTCGCGCGACCAGCGATAGCAGCTCTCCGACCTCTTGCTGACGCGGTCGTCGAAAGCGAGAGCAACGGCCTCGGCGTCACGACCACGCTCCTCGACGACGGCCGCGAGCTCGACCGCATTCGTGAGCGCGAGAGACAGACCCCACGCGAAGATCGGATCGGTGTTCAACAGCGCATCGCCGATCGGCTGGACGCCCAGCGCGACCGGCGCGCCGTCGACCACGAGCGAGCGGCGAAGGTTGCGCAGCTCGCCCATCGGCAGGACGGGAGTGATCGGCGTGCTCACCCCAGGTGCGACGAGCGGCGCGACCTGGCTGATCGAGCGTGCGACCTCCTCGTACGTCGCCTCGTCCCGCAGCGCGTGGAACTCGCGCGCGGTCGGGCAGTTCAGCACCAGCGCCCACGTGCCGTCGTCAGCGGGGAGTAGTAGACGAGGTGGCACGGCGCGCTCGTTTCTCCAGGCGGACCGGCGCCGATCGCATCAAGCCACGCCGGCAGCCGACTGCTGCGACCGGTGGCGTCGACGACGAGATCCGCCTCGATCGTTCCCCCGTCGCTGGTGCGCACGCCGCTGACTCGTGGCGGGCTGCCGCTGGCGACGAGCGCCTCGACCCGAACGCCCGTCGCGACGCGCACGGACGTTCGTCGACCCAGCGCGCGCCGCATCGCCCATTCGATCACAGGACGGCGGCAGCCGATGGCCGCAAGATCCTCGTGCGGAGCGACGCCGGGCGGAGCCGAAGCGGTGAGGTCGATGTCGAAGGACCCCGCGGCGCTGAGGTCGTCGATCACCTCCGGAAAGGTGTTCCGGAGCACGCGACGGCCGAGCGCCAGACACGCATGCGGCAGGCGGAAGTGCGGCACGCCCGGCCGCGTCCATCCGTCGTACGCCTCGAACGAGCTCTCGGGCATAGGATGCGCGTCACGCTCGACGACGACGACATCATGGCCTCGGTCCGCGAACGCCATCGCCGCCGCCGTCCCGCCGACGGCGGCGCCGACCACGACGACGCGCATTACGGCGCCTGGATGAGACGCTCGTCCACGTAGCACCAGAGCCAGCTCTGACCCGGCTCGACGGACCGCATGATCGGGTGACCGCTCGCCGTGAAGTGGCCGGTGGCGTGCTTCCCCGCGGACGAATCGCAGCAGCCGACGTGACCGCACGTCAGACACATTCGCAGGTGCACCCACTTGGCCTTCTGCTCCTCGCATTCCTCGCAGCCCGCTGATCGGCGCTCGACGGCGCGTATCTGAAGTCGGTGCTCGCACGGTGTGGGCGGGCTGCGGCGCAGACGCTGCAGCAGGAATCGGGCGTTCGAAAGAAGCATGCTCACGCGACGTTACGGATCCACCGTGGCGCGGACCCTAGACAGCCACCTGAGCCGAGTCAACGTCCCGATGATGCTGGGCGCGCGGCGCTGGCGCGTTCCAACCGGATGACCAACGCTGTGTGACGGTGAATGCAGAGCGGCCGTCCCTCGGGACGGCCGCTTTTCGTCGGGGCGGTCGGGGCTACGCGGTGGACACGCTCGGCCGGCCCACGAACGCAGCGTAGAGCGCCCACGCGCCGACCACGATGTGAAGGAGGTTGTCCGCCGGACTCTCGAGGTTCGCAAGGCCGAACGTATTCGGCTCGGGCGCGCCAGACACGACGAAGCCGTAGATGCCGAAGAAGAGAGCGACGACGCCCACGACGGCGACGAACCACTTCTGCATCGCCGGGTCCGT
>WNGB01010554.1_pt1 | contig 12789 bp, 2 predicted proteins | sample 5400681 | NCBI WGS metagenome assembly WNGB01 (sample SAMN13153367, study PRJNA577476) | soil metagenome | isolation source: 115 cm soil or saprolite under grassland replicate 2 | place: USA:California | collected 2016-06-15 | reverse complement strand
CAGCGGCTCGAACTGGATCCTCACCAGCCCGGCGGGGACCGGCAGCCGGACCTTCGACAACCCCCTGCACCTCGCCGACCTCAAGGCCAAGCGCCTGAAGGCGCTGCTGCAGAACGAGGCCAGCAGACAGCGGGTCGGTCTACAGATCCCATTCATCCAGGCGGCGGTGTTCCTCTCCAACCCCGGCCTGGATACCAGTGACCTTCCCGAGCACCAGCTCCACTGGGCCTTCGGCCCCGAGCCGAAGCTCGGAGAGCGCGCCCGGGCGCTGCCGCCGATCTGGTCGGGCCTGCTGGCCCGACCGCCGCGGGACGAGCGCCGCCGCGTCCTGCCGGAGCTGTCGAGGGCGCTGCCGACCCTACTGCACGGGATCGGCATCGCCCGCAGCCGGCGCCACCTCCACGTCGGGTCGTGGCAGCTCGACCCGCAGCCGTTTGACTCCGGCCCGACATGGCAGGACCATCTCGCCCACCACGCCCAGCTGCCCGCCGAGCGGCGGCGCATCCGCATCTACCTGGTCGAGCGCAACGCCGTGGAGGCCGAGCGGGCCAGCATCGCGCGGGCGGCCCGCCGCGAGATGCTCGCGCTGCACGGCATCAGTCATCCGGGCATCGTCCAGGTCGACACCATGGAGCCGCATGAGGCCGGCCCGGCGCTGATCTTCCGCCACGACCCCCGGGCGCAACGGCTCGACCGTTACCTAGCGCAGTACGGCGACCGACTGGACGTGGAGACCAGGGTCGAGATGATCCGCCAGCTCGCCGAGGCCATGGCGCACGTGCACGGCCGCCACCTCCACCACCGGGCGCTGTCGGCGCGCAGCGTGCTGGTGATGCCCGGCCCGCGACGCCAGCACGCCACCGAGGAGGAGGCCTGGCTGCACCCGCGGTTGCGGATCAGCGACTGGCAGTCGGCCATCCGCGGCGCGGACGCAACCGGGAACGGCTCCACCAGCGGGTCGGTGCAGGTGACGCCGACCACGCAGGTCACCCGCCACTTGGACCAGTCCGCCGAGGCGTACCTGGCGCCGGAGCTGAGCGCTCCCAACCCCGACCCGGTGGCGATGGACGTCTTCGGGCTGGGCGCCCTGTCGTACCTGCTGCTCACCGGCCAGCCACCGGCCGCCAAGCGCGGTGAGCTGCTGACCCGGCTCGCCCAGGACAACGGGCTGCGCCCGTCCGCGGTGGCGGACTCGGTGTCGCAGTTCATGGACGAGCTGGTGCAGGCGGCCACGGCCCCGGTGCCTGCCCAACGGCTGACCACCGTGGCGGAGTTCCTGGAGATGCTGGAGGCGGTCGAGGAGGAGCTGACTGCCCCGCCAACCACCACCGGGCATCCACCCGACCGGCCGCCTGAGGACGAGCTGGACCCGCTGGAGGCCCGTGCCGGCGACCTCGTCGGCAGGGGGCAGTGGCGCATCGTCAAGCGGCTTGGCACTGGGTCGACCTCGCGCGCGTTCCTAGCCGACAACCAGCGCACCGGCAGGAAGGAAGTGCTCAAGGTCGCGCTTTCCGACGAGAAGGCCTCGCGGCTGGAGCATGAGGCGCAGGTGCTGCGCCAGCTCGCCGACTCGCGGGTGATCCGGCTGGCCAGCCCCGAGCCGATCCGCATCGGCCAGCGCACCGTGGTGGCGCTGGAGCACGCCGGCGAGCTGACCGTGGCGCGCAAGCTCCGCGACGACGGTCGTCTCACCGTGGACGAGCTGGAGACCTACAGCGACTACCTGTTCGGCGCGGTCGACTACCTGGAAGGCGAGGGTGTCACCCACCGCGACATCAAGCCCGACAACATCGCCATCCGCGTCCGACCCAACCGCACCAGGCAACTGGTGCTGTTCGACTTCTCGCTGGCCGGCATCTCAGTGAAGGACATCGAGGCCGGGACCTCACGCTACCTGGACCCATTCCTCGGCGCGCCACAGCGGCCGGTGTACGACGCGCACGCCGAGCGGTACGCCCTGGCGGTCACGCTGCACGAGCTGGCCTCCGGTGAGCTGCCGCAGTGGGGCGACAATCGCACCGAGCCCCGCTACACCGAGGGGCCGCCGGTGCTGGCCGCCGAGGCCTTCGACCCGGCGATCCGAGACGGCCTGGTCGCCTTCTTCGAGCGCAGCCTGCACCGCGACACTCGCCAGCGGTTCCAATCGCTGAAGGACATGCGCGACGCCTGGCAGCAGATCTTCCGCCGCTCCGACGCGGCCCGACCAGCTGGCACCGAGCGCGCCGCGACAGGCCTGGAGCGACAGCAGGATGAGCACGCCGCAGAGCAGGCACGGGACCGCGCCGCGGCCAAAGCGACCCGGGCGACCGTGCTGGAGGCCGCTGGGCTCACCCCGCGAGCGGTTTCGGCCGCGCACCGGCTGGACGCCACCACCGTCGGTGACTTGCTGGGCCTTGGCTCCAAGCAGCTGTTCAACCTGCCGGGGCTTGGCGCCAAGACCCGGCAGGAGCTGCAGCGCAGGATCAAGCAGTGGCGCACGCGGCTAGACGAGCAGGAGCCCTCGCCGCTGACCACCGAGGCACGCAAGGCCGCCAGGGCCGAGGTGGTAGCCGCAGAGGCCGCGCAGACCGGGACGGGCACGCCCACCGAACTGGCACGGGTCGGCCTGGACGCCATCGCCGCGCTCCTGGTCCCGGCACTGGAAAAGAGCGGCCGCAACAGCAACGAGGTCGAGGCGACCCGGCTGTTGCTTGGGCTGCCCGACGAGTCCGGGAGGCTGTCGGGCCTGCCGCCGTGGCCGCAGCAGCCCATGGTGGCCAAGGCGCTGGGTGTCACATCCGGCCGGATCGCCCAGGTGCTGTCCAAGCAGCGCCGGCGCTGGCAGCGCGACTCGGTGGTCCAGAGCCTGCGTGCCGAGCTGGTCGAGTTGCTGGGCGACAGCGGGCGGGTGATGGGCGTTGCCGAGATGGCGGCGGCGCTGCTGGCGCGCCGTGGTTCGACACGGACCGGCGACGAGCTACGCCGCGCGATCGCCACCGCGGCGGTCCGCGCGGCCGTCGAGACGGACTCGGTCGAGCAGGAGCCGCGGCTGCTGACCCGCCGACACGGCGACCGCCTGCTGGTCGCGCTGGAGGTGAGCGAGGAGGACGGGCCGGAGACGCCGGCAGCGCCGGCGCTGCTCGACTATGTGGACACGCTCGGCAGGGTGGCGGACACATTGGCAGGGCAGGAGGTGCTGCCGGCCCCGGCCACGGTCCTGCGGGAGCTGTCCGCGGTCGTGCCGCTCGGCGATGGGGTCACGCTGGAGGAGCGGCGTCTGGTGCAGTTGGCGGTGGCCGCCTCTGGGCGTGCCGCCGCGACGGCAAGGCTGGAGGTCTACCCGTGCGACCTCGACCCGGTCCGGGCGCTGCGGTTGGCCCAGGCTGGGGTGGTGCCGCCATTGGTCGCCGAGACCGGCAGGCCGTCGGGTCTGACGCCGGACCAGGTGCGCGAGCGGGTACGGGCGCGCTTCCCGGAGCTGCCGCCGCTGCCGGGACAGCCCCAGCTGCAGCGCCTGCTGCGGGACGCCGGCTTCGAGCTGCAGTGGCGCGACGGGATGTACCTGGCTCCCAGCAGCGGACCGTCGTGGCCAGGTAGTGTGGTGACCTCGCGTCGCTCCACGCGGCCCGGCGCCTCACGATGGACGGCGGCCTCCCCGGAGCTGGCCGCGGCAGCCAAGGCGGAGCAGCAGCTCGCCGGGGCCACCTCCGAGGACGGCTTCCGGGCGCTGACCGTGCGCCTGAACCGCTACACGCGAGCGCGAGAGGAGCTGACACGACGCTTCAGCCCCAGCTCGCTGAACGTGTCCTCGCTGTTCCTGACCGCCCTGCACGAGCTGGTGGACGCCAGACCGAAGCCGACCTGGGAGACGATCCTGGGCGCTGACGTGGCGGAGCCGGGCAGCCGGGACGCCGTCAAGTTAGAAGAGTACGTCACCAACGCGTGGGCGCTGGTGCAGCCGCGACTGCTGGACGCCCTCGGCTCGGGCACGGGCGGCCCGGTGTTACTGCACGAGGCAGCGCCGCTGGCGCGCTACGGCGCGATGGCGCTGCTGCACGCGGTGGCTGACCGGGCGCGCTCCGGCGCCGGAGCGGTGTGGCTGCTCTGTCCGATGGACGACCCGGGGCAGCCGCCGAGGCTTGACACCACGATCGTGCCGATCGTGACCGAGAACGAGTGGATCGTGCTGCCTGACGCCTGGGTGGCGAATGAGCACCGCAGCGGGGGGAAAGCGTCGTGATCCACCGCGGGAAGCTGCTCAGGGATCTGCAGCGGCAGGTGCGCAGACTGGAGGATGACCTGCGGGAGCAGGTCGCCGAACTCGACCACGTGTATGCGCGGCTGCGTGCCGAGTACAACCGGGCGTTCGAACTCGGCCGGACGGCCGCAAGCTGGACGGCATGGCGGGACGACCGGGTGACCCAGGCCGCAGTGGCGTGGGTGCTCGGCACGGTGTTCGTACGCTTCTGTGAGGACAACCACCTGCTGACCTCACCGTACCTGGCCGGTCCATCGGCGGAGGAGATTACCCTGGCCGAGGAGGCCCAGGAGCAGTTCTTCCGGGACCACCCGGCGCAGACCGACCGCGGTTGGCTGCTGGCCTCCTTCGACGCAATTCGTGTAGCGAAGGCGGCCGAACTTCTTTTCAGCGAGCAGCACAACCCGCTCTACCAGATTCCGATCTCTCACGACGCAGCTAAGGTCCTGATCGCCTTCTGGAGGCGCCGCGGCGAGGACGGAAAGCTCGTTCACGACTTCAGGGACCCCGCTTGGGACACTCGCTTCATCGGCGACCTGTACGAAGACCTGTCGCGGGGTACCCGCTTCCTCGGCGATCTGTACCAAGGCGTTTCAGAGTCAGCGCGAAGGACGTATGCGCTGCTCCAGACGCCGGAGTTTGTGGAGGAGTTTATCCTCGACCTCACTCTGAAACCGGCGATCAACGAGTTCGGCTACGACGTGGTCAAGTTGATCGACCCAACGTGCGGCTCGGGCCATTTCCTGCTCGGCGCCTTCCGCCGCCTATTTGCCAATTGGCAGGTCCACGCCCCCGCCCGCGACCCCCAGGAGCGCGTCCGCCTCACCCTGGAGGCCATCCACGGCGTCGACGTCAACCCGTTCGCCGTAGCCATCGCCCGCTTCCGCTTGCTGCTCGCCGCTCTGCGAGCGGCTGGCTTCATCACCCTGGCGGAGGCGTCCGGTTACTCATTCCCCATAAACATCGCCGTCGGCGACTCCTTGATCAAAGCTCGTCAGCTCGCCATTGAGGGTCTCGGTGACGAGATAGCTCAGTTTCAATATTCCACCGAAGACCTTAACGAATTCCCCGGAATCCTGTCTGAAGGCCGCTACCATGTCGTCGTTGGCAATCCGCCATACGTGACCGTCAAGGACAGGAGGCTGAATCAGCTCTATCGCGAGCTGTACGACGTTTGTCATATGCAGTACGCCTTATCGATCCCCTTCGCCCAGCGATTCTTCGAGTTGGCACGGACTGCAGATGCAGACGACCGCGGCGCTGGCTATGTCGGCCAAATCACGGCCAACTCTTTCATGAAGCGCGAATTCGGGAAAAAGCTGATCGAGGAGTTCCTCAGTCAACGTGTCGAGCTGACTCACGTCATCGACACATCAGGCGCCTACATCCCAGGCCACGGAACACCAACGGTCATTCTTATCGGACAACGCCTCAGGCAACACCGCCAGCATCGTACCGACACTGTTCGAGCTATCCTTGGCGTTCGCGGTGAACCATCCGCTCCGGATAACCCAGCCAAAGGCCTCGTGTGGCGTTCTATCATGGAGAACATTGACCATCCCGGAGCCGAAAACGAATACATTTCCGTCCTAGACCTACCACGAGAGCGGCTCGGAACCCACCCGTGGACGCTGTCTGGCGCCGGGGCTATTGAACTCCTGGAGCTTCTCCAAGAGATAGCTGCCCAACGTCTTGGCTCGGTCACAGAAGCCATTGGTTTCATGGCTTTGACGAGAGAGGACGACGCCTACTTTATCGATGACGCCACGGCACTTCGTCGCGGCATCATAGAAGCGAAGCCAGTTGGTGACGGCGTGAGCATTCGCGACTGGTCGGTCTACCCATTCATAAGCACCATCTTCCCCTATACGTCCGATGGAACCAGGCCACAAGCGTCGCTTCAGGCCCAAAGATTCCTCTGGCCCAATCGCCGGCTTCTGGCCATTCGGCGTGCGCTATCGGGAACACATGAACAACGTGGTTTGCCGTGGTTCACCTATTCAGATTTTCATCCGGATCGTTGGGCCAGTGCGAAGCGACTCGCATTTGCGTTCGTCGCTACGCACAATCACTTCGTGCTGGACCGGGGCGGGAAGGTCTTCAAGCAGTCGGCACCCGTGCTCAAGTTGGCGGAGGCGGCAAGCAAGGACAAGTACCTGCGGCTGCTCGGGGTGCTCAACAGCTCTACTGCCTGCTTCTGGCTCAAGCAGGTGAGTCAGCCCAAGGGCGGCAGCGGCATTGGCCGAGGCGTGCAGGACGAGGCATGGGAGAACCGATACGAATTCACTGGAACCAAGCTCGAGGAGTTTCCCCTACCGGCGACCTATCCATTAGAGCTTGCGCGGGAGCTGGACGGGCTGACGCACCGGTTGGCTGCGGTGAGCGCGGGCGCTGTGGTGGCAGAGGAGATACCGACGCGAGAGCGGCTTGCTGAGGCCAGACGGCGATGGGAGGTGACGCGCGAGCGGATGATTGCGTTGCAGGAGGAGTTGGATTGGCAGGTCTATTCGCTGTATGGGTTGCTGGCTGATGAGCTGACGGCCCCCGAGCAGGCGGTGCCCGAACTGCGGCTTGGGGAGCGGGCGTTCGAGATCGTGCTGGCGGGGAAGATGGCGGCTGGTGAGGTGGAGACGCAGTGGTTTGCTCGGCATGGGTCAACGCCTATCACAGAGATTCCGGAGCATTGGCCGGCCGCTTATCGGGCGGTGGTGGAGAAGCGCATCTCGGTGATCGAGACCAACCGCAGCATTGCGTTGATCGAGCGGCCGGAGTGCAAGCGGCGGTGGGCGACCGAGGGCTGGGAGGTTATGGAGGCCAAGGCCCTGCGGGAGTGGCTGCTGGACCGGTGCGAGGCGCGGCACCTCTGGTTCCACCACGTCGACGAGATGGAGCAGCCGCAGCTGCTCACCACCTCGCAGCTTGCCGACGAGCTGCGGCGGGACCCTGACGTGGTCTCGGTGGCGGAGCTGCGCTACCCCGGCAAGGACCTGGGCGCGGTGGTCGCCGAGCTGGTCGCCGACGAGCACGTCCCCCACCTCGCCTCTCTGCGCTACAAGGATTCGGGCCTGCAGAAGCGGGCCGACTGGGAGCACACCTGGGATCTCCAGCGCCAGGAGGACGCCGCGTCCACCGAGGAGGAGAAACGCAAGATCCGCGACAGCATCCCGGTGCCGCCGAAGTACAGCTCCGGCGACTTCGTGAAGAACAGCTACTGGCGCAACCGCGGCAAGCTCGACGTGCCCAAGGAGCGGTTCATCTCCTACCCGCACGCCAGCAGAGACGGCGACCCCGCGCTGCTGCTCGGCTGGGCCGGCTGGGACCATCGCGAGCAGGCGCAGGCACTCGCGACCCTGGTCGTCGAGCGGGAGCAGGGCGACGGCTGGGGGGCAGAGCGGCTCGCCCCGCTGCTGGCTGGGCTGCGCGAGGTGCTGCCCTGGGTGCGCCAGTGGCACGACGAGTTCCACCCGGCCTACGGCGGCAGCCCGGCCCACGTCTACGCCGGCTTCCTGGCCGACTACCAGAACCGGCTGCACCTGACCGACCAGGAGCTTGCCTCTGGGCGTCCCCCCAAGCCCGTTCGCGGTCGAAGGAAGGCGTGAGCAGTGAACCAGCCAGGCAAGCCGCCGCTGCTCCGGGAGGTCATCTACATCCCGGAGCGGACCAGCACCAGTGACTTCGTGCTCAAGCTCACCGAGGGCGTCTCCGACGCCGAGGCGACCTTGCGCGACTACGTGGTCACCGAGCGTCTGGTCCGCAACTTCGACGAGGCCCTCGGCCTGATCCAGTCCGCCCTGGCCAGCGGCAGCTCGAAGGCGGCGTACCTGCACGGCTCCTTCGGCTCGGGGAAGTCGCATTTCATGGCGGTCCTGCACGCCCTGCTCCGCAGCGAGCAGGCCGCCCGCCGGCGCGACGAGTTCGCCGGGCTGCTGGCCAAGCACGACCCGTGGATGAGCGGCCGGCGGTTCCTGCTGGTGCCCTACCACCTGCTCGGCGCCAAGTCGCTGGAGCAGGCGGTCTTGGGCGGCTACGTCGACCACATCCGCCGGCTCCAACCCGACGCGCCGGTCCCGGCCGTGCACCGCACCGACGCGCTGCTGGACGACACCCGCAATTTGCGCCAGCAGATCGGTGACCGGCGGTTCATCGAGGGTCTGCCCGGCGGCGAGGCCGACGACGAGTGGGGCGAGTCGGAGCCGTTCTGGGACAGCGCCCGGCTGGACGCCGCGCTAGGCAGCGCCTACGACGACACGCTGCGGCGCCGCCTCGTCAGCGACCTGCTCACGAGCTGGTTCCGCGGCTTCCTGAGCGACGCGCGGGAGAGCGCCGAGGGCTTCATCGCGCTGGACCGTGGCCTTACCGAGATCAGCCGCCACGCCAGACAGCTCGGCTACGACGGCCTGGTGCTGTTCCTCGACGAGCTGGTCCTGTGGCTGGCCAGCTCCATCGGCGACCAGCAGTTCGTCGCGCGTGAGGCGCAGAAGGTGACCAACTTCGTCGAGGGCGGCGACGCGCGGCGGGCGGTGCCCATCGTCAGCTTTATCGCCCGGCAGCGGGACCTGCGCGAGCTGATCGGTGAGGAAGTCACTGGCGCGATCGAGCTGAGCTTCCAGGACACCCTGAGTCTGGCAAGCGGCCGCTTCGACGTCATCACGCTGGAGGACCGCAACCTGCCAGAAATCGCCCACGAGCGGCTGCTCAAGCCGGTCAACGGGGAGGCCGCGGCGGCCATCGCGGAGGCGTTCGATTCGACCACCAGGCTGCGCCGGGATGTGTGGGATGCGTTGCTGGGGACCGAGGGCACGACCGGAGCTGACCTCGAGTCGTTCCGTGCCAGCTACCCGTTCAGCCCGGCCTTCATGGACACGCTTGTTCACGTGTCCAGCGCGCTGCAACGCTCCCGTACGGCGCTGAAGCTGATGCGCCAGATCCTCGTCGACCACCGCGACGACCTGCGGCTCGGCGAGCTGGTCCCGCTGGGCGACCTGTATGAGGTGATCAGCCGTGGCGGTGACCAGCCGTTCACCGAGAAGCTGAAGATCGAATTCGAGACCGCCCAGAAGCTGTATGAGACCAAGCTGCTGCCCCATCTGCTGCAGTCGTACGGCCTCAGCGACGACGATATCGAGCGCAGCCGCCGCGGCGGCGTGAAGGACGGCCAGCTTGCCGAGCGGGTCAGGGCGTTCACCGGCGACGACCGCCTGCTCAAGACGCTGCTGCTGTCGGCGCTGGCGCCGTCGGTGCCGGCGCTGCGCAACCTCACCGCAAGCCGGCTGTCCGCGCTGAACCACGGCAGTATCAGGAGCCCGATCCCACGCGGCGAGGTCCCGCAGGTGGGACGCAAGGTCGAGGAGTGGGCCTCGCGCTTTGGCGAGGTCAAGTACACAAAGGCCGACGACCCGGGTGTGGCGCTGGAGCTGATCGGGGTCGACGTCGACAGCGTGCTTGCCTCGGCCCGCCACTACGACAACGCGGGCGCCCGCAAGCAGCTGGTCAAGCGGCTGCTGTGGGAGGAGCTGGGCATCGGCGCCAGCGACAAATTCCTGGAGCACGCCGAGGTCACCTGGCGTGGCAGCCGGCGCTCGGTCGAGATGCTGTACGGCAACGTCCGGGACAAGGACGACATACGCGACGACGCCTTCCACCCGCTCGACCCGAGCTCCTGGCGGATCATCGTCGACCATCCCTTCGACGAGGGTGACCACGGCCCGGCCGACGACCGTCAGCGGGTGCAGACCCTGCGCATGCGGGGCGCGCAGGCGCACACCGTCTGCTGGATACCCGCCGCGCTGACCACCGAGCGGCTCACCGATCTGCGCCGACTGGTGATCATCGACGCGGTGTTCAGCGGGCAGCGCTTCGAGAGCCACGCGCAGCACCTCAATCCAACCGACCGGCAGCGCGCCCGCGCGACGCTGCAGAGCCAGCGCGACGCACTGCTGACCAGAGTCTGCAGCGTGCTCCGGCAGGCATACGGGCTGGCCACCAAGCAGCCGGCCGACGTGGTGCTGTCCTACGGAGACCACCTGCTGACCCTCACACCGGACCTGCGGCTGACGCTGCCGGTCGGCGCGGCGATGAAGGACGCGCTCCACGATGTGGCCGGCCAGGTGCTTGCCTACCAGTACCCGGCGCACCCGGACTTCGATCCCGACCGCACCGGAGCCATCGTGCGCCCAGCCGATGCCAGGATGGTGCTCGACTACGTCCGCAAGGCGATCGAGGCACCCGACCCGCGCGTCGAGGTGGAGCGCAGGGACCGGGCCACCATGCGGCGGATCGCCAACCCGCTGATGCTCGGCGAGATGCACGAGGCAGCATTCGTGCTCGGCCGGCACTGGGTGCAGCACTTCCATCAGAAGGCCGCCCAGCACGCAATCGAGGGAGACCTGAAGGTCAGCGATCTGCTCGGCTGGCTGGACGAGCCCCGTCCTCGCGGGCTGGAGCCGCTGGTCGCCCACCTGGTCATCGCCTGCTTCGCCGAGCAGAGCGACCGCGCCTGGGTCCGCTATGGCGGTGTGCTGGAACCGCCGCCCGAGCCGACCGCGATCAGCGCCGACCTGACGCTGCGGGAGCAGCGCCTGCCGAGCGAGCAGGCCTGGCAGGCGGCCAGGGAACGTGCCATGGAGGTCCTCGGCGTCAACGCGCCGGAGCTGTGCCGCGGCCGGCTGGTCGGCATCTTCGCCCGCCAGCTCACCGACCACGCCCAGCAGTACCGGAGATCTGCGCACCGCCTGGTCGAGCAGCTCGAGCAGCACGCCGTTCGCCTCGGCATGGACCCCTCGGCGGCCGAGGGACGCCTGCAAACCGCCCGTGCCGCCGCTGCGCTGCTGGATGGGATCAGCTCACGCCAGGACAGCGTGGAGATCGTGGAGCACCTGGCGCAGGCGGATCTGGGGGGCCCGGCGCCGCGAACAGGGAGGAGCATCCGCAGCGCGGACCGGGTCGCCGACGCCGTGGCCACCGCGGCGTGGGACACCTTCGACCTGGTCGCGGGACTCGGTAAGCCGTACGCGGAGGAGGCCGCGGCCATCTTCGCGCCGCGGCGCCGCGCGGCCCAGGCCGACGAGCTGACTGTCTCGCTGCCGGAGGCGCTGGCAAAGGCACGGGCAGAAGCCACCGAACTGCTGCGCAAAGCAACGGTCCGTCCGACCGTCCCACCCACGCCGCCACCGACCCAGACGCCGGACGATACGCCGTCGGCGGGTCGGCTCGACCAGCGGCCCGGTGCGGCCTCCGGTAGGCGTCGCGTCACTGCCGCCGAGCTCCAGATGGTGCTCGCGGAGCTGCGGGCATTTGTCGAGGACCATCGCGAGACGACGGTCGAGGTCACCTGGCGGGTGGTCGAGTGATGCTCTCCGCCGAGCCGTCCCGCGCCGTGACGATCCGCCCGGCGGCGCTGGGGCAGAAGGTCGTCCAGGTTCTCCAGCGTGCCCGTGACCGGCACGGCGGGCTCCCCGCGAGGGTCCTGCTGGTGCGCGCGTCGCCGGTGTGGGATGGCGCGTCGTCCTTCGAGGTCGGCGAGTGGACCGTCCAGGTGGTGGCCTGTGTTTCGCCGCTGGCGGTGCTGGAGCAGATCATCGGGCATGTCGGCGTGGATGACGGCTCGGTGCTGGTGGTGCTCACCGACCGGGAGGACAGCGAGCTGGGCAACGGCGTGCTGAGCCGGGTGCTCGGGCAGCAGGTGCTGACGGTGGAGCCGTGGTCGCTGGTGCTGGAGAGCTTCGGCGCGCAGCGGCTGGATCCCCGCCTGGTGGGCGAGGGGTGGGCGGCCGAGGCGCTGGTCGACGCGATGCCCCCGAGCGGCTGGCCGCGGCTGCCCGGCAGTGTGCTCAATCGTGACGTGGCGCTGCGGCATCTGGCCGTGCGCCGACTCGGCCTGGAACGGCTCGGGGTGGCGGCCGAGGACCTAGATGCCCAGGCGCTGTTGCGGTGGAGCGCGCTGCCCGGCGCGGCGGACTCGCTCGGCAGCCTGCGCGCCGAGGAGCACCAGGGCCTGGTGGGATGGCTCATGGAGGTGACCGGGCGGGCGGCGATGGCGCTGTTCGCCCTGGCCGTGGCCGGGCGGGGGTCCGATGCCCTGGCGCTGGGGCTGGTCTGCGGAGCGCTGTGGACGCCTGCCGCCCGTGGCGTGACGGAGCGGGCGCAGGGCCGGGTGGACCAATACTTCGGCGACGCGCACCTGGACGACGAGGTGGTGCGGGCGTTCGCCGGCGTCGCCGAGGAGGTGGTGAGCGGGCTGCTGGAGGAGTCGGCGGCTCCCGGGCCGGGCGCGGTGGAGTCCGGCCGGCTCGCTCACGCCGTGCTGGACCGCGCCGAGGAGCTGCTGGCGCGGCTCGGGGTAGAGGACGGCGCCCGCTACAGCGACCTGCTGCGGTCGGGGTTCGAGCACCGCATGGGGATCGTCGCCGGGGCACTGCAGGCGTGGCTGCATGGACCGGACCCCGGGGAGGCGGGCGCGGCGCTGGCCGAGGCGGTGGCAGCGCTGGACTGCCACCGGCTGGCCGGCATGCACTACAACCGGGTCGAGCGGGCCAAGATGGCACAGCGGCTGG
>WNGB01010553.1_pt1 | contig 12789 bp, 8 predicted proteins | sample 5400681 | NCBI WGS metagenome assembly WNGB01 (sample SAMN13153367, study PRJNA577476) | soil metagenome | isolation source: 115 cm soil or saprolite under grassland replicate 2 | place: USA:California | collected 2016-06-15 | reverse complement strand
GCGGCCGTGCGTGTGGCTTCCTTCTCGCCCGCCTTGAAGACAGGCAGGTCCGCGTCCCAGCCATCCGGCAGGCCGCCCTTGACGCGCCGCCGCCATTCGGAGGCGAGCTCCGGAAACTCTTTCTCGTATTCGGAGAACAGCCTCTCCCACTCCTGCTGCCGCTCTCTTCCGCTTTCCACGGCCGTCCGGAAACGGGCGAGAGCCTCCGGCGGCACGAAGAAGGGCTCCTTCCATTCCCAGCCGAGGGCCTCCTTTGTCAGGACCACTTCCTCCTTGCCGAGCGGGCTCCCGTGCGCTTCGGAGGTGCCCGCCTTGTGGGGAGAACCGTACCCCAGCGTGGTGTGAATGATGATGATCGTGGGCCGGCTCTGCTCGCGCACCGCACTCCGGATCGCGCCGTCAATCGCGTCCAGATCCGAGTTGCCGTCCTCGACTTTCAGGACCTGCCACCCATAGGCCTCGTACCGGCGGCCGACGTCTTCGGTGAATGCCATGGAGGCGGGACCGTCCAGTGTGACCTGGTTGGCGTCGTAGAGGAACGTCAGTTTTCCCAGGCGCAGGTGGCCGGCGAGCGAGGAGGCCTCGCCCGAGATTCCCTCCATCAAATCGCCGTCGGAGACGATGGCGAAGGTCCGGTGGTCGACGATCTCGTGGCCGGGACGGTTGAAGCGTGCGGCCAGGGCCCGCTCGGCGATGGCCATCCCGACGGCGTTGGACGTCCCCTGTCCGAGGGGACCGGTCGTGGCCTCGACGCCCGGTGTGAGCAGCCATTCGGGATGCCCGGGAGTGCGGCTCTCCCACTGCCGGAAGGCCTTCAGGTCCTCCATCGACAAGTCATAACCGGTCAGATGGAGAAGACAGTAGAGAAGCATGCAACCGTGGCCTGCCGACAGCACGAAGCGGTCGCGGTCGGGCCACTCGGGGTCGCTCGGATTGTGCTTCAAGTGCTTCTGCCAGAGGATGTAGGCCATCGGCGCGGCGCCCAGAGGAAGTCCGGGATGCCCGGACTCGGCCTTCTGGACAGCATCGATCGCGAGGGTGCGCATGGTGTCCACGCAAAGCTCATCGACGGACTTGCGGACGGTGCTCACCGGCTCCCTCGCTTTCGCAACCCTTCCGATCTTATTACGCGGGCGGACGAGGCTGGAGGTTCCCGGTTTCCGATTTGAGATAACTTTCCCTCGTGCCGCCAAAGACCATCGTTCTCGTCATCTGCGACGGGTGGGGGGAAGCGCCCCCCTCCCCGGGCAACGCCATCGCGCTGGCCAAGACGCCGACCTTCGACCGGTGGCGGCGCGAGTTTCCGTGGACGACGCTCGAGGCCTCGGGGCAGGCGGTCGGACTGCCCGCGGGACTCATGGGCAACTCTGAGGTCGGCCATCTGAACCTCGGGGCGGGCCGGATCGTGCCGCAGGACCTCCTGCGCATCGACCTCGCGCTCCGGGACGGATCCTTCTTCGAGAACCCGGCCCTGCTCGAAGCGATGGAGGCGGCAAAGAAGCCCGGATCGGCGCTGCACCTGATGGGCCTCGTCTCCGACGGCGGCGTCCACTCCCACGAGCGCCACCTCTTCGGCCTGCTCGCGATGGCGCAAAGGCGAAGCCTCCCTCGCGTCGTCGTGCACGCCTTCACCGACGGACGCGACACGCCGCCGCGCTCGGCCCTCCGGTACGTGGAGAACCTGGAGGCCGCGCTCCGGGAGGCTGGCGGCGAGATCGGCACCGTCTCCGGCCGCTACTACGCCATGGACCGGGATTCTCGCTGGGACCGCGTGGCGCGCGCCTACGCGGCGCTCGTCTCAGGCGAGGGGGAGCGCGCCACGAGCGCGCGCGAGGCCGTCGAACACGCCTACGCCCGCGGAGAAAACGATGAGTTCATCTCTCCGACGGTCCTTACGAGCCCGGATCGGCCGCCGCGCCGGATCGCGGACGGAGACGCGGCGATCTTTTTCAATTTCCGGGCCGATCGGGCGAGGGAGCTGACGCGGGCGCTGGCCGAGCCAGGATTCACCGAGTTTCACCGCGGACGGTTTCCGTCTCTTCATTTCGTCTGCTTCACGCGGTACAAGAAGGAGTTTCCGTTGCCCGTCGCTTTCCCGCCGCTCGTCCTGCGAGAGATCCTGGCCGAAGTCTGGGGCGAGCAACACGTCGCGAATCTGCGCATCGCGGAGACGGAGAAGTACGCTCACGTAACCTATTTCTTCAACGGAGGAGTCGAAAAGGCCTTTCCGGGAGAGCAACGCACGCTTGTCCCATCCTGGCGCGGAGCGACCTACGACCTCCATCCGCAGATGAGCGCCGAAGACATCACGCGCGAGGCCGTCGAAGCGATTCGGCGGAGGGCCTTCGGAGGGCTTGTCGTCAACTTCGCCAACGCGGATATGGTCGGCCACACGGGGAAGATCCCGGAGACGGTCGCGGCGATCGAAATCCTGGACGCCTGCTTCGCTCGACTCGAAGACGCGAGCCGTGAAGAGGATTCCGTGTTGATCATGACCGCGGACCACGGCAATGCCGAGCAGATGCTCGACTCGCAGACCGGCCAACCCCACACGGCTCACACCACCAACCCCGTGCCCTTGATTCTGTGCAACGGCCAGGTCCGCTCGCTGAGCCCGGGCGGCTCGCTCGCCGACGTCGCCCCCACGATCCTGGGACTTCAGGGAATCGCGGCGCCCAAGGAGATGACGGGACGGGATCTGCGGGAGACGTAGAATCCGGCTTCCGAAGTTCCCCCACCCTGCTACGATCGCTCCATGAGCCTCGACAAGAACGTCTATCTCAAGCGTCTGGAGGCCGTGCGTTCCCGGCTTTCCGCCCTCGGGGCGGACGGCCTCTTCGCGACACCCTCCTCGAATCTCTTCTACCTGACCGGCATCTCTTTCTCCCGGAGCGAGCGGTTGACCGCGCTCCTTCTCTTCAAGGACCGCGAACCGTTCGTCCTCTGTCCCGCCTTCGAGGCAGATCGACTCCGCGGCATGTCCGCGGTGCCTCAGGTCCACACCTGGGAAGAAACGGAGGACCCCTTCCGGCTCGCCGCCTCGCTCTTCCCGGGCGCGGGCGGAGTCCTGGCCGTCGAGCCCTCGACAGCGTTCGACGATGTCGAGCGGTTGCTCGCCGCGCAGAAGGGATGGAAGCCGGTCTCCGCCGCGCCTCTCTTTATGACGCTGCGGATGATCAAGACTTCCGAGGAGATCGCGGCGATCCGACGCGCAATCGCGGTGGCGCTTCCCCGCTTCGAAAAGGCCTTCGGCGCGCTGCGCCCGGGAAGCGTCGAAGCCGACGTCTCCCACCTCTTCGGGGGCGAGAACGTCGTGCAGTTCGGTCCGTCCTCGGCGCTTCCCCATGGCGCCTCCGGTCCGCGGGCGCTGCGCGAAGGCGAGGCCGTTCTGATCGACGCCTGGGACAAGCCCGAGGGCTATTACTACGACATCACGCGCTCGACGTATTTCGGGACTCCGACCGACGAGTATCGCGAGATCTGGTCGGTCGTGCTCGAGGCCCAGAGCGCCGCCATCGAGAAGGCGGCTCCCGGGGTCCCTTGCTCCGAGGTGGACGCCGCGGCGCGGCGCGTCATCGAGAAGGCGGGCCACGGCGAGTACTTCACCCATCGTCTCGGACACGGGCTTGGCATCGACGTGCACGAGCCGCCTTACATGGTCGCCCATAACCGGACCGTGCTCGAGCCCGGCATGACCTTCACGTCCGAGCCCGGCATCTATCTGCCCGGCCGCTTCGGCGTGCGCATCGAGGACGACGTGCTTGTCACCGAGAGAGGCGCGGAGTCTCTGTCTCCTCGAGTCGAGCGGTTGGAACCGATCGAAGCGGACTAAGAGCGTGTCCGAGTGATCTTAGCGGGGGACCTTGCGGTCCCCCGAGCCCCCTGGTTCGCGAACAAGACCCTTCTGTCATCCTGGCAAACGACGGATGAACCGATGATTCAATGAACCGATGAACCGATTGCTCCTGATCGCCCCGCTGATCCTCACGGACGCGCTGTCGCTCAAAGCCCAGACCACTCCTCTCGAGCTCGAGGAGGCTTCCGAGGCGGCCCGGCGGGCTGCGATATCGGCGATCAGCGGGCCGCGGGGCTCGTTTCTGGAGTCGCTCGACGTGGACGGGCCTCTTGCGGGCCGCGTTGGGGCGGTGGCCTGGCGCGGCTTGTCGGAATCTGACCGGGAGCTTCTCCGATCAGCCTTCCGAGAGCGTTTCCACGGAATGCTCGCGCCGCCGCGGCCGGTGCCGGGTGAGATCGCGTGGTCGGCGGCTCTCCCTGCCGCTTCCGGCGGCGTGAACGTGCTGCTCGGACTGAGTCTGGAGGGAAAGACCTTGAAGACCCGGTGGGTGATGCAGCGCTCCGGCTCTCTCTGGCGCGTGCGCGATGTCGTCCTTTCCGACCCGGGTCTCTCGCTCGCGGCAGAGACGCTCTCGACGCTGGGACCGCAACCCGTTCGCGTCCGGCAGCGGGCGGCCTTGGCTCGCAGGGAGATCCTGCCGCTCCTATCCGCGCTGCCGGTGATCCTGCTGATCGTCGCGCTCGCCGCTCCGAGACTTCCCCCGCCGCGCCGGAAGTACCTGTATGTGGCGGCGTCGGCTGCCGCAGTCGTCTTTCTGGCCGGCGCCTCCGCCGCTCTCGCTCGACTCGTCCGGCGGCCGTACGCCATCGAGATGATCCCGGCCGGGCAGCCCTGGAGAAAGTCCGAAGAGCTTGCGTTGAAGGCAGAGCACGAGGGCCGCACCGCGCAGGCGCGCCAATTCTGGGAGCGGGCGATTGCCGCCGACGAGCCTCCCGGGCCCGTCGCCTACGCGATGGGTCTCGCGGCGAAGCGACGCGGCGACATCGATGCCGCCCGGGCTTTCTTCGAGCGCGCTCTCGCGGCGTCCACTCCCGCCCCGGGCGCCGCGCGAGAGCTCGCGGCCCAGGCCGCGGAGCAGGGACGCCTGCCGGAAGCCGAGCGGCAGATCTCCGGGTATCTGGCAGTCGCCGGGCCGGACCCGGAGTCTCTCTCGCTCGAGGCCGTCATCAAGACGGACCTCGGCAAGACGGCGGAAGCCGTCCAGGCCATCGCCGAGGCCCGGCGCCTGGTGGGAGGTGGAGCGCAGGGCGCGGAACTGGAGGCCAAGATCCGGGCGCGGGCCGGAGACGCCGCGGGCGCCGTCGCCGCGCTTCGCCCGCTCATGAGACAAGGAGGACTCGATCGAGAGGCGTTGAGATCAGATCCAGCATACTTGCCCATCGCAACAGACCCGGCCTGGGTGGGGTTTCTCAACGAGAAGTAGCGGATTTCGGATTTGCATCATTTCAACGAGGCCCGGATCGTCCTCTCGCCTGTGCCGCCGTAGAAGGCCACCAGGGCCGACACGAGCGCCTGCGCGATTCTGTCGCGGTAGCCGCGCGTGACCAGGAGCTTGCGGTCTTCGGGGTTGTTCAGGTTACAGACCTCCACCAGCACGCGCGCCGGGATGCGGTTGTAGCGGAGAATCGCCGGAACCCATTCCCGTCCGCCGCGGATCACGTTGCGGCGCACGGGCTGGAAGGCGTGCAGGGGCAGTGCGGCGGCCCGGAAGGCGCGCACGATGTTCTCGGCGAGGTCGCGCGAAACGCCTTCGGCCTTGATCCTCTCGCGCCGCGAGAAGGAGACCCGGGGAGCTTCGCGGACTTCACTTCGGGAGGAATAGACCGCTCCCCTCTTCTGGAAGGCATTCCGCAGGAACCGCTCGCCCGGGATGTAGACCATGAGCCCCCGGACGGCCGGATGAAGCGAGTCGGCATGAAGCGACACGAAGACCGTCCGATCTTCGGAGCCTCCTCTCCTCTCGACGTTTCTCAGGACGGCGTTGGCCAGGTACCAGCGCAGGTTGACTCCGGCGACCGGGTCCTCCAGGGGATAGGGCGGATGCGTCAGAACCCGCGCCGCTCTCGCGTCGGAAACGGCGTCGGCGGGGCGCCGGCGGCAGGGAGCCTTTCCCTGCACGGTCGCGACGACCTGAGCCTTCGTGTGCTCGCGCAGGAGAGTTTCCACACGGCAGGCGACGTCGTAGACGTAGCGCGCCTCCTCGACGCCGTCCACCACCGCGCCGATGTCGCGCCCCCCGTGGCCGGCGTCCAGCACGAACGTCACCCCCGAGAGATCGGCCGCGCGCACGCGATTGACGAACTGCTCGGCCTCGAGTCTCGCCTTGTCATCCGCGATGCGGGCCGGGTCGTCCGGCGGCCGGAATTCCGGGGCAAGATCCTCGACGGGAATCTTGACGGCATAGTCGGCCGGAATCGCACGCACGTCCTCGATGCCGTTTCTCGCGGCGATCTCCGACGCCTTGGCCCTCACGTCCTCCGCGTGGAGCCGCCCGGTGAAGCGGATGACGACCGAAGTGTAGAGCGCCTCCCCCCGTTTCAGACGATAGACGGCGTAACGGCCCATCTCGTCCCGGCCGTACTCGAGCGGCGCCTCGGGCGCGGAGGCCGCCGCGGCGATGCGAAAGGCGGGAAGCAGCAGGCGGGAGGGGATCCGCACGACCTGCCCCGTCTCGGTCGGAAGCGCGGCGATTTGCGTCTCCTCACGGATGAAGCGGTAGTTTGATCCGTCCCCTGTGAACCACTCGGCGATCCGCCAGAGGCTCTCAGGATGGCCCGCCGGCGACGTTACGAGATGCGTCCACTCTTTCGCGTCCCCGTGGTCTTTCGGAAAGAGAGCCCCCATGGCGATGCGGCGGTAGTTGTCGGAGAGCAGGCGATACGGAACACGCACGAAGACGTCCCGACGCAGAAGGTTCATACCGCCGTTGCCGGCCAGGATCTCCTTCTTCGTCGCCGGGTCGTCCGTAAACCGCCGCACGAAGGCGTCCAGCGCCTCGCCCGGGAGAGGCCGCGCCGAGAGAAAGACTCCTTCGTCTTCCTCGATCGAGACGCGCAGCTCCTCGCTGACCTTCACGACCTTCGCGGTCTCGGCGACGGCCACGTCCGAGAACAGAAAGATCGGAATCAAGAGGAGCCGGAAAACGGAAATCGGGAATCGGGAATCGATCGTCCCGAGCCTTCCCGGAGACATCGTCATCTCTGCGAAACCCAAGAAGCTCACGTCTGTCGGTTTCCGACTGCCGGTTCCCGATTCCCGGCGCGCAGGCCGGGCGGCAACTCGTCCGGGAAGTTCACCTGGCGCTCGAAGGCACGAGCCGCGGCGAAGAGAGTCTCCTCGCCGAACCGGCGTGCCATGATCTGGATGCCGAGCGGTAGATTTCCGCGGGACAGGCCTGAGGGAACCGAGATGGCCGGGAGTCCCGCCAAAGACGCCGGGACCGTGAAAACGTCGGACAGGTACATCGTCAGCGGGTCGTCCACTTTTTCTCCGAGCCGGAATGCCGGCGCCGGGATCGTCGGGCACACGATCACGTCCACCTCTTCGAAGGCGCGCTCGAAGTCTTCGAGCAAGAGCTGCCTCGCCCGCATGGCCTGGCCGTAATAGGCGTCGTAATACCCGGCCGACAGTGCGAAGGTGCCCAGCAGGATGCGTCTCTTGACCTCCGGGCCGAAACCCGCGGTCCGGTTCTCGATGTAGAGCGAGAGAAGGCTCGAATCGTCCCGCCGCGGCCCGTAACGCACGCCGTCGAACCGCGCCAGGTTCGAAGACGCCTCGGCGCTCGCCACGACGTAGTAGATCGCGATCGCGGCCGGGGCGCGCGCCAAGGACACATCGCTCACCCGGGCGCCGGCGTCTTCGAAGGCGCGGCGCGTCTCCGTGAGATTGGCCGCGACTTCGCCGTCCAGACCTTCGACGTCCGCTTCCGCGAGGATGCCGACCTTCAGGTCCGCGACCCCGCGCCCGAGCGCCGATTCCGGGTCGCCCGGCGCTTCTCTCGACGTCGTCGAATCGAGCGGGTCCTCGCCCGCGAGGACGCGATAAAGCCGGGCGGCATCCGAGACGTTCGTCGTGAGCGGGCCGATCTGGTCCAGAGAAGACGCAAAGGCCACCAACCCGTAGCGCGACACCCGGCCGTAGGTCGGTTTGAAGCCGACGATCCCGCAACAGGCCGCGGGCTGGCGGATGGAGCCGCCGGTGTCGGAACCCAGGGCCCCAGGGACCATGCGCGAGGAGACCGCGGCCGCGCTGCCTCCCGAAGAGCCTCCCGGGATGCGCTCCCTGTCCCAGGGATTGCGCGTCTGATGGAAGGCGCTGTTCTCGGTCGAAGAGCCCATGGCGAACTCGTCCATGTTGGTCCGGCCGATGAAGACCGCTCCTTCCCTCCGGAGTCTCGCGATCGCCGTCGCGTCGCCCGGCGGGCGGTATCCCTGGAGGATCTTCGAGGCGCAGGTCGCGGTTCTTCCCGCCACCCACATATTGTCTTTGATGGCCATGGGCACTCCGGCAAGGGCCAGACTCTCCCCCGCCTCGACGCGGGCGTCGGTCCTTTGCGCTTCCTCGAGCGCCTGCTCGACCGTGACCTCCAGGAAAGCCAGGACACTTACGTCCGTCTCGTCGATCCTGGAAAGCGCTTCCTGCGTGACTTCGACCGCAGAGCGGCGCCGCGACGACACATCCCGCGCGATCGAGATGACGCTTCCAGGCGCCGCCCTCAAGACGGATGGCTCCGGCGTCTCAAGATTTGCCTCCTCCGACGACCCGAGGCACCGCGCCGTACCCGTGCGGGAGGCGAGGTGAATTCTCTTCCAGCGCTCTCTGCCCGGATCCGGGTGCCGGAGTATCTTCACGAAGCGGCGTGGCGGCGAATTCGGGCGGACGCCGAGGCTCCTCCCGAATCTCCTTCAACTGATCGATGTAAGAGAGAATGCGGGCGAGCTGATGCGTCAAGCCGGGAAGCTCTTCGTCGGGCACACGCAACCGGGCGAGTGCCGCGACGTGGCGCACGACCCCCGGGCTGACGGGGGAAGACTCGGAGGACACACCGATAATTGTAAGGCTTTTTGATCCTCTTTCCGAATAGGAACAAGCTTTCTGTCTCGAAACCCGAAGAAAGAAGGCAGTCGAGATCACCGGCCCGGCGCGGCGGCCGGGGCGGCCTCGATCGCCCGGCGCGCGGAGATCCGGGCGCTCGCGGCAATCGCTTCTCGGCTCAAACAGCGAGTGTGGATCGTCGGCGGCGCCGCGCGCGATCTGCTGCTCGACCGCGCCGTGCCCGAGGTGGACGCCGCAGTGTCGGGAGACGCGCAAGTCCTCGCCCGCGCGATGGAAAGCGCCGGCCTTGGCCGTGCGGTGCCTCTCTCGCAAAGCGCTCCACGGGTGTTCCGCGTCGCGGGCAGGCGTGAGATGGACCTGGCGGAGATCGGAAGCGCTTCGATCGAGGAAGACTTGATGCGTCGCGACTTCACCGTCAACGCGATGGCGTTCGACTTGATGACGCGTCAATGGCTCGACCCGTTCGGCGGCCGGGAAGATCTCGCAGCCGGGCGGTTGAGAGCCGTCTCGCCGCAAAACCTCGAGGAGGACCCTCTGCGCGTCCTGAGGGCCGCGCGCTTCCTCGCAACCCACGAGCTTGCCCCCGATGCCGGGACGTCAAGAGCCTGCCGGCGAGTCGCTCCGAGACTCGCGGAAGTCGCTGACGAGCGCATCCGCGCCGAATGGGTCAAGATGTTCGATGCACACCGCGTCGCGCCTGCCTTGCGTTGGGCGTCCCGCGCGCGTCTTCTCGGGCCGGCGTTGCGCGTCGGACAATCTCAGGCGGGAAGTCTTGCCCGCTCGGCTGTTCTTTTCGACGCACCTTCCATCCGGCGGAGGGAACCGGCGAGCCGCCGGCGGCTGCGTCTTGCCCTCCTGTGCTCCCGGCTCCGACTCGCGCCGGGCGCGGCCGCCACCTGGCTCGCCGCGCGCCGCTACGGGCGATCCGAGGCCGGCGACGTCGCGGCCCTGCTCACACTCGCGTCCGCCGCGCGCGAAGCCCGCACGCCCTGGAAGCAGTGGGCCTGGGTCCGCGACTCCGGTCGCCTCGCCGCCGAGGCGCTCGCGCTCTTACGCCTTCTGTACCCGGCCTCCCGGCCTCGCGCGCGGGCTCTTTCCCGGCGCGTCGCTGCCGCCCGCCGGCGCGGACCCGCGGTCTCCGGCGCCGACGTACTCGAATGGCTGCGGATCTCCCCCGGTCCGCGGGTCGGAAAGCTGCTCGCCGATCTGCAAGTCGAGATTCTCAGCGGGACGGTGCGCACGCGCCGGAAAGCGCGCGCCTGGCTTCGCTCCCGACTCTCAGCTCCTTCACCGCTATAATTCACGTCCCTTGACACTCACAGACCTGCTCAAGTTCGCCGCGAGGAAGGACGCTTCCGACCTTCATCTGAAGCCCATGCTGCCTCCGCTGCTGCGGATCAAGGGACGGCTGATCCCGGTCAACACCGAGGTTCTCCAGCCCGCGGATCTGGAGCGAATGCTGCTCGAGATCCTGAGCCCCGCCCAGAAGCAGCGGCTCGAGGAGAACCAGTCTGTGGACCTCGGCTACGGGCTGCCGGGAGTCGCTCGCTTCCGGACGAACCTCTACAGGCAGCGGGGAGCGCTCGCCGCCGCCTTCCGGCGAATCTCGTTTCACATTCGCCGCGCCGCCGACCTCGGCCTGCCCGACATCGTCGAGACCTTCGCGCGCCTGCCGGCGGGGTTCGTGATCATTACCGGGCCGACCGGTTCGGGCAAGTCCACGACGCTCGCCGCGATCATCCAATCGGTGGTGGACACCCGGTCGGTCCACGTCGTGACGATCGAGGACCCGATCGAGTACCTCTTCCCCGCAGGCAAGGCCGCGATCTCCCAGCGCGAGGTCGGAACCGATACGCCGAGCTTTCCCGAGGCCCTGAAGAACCTGATGCGGCAGGACCCGGACGTCATCATGGTCGGCGAGATGCGCGACTGGCAGACGATCCAGACCGCGGTCACGGCGGCCGAGACGGGGCACCTCGTCTTCTCGACCCTTCATACCAACAGCGCGGGCCAGTCCATCGATCGGATCATCGACACCTGCCCCGCGGGCCAGCAGCAACAACTGCGCTCTCAGCTCGCGCTGGTTCTCAAAGCCATCGTCTCGATGAAGCTCATCGAAAAATCTGATGGGTCGGGACTGACGCCGGCCTGCGAGATCATGATCACGTCCCCGAAGATCGCCAAGCACATCGAGATGGGCGAAACCAAGGAGATCCTGCCGGAGATCGAGTCCTCGGTCGGCTATTACCACATGCAGTCCATGAATCAGTCGCTCCTGGCGCTGCTCGTCAACGGGAAGATTACTTACAGACGGGCCATGGAGCTCTCCACCGACCCAGAAGACCTGTCGCTCAAGCTTCGGAGGCTTTTTCCTCAGATCGAGGATTCACAACGAGGAGGCTCTATGCCGTCGGACAATGATTTCTCGGCGATCGTCCAGCTCATGGACACCAAGCACCTCTACGAGGAGCAGGAGGAGAGGTGGAAGCTCCGAATCGCCGAGAAGGACTCCGAGATTGCCCGGTATGTCGAACAATTGAACCAGGCGCAGCATCACGACGACGGGCGCGGCCAGGTCATCGCCGGCCTCGAGGAGGAGATCGCCCGGCTCAAGTCCGAGAGCGAAAGGCTCGCTCGGGACTACCAGACCAAGATCACGCAGTTGAACGAGCGCATCAAGGAGTTGAACCAGCGGGTCCTGACCGCCGAACAGCCCAAAGTCGCCCAGGGTGGCTTCTTCAAGAAATGAATTGGCGCGCGATGCCGCGCGCCAATTCATCCCGAGCGCAGCGAGGGATCTCTGCCCGGAAGAATCTGTGATTTGGACTCGCGGGAGAGGGGGCGGTGAGGGGTTACCTGTAGCCGAGCTCCTTGTCCCTCGTGCACTCCCGAACTCGTGACGCCAACGACGCCGCCACCGCCCCAATCGCCGCACCCGCCACGTCCGCGGCGGCGTCTTCCCCTTCCATCCAGCGTCCCGGGATCCAGGACTGGTGCACTTCGTCGGCCACGCCCCAGACCGCCAATGCCCCGACAACCGCGAGCACGCGAGCCAGCGAGAATCCCGCCCGCCCCGCCCACCGCACCGCCTGGTACAGGAAGAACGCCTCCACGGCATAGAGCCCGAAATGAACGACCTTGTCGAAGTTCGGGATGCCCGAGAGAATCGGCACCCTCGGCGGCCTCGGCCACGACGTCAGGGCGAAGAGAAACAGGCCCCAGCCAAGCGCCGAGCGCCTGGCGCGGCGCATCGCATGATCGGGTGATCGGGTCATCGGGTGATTGAGAGACTCCTTGGCGATCACCCGATCGTCAATCGCCCGATCACCCGATTCCTTCCTACTCTCCCCTTTTCGTGTGCCCCGTGCGGCTCGGGCCCTTCGCGGGAGCCTGCTTGGAGGGCTTCGCGCCTTTCTTCTCGCCGCGCTGAGGCTTTCCACTCTTCAGAGGCTTCTTCGGAGCGGCCTCCGCTTTCTCTTCGGCGCCCTCCTGAGCCTCCGGCTTCTGCTTGCGCACCGTTTCGACCCGTCCGCCGGCGGCTCGCCGGGCGCGGTCGGAAAGCGATTCCTTCCTCGGCGCCTTCTCCTTGGGCTCGAAGCGGTAATCCACGAACTCGAGAATAGCCGCCTCCGCGCTGTCTCCGGGGCGCGCACCCAGCCGCAGGATCCGCGTGTATCCGCCCGGCCGGTCCACGAAGCGCGGGGCGATCTTTTCGAAAACCTTCTTGACCGTGCTCCGATCGGGAATCCACTGCGCCACCTTCCGGCGAGCGGCCACGCCGTCGCTCTTGGCGGCAGTGATCAGGCGCTCGGCGAGCGGACGCAGTTCCTTGGCCTTGGTCAGCGTCGTCTGGATTCGCTCGTGGGTCATCAGCGAAG
>WNGB01012686.1_pt1 | contig 12790 bp, 15 predicted proteins | sample 5400681 | NCBI WGS metagenome assembly WNGB01 (sample SAMN13153367, study PRJNA577476) | soil metagenome | isolation source: 115 cm soil or saprolite under grassland replicate 2 | place: USA:California | collected 2016-06-15 | reverse complement strand
AGGCCGCCGCCGGTCGCTCCTCGGCCGCTCCGAGGGCGTGCGCCGCCCCCGCAGGCTCCACAGGAGCAGAGCCAACGTCACGAGGGTCGCCGCCACAGCGAACACGAGGAACGTCCAACGGACCGTCCCAACCAGGGTCATATAAGTGAATCCTGCCGCCCAGGCGGGCCGGGGGTCGAGCTAGTGGTTCCGCTCCCAGACCAGACGCAGCCCCTCGAGCGTCAGAAATGGATCGACCTGGTCGATCGTACGGGCATGCGGTGCGATCAGATCCGCGAGGCCTCCGGTCGCGACGGTCTGCGCCTCTGAGCCGAGTTCCCCGCGGATTCGCTCGACGATCCCGTCGACCTGACCCGCGAACCCGTAGACAAGCCCAGACTGCAGACTCGCGACGGTCGTCTTGCCGATCACCGTCTCGGGCTCGACGAAGTCGATCTTGCGGAGCCGCGCGGCGCGCGCAAAGAGTGCGTCCATCGAGATCTCGATCCCGGGCGCCAGGACGCCGCCGACGTATTCGGCGTCCGCCGAGACGACGTCGAAGTTGGTCGAGGTGCCGAAGTCGACCACGATGCACGGGGCGCCGTAGCGGTGCGCGGCCGCGACCGCATTCGCGATCCGGTCCGGCCCGACCTCGCGTGGATCGTCATAGCGCACCGCGATCACCGTCTTCACACCCGGCCCGAGCTCCAGCAGCTCGGCGCTCGTGTAGCGGGCCGCGAACTCCTGGTACGACCGCACGAGCTGCGGCACGGTCGACGAGAGCGAGATCCCGTCCACGCGAGAGAGATCCAGGAAGCTGCGATACAGCGCACCGAGCTCGTCGCCGCTCTTGTGGCCTTCGGTCGCGATGCGCCAATGCTCGGACAGCTCCTCACCGTCGAAGAGCCCGAAGACCGTCGAGGTGTTCCCGACGTCGATCGCAAGCAGCATCGCGCCATCATCACAGGACCCCTCGACCCTCCCCGAAGGTCCTGCACGACCCCGTCCGATGGAGAAGGTTCACTTCTAGACCTCGGGGGAAGAAACCCTCGTGCCGAAAACGAATCCAATGCTTCGACTACGTCTCATGCAACGGCTCGGCCTCCTCGGCCCGCTCATGCGCTTCTACCGCTGGGCCGAGACCGCTTCGGCGCAGCCGGCGTTGCGGTAGTCGAGCGCCCCGCCTAGAGGTCTTCGTCCGAGGTCAGGCTCTCGCCGATCTTCTCGGCAAGCGCCTCGGCGGTGAGGTGGGTTTCTTCGCCCTCACCGCGCAACTCTTCGACGGTGACGTCGCTCGATGTCCACACCTCCGCCCGCGGGATGATCCGCGTCGGCCGGTTCTTGTCCCACACCCACACGTCTTCCATGCGGAGGTGGAAGAACGGATAGTTGGGTTGCGAGACCTGAGCCAGATCCAGTCGGTTGCAGAGGTACGTGGCGTCCTGCGTGAGCACGCAGTAACGGAACAGTCCGAAGACCGCCGTGTACTCCTTCTTGAGGCGAAGCTCGAGCTCTGCCTCGAATTCGTCGAGCTCGTCCAGGTTGCTCATGGGTGATCTTTCCGGTGACATCGGCGGATGCCTCGGTCGTGAGCACCAAGCCAGAGGCCGCACGCGTCCGCAGCCAAGGCTTTACGCGTTGGCAAGGACGGGGGTGGACTCTGGCGCCGTGTGATCGCGCGCGAGGCGCCGGCGTACGTTGCCGGGAGGGTCACTCAGCTGAGTCTAGCCTTGAGAGCAGGGTCTGGACCGACCCCCTTTTCGGCACCTCGAGGGCGGGGTCCAGCTCGGCCAGGGGCTCGAGCACGAACCTCCGCTCGTGCAATCTCGGATGTGGAACTTCGAGACCGCGCTCGACGATCTCCTGCTCTTCGTAGAGCAGCAGATCGAGGTCGAGCGTCCGCGGGCCATGCGGCGTCGAAGCGCTGCGGTCGCGACCGAACGCCCGCTCGAGGGCAAGCAGGGAGTCGAGCAGCTCGCGAGGAGAGAGCTCCGTCTCCAGCTCGACGACCCCGTTGAGGAACCGCGGCTGCTCCAGGTAGCCGACAGGCTCGGTGTCGCGCAGCGCCGAAACTCCGCGAACCTCTGTCCCGGCCAGGCCGCGCAGGCGCCCGACCGCCGCCCGGAGGGTTCCCTCGCGATTCCCCAGGTTCGAACCGAGGCCGACGAAAGCGCGTGCCACGGCCCGAGCGTACTGCCGCCCCAAGTACTCTGAGAGCCTTGTCGCGGCGCCTCCTGATCGTGACGGCGGCCTTCCTCGTCAGCGCGGCGCCGGCGCGCGCCGACCTGGTGCAGCTGAAGCCCGGGCACGGCGATGTGCTCGCCCGGCTGGCCGGCGGGACGGAGCTCGTCCGCGAGCTGAGGATCTGGCAGGTGCCGGCGGCGAAAGTCCCCGGCCTGCGCCGTGCCGGCGTCGTTCGGCTGAGTCAGCCCGACCGGCTCCTGGTCAAGACGGCTGCGGCGGCCGGCGCTACGGATCCACTCGTTGCCACCGAGTGGTGGCGTCCCGTCGTCGGCGCAGACCGCTTCGAGCCGCCCGGGCCGGGCAAGCCGATCACGGTCGTCGACTCAGGCCTCGACATCACGCACCCGGAATTCGCGACGCGGCCGAACACGATCCTGATGAACCGCCAGACGACGTCGGATGACGACGAGGACCACGGCACCGAGGTCAGCTCCGTGATCGGAGCACCCAACAACGGCGTCGGGATCGTCGGCGTCTATCCGGATGCTGTGCTGCGCGTCTGGGACGCGAGCCCGTTCGGGATCCTCAACGAGGCCTCGGCGATCCAGGGCATCGCGGAAGCGGCCAAACTTGGGCCCGGTGTGATCAACCTCAGCTTCGGCGGCGAGGACGACGATCCGTTGCTGAAGGACGTGATCATGTTCGCGTACCGCTCGGGCTCGCTGGTGGTTGCCGCCGGGGGCAACGAGGGTCTCGAGGGCAGCCCCAAGGGATTTCCCGCCGCCTACCCGCACGTGCTCACCGTCGGCGCGACGAGTGAAAGCGGCCGCGTCGCCTCCTTCTCCACAGTCGCGCCGACCGTCGACCTCGTCGCACCAGGCGTGGCCATTCCGGTCGCCGAGCCGCTGGGCGTCGAGCCGACCGGCTACGCCCAGGTCCCGGGCACGAGCTTCTCGTCTCCGCTCGTAACCGGAGCGGCAGCCTGGGTCTGGACGACACGGCCGGATCTCGACAACACACAGCTCTTCGAGATCATGCGACGCTCGGCCACGGACATCGGCGAGCCCGGTTTCGACAACGCCTCGGGCTACGGGCTTCTGAACATCCCGAACGCACTCACATTTCGCACACCGGCGCGCGACCCACAGGAGCCGAACGAAGATCCCGCCGAGATCGAGCCCCACGGTCTGTTCACGAGCGGCACGGAGCCCCTGACCCGGCCGGGACATCTGGGCGGCTTCGTCTCCGCACACGTCGACCGCAGCGAGGATCCCGTGGATCTCTACCGCGTCTGGGCTCCGGGTCGTCAGGTGCTGCGCGCAAACGTGATCGGCTCGGTGACGGTCCGCGTTTTGCGGCGCGCGCCTCGCCCCGCTAAGGCGCAGCCGCTGGCGGTCGGCAAGCACGGCGTGGCCGCCTACCGGAACGAGTCCCGCCAGGGCGCCTACGTGTACGTGGAGATCCGGCCGGCTGCCGGTGCCCGGTCGGTCGCGTACAACCTCCGGCTCACGGCCGCTCGACGGTAGCCGCGGTCCAGTCGGCCCAGGCAATCCCGGGCTTGCGAACGGTCACGCTGACCCGTTCGATCTCGGGCTCGGCGACGAGCGCGTCCGCGGCGGCGGCCGCGAACGTCTCGAGCAGCTTGTAGCTCGTGCCGTCGTTGACTGCGCGAACGAGGTCCCGAGCCCGGCGGTAGTCGAACGTTGCCTCGAGCGAGTCCTCGGCCGGCTCCTGCACGTGCAGCGTGACATCGACAAGAAAGGTCTGTCCCTGCTCTCGCTCGTCGTCGTCGACGCCGTGCCGCCCGAAGAGCTCGAGACCGTGAACCTGGACGATCATCCGAGGACGGCCGCCGCGACGGTGAGGGCCTCGACGTGCTCGCGCACGTCATGCACACGCAGAATCGTCGCGCCGCGCTCGTAGGCGGTGACCGCGGCGGCCACGCTGGCAGCGAGCGGCCCGGTCCTGGCCTGCGGGTCACCGAGGACGCGGCCGAGCGAGCTCTTGCGGGAGAAGCCGATCACGATCGGGCGGCCGAGGGCGGCGAGCTCGTCGAGCCGCCTGACCAGCTCGAAGTTCTGCGCGACGGTTTTGCCGAAGCCGATGCCGGGATCGAGGCAGATTCGCTCCTCCGCGATCCCGGAGTCCACGGCGAAACGCAGCCGCTCGTCCAGGAACGCGGCGACGTCTGCAACGACGTCGTCGTACGTCGGGTCGACCTGCATGGTTCGCGGCTCGCCCTGCATGTGCATCAAGCAGAGGTAGCAGTGCGACTCGGCCACGAGCTCGGCCATGCGCGGGTCGCCGCGCAAGGCGGTGACGTCGTTCACGAGCTCGGCCCCGAGCGCGAGCGCACGTCGCGCCACCTCGGCCTTCGCCGTGTCGATCGAGACGGGCACCCCGTCGAGCCGCTCGAGCACCGGCACCACCCGGCCCAGCTCTTCGTCGAGCGTCACGCCTTGCGAGCCGGGTCGCGTCGACTCGCCGCCGACGTCGACGATCGCGGCCCCTTCGTCGACCATGCGCCGCGCGGCGACGGCCGCGACATCTGGATCGAGATGCACGCCTCCGTCGGAGAACGAATCCGGCGTGACGTTCACGACGCCCATTACCGATGGCCGCGGAAACCGATTCTCCAGCGCGGTTGGCGGATTTGACATCGTGGGATACTTTCACCCATGGGGGAGCACGACGCGCAACGGCGCGCGCCGTGGAACGATCGTCACACCTTCGGCACAACCAGGGTCAGACCCGATTGTTCGGCGGCCCTGGCAGTTTGGGCCGGGTTTCGGCGCTAACGCTAGTGGTGGTGATGCCCGTGGTGGTACTCGTGCGCCACGGCGTGGCCCCTGCCCCGGGCGATCAGCCAGCGGTTGGCCGCCCACGCCGGACCGAACGCGAGCGCAAACCCGAGCGCGATGCTCCACCAGAACTTCGCGTCACCGAGCCCGGCGTCGATTGCGCCCGGAACGACGAGAACGAAGCCGTTGTCGACCGCCTCCATGATCACGATCGAGACGGTGTCCGATGCGAACGCGATCCCGCTCGCCTGGCGGAATCCGACTCCCGCCTGCAGGACCGGCTGCAGCGTGAGCGCGTAGCCGAAGAAGAACGCAAGCACGACCGCAAGCGCGATCTGCACCGCGTTGCCCCAGCCAAAAGCGGTCGCAATTGCCATGCCGGCGACCTCGCCGATGGCGCAGCCGGTCAGGCAGTGCGTCGTCGCGGAAACTGCGGCGCGGTTGAGGTCGAGCTCAGCGTGTGCGTGCAAAGCGCTGAACAGCGGCGAGGAGCTCCTCGCTCTTCTTCGCGGCTGCCTGGGGATCGCCGGAAGCAAGCGCGTCCGCGACGCAGTGATTCACGTGGTCGTCGAGCACCTTGAACGCGAGGCTCTCGAGAGCAGTGTTGACGGCCCCGATCTGGGTCAGGATGTCGATGCAGTAGCGGTCGTCCTCGACCATTCGCTCGATGCCGCGTACCTGCCCTTCGATTCTGTGCAGGCGCTTCGTGAGCGCCGCCCTGTCGTATCCGTGCTTCATGCGGCCTCCCTCGAACTGTGAAAGCGCCTGAGACGCAGGCTATTGGTCACGACAAAGAGCGACGACGACGCCATCGCCGCTGCGGCGATGATCGGATTGAGCAGGCCGGCAACGGCCAGGGGAACCGCGGCGACGTTGTAGGCAAATGCCCAGAAGAGGTTCCCCTTGATCGTGCGCAAGGTGCGCCGGGCGAGTCGAATGGCATCCGCGGCCCCGCGCAGATCGCCTGACACGAGTGTCAGGTCGCTGGCTTCGATGGCAACGTCAGTTCCCGTGCCGATTGCGAGCCCGAGGTCCGCCTGCGCGAGCGCCGGCGCGTCGTTGATGCCGTCACCCACCATGGCGACGATCTCACCGGATTTCTGCAGCCGCTTGATCTCCGCAACCTTGTCGTCCGGATAGACCTCGGCTAGCACTCGCTCGATCCCGACTTCGGCGGCAACGCGGTCGGCGGTGGCCCGCGAATCACCGGTGAGCAAGACGGGTGTGAGCCCGAGCTCCTTCAGTTCCTGGACGGCGCGAGCGCTCGACGGCTTGACCGTGTCGCGAACGGTCAGCGCCGCACGCAGGGTCCCGTCCCAGGCGACCTCGATCCGTCCGTCGTTTCGCCCGACGCGTACCTCGCGCCCTTCGACGACCCCGGCGACGCCGGTGCCGGGCTCGTTGCGAAAGCGGTCGACGGTAGGCAACTTGCCGACCTCTTCACGGGCCGCCGCCGCAATCGCCTGTGCGATCGGATGCTCACTCGCGGACTCGACTGCGCCCGCAAAGCGCAGGACCTCGGCGCGCGTCGCACCGTTCGAGACTGCGACCTCCGCGAGCTCCATCTTGCCTTCGGTGACGGTCCCAGTCTTGTCGAGCACGATCGTGCCGATCCGCCGCGTCTGCTCGAGGACTTCCGGCCCGTTGATCAGGATTCCGAGCTGAGCGCCGCGTCCGGTTCCGACCATCAACGCCATCGGAGTCGCGAGGCCGAGCGCACACGGGCAGGCGATGATCAGGACGGCGACGCCCGCGGTGAAGGCCTTGGAGGCAGTCGCGCCAGATGCGACCCAGCCGACGAAGGTCGCGATGGCCACGAGGATGACGACTGGAACGAAGACCGAGGAGACGCGATCGGCGAGCCGTTGAACCGGCGCCTTCCCCGACTGTGCCTGAGCGACGAGTCGCGCGATCTGCGCGAGTGCGGTATCCGTCCCGACCCTTGTCGCCCGCACGACCAGCCGCCCGTACGTATTGATCGTCGCGCCGGCGACCTCACTCTCGACAGCAACCTCCTCGGGCACCGACTCGCCGGTCAGCATCGACTGGTCGACCGCCGATTCCCCCTCGACGACGACACCGTCCGTCGCGATCTTCTCGCCAGGGCGCACGACGAAGAGATCGCCGACCTGAAGGTCTGCGACCGGGACGAGCAGCTCCTCACCTTCGCGCAAGAGGCGCGCGTCCTTGGCGCCGAGCTCGAGCAGCTTCCGGATCGCTTCGCCCGAACGACCCTTGGCGCGGGCTTCGAGATAGCGGCCAAGCAGGATGAACGTGGTGAACGCTGTCGCGAGCTCGAAATACGTGTCTTCGTCGAGCGCAAGCACCAACACGACCGCCGACCACAGCCAGGCTGCGAGCGTGCCCATCGAGATGAGCGTGTCCATCGACGCGGAGGCGTGCCTCGCAACCCTGAGTGCAGCGCGGTGGAACCCGATGCCGCTCCAGAACACAACCGGAGTTGCAAGTGCGAGCGCCACCCACTCCCAGCCGGAGAACTGCAGCGGCGGCACCATCGCCAGCAGCGCGACAGGAACGGTCAACCCAATCGCAACAGCAAGCCGCCGCCGCAAGAGGCGTGCCGGCTCGTCAGGCCGATGGACGTGTGCAGGAGCAGCCGCGCGGGCGCCGTAACCCGCGGACTCGATCGCGGCGACGAGCTCGGCGATCGGGAGGGCGCGATCGGAATGAACCGTTGCCTGCTCGGTGGCGAAGTTGACCGTTGCCTCCACCCCGTCGAGCTTGTTCAGCTTCTTCTCGATGCGGGCGGCGCACGAGGCGCAGGTCATTCCCTCGAGCTCCAGCCGCACTTCTTGCGCGGACGCAACAGCCATTGTCTAGGCAGCCTCGTAGCCGGCGGCCGCGATGGCGGCACGCACGGCCGCATCGTCAAGCGGCTCGGCGGCGACGACAACGAGCTTGCGCTCGAGATCCACGTCGACCGCTGTCACCCCACTCACGGTGGATACCTCTTCCCGGACAGCGCGCTCGCAGTGGGCGCAGTGCATGCCGGGCACGCTGTAGACGGCCCTCTGGCTCACGAGGGAAATATACCCCGTGCGGGTATCGAGCGTTAGCCCTTGGCGCCTTCAGGCGGAGGCGGCTGCATGGTCGCGCCCGGGATCGGGAACGGCCGAGCCTTCGGCTCCGGCTTGCGCTTCTTCTCGTCGGCCGGCTCGGGCGACGGCTGCCCGACCGCGGCCTCATCGGCGAAGACCGATTCCGCGGTCTCGCCCGCGAGCAGCCGCTCGAACTGATCCTTGTCGATCGTCTCGCGCTCGATCAGGATCAACGAGATGCGATGCAACTCCTCGATGTGTTCCTTGAGCACGCGCGTCGCATGCTCGTGCGCCTCTTCGATGATGCGGCGGATCTCGTCGTCGATCTCGCGCGCGACCTCTTCGGAGTAATCCGGCTCCGCGCCCATCTCACGCCCGAGGAACGGCATGTCGTGGTTGCGGCCGAGCACGCGCGGGCCGAGCTTCTCGCTCATCCCGAAGCGCATCACCATCTGCTTCGCGGTCGCAGTCACCTTCTCGATGTCGTTGGCGGCGCCCGTCGTCACCTCGTTGAAGACGATCTCCTCGGCGGCGCGGCCGCCCAGCGTCATCGCGAGCTGGTTCATCAGGTTCAGCTTCGTCGTCAGGTAGCGGTCCTCGCGCGGCAGGGAGATCGTGTAGCCGAGCGCCTGGCCCCGGCCGATGATCGAGATCTTGTGGACGTCCGACTCCTGGTCGAGGTAGTGCCCGACGATCGCGTGCCCGAGCTCGTGATATGCGGTGATCTTGCGCTCCTCCTCAGAGAAGAGGCGCGTCTTCTTCTCCGGGCCGGCGATCACCCGCATGATCCCTTCCTCGAGCTCCTCCTGCTCGATCGTCTTCTTGCCGCGGCGCGCTGCGAGCAGCGCGGCCTCGTTGACGAGGTTCGCGAGATCGGCGCCGGTGAAGCCGGGCGTCCCCGCCGCCAACGTGTCGAGGTCGATCTCCGGCGCGAGCGGCTTGCCCTTCGAGTGCACCTCGAGGATCTTCTTGCGTCCGTTCCGGTCGGGGCGGTCGACGACGATCTGCCGGTCGAACCGGCCGGGACGCAGCAGCGCCGGATCCAGAATGTCCGGCCGGTTCGTCGCCGCGATCAGGATGATGTTGTCCTTCAGCTCGAACCCGTCCATCTCGACGAGCAGCTGGTTGAGCGTCTGCTCGCGCTCGTCGTGGCCGCCGCCGAGGCCGGCGCCGCGATGGCGGCCGACCGCGTCGATCTCGTCCATGAAGACGATGCACGGCGACGCCTGCTTTGCCTGCTCGAAGAGGTCGCGCACGCGCGACGCGCCGACGCCGACGAACATCTCGACGAAGTCGGAGCCTGAGATGGAGAAGAACGGCACGCCCGCCTCGCCGGCCACCGCCCGCGCAAGTAGCGTCTTACCGGTGCCAGGCGGCCCGTAGAGCAGGACGCCCTTCGGAATACGCGCGCCGAGCGCCTGGAACTTCTTCGGGTTCTCGAGGAACTCCTTGATCTCCTGCAGCTCCTCGACGGCCTCCTCGACGCCGGCGACGTCCTTGAAGCCGATCTTCGGGGAATCCGGCGTCATCCGCTTCGCCCGCGACTTGCCGAAGGACATCACCTTCGAGCCGCCGCCCTGCACCTGGTTCATCAGGAAAATCCAGAACCCGAACAGCAGGACGAAGGGCAGCAGCGAGGTGAGAATCGACCACCAGGGCGACGAGCCCGTCCCCTTCGAGTCGAAGAGGACGCCGTGGTCGTGCATCGCCTTCTGGAGATCCGGGACGACCTGCTCGCTCGGATAGTGGACGCTGGTCTTCGTCCCGCCGTTGAACTTGACGTTGAGCGAGTTCTTGTTCGGGTTGAAGACGATCTCTTGGATGTCGCACCCTGGGTTGGCCTCGGTATGGCACTTGAGGACCTGGTTGTAGACCTGGGAATAGGTGTACTTCTGGTCCTTGCCGTGACTGCCGCCGAGGGTCTGCAGCGCCAGCCAGACGAGCGCCGCGATGATCACGAGCGGGAAGAGTGCGCTGCGGAAGAACCGATTCACTAAACCTCTTTCGGCAGGGTACCAGCCTCGGTTTGAGCTACTCCCCTCTTTTGAGGGGAAAATCGGGCCGGATTACGCGCCTTCCGGCACCAACTGGGTGTCCAGTACGCCGACGTAAGGCAGGTTCCTGTAACGCTCGGCGAAATCGAGCCCATAGCCGATCACGAACCGGTTGGGGATCTCGAACCCGATGTAGCGGACGGGCACGTCGATCTCCCGCCGCTCGGGCTTCGTCAGGAGAGCGCAGACCTCGAGGCTCGCGGGCTCGCGCGACTCGAGATTCCGCATCAGGTAGGAGAGCGTCAGGCCCGAGTCGATGATGTCCTCGACGACGAGCACGTCCCGGCCCTCGATGTTGATGTCGAGGTCCTTGAGGATGCGCACCACACCAGAGGAGTCCGTCTGCGCGCCGTAGCTGGAGATCGCCATGAAGTCGATCTCGCAGGGGATGGTCAGGGTGCGCATGAGGTCGGCCATGAAGAACACGGCCCCTTTGAGCACGCCGATCAGGAGCAGGTCGCGGCCGGCGTAGTCCGCGGAGATCTCCTCGCCCAGCTCGACCACGCGCGACTTGAGCCGATCCTCGTCGATGAGGATCTCGGCGACGTCGCGCTCGAGCTCAGTCTGTGACACGCTCGACGCGAACTCCTTCCGCTTCGACGATCCCCGGAACGGCGACGACCTCGTCACCGCGCACGACCAGCGGCCACGACTCGCGAGCCGAACGGGGGATCTTTGCGTCCACGAACACGTCCTGGATTTTCTTCGAGCGTCCGGCGAGCCGGTCGCCGGCGCGCCAGGCTCGTACCTTAAGGCCTGGCAGCTCGGAAGCGATCCGCCACTCGCCCCAGCGAACCTCGCGGTCGAGCGCGACGGGCGTCTGCTCGAGCCAGAGGTTGTCGTACTCGCGAACGGCCGTGAGGCCGCCGCCGAGATCGAGCCGAGCCGAGCCGGACGTCGACGCGAGCAGCTCGTCGAACGGCGACGGCTCCCCCTGCGCGAGCCGGAGCAAGTTGCGGTCCGCCGCGGGATGAAGCTCGCGCAATCGCGGCAGGACCTCGTTCCGGATCAGGCCGCGCTTCGTGTCGGCGTTGGAGGTGTCCACCCGGAAGGCAAGACCGGCGGCGCGGCAATAGGCCTCGGTCTCGTCCCGCCAGAGGTCGAGCAGCGGGCGCACGATGCCGTCCTCACGCCGGGGCTTGATCCCTTTGGCAGTACCGCTGGCGACCAGGCGGTACAGCACCGTCTCCACCTGGCCGCGCAGAAGCGCGCATCCGCATCGGACTCCTCGCCGCGCAACCCGTGGTTCACGTGGAGCGCTGAGACGTCGTATCCGAGCTCGTGCAGGACATGCCAGAGACACGTCGAGTCTGCTCCGCCGGAGACGAGGCAGGTCACGGCCCCGCCGGGCTGGATCAGGTCGTGCCGGCGGACGAAGGCGTCCACGCGTTGCCGAACGTCCACAAAAACAGGTTACGCGTCTTCGCGCGTGCGGGCCGGCTCGGAAGCGCGTAGCTCCAGGCAATGTGATGAAAACGGGCCCGCAGGCAAGCCTGCGAGCCCTCTATGCGGCGCCGCCGAATCGGCGCCTTGGAGGGATTGAAGGCGACCGGGGAACGGCCGATTTCAACCTCTATATGGCGACCTATTTTCACGCCTGGCGACGCCGCCAAGCAAACCGTCAGGCTGCGGAATGGCTCGAGGAGCGCACGACGGCGCGCCTCGCCGTGGCCAAGGCCCCGCCCGAGATCCGGGAGGACGTCCGGCGTGCGGTCGACACGCTCCTAGAGGGCCGTGACGACGAGGTCGAGCGAGCGCTCGGCGAGCTGTGGGACCTCCTCGACGGCCGCCCCGACCTCCGCGAGCGGTTCGCGCGCCTCCAGGTCGTGGCCGACGCGATCGACTTCCTGAAGCGGGGCTAGAGAAGCGGCGACACGTCGCAGCCGCGCTTCACGAGGGCCGGCTGAGCTTCGGCAAGGATGTCGTGCGCGAAGTTGGCGAGGCCGTACGCCCGGTAGATGTACTTGCCGGGGTTGCGATGCTTCGCGTCGGCGCGGATCGCACGCCCGTACTCGACGAACATCGCGCCGAGGATCGCACGCGTCTTCGACAGGGATGGGTCGCTGGGATTCGTGTTCCGCAGTCCCGTCGCGGCGTTCTCGGTCTGGTCGATCACGTCGGCCGGCTTCGCATTGCCGTGGAGGTAGTCCTCCGAGAGCGAGCCGAGCGCGGCCATGTTGAGCTGCGCCGCTCCGATGAATTGCCGGTCCGTCGCCGAGCAGGTGTGGTGGATGGTGGCAGCACTGCCTTTTCCACCGACCAGGAGGACGAGCGCACCCATGGCAAAGATCGCCAGAGCGAGTCCCGCGGCCGCAGTAAAGCGGGGCTTCACAGTGCCAGTGTCGGCCGCTGAGCGGCCGACACTGGATCACCCTTTTGGGTACGGCGCTTCGCGCGGAACACGCGCGGGCTCGGCCCGCGCGCTCCAGGGTTGGTCGGCGGTCGTCATCAACCGTGCGGCGCGGCGAGGCTTCGCGTCGCCGCGTCGCATCAGTTCGCCTGCGGCTAAGGCGGCTTGGCCTGCCTTAGACTCCGGCCTTCATCTGGACGCAGGTCGATAGCTAGAAGATCAAGCTTCGGTAGGAGCCATGCCGCTGCATTCCGATGCCCTCGTACACACGGATCGCGAGGGCGTTCTCCGGGCGCACGAACAGGCAGACGGTCGGAACGTGCCGAAGGAGCAGGCGGCAGAGATCGCGCATCCCGCGCTGGG
>WNGB01023652.1_pt1 | contig 12791 bp, 11 predicted proteins | sample 5400681 | NCBI WGS metagenome assembly WNGB01 (sample SAMN13153367, study PRJNA577476) | soil metagenome | isolation source: 115 cm soil or saprolite under grassland replicate 2 | place: USA:California | collected 2016-06-15 | reverse complement strand
TGGCATGGCGGGTGAACTCGATCGCCTCGTCCGTCGAGTTGGACCCCGTGCCGGCAATGACCGGCACGCGACGCCTGACAACCTGCACAGCGAACTCGACGACCTGCTTGTGCTCCTCATGGGTGAGCGTGGCGGACTCGCCCGTCGTCCCGCACGGCACGATTCCGTCGGTTCCGTTCGCGATCTGCCACTCGATCATATCGCCGAAGGCTTTCGTGTCTACTTTGCCGTTACGAAACGGCGTGATGATAGCGACCAGTGATCCGGTGAAGCTCACCGCAGCTTGTACTCCCAGGCATCAGGATACATCTCGCCTTCGTACACCGCCCGTGCCTCGCCGGTCAGGGCGACGTCGGCAAACCGATTCCCATCCATCCGGAATGACACGGCCAGGGGTCTGCGGCTCAAGGGTACGACTGACACTGGCGACTCCACTTTGTGAACCACGGCGGCGACCAGCGCCGCGGCAATGGCCCCGCTCCCGCAGGCCAGCGTTTCGTCCTCCACACCGCGCTCGTACGTGCGGATGCGGATCGTGCGCCGGTCCACCACTTCGACGAAATCCACGTTGGTGCCGGCCGGTTTGAAGAAGTCATGGCGGCGGATCTGCTGTCCGAGCCCGATCACCTCGGCCGTCGACGTGTCATGGACGAAATAGACGAAGTGTGGGACCCCGGTATTGATGGCGTGGCCTTCCAAGGTCATCCCGCTGTGGCTCGGCTGAGGCGGCGCCGCCGGGTCCACCTTGCGCCGCCGGTACGGCGGGATGTCCAGGCGGATGTTCAACCGGAGGTCGGTCGGATCGGGCACGCGGACGGTCACGCGCTCACCATCCACCAAGGCTTCGACCGCGCCGGCCGTGCCTTCGAACCGCATCTTCTTCGGGGCGATCCGCTTGAGATAGGCGAACCGCGCCACGCACCGGGCCCCGTTCCCGCAGAAGTCGGCCTCCCCTCCATCGTTGTTGTAGAACCGCCAGCGAAAATGGGCCTTGGGGGCCTTTTCGATGAAGATGAGCCCATCCGCCCCGACCGAGAGGTGCCGCGTGCACACGCTGGCCACGAACGCCGACATCTTCCTGGGATTCACCGCACGGTTCCGGTTGTCCACCACGATGAAATCGTTGCCGGCGCCGGAGAATTTCATGAACGGGATCTTCTTCGGGACCTTCGTCATAGCGCCTTATTTGAGAAATGCCGGAATCATTTCGCCGCGCACCAGGTCGGCGTACTCTTCCCGCGCCCGGATGACGTGGAACTCGCCCCCTTTCACCAGCACCTCGGCCACGCGGGGCCTCGAGTTATAGTTTGACGCCATGCTGAACCCGTATGCGCCGGCGCTCATCACAGCGAGCAGTTCGCCAGGGTCCACCAGCGGCATCATCCGGTCCTTGGCAAGGAAGTCGCCCGACTCGCAGACCGGGCCGACCACGTCCGCCAGCACCTGCCTCTTGAGCTTGTCTCGGATCTCGTGCACCGGCTTGATCTCGTGATAGGCCCCGTAGAGCGACGGCCGGATCAGGTCGTTCATGGCGGCGTCCACGATGACAAACACTTTCTCCGGGTTCGCCTTGTGGTAGAGCACCCTGGTGAGCAGCACGCCAGCGTTGCCCACGATGGAGCGGCCCGGCTCGAAGATCAGCAGGCACTTGAGGTCCTTGACCAGCGGCGCGATGGCCTGCGCCAGGTCCTGGGGCTGCAGCGGCGTTTCGTCCTGATAGGTGATCCCGAGCCCGCCCCCGACGTTGAGGTAGCGGAGATGGATTCCAATGCCGGCCAGCTGCTCGATGAGGTTGAGAATCCTCTTGAGCGCGTCCACGTAGGGGCTGACCTGCGTGAGTTGCGACCCGATGTGCTTGTGCACCCCGACGATCTCGATGTGCGGTAAGGTCGTGGCCAGCTTGTACTCGTCGAGCGCCCGCTCGGCGCTGATCCCGAACTTGCTCTTCTTGAGGCCCGTCGCGATATACGGATGGGTCTTGGGATCGATGTCCGGGTTGATACGCAGGGCCACCCGCGCCTTGGTATGCATCTCGCCCGCCACCCGGTCGATGGCCCGCAGCTCGTCCGACGACTCGACGTTGAACATCAAGATGTTCGATCGCAGGGCGTAACGGACCTCCTCGTCCGACTTGCCGACCCCCGCGAAGACGATCCGCTGGGGCTCGATCCCCGCCTGCAAGGCCCGGTAGAGCTCGCCCCCCGAGACGATGTCCGCGCCTGCTCCTTCGTTGGTCAGCAGCCGCAGCAAGGCCAGATTGGAGTTGGCCTTGATCGCGTAGGCGATCAAGTGCGGCACCTCGCTGAAGGCCGAGTCGAAGGACCGGAACTGGCGCACCAGCGTCGCGTGGCTGTAGACGTAGCACGGGGTGCCGACGGCCTCGGCGATCTTGCGGAGCGGCACCGACTCGCAATAGAACTCCCCGTCCTGGTACCGGAAATCAGGCATCCTGCAAGTCCTCTTCCAGCAGGTCCAGCCCGTGGAAGCTCATGCCTGCCAGCGCGGAGTCGAACGCAGCCCGGAGCTTGCGGAAACGGACCCGCACGGAGGGCGCGGCCTGCTTGAAGAACTCGCCGTCCAGCAGCGTCTGGAGCGCCTGCGGCGTCACGTGCCGTAGGTGCTCGAAGTTCACGATGATGTCCAGCTTCGCCTGCCTGGCGGCGTCCGCCAGCTTTTTCTTCAGCTCCGCCGCGTTGAAATGGTCCAACGCGCCCTCCAGTTCCACCGTCAGCGCCGTGAGCTTTTCGTGCTTGCGCGCCTTGACGCTGAGGAACTTGTCCACCTGGCCGGACACCTTCTTCAAGGCCAGCAGGGCATTGGGGATCGGATTTTCCATCTCCACCGACGGGATCTTCGCCTGCAAGGCCTTGATGACGCCGGCGACCGGTGAGAGCCGGCCCTTCGGACAGGCCCGGTTAATGACCCGGCGAAACTGCCTGTTCATCTCCAGGCGCGGAACGAAGCGCTGGCTGGTATGGGAGATCCGCCGCCAGATGTTCGGGAGCGAATAGAACGTGTGCTGCGCCCAGTAGTAGCCTTCCTGTAGTTGATCGGACGTCATGCGGGTCGGGTAGAACGTCACGTACTTGCCATCGTAGTGCGCCCAGTTCCGGTCGAAGATACGCCCCGCGGCCTCGTAGCGAGTATACAGCGGCGTGCCCGGCAGCGGCGTGAGTATGTTGAAGTACGCCAGCTCGCAACGGTTCTTGATCAGAAACTCAACCGTGCGCTCGAAGACTGACTCGTCGTCGTTGTCGAAGCCGAAGACGATCCCGGGGTTCACCATGATCCCGTGATCATGGAACATCTTGATCTCCTCCTCGAACTTCTTCACCCGGTTGAAGGGCTTGTGCGTCTCGCCGAGGCTCTCCTCAAAGATGGATTCCATCCCCACGAAGACCGACACGCAGCCGCTGTCGGCCGCCAGCTTGACCATCTCCTCGTCGTCGCCCAGGAAGAGCGTGGACTGGCAGCCCCACTTGATGTTCAGAGGCTTCAGCGCGGCCCACAGCTCCCGGCAGTAGGCCCGGTTGCTATTGTGGAGGTCGTCCACGAACGCAAAGATAGACCCGTCCTCCATGCTCAGTCGGATCTTCGTCAGGATCTTAAGCGCATCCCGCAAAGACCCCTTGCCCATGCGCGCCACCAGCTCGCCGGCAACCCATTGTTTCACGCGCGTGATCTCGGAGATGACCTCCGGCACTGGCCGCCGCCGTGTGCTCTTGCCGTTGAACGGCGACACGCTGCAGAACTCGCAGTCGAAGTGGCAGCCGCGGGTCGTGAATGTGCACATGCGCGTCATGTAAGCGTCGTCGCTGAGAAGCTCGACACGCGGTGGCTTGTAGTTCTCCAAGGCCGGGAACTTCTCCATCTTGTAATGCCGCTGCATGCGGCCCGCTTCGAAGTCGGCCACCAGCCGCGGCCAGGAGTCTTCCGCCTCGCCCGTCACGATGGCATCGCAGTGTTGCAGGGCCTCGTCCGGACAGTAGGTGGGATGGACTCCGCCCAGGACGACCGGCACGCCGCGCTGGCGGAACTCGTCCGCGAGTTGGTACGCCCGCGGGGCGTAACAGGTCATCACCGAGATGCCCACCAGATCCGCCGGGCACTCGAGATCGATCTCCCGGACCGCCTCGTCCTGGATCTCGACATCCCAATGCTCCGGTGTGTAGGCCGCGATGGCCGGCAGACTGAGCTTGGGAAACCAGATCGCCTTTCGCTCGCTAGGCCCGAGATGGTAGGGGTTCTCCCGCGGATAGGGGTCTACCAGCAACAGCTTCCTCCGCTTCGGAGCCGTCTGTGTCAGTCGTACGATCTGCATCACGTCACCTCATCTCTCTGAAAACATGCACTGCGCTTGAACGTGGAACTTGAACGTTCGTCTGTCTTTTTACTGTTTCGATCGCTCCTGCTTCGACGGCGGGACGTCCTCCGGCGGCACCGGCGCCGTTTTCTTCCCGCAGGCGGCCAGCGTCGCTGCGATCAACATCGCAGCGACCGCGTTCACCGTTATCCGTGAAACGTTAAACGTAAGGGGCTTCACCCGATTAACAAATAATGATCAACGTTTAACGTCCTTTACGCCTCGGCACGCAACTCCTTCTGAAGAACCTTGAGCCGGCCCTCCACGCGCTTGCGCGCCGTGCCGCCGATTTGCAACTTCCGTTCCAAGGCGCCTTCCACCGACAGCACATCCAGCGCGTCTTTTTCGAAGGCTGGCGAAAAGCTCCGCAATTCATCCAACGTGATATCCGCCAGGTCTTTCCCACGATCCAGCCGGTCGCGAACGATCCGTCCGACGATGGCATGCGCCGTACGAAATGGGACACCTTTGAGCACCAAATAGTCGGCGAGCTCCGTGGCCAGCAGAAACCCGGACGCCGCCGCGCGGGCCATCGCCTCGCCCCGGACCGTGAGGCCGCCGACCAGGGACGCCAGCATCCCGAGCGAGTCCTGCACTGTTTCGACGGCGTCAAAAAGCGGGCCCTTATCCTCCTGCAAGTCGCGGTTGTAACTCAAGGGGAGCCCCTTCAGCACGGTCAGCAGACTCATGAGATGCCCGTACACCCGTCCCGTCTTGCCCCGGATCAACTCCGGCACGTCCGGATTCTTCTTCTGTGGCATCATGCTGCTGCCGGTGCAGAACGCGTCCGGCAGCTCCACAAACCCAAATTCCTGGGACGACCAGAGCACCAGCTCTTCGGCAAACCGTGAGGCGTGCGCCATCACCAGTGCCAGGGCCGCCAGGGTCTCCACCACGAAGTCCCGGTCGGACACCGCATCCAGGCTGTTCTGGCTGACCACCGGGAAGCCGAGCAAGCGGGCCGTATATTCACGATCCAGCGGGAAGTTCGTGCCTGCCAGCGCGCCCGAGCCGAGCGGCATGACATTGATCCGGCGGAGCGCGTCGCGCAAGCGGCCCTTGTCCCGCTCCGCCATCTCCACGTACGCCAGGAGGTGGTGGGCGAACAGGACCGGCTGCGCCCGCTGCAAATGGGTATAGCCCGGCATGACCACGCTGAGCTCCCGCCACGCCAGGGCCACGAGGCTCTCCTGGAACCGCCGCAGGCCGGCGAGGAGGTCTTTCACCGCATCGCGCAGATAGAGCCGCAGATCCAGCGCCACCTGGTCGTTGCGGCTCCGTCCGGTGTGGAGCTTGCCGCCCACTTCGCCGACGAGTTCGGTCAGCCGGGCCTCGATCGCCATGTGAATGTCCTCATGCGCCGGCGTGAACCGGAACCGCCCGCCGGTGATCTCCTTCTCCACCTGCTTGAGCCCGGCGACCAGTTTGTCCGCCTCGCGGCGGGTGAGCACGCCGGCCCGCTCGAGCGTCCGGCAGTGCGCGATGCTCCCGGCAATGTCGTGCCGGTAGAGCCGGCGGTCGATTGCGAGCGACGACGTGAACGTCTCGACCTGCGGATCCGTCTTGCCACGGAACCGGCCAGCCCAGAGCTTACTCTGCGCGGGTTTTCTTTTCACACTCATCCGCGACGCGACCCCTTCCCTTTCCGGCGCGAGGCCCGGATGGCCAGCCGCAGCGCGTTCAGCCGGATGAAACCTTCGGCGTCTTTCTGCCGGTAGACGTCGTCCTCCTCGAAGGTCGCCATGTCCAGGCGGTAGAGGGACCGCGCCGACCGCCGCCCGGCGGTACAACACGTACCCTTATAGAGCTTGACGCGGGCGGTGCCCGTGACGTCCTTCTGCGCTTCGTCCACGGCGGCCTGGAGCATCTCCCGCTCCGGCGTGTGCCAGTACCCGTAGTACACCATCTCCGCATAGCGGGGAACTAAGGCGTCCCGCAGGTGCAGCACCTCGCGATCGAGCGTGAGCGACTCGACGGCGCGATGCGCGACGTGCAGGATCGTCCCGCCGGGCGTTTCATACACGCCGCGCGACTTCATGCCGACGTAGCGGTTCTCCACGAGGTCCACGCGGCCGACCCCATGCGCACCGCCGAGGCCATTGAGGTGCGCGAGCAGCGCAGCCGGCGAGAGGCGCTTGCCATTCACCGCGACAGGGTTTCCCTCCTCGTAGTCGATCTCGACGTACGCCGGCTTGGCCGGCGCCTTCTCCGGCGAGACGGTCATCTGGAAGATTTCTTCCGGCGCCTCTTCCCACGGATCCTCCAGAATGCCTCCCTCATAGCTGATGTGGAACAGGTTCCGGTCGGTGCTGTACGGCTTGGCCTTCGTCGCGGTCACGGGGATGCCGTGCCGCTGTGCGTACTCGATCAGCTCCCGGCGGGACCGAAACTCCCACTCCCGCCACGGCGCGATGATCTTGACCGACGGGTTCAGGGCCAGATAGGTCACTTCGAAGCGCACCTGATCGTTGCCCTTGCCGGTCGCGCCGTGGGCCACCGCGTCAGTGCCTTCCCGTTCGGCGATCTCGATCTGCCGCTTCGCAATCAGAGGACGGGCGATAGAGGTGCCGAGCAGGTAGCTCCCCTCATACACGGCGTTCGCGCGCAGCATGGGGAAGATGTAGTCCCGGACGAAGGTCTCCCGGAGATCCTCGATGTACACCTTGCTCGCGCCCACCTGCAGGGCCTTCGCCTTGACCGCCTTCAGATCCTCTTCCTGGCCCAGGTCCGCGCAGAAGGCCACGACCTCGCAGCCGTAGGTCTCCTTCAGCCATTTGAGGATGACCGACGTGTCGAGGCCGCCCGAGTAGGCCAGCACGACTTTCTTGATCATATGTCGGCTGCGCATCACGGTCACCGATCCCGCAGCAGGCGGATGAGGATCGCCTTCTGCACATGGAGCCGGTTCTCGGCCTGGTCCAGCACGACCGACTGCGGGCCATCCAGCACGTCGGCCGTGATTTCCTGCCCCCGATGGGCGGGCAGGCAGTGCATCACGATCGCGTCGGGATGCGCGGCGGCCACCAGCTTTCCATTGAGCTGGTAGGGGGCGCGCTTTTGCGCGGGCCCACTCCACGATGGACGCAACCGGCTCATAGCCGGAGGGACAGGCGACGCTGATCGTCATGCCCATGATGGCCGCGCCTTCGATCAGGGAGTTGGCTACATTGTTGCCATCGCCGACGTAGGCGATCTTGATCCCTTTCCAGCGCCGCTTCTTCTCGCGGATCGTGAACAGGTCCGACAGCACCTGGCAGGGATGGTGCAAGTCCGTCAGCCCGTTGATCACGGGGATGGTGGCGTTGCACGCCCACTCTTCGACGGCGTGGTGCTCGTAGGCTCGGATCACCAACCCGTCCAGGTAGCGGGACAGGACCCGGGCGGTGTCGGCCACGGTCTCCCCGCGCCGCATCTGGATGTCGGCGACCGAGAGGAAGATGGACTGCCCGCCGAGCTGGTTCATCCCGGTCTCGAACGAGACGCGGGTGCGCGTGGATGGCTTCTCGAAGAAGAGCCCGAGAGTCTTGCCGCTCAGCCGCTGCGTGGGCAGGGCCCGCCGGCGCATGGCCTTCAAGGCCGCGGCCTCCCGGAAGATCGAGAGGATCTCGTCGCGGGTCAGGTCGTGGACCGCCAGCAAGTGGGTCGGCGCGGCGGTCATCGGCGGGCCTCGATCACGTCGCCGGGCATCGCCCCTGGAGATCCTTCAAGCCCTTCATGAAATACTCGCCCATTTGAGTGCAGTGCCCCAGGATGTCCTTGTCCTCCAGGACCACCTCCAGCACCGCCAAGGCGGCGGCACAGGCCAGCGGGTTGCCGCCCAAAGTCGAACCGTGGCTGCCCGGCGTGAAGACCGTGGCCACCTCGTCAGTCGCCAGGCAGGCTCCAATCGGAATGCCGCATCCCAGCCCTTTTGCCAGCGTCATGATGTCAGGGGCGACCCCGAAGTGTTCGTAGGCGAACAAGCGCCCGGTGCGGCCGATGCCGGTCTGGACCTCATCGAAGATCAACAGCGCGCCCCGCTCCCTGGTGATGTCCCGGCAGGCCTTGACAAACGCCGGGGTGGCGACCCGCACGCCTCCTTCGCCCTGTACCGGCTCGACCAGCACTGCAGCGGTCTTGGCCGACACCGCCGAAGCCAACGCGTCGCCATCGTTGAACGGCACATGGTGGAAGCCTTCGGGCAGGGGCTCGAAGCCCTTCTGCACCTTCTCCTGACCAGTGGCCGTCAGCGTGGCGAGCGTGCGCCCATGGAACGAGTTCAGCATCGAGACGATTTCGAAGCGGCCTGCGCCGTCTTTTGCATGCGCCCAACGCCGCGCCAGCTTGATCGCCGCTTCGTTCGCCTCCGCCCCGCTGTTGCAGAAGAAGACCTTGTCGGCGAACGAATGGTCCACGAGTGTCCGCGCCAGTTTGATCTGGGGTTCGGTATAGAACAGATTCGAGGTATGGACCAGCCGCAGGGCCTGCTGTTGCAGCGCCTGCGTGACCTTTTGATGGCAGTGGCCCAGGACGTTCACGGCAACGCCAGCCAGAAAGTCCAGGTACTCGCGCCCCTCGACGTCGTACACACGCGTCCCCTTTCCCCTGGCGAGTGCCAACGGGTACCGGGTGTACGTGTCCATCAGGTACTTTTGAGCACCCTGCATCAACTCTTCGGTGAGCATCTTGAGTCCTGGAATACCAAATGGGTGACCGTATCACAAAGTGCCGGGCTGATGCAAACGATTCCGAGGAAAAACAAGGCCTTCGGGGTCTCTGGCGGGAACGACTTATCCGTTCTTGAAGACTTCCTTTAACAGGGGCTCGAGCTCCCCCTTCTTTTCCATCGGCTCCAAAATATCGGTGTCCCCGTAGAACGTCAGGGCCTCCCGCTTGGCCGGATTGGGCAGGACGTCGATGACCTCGTAGGGATACCCGTACTGGTCGAAGAACTGCATCGTCTCGCGGGTAAACCCGCACATTGGCAATGCTTTGGTGCCCTTGCCGTAGATCAGAATTTTATGTTTCTTGATCTCCTGTTGGATCTCTGCTTCGAGTGGATCAGCCATACTGCCTCCTCCCCTATCCTCCATCCGTGGTTTCGGCTTTGATTTCGAGCGCGTGGATGCGTCCATCCTTCATCGGCTCATCCAAGGCGTTGTAGATGAGCCGGTGGCGATCCAGGAGGTTCTTTCCTTTGAACAGATCCGAGACAACCCGGATGCTGAAATGGTCCATCGTGCCCGTTCGATCCGTGACGGACACCTTCGCATCTGGAAGCGCCTTGCGAACGTAGTCGGTTAGCGAGTCCGTGGTGATCATGAACCCACACTGAGGATTTATCCGCTCGCCAAGAACCATCGTGTGGCTCGCGGCCCAACAAGTTCGGGGTGGTGGAGGGTAGGGGATTTGAACCCCCGACCCCGACGTTGCGAACGTCGTGCTCTCCCAGCTGAGCTAACCCCCCGCCCGTCTCCCACTATGTGCGCCGGATTATACACAATCGACACTAGCGTCCGCTAGCGGATGCGCACGCGCCTCCCTTCGACCGAGAGACGCCCGTCGGCGAAGAGCTGGATGGCTTCGGGATAGATGCGATGCTCCTCCGCCAGGATGCGGGCTTCCAGAGTCTCCTCCGTATCGTTTTCTTGGACCGGTACGGTGGCTTGCCGGATGATCGGCCCGGTGTCCACCCCTTCAGTCACGAAGTGGACCGTGCATCCCGACACTTTGACCCCCCAGTCGAGCGCCTGCTGCTGGGCCTTCAGCCCCGGGAACGACGGCAGGAGCGCCGGATGGATGTTCATGATCCGGTTGGGATACGCGTCGATGAGCACCCGCGTGACGATCTTCATGTACCCTGCCAGCGCCACCAGCTCGACGTTGTGCTTCCGCAGAACATCCAGGACCGCACGGTCGTACGCTTCGCGGCTATCGGGCCGGTCTTTATACGGCGCAGGGTCCAGGAACACGTCCGCCACTCCATGGCGGCGCGCGCGCTCGAGGGCCTGTGCGTCCTTCTTGTTGCTGATGACCACGGCGATCCGGGCCGCCAGTTTGCCTGCCTCGATCGCATCGATGATCGCCTGCAGATTGGAGCCACGCCCGGAGGCCAGAACGCCCACGCGAAGTTTCGCCTCAGGCATACCGTACTCCGCGTTCGCCCTTTTCAATCATACCGATCCGGAACGCCTTGTCCCCTTGCGCCTCCGCCAACCGCAAGGCTGTGTCGGCCCGATCCGGAGGTACCACCAACACCAAGCCGACTCCCATGTTGAACACCCGAAACATCTCGTCAACGCCCACGCGACCGCGCGATTGGATCAGGCCGAAAATAGGCGTCGGCGTCCACGCCTTGCGCACGATGACTGCCCGGCACCCTTCGGGCAACACTCGGGGCAGGTTCTCGGTAAGCCCGCCACCCGTGATATGGGCGATCGCGCGGATTTCCCCGGCTTCCACCAGGGCCCGGATGGTCCGCACGTAAATCCGGGTGGGCCGGAGTAGGATTTCGCCCAGCGTTTCACTCTGCCCTGGCACCTGCTCCTTCAGCGTCATCTTGGCCTGCTCCAGCAGTACGCGGCGCGCCAACGAATAGCCGTTGCTGTGGAGCCCGGTGGACGCCAACCCGATGACGACATCGCCCGGACAGACGCGGTTCCCGTCAATGAGCCGGTCCCGCTCGACCACCCCGACCGCAAAGCCGGCCAGATCGTACTCGCCGTCCGGATAGAACCCCGGCATCTCGGCGGTCTCTCCGCCAATCAGCGCGCAGCCGGCCTGGCGGCAGCCCTCGACGATCCCGGCGATGATCGTTTCGGCCTGCCCGACCGCCAGCTTCCCGACCGCCAGGTAATCCAGGAAGAAGAGCGGCTCGGCTCCGCAGACTGCCACGTCGTTGACGCACATCGCGACCAGATCGATGCCGACCGTGTCGTGGCGTCCCAACAAGGAGGCGATCTTCAGCTTGGTCCCCACTCCATCCGTGCCCGAGACCAGGACAGGGTCCTTATATTTCTTCGGATCGAAGCGAAACAGGCCGCCGAATCCTCCGATGTCCGTCAGGACTTCAGGGCGAAACGTCGAGCGGACGAGGGCGCGGATGCGCCGGACGAACTCGTTGCCGGCGTCGATGTCAACCCCTGCCTTCTTGTAGTCCAAGGGGAAGCTGGCTCCTGTCTTACCGGGGGACCGGCATCTTACCGGAACGGTCAGGAGTGGTCAACGCGACGCAGACTACGTTATCCCAGTGCAAACACTGTATGGAGTTACATACAGAATAGGCGTCCACTTTCATGGTTTGGCACAATTTTGTTCACTGACGGAGTCCCACCTTTTCCCTATCCCATTGACAATGCGTGGGTCTCGTCCAGACCACCCACTGGCATCGTCATTGCTCAGCCTTGGAGCAGATTGGAAATCGAACGAGGGAGAAATCGCCGCTAAAGTAGCCCAAGGAAACAAAGGAACAAGAGGAGGTCACTATGTTGATGGAAAAGCAAAAGAAACAGACGACGAATATCCTCATGACCGTCAAGGACGTGGCGACGTACCTGGCCGTCACGGAACGGACGGTCTACCGGCTGGTGAAGGACCACAAGCTACCGGCCTACAAGGTGGGCGGACAGTGGCGCTTCAAAGCCGACATGATCGAGGGATGGATGCAGAAGGACGGCGCCCTCGAGTCCCTGGCCCAGTCGTCCTCGGAGCAAGAATCGGACGCACCTCGTTATTCCTGGAAAGCGAGCTGACGCGACACGCCTTACGCTGCTTGCGCCAGCTCGACGAGCGTTTCGATGTGCATGGTCTGGGGAAACATGTCGAACCCCTGCAGTCGCGTCACGCGGTACCCTGCTTCCCGCATCGCACGCAGGTCACGGGCCAGCGTCGGCGGATCGCAGGAGAGGTACACAAGCCGATGTGGCCTCAGTCGGAGGAGCCCGACGAGGGCCTCCTTACTGAGGCCGGTCCGCGGGGGGTCCATGAGCACGAGGTCGTACTCGTCCGGCATGCTGGCATCCAGAATCGCTTCAGCCGGGCCTTGCCGGAACCGGCACCGGCCGACGTGATTCACCCGCGCGTTGTAGCGGGCATCCGCCAGCGCCGCCGGGTTTGCCTCTACCAACGTCACCAACGCCCCGCCACGCGCAAGCGACAGCCCAAAGTTCCCGATCCCCGCATAGAGTTCCAGCACACGTAGCGGCGCGCGATCCTGTCCAGTCAGAGTCCAGTCGGTCACGGTTTCGACCAGCGTTTCGTTCAGCCGCCAGTTCGCCTGCACGAACGACCGATCGCTGCACCGCAGGCGCAGCCCCGCCACCCGCTCGGTCAGAGCGGTCTCCCCGTCCACCCACCGGCGCTGCTGGAGGCCGCGCCCGGCGATCAGCACCTGCCCCTTCAACCCGGCCAAGCCGGTCAGCACCCGTTCAAACCAGCCTTCGGCCTGCCG